>Ga0335078_10012490_pt1 | contig 12599 bp, 18 predicted proteins | sample Lox_Sample_32_FD_206711 | JGI IMG/M metagenome (GOLD analysis project Ga0335078, IMG submission 206711) | Soil microbial communities from Loxahatchee National Wildlife Refuge, Florida, United States - Lox_Sample_3.2 | ecosystem: Environmental > Terrestrial > Soil > Wetlands | place: USA... | reverse complement strand
AACTTTCAGGGGGATAGCAAAGTCTCTGAGCAAGGAACGTTTCGTACACTTGAGTGGGGGCGGCAGCGGGGGTAGGGTGAATCGTCCGAGATGTAAAACCCCTCAAATACGTGTGAAAATTTCGGCTGAATTTCGAACTTTTCCTCCCAAAATCACACAGCTTTCAGGGGCGAAAATTGCAAACGCCTATTAAGCCCAAAAATCTTAACGTCTACATTTTTCGCCTCTTTTTGAAAGATTTCCTTCCCAAAATCCCATTTTTCATCGGGTTTTCTAACCTTACCAAGGGAAGGGGAGTGGTGGTCCAGCAGGGTCAGGTATTTTACGTGTGAAAAATTCATTTGATTTTGAACATTTGTACCTGAAAATCCCAAATTTCACTTCTGCCATGGCTGAGTCATAGCTCAACTAACCTCAATCCTCACTCAAGTAAGCTGAGCAAGCGGTATTCAATGAAAATCCAATCAGATGTCGAGATGTCTACTCACTGGCTTTTTGCATTACCGTCAGTGGTCCACAATTATTGTTGGCTAGCCCGCATCGAATTTAAAGTTGGCCGATCCGAGCTCAGCCTAGATAGGCCGACCAATCACAGACTCGCTTGTAGCTAAGGCACGTGACCGTAGTTATTAACCGCCATTTAGCCCAGTGTTGGGCTGCCGTCGCAAAAAGTATAAAGGCACCGAGCTCATCATGAAGGAGCATCATGGCGAGCAACGGCTCATTCCTAGTTCCCCCCTCTTCTCAAGGCGAGAGAGACCCGTACTCTCTGGCTCCTTCTACCCAGCCGGACGATCTTTTACAGATCGCTGACCCGGTAAACGCCATCGAAGCCAATGCGCTTGTTGCGTCCGTTTTCCAACAAGATATTGCCAACATGAAATTTGAGGAAACGACGATGGAGCTGGACTTTCTTAAAGATGAACCAGTCGACTTTGTGGACGTAAAGACCCCTTTGACCGAGACATCGGTATGGCAGAACTCTCAGGAATTAATCAACCTCCTGCTCCTTGAAGATGATAATCGAAGTTTATCATTTCCGGGAGTCCGTTTAGACGATGACTTATACATGTTATCAAATCGCGAATCTCAACCCTACATCTTTCCGGTAAGAATGTCTCCAAGTGTAATCTCATACCTGTAGAGGAGCAATTCCGCCAGAATCGCTGATACAATGCCGGAACCAAGCAGAGATATGTATAGATGGCGAGGAGATTTGGGGCTTCTTGATCGGATCGCGTATAATTCGCCAAATATAATTCCTCGAAACTGGGCAATGACTTCAATGGATGCAGCTCGCATTGAACAGTACAATCAAAACGCTCAATTACGCATTGAGTCTGAACCTACCAACCTGATTGCTGAACAGCCTTATCCGCTAGCCGGTCAACAAGCGCATGAAGCCTCGGATACACAATCTGCATCCGCACAGTCAACCCAACGCTTGAGAGACTCAGTTCCGGTCCAATCTCAGGAAAAGAAAAAGAAACGGTAAGTTGCCTTTGAACATGAGTATATTAACATATAGTACGAGGACTGATTTGAAAAAACGAGAAGCCGGAAACAATCGTTACGGTCGAAGAGGTAATTCTCGATGCCTGATATGTCGTAAACGAAGAATCAAGGTTAAACTCCTCTGCGCGTTCGTGCTGAAAGGTGTAGTGTGAATACGATTCTGAGTCACCGCCATGCAAATTTTGTCGATCTCGTGGCATCAATAATTGTACCAAATTGTCTTCCCGCGAGTTTGCATCACGATCAAAAACTCGTTTCCCGAAAAAACCCCCTATTCCGGATTCAATCCAAGCTGATCTAAACTTTGTAGTTTCTCATGGGTCCGGCGGGCAGTCGCCCATGGGCTCGCTCGTGCAAGGGATTGGGGTTCCGGATGAGTTCTGGATGCCGAACGAGACGTACGCGGGGTCAGATAAGCGTGCTCTTCAATGGGCCGTCTTGGCATGGGCTGCTCGGCAGTACCCTCCTCAAGTCGTTTCAAAATCCGTCCTAACCTATCTCGCTGAAGCTGCGCGTTGTATAAGGTTTTGCCTTTCTGACGGGTTCTTCTACGAAAGTGGGGTATTTGCAAGCAACTTGATGGGATGGGTTAGTTACTCTACATGCTCTGAAGAGTTTGGCTCACGAGCACATTTCAAGGGAAGTGTAGCGATGTTAAGTTGCTTGCTGGATCTGGCATCCCCGACAAACGCTGTATCAAGCAATATTATGGTTTTCGGGCCTTTCATCTTCGATTGCGCAAATGCTTGGGCTGTTCGAAACGGCGGCGTTCCACATCGAAGCACGAGTTTCGAGCAGAGAGTCGCATATTTTGATGAGCTTTCGACAGGGCCAAAAGCGGACACGTGGTATTCAGGCATCCTGGAGGCAGCCAATTCAACCATTGGGAATCTGCTCGAAATTTCCCTCTCATGTGTATGTCAATTAGCTCGTCGTGAAACCGAGCTTGATATAGCAAGAGATCCTGTCAATGACGTCCTTCAATATGTACGAGCCGAACTTGGGGATAGCGACTTCCATGCAGCTCTCCTAAGAATCCATTCGTCATTCCAAGGTGAGAACAAAGACCACGGAACGGTCGAAGGGCAACTGATCACACGTCTGTTCCACCGATTGCGTGCCGTTCTCGTCTTGCATTCCATTCTCGATAGCGACTCGATTCTGGAAGGTATAGCAAGCGAACGAAGCATTATGTTCGGTATCGGACTCATTGACGCATGTCGTACTCACGCGATTCGTCGCGATGGACCAATCGAAGACTATTATCTGATATCATGGCATAATTACAGTTTACTGTTACTCGGAGGAATGACATTATCTCAACAAAATTCTCCCGATCGTAAAAGTCTCTTTGCAAACAAAGGCTAATGTGCGCAGTGTGTGCATGGGTTGTCGACGAGCTCGAATTCATTGGAAAGGAAAGGGCTGCAACATCTTTGCAAGGGTATTGGAATGAGAGAGACATCGAAGTTCTTAGTCAGATTTTGGACTTTGCGCAGTTCCCGGATCCGATGCCTGAGGATCCGTCCCCTAATTGATGGATGGACCATAAGTGAGTCTAGGGAGACATATATACATTAATTCACTCAATATTAAATATGTAATCTCCGACCGAATACTGGACTTTAGGGGCATCCAAAACCTTGCCATAACCCACCCTTCCATCCACAAAAACGACCACAGAGATTTAACGGCCATAAGAAAAGCTAAATACATATAAACCTCAACCACAAAAAGCACCACATAAATCAGCACAACCCCCACCACGATAGCGTACCCATCTCTTATACATGTACAATTCTAGCTCAATCTTCTTATATTTTAGCCCGAAATTGTCATTTTTGCACTCAAAAATGCCGTTTTTCTTATAAAATCACAAATGTGGCAACGTGACGGGGGAACGGATGTCAACACGTGTGAAATTTTCAACTGATTTTCGAAGTTTTCCCTCCCAAATTCACATTTTTTGGAACGATCTGCATAAATTTCTGGAGTCGGGTGAGATCCCTGCATATCGCTCAAAATATTTTCCGACCTCGATAGATTGACGGACACATTATATAAGATTATCATTTGATCCATTTACTAGTTCTAATATCGAACGCACGATGCAAAGGCGGGTATCTAACTCTCAGCTGTCTTTGGCGGCAAAGTCCACCACTTGATTTTCCCACTAGCACAATCACTCCCCACAATCTCCGCCGCTCCCTCCAAATTCGGCCCTTGTCTCCCTACCCGTCCAAACTTCCTCGCGACATGTACCAATAAATCCTTCGTCGGATTAATAAACCGGTTCCCCTTCATCGGTCTAACAAGTGCCGGCATTTCATATACTTCCTCCAATTGTTTATACCACTTATCGCCCATGACGTCCAGAACGTTAATTAATGCTGTGATGTTCTCTTGGGAAGCTTTCATGCCGAGAAGGAAGGGGAGGAGGGGATTTAATTTGGGAGGGAATGTGCCCGGGGTGTCTATTACTTCTGTATTGTCGAGTTGGTAAGCGCGGAGGACGGAGGTAGGTTTAGATTGGACTTGACGGTTGCGTAAGTCATTGAGTAAGCTTGTTTTACCTACTTGCGGAAGACCGAGGAGGGTTGCTGTTTTTGAGGTTTCTTGGATTTTGGATTTGAGGATAGAGAGCGACTTTGAGGGGGTGAGGCTGTGTTGGTGAAGAGATTCGGAATTGAGGACAGAGATAGTTGGAAAGATGGATGACAGATATTCCGTCCATGCTTGAAGCACTTCAGGAGGGACGATTTCTATGTCAATACGACCAAAAGGAGTGGGTACCAGCTCCATTTAGGACGAATAGTGCGTCTTTGCCTTTCTTTTGTGCCCATGCTTCAACGTCAGGTAATCTCGTAGCTTCAGGCGCACAGGCCTCAAGAACGAATATTAAGAGATCGGATCGATTCATGGCCTTGAGATGAGGCGGCGGAGCAGAGTTGCGTGCTGTGTTGAGTTCAGTTAACTCGTCAACGTCAGAGATTTCTCCATTTCCGTCTTCGGAGGGGGTCGACGGAATTCCTTCCCATTCTGATTCTTCATTGTCCTCAATTGCTGCACCATCATCGTCTTCTTCGACGTCTTCATCTTCCTCTAGATATTCCTCATCCTCATCCGACCCTTCTTCGTAAGACATATCGGAATCTTCTTCCTTCGTCGTTTCATCGTCTGAATCGACTTGCAATCCGACTTTCAGGCCATTCCCATTGGCTTCGACCCCGTTAGTTCCCTTGGCCTCATTCCCATTCCCCTCTGCCTCCTCCTTCTTGCCTTCTTTCTTCTTCCGCCTTTCTTCCTCCCGCCGTCTCCTCACTTCTTCTCTCTCAGCAAGTACCTCCTCCTTGAACGGAAAGGAATTTGGCACACCGAGATCCTTTGGCTTTTTACTTTTCCATTGCGGATTCTGCTTTGCTAGTTTTCTTGCTTTGCGGTGGTGTTCAGAGACTTTCTTTTGGATACGGTTTCGTTGGCGGGAGTTTACCCTTTTGGAGATGCGTTCTGGTTGTTAGCAACATCTGAAGAAGGACGGGTACTTTTCACGCGCATCTTTAAGTGAAAACTTCAGGAGGGGAAAAATTTGGTGATCGAGTGAGAAATTGGGGAATTATCAAAGGAAGAAATGAAGTTCCAGGATTAGCATTTTAGCCAGTCAGAGACGTGCTCTTTTGAAGTCAGATCGGCGTAAAGCTATCTCAAATCTCACGCCTACAAAGGGCCAGCATTTGGACGAAGGATGATGCTCTTCATTTTTCTCGTTATGAATTTCAGATATCACTCAAATAATAAGAGAATATGAAATTTAATTATTTTACTCAATCTTCGGCCAATGCAAAACACCATATGACCCCTCTTCACTGGATTGTTTCCCTATAGTAACTGCCAAACGCCAATACTTACCCTTCAAAAGACTTGGCAAGTGGAAATTTCGATCCCGAATGAATCTTCATGCTAGGGACTTCCAACCGCCTTTAGACAAATATCGCATTGACAAGGATCTCCCGTACGCAACTCGCAAGCCATAGAAGGACGAACGAAGACATATAGGAACCATGAGACTAGTTCTTCCGTTGAGATAGCCGAATAGCAATAAGAAAGACGATTGAGAGAGGTAATGGAGGGATATAGGATTTTCAGGCCGGAAAGGATATGCGCTCGAAGGGGAGTGCCTGTATGGAAAACCCGTGCATGTGTTGCGATCAAGCCAGCCCCCAATATCATCAAGGGACCGCTATCCAGAACCAGACATAGTAAATTTGGTGACTTTTCTGAGCCGCTCCGGTGGATTTTCATGCACAGAAGCCTCCACACTCCTTCGGTAGCCATTAACAGTGCCACCAACAGAGGCAAAGTCCGTGAAATAAAAGGGACAATATGAGTTTGTTGTTGTTTTGGCTTTCTCCTTCGATCTTGTTCCAGAAGCTATTAGTATCAGTGCAGCCAACGAGGCGGATACCAAACGGAAAGGCATTTGAGCAACATCATTCAGCTCGTCAAAGTGTTCATCCTTCTTATTCAATTGTGCGCTGGAAAAATCAATCCAATACACCATCTCTTCCCCCGGAAACACCATCAGCTTCCCTGCGAAAGGATCGGAATGAAGCACACCGGCTTTATGAATGTCTTCCAAAGCTTCCAACAGAGAACAGGCGTTGTCCAAGGTGACGTTATCCACACCGACTGGCTCAGCGTCCCTTGGCCATTGCATCAGAAGTCCATAATACAGTTCCTCATCCTTGTCATCCTCCGAAAGCTCCCAATCATGAAGTGTTCTTCCATCACAGGCAAAAACTGCAGAAACACAAGCTACCTTTGCGGCAATTAAATGTTCATATGCGGATTTCTCGCAAACGAAAGACTCAGTCTGTCCTTGTCTGAATAACCTGAGGTTGCTGTGTACATTTTTTGGACCTGTACACAGTGTGACGCGATATATCTTAGCATCCTCCCTTCGGACACCAGGAGCCTCTCACAAAGTGCACATCATCGGCCAATACGGGATATTGTTGGAACACTGTCATGAACTGTAATTTGCGACTAAAATCAGCGTTCGTGGCTTGATCACTTTACGTCCTCAAGTAATTTCGTCTCTATCGATTTTAGTCGGTCGTATTAACACTATTAGGACGGTGTTTTACCCATCTAGCGATATAGTCTAATGCTTGGGTGGTCTCCCCAGCTAATTGCTCTTTTGACCCGTGAATCCAAGATGAAGAGAAATCGAGCCAGATAATCGGGTATTCGCCGTCAAGTTGATGCAGTAGTATTTTCAAATTGCTGAGTGAGACGCTACCGTAGACAATGCCGCAAGCATGAAGCCGATCTAGGGTCTTAAGGAAGTGGATGACAATTATCTTGGATTTTTTTGACTAATTTGACTACAGTCGGAAACAACGTGTACCGGCCAACAAACTCGAGCATGAGAACGAATATACTGCCATGATCATCCAACTTGGCGTTGCTTTGACCGACAACGTTGGAATGTTTGAAGAACGTCCACTCAGCCTTTCCCACCGGTTTGGAACAAAATGATAGGCACCCGTGCTCAATGAGTATTTCATAGGCCACAACCTCCTTATCGTACTGAATTCGAAAACATTCAGGGACAAATTTCAAAACGCAATCGGTAGATATGTTAGAGGCGTTGCGTCTTGATTTCGCCCTGAAACGTACGACTTCGCCGGTGGAAGAAGCTTTAAAGGTTCGGGGCTGTGAAAATTCGATTTTCCCATCGATTTCATTCATGTTTACGTCTTGCTGATTTTCAAAAAATCTGCTGAAAATTAAGCTTTTATTCCGTGGCACCCCGCGTCCAATCAGAGCAATACTAGGCTCTGACATCTCACCAAAAAATGAAGCATGATCTCAGACCGACCATACCCCCAAAAATCAGCGGTCAAAGAGTTGGAGCTTGGATGAAGGAGAAAATATTGACTGAAACAGTAGTCCTTCGAGCTATAGGCTTCGTTTTCTGGACACTTGCTATGACAGTCTCAGGGATGAGTTAGATAATAAAGTTAGATGACGGTCAAATTACGATTATTGTCTCGATTCCCCAGGCTCATGAAAGCTACTTTCAGCCACCATCTCGTCTTGCTTTCTGCCTTCCATTATTATGTCTAGAATGCCTATCTCTGTAAATTTTCTTCCGATGAAACCCCTAAGTCTAAGTGCCGTCCTCTGATTCAGTCTCTGTGACCGACAGTTCTTCTTCATCATACGAGGACATCCCAGAGTCCGAGCGAATCGTTATATCTGGAACTTTAAGGGGCTTGATTGAATCGATATTCCAGCTAAGAAGCTCATTGAGGCAGCTGGCAAACCAAATCATAGTGAACGGAAGTGCCGCAACTTGCCACAGATGTCCCATCTCACACCCAAAGAACAGTAAGGACATAGACATAGAGGCATTGAAGAGAACATAGCCGGCTTTGACAGACCACAAAACTTGGAAGAACGAGGTACGGATGTGAATTGACGTAGCGTCCGATGCAATTAAAGCTGCCACGAGGAGTTTGATCATGCCGACTACAAGTCTTCCGTACGTGGGTCTTGGTAGTCCAGTGATGTCTCGAGTGATTTCGGCACCCAATATGTCCCACAGACCTTCCGCCGTAAAGATGATTGAAACCGCTATGGGTGATATCCTCAAAAAGATGGGAACTTTGGATGCAAATAGACGAATTAGCCTATTTTTTATTTTTCGATTTTCCCGCTCTAGTAACTGCAGACTTAGCTGTGGTTTGAGAAGTTGCAGACCAGCTCCATGATAGTACCGGCCACATCTCCAAGCTCATTCGAATGGACAAATTCTTCGTTCATGTGAGCACATGAGAAATCAATCCACGCGACACGGTGCGTTGCGGGAAATACCATTTGATTGCGCCTGAATGGATCAACGTGCAGGACGCCGGCTTTGTGTATCTCGTCTAACCCTTCCAGCAGAGCACATGCCTTGTTGAAGGTAATATTATGGACGGATAAGCATTCAGCACCAGATAGCCATTCCATCAATATGCCGTAGTACAACGTATCGCTATTGTTTTCATCCTGGGGTAGTCCCCAGCCGGCAAGAGTGCGTGCATCATATCCATGAACCTTTGGAATGAAATTAGTTGCCTTCGCCGCTAGTAAATGTTCGAATGCCGTTTTCTCTAGATTGAAGGGTGTCATCCATCCTTCTCTAAAGAGTTTCAGACAAAACTCTACATCTCCTTCCTCGTCACCTACTGTCGCGCGATATATTGTCGCATGGGTGCCTTCTGTAACGTATGTGACATCGCTGAACTGTATATCCTCGTCCAGCTGCGGAAGGCCCGGAATCGTTATTCGACGGGTTAGTTTGGCCTGGTAGATTAGATGATAGTCTTGGGGACAAGTACATCTTCAAATAAGTTCGATTTTGGAATTCCACTCTTGTCATCAGCATGTTTTCATCCGAAAGTGATACCCAATCCGAGAGATACTCAACTGCCCTATCGGTTTCCCAATCCAGTTGAGCGGGGGAGGCGTCTGTCCAGGAGAAAGAGAAGTCCAGCCAGACGAAATCGGTGGTTGAATCATCCTCGAGGAGCAGCAAGTTCGAAGGGTTGATATCCCCGTGCACGATCGCGAGTGCATGCAATTGATCAAGGCTTTTGAGGCATGAGATGGCTAATGGTTTCGTGAAGTCTTTGGCCGTGAGTTCCCTTCCCACCACAAATTCGAGCATTAACACATAAACCTCTGCTTTTCCATCCCCCATACGAGTAATGTTCCGCCCTATCGTACGCTCGTATTTTTGCGCTGTCCATTTCGAGTAGCCCAGTGGCTTGGCATAAGTGGCGGAGGTCTTAGACTGGACTAGTCGAGCATACGCCGCGACTTCCTTGTCGAATAGAATCCTCGAATCCTCCCCAAATATTTTCAAAACGCAATCTTGCGCAGAAATATTCGGTGCATTTCGTGATGCTTTGTACTTGAAACGAATAACTTGGGCCCACGGAGTGACCTTCAGGAGCTGAGGCTGTGAAAAGGATATCCTTTCATCAATAACCTGCATTTCCGCACGACTTGGTTTCAGGACACAGTCCAGACTCCAGGTAGCGTGCTTCTCACAGTCCTTTTTACCATGCATTTACAGCATTTATTTCCACTTTCACAGCTTTTAATGATATAAATGCTGTAAAAGCAAGATTATATACTTATATATTTAAATGCCGGAAAGAGCAGTGGCTGAAATAAGAAAAGCACAGTGGCGTTATGTGGGAGCCAATCAATATTGGAGAAGTCAGATACGGTGCCGTTTTGCAACCACAAAGGAAGCTTAAATTTAGTGCCTGCATTTTACTCAATTCCCAAATCCCCCATGCAACGGTCTGGAGATAGAAAGGGCAACACTGCCCACGCTCAACTGAATTTACATCAACTATTCCCACATCGAACCACCATTGAGTCAATAACTCTATACAAAGCGGGTCAGCCGGGTGGGTCGCTTGGTTTTGAACTTCGGCTCAAAATCTCCCTTGATGGCCTTTTAAACTTCAAACAATTGACTCCTGGTTATAATTCAGGAGCCCGATTGTGTTTCATGTAATGGAATGGCTGGGGAAATGGCGCTTCTCAACTCAAATTGACCCTGGTACAAATAACGAACCATCCGCGTCGCCTAGACTTCCAGCGCGCTGGGAAAATCGAAAAATTCGGTGCAGTCTTTGAGAAACGCAGAGTCATTCGATTCCGTCAGCCAAATGACTAGATCTTATTCAAGACGCAGAGACCCAAAATATCCTCGAAATCCTGCTACGAAGCACGGGTTGCCGCTTACAGGTGTCGATATTCTCAACCTACCGTTGTTCGATAAGTTGCTACCGAGTACAAAGAGGGGTGGAAATTCAAAATACAAAGGACGCGACATCAACTTGAATGATGTCAGAGTGTGGGAGGACTTTTGGAACAGAGATGAGATAGCAATCTGGGAAACGGACCCGGTGATCGGCCCAATATTGACGCGGGAACTGGCGCCGGACGAGATGACTTACTTTCCTCATAAGACATTCCCATTGAAAAAGAGAATGCGGAATGAAATAACCTTCGAACGAGCCTCAGAGAATCTTCGATGCCAGCTGAACTGTTTGCTGTGGCTGTGCGCGAAAGAAATTCAAGGAACGGAAACGCCGATTGTGATGCAGATCGACGACGGCGAGGATGCTCAATGGATGTCACCTGATGCCGAAGCCAACGCTAACTTGGGGAAGCCAGACTACGCTGGTTATCTCTACGATGCGATTCAACAAGAAGACGAGGACTGCACTCAGCACATCTACAATCGAATTCCCGGCGACGCGAAGATGTATAACAAGATCAATCATTCAATGCTACCGCCTTATAAAGATGGGAATATAAAAAGGAAGACTAAGGAAGCGCAGAAAGTCCTGAAGCAGATTCACGGTTATATGGACTGTCATGAGGCCCGTTACGGCTATCTACTCACGGAAAAAGAGCTTATCACGCTTCGCCGGCGTGATACTGGGTGGGGACAAATCGATGTTGCTCCTCCAGTCCCTCATCACTGGCCTTCTAAAGAGAAAGGCAAGGATGAAATCAACTCCAAGTACGTCCTTTTTTATTTACATTGGGTGGTTGCGAACGACGATTCACCGACTGGGTGGCGCCTGCGTTCGTTCGGGCAATCGTCGGATGTTTCATCAGATAGTCCAACTCCATCGGACATCAAGAAAAGTAAGAAAAAGAGGGCAAGTCTTCTCAAGACAGAAAGAGTAAAGAGGGATACTGAGTGTCGTAGACTTATTGGAGAGATGAGATGGAATCCTCTCAGTTGGTTTCAGGGTTATTTGCAGACTTCTGGCACAGCATTGGAAAAAGCATGAAGGCGTTTTCTTCGTAGTAGGATTGCTATATGATACTTTATATCTCACTTACGGGCGAAAACTCACTGAAAGGTTCGGTTCTACTCACTGTAGTAGTGTAAGCCAAAAATCATGCTTGTGCTGCTTGCTTCTACGAAAGCGAGTCCATCTCCCTCCTCGCCCCTGGTGCACCCTTTCGGACAAGCGCCTCCGTTCTGGAATTGCCACTCGAAGAACGGATCTGTGAACTCTGTTCCGATGCTTCCAAGAAATTTTATTCCATTACTAATAAGCCAACTTCTCTCAATAACTTCGTGATTTGCAATTAAGATCTGTCCCCATCCAAGTTGAACCAGGTGGTCGATGCTTGTGGCGCATATGTATTCCTTAAAGCCCGCCCAACGAATCGCTGACGTGCACATGGGACACGCTTCTGCTGTCTTCTATTAGAGCAATTTCCCAGAGACCTACCGTGTATAAAGATAATTCGGTCCATGCGGCAGAGATCAGCTCAGATGGAGTCATACCTTTCTCCGTGAACACGTTAACACAATTTTGAACGGCGTTAATCTCACCATGTTACGTTGGATCTACAGGTGAGCATATACTCTGCCCTGAAATCTACCTCCCGTCCGAGATTTGTCATTTGCCCCTGCGCAGACAAGTTCATCTCCGTGAGCAGTGTGGTTAACGATAACAGTGCCGAATGGATATAAGGGACTAATTCAGCCGCCTATGAATATGAGAAATTACCATAGGCCCGAGGCATTATGCAATGTTTGCTTAGCCTGTTGCATCCAATATAGCCTTTTGTCGTAAGGAACAGAGTTAATCATCCACCCTGTAGAGTTTATGGACGGCAATTGAATCTGTCGTGCGATGAAACACGCTATGAGAGCCCCGAGAACTGCAATTGACAATGGTCTCATTGTGACAATATTCGCAGCTTAGCTTCCTTTCTGTCCTTCGGAGAATTTAGACCCATTGCATTTTGGCAACGAATGCAGCAAGCGGCCCAATAAGGATTTCGCGATTGGCGGTAGACCCCCAGGTCTTTCGGAGCGGTCCGCGGTTTCGCCGACGCTTATCACTCATCGATAACTAATAGGTCACAGCATTAACCGGCCTTCGCATAACTTACTTTCACAACATCGAGTCCGCGCAGTCGCGGTCTCAATTCCTCCCTACCAGCTAATTGAGGATGGTCCATACTTTGTTTCCTCCACGAGC
>Ga0335078_10012489_pt1 | contig 12600 bp, 11 predicted proteins | sample Lox_Sample_32_FD_206711 | JGI IMG/M metagenome (GOLD analysis project Ga0335078, IMG submission 206711) | Soil microbial communities from Loxahatchee National Wildlife Refuge, Florida, United States - Lox_Sample_3.2 | ecosystem: Environmental > Terrestrial > Soil > Wetlands | place: USA... | reverse complement strand
CTACGCCAATCTCCGGGCCAGCGTGGGTGTAGATCGTTCCGGCGGCTTCACGGGTGATCATGCTGCCGACGACGTTGCAGATGGCTAGCGTCCTCGAGCCTTTGTTCTTGGCTTCGCGCTGGGCGGCGATGGTGTCGGCGGTTTCTCCGGATTGCGAGATGAGCAGCGTAATCGTCTCGGAGTCGAGGATCGGGTCGCGATAGCGCCATTCGCTGGCGTAGTCGACTTCGACCGGAACGCGGGCCAGCGTTTCGATCATGAATTTGCCGGCGAGCCCGGCGTGCCAACTGGTGCCGCAGGCGGCGATGTTGACTTTCTTGAGCGCCCGGAATGCGGCTTCATCGACCTGCATTTCTTCCAAAAAAATTCTCCCGGTGTCCTGGGAGATGCGGCCTAACGTGGTTTCCTGGACGGTGCGCGGCTGCTCGTAAATTTCCTTGAGCATAAAGTGCTTGAAGCCGCCTTTTTCAGCCATGATCGGGTCCCAGTTGATGCGCTGCACTTTGCGCTCCATGGGATGGCCGTCGAAGTCGGTGACACGCACTCCTTGCTCGGTGATAACCGCCAGATCGCCGTCGGCGAGGAAGAAAAGGTCGCGCGTGTGATCGAGGAGCGCGGGAACATCGCTGGCGACAAAATATTCGTCCTTCCCGATGCCGATGACGACCGGCGGGCCGTTGCGGGCGGCTATGATCTTGCGCGGGTCGTCGGTGGCGATTACCACCAAGGCGAAGACTCCGGTGAGTTCCTTGACCGCTTTCCGGACAGCTTCTTCGAGAACCGGGCGATGGCCGTTGCCGCTATTGAAGTAGTGCTTCTCGATCAGGTGCGCGATGATTTCGGTATCGGTTTCGGTGGTGAATTTGTGGCCTTCCGCGATCAACTTCTTTTTCAGCGAGAGATAGTTTTCTACGATTCCGTTGTGGACCACTACGATTTTGCCGGTGCAGTCGCGGTGCGGGTGGGCGTTCTCTTCGGTGGGGCGTCCGTGAGTCGCCCAGCGGGTGTGGCCGATGCCGTACGTTCCATCGAGCGGCTTGATGCGGATCACGTCTTCGAGATTGCGTAGTTTGCCTTCGGCGCGGCGGACTTGCAGGCCCTGGCCGTTGCCGGCGACGGCAATACCGGCGGAATCGTAGCCGCGGTATTCGAGCTTGCGCAGGCCCTCGATGATGACATCGACGACCGGTTTCTTACCGACGTATCCGACAATGCCGCACATGGAAAGACTCCTTGACGACGTTTTCGGGGGAGTGAGCGGCCCCTAACGGAGCCGTATCCTGGCGAACTTTCTGGACCGCCAAAGTGTGCCCTGACACGCAACCGCCGGAATTACGTGACCCCAGCCATCATCGGGCTTCCCTGATGCCACGGTGAGCACTTCCCCGATGGTCCTGCGCGACTACTCTTCGAGGGAAAAACGGAACTCCTCGATCACGGGGTTGGTTAGAACTTCACGCGCGATTTTCTCCACTTCGGCTTCCGCCTCGGTCTTTGAAATTGCGGGGTTGAGAGTAATCTCGAAATACTTGCCCTGGCGCACCTGCTCGAGGCCCGTGTATCCGATCTTGCGGAGGGCTCCGTGGATGGTTTTGCCTTGTGGGTCGAGTACGCTTTTCTTGAGCGAAACGTAGACTTGAGCTTTCATCGGCGCGCTGTCACCCCCAGCGATTATACGTCACAGGGCGGAAGCAGCGGCGCAGGTTTTCTTTATCGGAGGTATACGAACGGAGCCTTCACTTTGGTGGAGGAGAGCTTGTAACCTCATCAAAAGACGATGGTTACCTGTCGAGCTCTGCGAGCGACCGGGTGAGGAGGTGGCGATGTTCCGGACGGGTGGCGCTTTGCAACTGGTTGTCCAGACGCTTGCGGGCGAGCAAGAGATTCTCGCGTTGGCGGCTTCTTTTTTGTTGGGCCGCCGAGAGGCGCGGGCGGGGCCCACCACGCTCGCCGAGTAAATCGGCCTGCTGCTGTTCGATGGACTTACTTTCCCAGCCGCGTGCCATTATGGGAGTTATTGAACCCGCAACAAGTTCGTTTTTAGTAAATTACCAAACAAATCACTTGCTTGCATTCGGAAGTCGACTAACATGTTACTACTCCGGGTAGGAATACGCTTGGAGAACGGCAACGCGGGCATGAGGGGCTCCCATTCCGGGAGAATCAGATTGGTTCCCACGCGATGGAACCAACGACCGCGATCGCTGACCGGTGAATCTACAAGCGGCATGGCACGCCGCATTCACTCCTCTGAACTGCTCAACATTTAAGAGGAAAGGTCCCGCTCAGGGGAAAACTCGCCACGCATGCAAGGAGTTGCACGCGATCCACAGGACAATCTGCGTCCCGACGACAATCAAAGTCCAGGAAGACTGGCAATCGTCGGGCGTTCAAGCGCCGAGATTCTGGTGGCAATCACAGATCTGATTGTCGGGGGCGGGCCGTTGCCGCAGCTCTTTGAGGAATTGACTCCTCTATTGCGGGAGCTGACCACCTGCACGCTAGTGGAATTTGCGGTCTGCAATGCGGAGCGAAACTGCGTCGCCACTCATTTCTGGACGTCAGAAACTCAGATCCGGTCGTGGGATGTGTCCAGCTCCCTGTCCCAGGAATCACCAAGCGGCTGGGTGTGGCAGCACCAGGAGTCGGTACGGATTCCGGATGTGGATCGCGACACTCGCTTTCCCGGGACGCTGAGCGCGCTCCGCGAGCATGGCGTACGGTCGTACAAGGTCGCGCCGATGAGCACCTCGAAGCGGCGCTACGGCGCGCTTGGAATCGGCAGCAGCGCGGTGGAGGCGGAGGAGTCGGACACCCTGCTGCTACTGGAGCGGGCCGCGCAACTGGTGGCGCTGGCCGTGGAGAATCACGAGATCCATGCCAAATGGCAAAGGCAGCAGGATCGCCTGCAAAGCCTGGTTGAGATCGGGCGCGATTTGAACTCCACCTTGGAATTCGAGGAGTTGCTGGGGCCGGTTTTTGCCAAGATGCGCCAGATTACGAACTATGATTACGCGCGCCTGGCCTTGCTGGAGCCCGAATCGCGAACCCTTCGGATTCGCTCCGTAGAGCCGGCGCGGAGCGTGACGGAGAAAGACTGGACGCGCTTGCCCATGGCGGGGGCGATTTCCGCGCGTGCGATTGAGACGCGGAGCGTGATGTTTTTCGACGGAACGGAAATGGAGCGCTCTAGCCATGTGTCGGTCCGGGAGATGCAGGCGCTGGGAATCCAGTCGCTGTGCTGTGTGCCCCTCTTGATGGGAGGACGCGCGCTGGGAAGCCTGCTGCTGGGAGCGACACGAGCGGATGCCTTCAGCAAGGAGGATGGAGAGTATCTCCAGCAGGTGGCCCGGCAGATTGCGCCCGCCATCCATAATGCCACCACGTATCGCGAAGTCGCGCAGGCCAAAGACCGGCTGGCCCAGGAGAAACGATATCTGGAAGGTGAGCTGCGCGCGGAACAACTCCCGGAGAATATTGTGGGGAGCAGTCCGTCGCTGAAGCGCGTGCTGGACTATGCGGCAATCGTAGCCCATACCGACGCGACCGTGCTGATCACGGGCGAGACAGGAACGGGCAAAGAACGTATCGCGCGGGCAATCCATCTGATGAGTTCGCGGCGGGAGCGAAACTTTATCAAGCTGAATTGCGCGGCCATCCCGACTGGGCTTCTGGAGAGCGAGTTATTCGGGCACGAGAAGGGAGCATTCACGGGCGCGGTGTCGCAGAAAGTCGGGCGGCTCGAACTGGCGGACCAGGGGACGCTGCTGCTCGATGAGATAGGGGAAATTCCGCTGGAGCTCCAGCCGAAGCTCCTGCGGGTGCTGCAAGATCAGGAGTTCGAGCGGCTGGGGGGAACCAGGACAATCCGGGTCGACGCGCGCCTTCTGGCAGCCAGCAACCGCGATCTCGCGCAGGCCGTAGAGGAGAATGAGTTCCGCCGGGACTTGTATTACCGGCTTAATGTATTTCCTCTGCATTTGCCGGCGCTACGCGAGCGGCGAGAGGACATTCCGCTGCTGATCCGTCATTTCGTGGACAAGAGCGCGGCGCGGATGCACAAGCGGATCACGCTGATTCCGGATGAGGCAGTGGAAGTGATGATGAATTGGCATTGGCCAGGAAACATTCGGGAGCTGGAAAATTTTATCGAGCGGTCGGTGATCCTGTCGGACGACGAACGGTTGCGGCCGCCTTTGGCGGAACTGCGCAAGGCCGTGGAACGGCGTCCTCCCGATTCGGAACGCACCCTGCGGGACCGGGAGCGCGATCATATTGTGGCTGTGCTGCGGGAGACGCGGGGCGTCATATCGGGAGTAAAGGGGGCGGCGACGCGGCTCGGGTTGAAACGGACGACTCTGCAACACAAGATGCAAAAACTGGGAATTTCCCGGGGAGACTATCTGGACTGAAGATAAGTCGTGCCCGCCCTTCGTCACGGGCGACTGTAAAACGGCACTTTGCGGGCTTTCTGCATTTGCAGGCACGTTGTAACCAGGGACAATCAGAGGAGTTTTGGCAAATTACAAGAATGGCAACTTGAGTGCAGAAGCGATTTACTCGTGAACGCTTCCCCGGCGCGCAATTATTCACGAGCAAAATTGTTACTGACACCAGAGGAGTCAACTCATGGGCGTACCTCGACGCTTCCACGCGCCAAATGATTGCCTAAGTTGCACGCTGCGTCAGAACGGCGATTTTTGCCAGCTGCCGGATCATCTTATGAATGAGTTCAATAAGATGGGGCGCATCACCTTTTATCCCGGCAACGCCACTTTGCTCACCGAGGGGCAAATTCCCCGCGGCATCTTCATCGTCTGTTCGGGACGCGCCAAGCTTTCGGTGCAGGCGCGCGATGGAAAGACAATCATCCTGAAGATTGCCGACAACCGGGATGTACTCGGGTTGAGCGCGATCGTATCCGGCCGCCCCTCGCCGATGACCGTGACGACAGTCGGTTTCTGCCAGATCAAGTTCATTGAGCAGGCCGATTTCATGCGTTTGCTCGCGGCCGACAACAAGACCGCCATGGCCTGCGCCACCATGCTCGCGCGCGAAGTTACGATCACATTCGGGGATGTCCACGACTTGCTGCTGGCGCGGAGCTCGACTGAGAAGCTGGCGCGCCTGCTGCTTTCCTGGGTGTCGCGCCAGACTCACAACCGGGATTTACGGGTGGAGTCCGAGTTCACGCACGAGGAGATAGCGCAAATGATCGGCTCCTCGCGCGAGACGGTAACGCGCTTGTTGGGCGAGATGAAGCGGAAAGAATTGATTCGCATGGAAGGCTCGATGCTGGTGATTCCGAACCGTATCGCGCTGCAAGCGATCGCATAACGGATTGAGTGTCCCTCCCCTGGGCGGCCGGTGCTTTGCTAGCGGCTGCCCCTTTTTATTGGGCCTGGCACGCGAGCCACGGGCAACCCATTTTCTAAAGATTGAATAGTTCGCGGAGGCGCCGGGTTTGGGCCCGGCTCACTGGAATTTCTGTCTGCTTTTTATCGTCCATGCGCAGCTGGTAGGAGCTCTTGAACCAGGGCACGACTTCGCGGATGTGATTCTTGTTGACTAGGAACGAGCGGTGGGCACGCCAGAAGAGGTTGGGATCGAGATTCTCGAACAACTCCTCGAGGGTGCGGCAGTTCGATTGGCCTTCCATGCCCATGTGCCCGCTGGTGGTCACGCTGATTACCCCGTCTTCGATCGTGGCAAAGCAAATATCTTTCGGATCGGCGAGGAACAGGCGGCCGGCCGCCTTGATGAGAATCTTTGCGGTGGTGGGCTTTTGCGATTCGAGCATCCGGACTAGAGTTTCGAGTTTCTCCACCGGACCGTTGCCTGCCTGGATTTTCGCCCGCGCTTTTTCAATCGACTGCGCGATACGCTTTTTGTCGAAGGGCTTCAGGATATAGTCAACCGCATTCACCTCAAAAGCTTTCACCGCGTATTGATCAAAGGCAGTGGCGAAAACAATCTTGGGCAGTGGAACCTTGCGATCTAGCAGCTTCTTGATGACGCCGAACCCGTCGAGGCCGGGCATTTGCACGTCAAGAAACACGAGGTCGGGACTGTGCTCGCGGATCAGATTGACGGCTTCGAGACCGTTCTTGCCTTGCGCAACTACGTTGACATCGGAGTGGTTAAGAAGGTAGGCCAGTTCATCGCGGGCGAGTTGCTCGTCGTCGACTATGACTGCGGAAAGGGACATAGACGTGAGATGTCTGCCGCGGCTTCTTCGGCTCAGTTTAAAGTATATCGGCGGCGGAATGGCCGGGCAACACGGGGCTGCGCCTGCGCCCGCTTCAGCCACCGGGAACAAGGCGCTGGAGAACGGAGAGCCGGTTCCTCACCAGGTCAGGCGCGGCGGCGGGAATATTCTGGCACGACGGCTACGCTGGCGGGAGGCATTTCCTCGCGCGGCAACGGCTTTGGATCTCGGCTCGCCAGCTTACGAACCTTGGCTGGACTGAGCCGCCATGTGCGGTTGCGAACGCGCGCGGCATTCTTCGTCATCTGGAAGAAGATGAAAATCTCCGCACGCCCGATTGCCGAGAGGCGATCCGGATGCCAGGCATTGGCATACTCCGACAACTGGGCTTCGCCGGTAATTCCGCCCAGTACGTGAAGCAGCAGCCGATTGAGCCAGTGATAGGAGGGTGGACAGAGATAACCCCGCGACCCGTACCAACTCCACTTTTTGCGATAGTCCCAAACCGGAAGACTCGCCTTCAGGCCCGCAACCCCCTCATCAAAAAGAGCCTTCACCGCTGCATCTTCGGTTTCGACGTAAAGATCATACAATCCCAAAAGCGAAGTCATGAAGCCGTCCTGGATACCGGGCACGGGCTGCCCTGGGAGTTCGCTGTACACGACTCCCGAGGACACGGAGTCGCGCACTCCACCCTCATTGCACTTGAGCGAAAAGATCCGGCTCGCGCCACGCAAGAGCTCCAGCAGATGCGGGCGTTTTGTGAGGCGATAACCGCGCACGAGCGCGCTGATGGCCAGTCCCTGATCGTACGACGAAATCCACGGAGCTTTGAGCAAGGTGGGGCCGTGCAGGATATCCCAATCGTTATGCCAGACAACCGCACCATCCGAGCGAGTGATGGCATTCGCCTCCAGCCAGTCGACCTGGGTTAGGAAGGCCTCGCGGCTGGGCTCGTCTCGATGATGGAGGTAGTGTCCGAGGTTCACCAGACCCCACCAGGCAATATACGCCGGCTTGTAGACGGTTCCGGTGAGCCGGTTGCGCACTCTCGGGACTCCGGCCGGGTCCATGCGCATGATGCTCCACGAGAGCTTCTCGCTATAAAGGTAGTAGTGCAGCGATTCTTTAGGACCACCGGCGGGATCAATTTCAAGCGGGTAGCTGAAGCTGAATTCGAGAACTTCGCGGCGCAGAGCGCGAAGCGCATAGCCCAGCGCTTCAAGCGGCTTGTGGGAGTCGTTCATCGCGTTCATCCAAACCCTGGATTTTTGACTAGATTCAAAGAGATGCTTAACGCCCTGCAGGCCCATGAGGAGAAGTCGATGCCGCGCACAACTCTCCCTGGGGGTTATTGTGTCGAACCCCGCTAGTGGCGCGGAGTATAGCATGGATCAGGGGTGCAAAAAAGAAAATTAAGCGGACTTAGAGAATGAGTAAGTACGGGGCTAACCGGGTATCGAAAGAATCGAGCATTCGCCTCGCCATGCCGGAAAAAATGCCTGCCGGGCAAACCGGGGCAACCCTTTTTCGCGGCTTGTGCCAGATATTGGGCGGAGACGTATTGTTGGAGTTGACCTGCCCGAATCGTCGTTTGACCGTGATCGCGCCCCAAGGCTAAATTGGTTCCCGTCACCCATTGCCCTCGCGCGCGCACAATTCCACGAAGCAAATCGCCGCCTGTTTCTACTTTCTGATTGCGGGCGCCTTGGCGGTGCATTGCTATCGGAACTCGGTCTTCGACATTGATCTCCTGTCGTTTGCCGGCAACGTCGCTCTGTCCGATACCTCCGACCCGGTAAGGGCGCACGCCCTGGTTTACCGGGAACCCCTGACCGCGCATCTGCGAGGGACCGACGCGGATGATGCCCAGGCAAAAATGCTGAGGAAGCGCGCGTCCGATGCCTACTACTCGACGCTCTATCTTCCCTATTTCTCGGTCAAGCCGCTTTACATCCTTGCCATGGAGGCGGCGCATCGGGCCGGAGCAACCGTAATCGATTCCAGCAGGCTGGTTTCGGCGGCTTGCTTTTTTGCCATTGCCGTCGCGCTGTGGCTGTATACGCGGTCCTTGCTGGCCATCATGATTTTGATTTTGCCCGAGGTCATGCTGCTCGGTCAGGTGAACGAGCCGGACGGGATGTCAACCCTGTTGCTCCTCTTGGGATTGTGGGCGCTCTTCCTCAAGAACGTGAACCTCGGGATGCTGGCGTTGATTGCGTCGGTTTGGGTCCGGCCCGACAACGCGGTGCTGTGCGTCATCGCACTGGTATGGCTGTGGCGGCTTGGAAAATTGGAGTGGACCATGACGGCGGCGCTGATTGCGCTCACGGCCGCAAGCGACATTGTCATCTCACATTTTGGCTATGGCGGGCGTGCGCTTTATTTCCACACCTTCCTGGCCGCGGACGCGGCTCAGGTCCCCCATTTCACCAGCGCTGACTATGCGCATGCGCTGGCCCGCGGCGTCGCCAATACCTTGCACTCGAGTTTCCCCGTTTACACGATTCTCTGGATGTTCTGCCTGGCGCGGGTTCGCGATCCCGGATGGCGGCGGATTCTCTCCGTGGTTGGCTTGTCTTCGTTGGCGCGCTTCGTGATTTTTCCGAATTATGAGCCACGATACTACGGATTGTTTTTCATCGTGACCGCAGCCGCCGCGGTGAGTTCGATCGCGGATCGATCGGCCTGGAGAACTCCCGCAGCGCCGGCCCCCGGCGCGCTGTGAACACGCAATGTCACGCCTCCATTCCGGCGAGTGTTGAACCGGATTCCCCGGTTCCGAATTCCAGTTGAGAAAGCGGCGGCGTTCCGAAATACTCGGAGCGTGTTGCAACTGCGCCGGTTGAAATCGAGGGCCCTGAAGTTGAACGTGCTGGCAGTCCAGGGTGTAGCCACACCGCATCCGTTTCTACGCCCGAAAATGCCGGAACTTGACTCCCTGCGTGGAATTGCCTGCCTGGTCGTTTTGATCTTCCACGGATTCGGAAACCACTATTCGGCCGATGGTTTGAGGACGATTCCACGCGTCTTCGTACAGGCCACCGGATACGGATGGACTGGGGTCAATCTCTTCTTCGTCCTCTCCGGGTTCCTGATTACCGGAATCCTGCTCGATTCGCGGGAAGAGCGCGGTTACTACAAGCGGTTTTATATCCGGCGGGCGCTGCGGATTCTGCCGGTGTATTTTGGCGTGATTGCCCTCTTGATTGGCCTGTCGATGGGAGGAATGATCAATCACCCAGCGGGCTGGAGCTTTATCGGACTCAGTCTGGTTTACCTCGCCAATGTCACCAATCTATTGGGCGTACCCCTCCAGTACAGAGTTTTGTGGTCGCTTGCAGTGGAAGAGCACTTTTATCTGCTTTGGCCAACCTGCGTGCGCAAGCTGAGCCTTCGTGGAACTGCAATGGCAGCCGGCGCGATCTGCCTGTTTTCACTGGGCTGCCGCATCGCGGCTTCCGCGTTGGGGTATGACGTTTACGGATACGCGACCTGGCTGGTGGCAGACGGTCTGGGAATGGGAGCGCTTCTGGCGATCGCCGCGCGCGCTTTTAACCAAAACCGGAAGGTTCTTTGGTCGATCGCGGGAGCTGCGGCAATCGGGTCGAGCGGGTGTTTTCTGATTGACCGGGTTTTCGGCCGCGATTCGGCGTTGGCCGGCGGAGCGCTGCATATCACCGGGTACAACGGTTTCTTCGCGTCGCTGGTAACTGCCACCCTCCTTCTGGGAAGCCGCTTTTCGATCCGTCAACCGGTGCTCGAGTTCTTTGGCGAGATCAGCTACGGGCTCTACCTTGTGCACATGCTGTGTTTCGATTTTTACGATCACTTCGCTCCGAAGATCTGGCCGCACCTTGCCAACGGCACCGGGCACTTTGGCGTGATGGTGGTTCGATTCACGGTTGGAGGCGCGCTGGCCATTGCGATCGCAACCGTTTCGCGGCGCTACTACGAAGAACCGTTTCTGCGCCTCAAGCATCGTCTGGCTCCGTCATCTCCGGCTGGTGGCGGCGTGCGCTTCGAGTTGCCGGACGCTGCCCCGGCTGTGTCAGGAGTGGATCTCGCCGGCGTGGAAACTCCAGCAACCACTTGATCCAAGGCGACGTCAGCATTCGGAGAGCAAGCGGAGACGGCGTGCGAGCACGATTCTCACGGCCTGCAAGACTTGCACTGATGTCCCTGGGTCTTCTGTTGGTAGGAGTCGCGCGCCTCTGGCCGCATTACGATTCAAGCGCGGCCTTTCCTCTTCACCCGGAAGCGGTTCACCTCGCCCGGTCTCTGGCCTTTCATCATCGGTTTGCGGATCCTTTCCGGCTGCTTGCCACCGGGCCGTCGGCCTACCTTTCACCGGCGTTCCCGGCGTTCCTGGCGATGATCATTCGGGCGTTCGGAACGGGCGCCCAAGCGGCTTTTGCATTTCGCCTGGCCGCGACCGTCGCCACCGCGGCTGAGCTGGCGTTGCTGCCCGTGTTCACCGAAACCATAGGAATCGGGTTCGGACCTGGCGCGCTGGCCTGCTTGATGGGCTTGCTGCCGCCCATGCTGACGTTTCCCGACTGGGAGATGTCTTACGCCGGCCTGCTGATTGTGATTGCGACTCTTCTCGGGTGGACTGCACGAACGAATTCCAGAGCGCACTGGGTTTCATCCGCACTGCTTGGAGTGATTGCCGGCGTCCTATTGCTGACGAGCGCAACGGTGTTGCCGGTGCTGGTCGCCTGGCTGGCTTTTGCTGTCTGGAAGTTCCGTTGGAATGCGTTTCGCCGCGGGCGCTGGGTAGCGCCCCTGATCGTGGTTGTCATGCTGGTCCCGTGGACGGTACGGAATTATTTCGTGTTTCGTCGCGTGATCCCGTTTCGGACAGCTTTGGGATTGGCGCTCGAAGCGTCCAATAACGACTGCGCGCTGGTCGGGGTAAGGCAGAGCGAAGCCTCGGGATGTTTCGGTCGGCACAGTCCCAACCACAACATGACCGAGGCAGTGCTGGCTCGGTCTCTGGGCGAGACGGAGTACAACGCGGTCAAACTCCACGAAACACTCCAGTGGATCTCAAGCCATCCGGCGCGCTTCGGCAAACTGGCCGCGCAGCGGACTTATGCATTCTGGTTCCCGCACGAGGGCGATTCACTATCCGAAGAATTTACGAAGCCGGACTCCCGCAGAAAGGAAAGGCTGACAATTTATCTGGCCACCGTTCTGAGCCTCCCCGGACTCGTGACGATGTTCAAAGCGAACCGCGACGCTGCCCTGATCTTAACCTCGTGGCTGGTCTTCTTTCCGCTGATCTATTACATCGCTTTGTACGAGGATCGATATCGGTACCCGATCCTATGGGTGACCTTTGTCTGTGCTGGGTACGCGATTTGCAAAGCAGCCACGTTTTCGTTGCGCGTCTTCGGAGCTCGCGACGCTGCGACCTCTCCCCAGCAGGAAAGCCGGGCGGCGTAATCAAGCGACGTCTTCGATCGCCAGTGCCATCCCCATGCCCCCGCTGACGCACAGGGTCGCGAGACCGCGCCGGGCGTGGCGGCGCAGCATCTCGTGCAGGAGCGTGACCGTGATGCGCGTGCCCGTGCAGCCAATGGGGTGGCCCAGGGCGATGGATCCGCCGTTGACGTTGAGGCGGTCGCGATCGAAGTGTAGTTCGCGGTCGCACGCGATAACCTGTGCGGCGAAGGCTTCGTTGAGCTCGATGAGATCGAAGTCGGCGAGCTTAAGGGTGTGCTTCTGCTCGATCTTGCGGATGGCCGGGACCGGGCCAATCCCCATGATTCGCGGGTCGACCCCGGCGGATGTCACTGCCACGATGCGGGCGAGCGGCTTCAGATTGTTTTGGGTGACGAATTTTTCGCCGGCAAGAACGATGGCGGCCGCGCCATCGGTGATGCCGGAAGAGTTGGCCGCTGTAATTGTGCCGGTCTTCGAAAAAACAGGCGGCAGCTTAGCCATTTTTTCGGGTGTCGCGTCGGGAAAGAGATGTTCGTCGCGCGAAAAAACGGTTGCGCCTTTCTTGCCTTCGATCGTCACCGGGACAATTTCAGCGTCGAATCGTCTGCCCGATTGCGCCGCTGCAGCGCGCTGCTGCGAGACTAGAGCAAACTGATCCTGCTCTTCCCGGGAGATTTTGTATTGCTCGGCCAGAACCTCGGCGGTTTCTCCCATCACCATCTTTGCCATCGGACAGAAAAAGCCGTCGCGGTACATGCCGTCAACCAGGTCCTGATTCCCCAAACGGTATCCCCAGCGTGCGCCGTCGAGATAGTAAGGCACGCGTGACATGGACTCGGTGCCTCCAGCGAGCACGCATTCGAGATTGCCGGTAGCGATTTCGTTGTAGCCGAGCGCAATCGACTGGATTCCCGAAGCGCAGGCCTTGTTCACCGTGTAGG
>Ga0335078_10012488_pt1 | contig 12600 bp, 8 predicted proteins | sample Lox_Sample_32_FD_206711 | JGI IMG/M metagenome (GOLD analysis project Ga0335078, IMG submission 206711) | Soil microbial communities from Loxahatchee National Wildlife Refuge, Florida, United States - Lox_Sample_3.2 | ecosystem: Environmental > Terrestrial > Soil > Wetlands | place: USA: Florida... | reverse complement strand
TCATATCCTTCGGGGGTGAGGTCATTCTTCCGCTCTTCGATGGTCATCCTGAGCGTTTCGCATTCATCTTTGACGAACTTGACCAAATGTCGATCTAAAGGGATTTGACGCAACCGTTGCTGAGACTGATAGCAAAGCTGAGCGAGTTGTATCGAAGCAGCGACCGCGCCCAGGATTTCCATCATGCAACGTGGCTGTTCTGTCGTAAATGTTCAGGAATACAAAGGAAGGAGGAGAGTTGAACTACCACCGGTGGCAGTGTGAGCAATATATCGTGTCGGCTGCTGGTAATTGGGACCGGCATTTGTTTAAATAAAAGAAACAAAAACCGACAGTCTACAATTCATAATCCGGAGCGGGATTAATGTAAAGACCCGAGTGGGTTAACGCCAAGACAACGTTGAGTGGGGGGGATGCGAGGGCTTGAGCGGGGGGAATGCGAAGGCTTGAGCGGGAGTAATGCGAAGTCTTGAGCGGGAGTATTAGTGGGATGTTGATACGATTAGGTTGAGCGACGTCCGGGAAATGTGAAGGAATCCGGACTTGTCTCAATTGAAATTTACGTAGCTAGAAATTACTTCCGCCGCCGCAATAACTTTCGGCTTACGAGCCTAAAGTGCAGAAGCTAAACAGTGCAACCACGACATCTGCGCGACTGGAGCCGTCGCCAATTATCAAGGAAGGTTAAACTTTTCTTATGGGTGGAGGCGTGTGGTAGCACCTCCTATTGATTGGCCACACTCTGTGAGCTGCGCACTGTGGGCTTGTGGCGCAGGCCCAATTCGCATTGCATTAATTTTACATTTCGCATTCCCTGCAATTTAAAGTCAATATGGTCTGCCCCCACTCCACAGTACGGGAAGTGAACTCCCCCAGATAATATATGTGAAAGCGTCACCCCAGAGGCAATTGGCATTGGGACCGCGGCAAAAGGTCGCATTAACCAACGTCACGGACGGGGGCAAAAGCGATGAGTGGCCATAAGACCTTGATGCACTGAAAGCCTAATTCCTTGGATCCGGCCGGTCACACGACTTTTCTGCACAAACCACCCTTCTTCTCAGTCCCAACCTATATGCCCGGAGAAATGAAGGTTCATTTCTGGGGTTTCTCATACTATAATTGCGTTGGGCCGCCACACAGCGGGAATTCGGTGGCGTCCAGGACGGTTTATTTCTGGCCAATGAAATTCCAGAATTCCGGATTTAATTTTGGCCGCTGTCCTCTATGCCGCCCGAAACCGCTCCATAGTTTTGAAGTTCACCAATCCCAGAACCATGCTAACCATGTGCAGCATGGTGTTGTGTGATTGGAAGGTGAATCAGCCAGCCACTGCGGGCACAACTCCATAAATAGCGGCTGCATCTGATTATCAATCACGCCTTTCGGCAAACTCTAGATAGCTAGCAGCACGCAAAGACTGAAGATAAGATAAGTTCGATCATCCTGAGCATGGATTGGCTATAGTGAAATAATTATAAGCAATGTGACGAACGCTTTGTGGGAATCCGTGGGAAGCATCTTTGATCCGCAAAGACGCTGATAAGATGTCCAAAGATCTAAATCGATTTAAAAGAGAGCAAGAAGTAGTATAATCCTAAGTCCTCCCCACCGCTCTTCTGCCACAATGAGTCGTGATTACCCCTATGTGCCTCGGTTTTGGTCGGAAGGCTCCGGGCTGTTCGATCATTGATGGACGCTCACTGCATCCAATGCCGCCATCACATCCGCATTACTTGCGATCCTTTCCGCATTTGCACTTGCAAGGCTTATATTCTTAGTTTATACGGCTTTCAACTTACTCTACCTCCATAAACGGATCGCAACTATTACAGACGATCAAAGTCATGCCCTTGCCGCAAATTTCCAACGTCCCTCTTCTCTTCTACTTTCTTTGTCAAACCTTGCATACGTTTCCCGCCGTCGAGCTATTAGATCCAACGTCTTTCGCGTTTTGCTCGCTATATCCATGTTCGGTTTGGCCTTTCAAGCCGCCTTAATCTATGTCGTCGGTCGGTTGTTCCTCCATGGAGCGGTTCCACTAATTGAGGGACCATGCGGGGTTCCATATGGGAATATCACCTCTGACGAGCGGCTTGCTACCTGGAATTCGCATCAAGTTCCTCTTTGGCAAAAGGCCGCTGCCCAATTTGAACAATGTATTGATGATAATGACAAAATTACGTGCTCGGGGCCAATTGGAAACTATTTTTCTTGGGACGTACTGGTTGGGCCTGTTTCGCAATGCTGGTTCGGTACCGACCATTGCTGGGCGAACTCTACAACAATTGCACAGGGAGCTACTATTACCTCGAAGGACTTCGGAACACTTCGCAACTCCACTTTGTCGGTCACATACCTTACTGAGTGCAGCCACGTTAATGCGTCTGCATTCTTGGGCAACGGGCGTATCCCCAACCCCGGAATAAATGGCAACTTTACGTCGTACTTATTCGGCACTCGAGACGACTTCCTTACCATACCCGCGTTCGCAAATGCAACCGCAGTCGTGTACGACGAAGAGCCGGTTTTAATAGATAGCAATTATCGACTCGAGAGGGTCCAATTTCCGGGGCAAGAATGGATCCCACCAGAATTTTTGAAATCTGCACTTGACATTCCATTTATGATGAGCAACTCAACACAGCGAGCCAATAGCACACTAAACCTCCTTTTCAATCACATTACCGGAATATACTCGCTCAATCCAAATTTCGATCCGTTTTTCCTGGCCACGGTTCCGGATGAAACCGGTCTCTATCCACCAGAAAGACTTGTCGCCGTGATGGCTTGTCGTGATCAACTCCAACTCAATATTGAACCCTCCGATAACTCAACTCTTCTTGCCTCCGAAAAGTTATCAATTTCCGGAACATGGGATGATATAAGTTCAGCATTAAGCGCATATGTGGAAACTCAAGACCAAAGGTATGGCAACGACCTTCAAGTAGATCTCATGTTGTACCTGCCAGCGTTTTATCCATCGCCTTTGTCCGCGGCTCTAGATAAACTAGCGGGAAACTCAATTCGAGCCCAGGCAACCTTGGAAACCTATGGAACACAATTTGGGTCTCTGCAAAATGTGTCAACTCGTTCGGAGGTGACAAGGTGGTTTGGGACGGTTATATTGAACCTGTTATACACAGCTCAGGTTTTCACCTCGGGATCAGATAACGACTGGGGTTTTGGAATTCAGCAGTACTCACCGGACATTTGGCTGTGCAATCAAACGCTACGATTGACGTCAGATTTCATCTCAGTCAATCTGACCGGCGCTTTTTTATTAGTTCTAGTTGAAACGGTCATTATTGTATTATCGTATACTGTTTACCCCATTCTGCTTTATTTAGTAAACCAATCAAAATATCGAGACGCTCTCATTGCCCAGCGATTGCGAAACGTCCTACAACTTCATCGGATTGCGATTCAAGAAGTTTACGGTCACCGGTTTACTGGGACAATGGACGAAATACCAAAAGCAGAAAAGTCGGACTTACTCGCTCCAGTCTACGGGATACGGATGTCGTCCGTCGGTGAAGTCGAACTTCTGCCAATGCAGGTTCAGCCTACTGCCGATGGAGAAGGCGATACACTACTTGCTGGAAACGATCCCGAACGTCGTGAGGCCCTTCGCGATCCTTCACCGAAACCCCTGTACGCTACTATGCTTTCCAGCGCGAACGAGAGACTGACAGAATATTCTTTAAGGTCCGTTCGCTGATATCTAAGCACTATCTTTATGAAGCAGTTAATGTATTATTCGATATTGTTGGGATAAAGGCGATTATTCAGCTTGGATTTACTCATGTATATAAAGCTCTCTATAGCAATAGCCACGTCTCAGACATACAATTAACTCGCGCACACTCGCATATAATCCATCAGGTTATGAGCCCGGCTAACGCTTCAAACCGCGCTCCCTTCGCTGGGAAAAAACTCAGGGTGAAACTGAAGATCACCATCTCAATTTCAGCTTCAGATGAAGCATCATCATGTCAAGGGGGACAGGACCGGAGATCTCATATTATTGGCAATCACATTTGTAAAGTCAAATATTCGAATAACCGGATCAAGGATCCTTATTCGTATTCGTGGATACAGAACAGAATTGTATTCGCCGGCGCCCTATATTCAATCCGCTTATTCGCGGATAACCGGATAAACGGATAAAAAATTCCTAACACTTCCTCCCATACACGATAGCAAAAGATGCCAATATTGAAAAGCCTTATGCACCTGTCACTCAAATGACTACTGCCCACAACCCAAAATACACGCCGGCGAACATTACCATACAGAAGTAGGATACTCCCGGTCCAAAGGAACTTGCTGCTGACTTTATCGTTGTCGGCTGAGTCGTTGCGGTGGCACCAATTGTGAAGACTGTTGGCGGAGTTGTCGCGGTGATACTAGGTGTGTACCCGGCCCATGCGGTTATTCTAACACCGTGAGCCATGCGAAAATGGAAGAAAAGCATACCTGTAAGGCAGCGGAGTAAATGTAGCAAAGACGCCGTCACCATAACCTGATGCGTGGTGTGACTAAATCGGTTAGACATGGACACACGAGTGTGATACAATTGTAATGAGTTCACCGGAACTAATAGCTGCCAGGGTTACCCCTGGATAATTAAATGTGATCTCCGACTCCGCGGGCAAGGTGTAGATTAGAATGTCCGCCGGAAACAGCGTACCGTCGATCGTGGCAGTCGCTGTCGCGGTTATAGTCCATCCGCAATTTATGCTTGTAAACACTTCGATTTCCTGTAAAGTGCTAATCCCAGAAGCCGTCAAGCTTTGGCAATCTTGGATGTACTAATGGTGTTAGGAGCTAATCGAGCAGGTTGTGCATACATATCTTGCGTCGAACCCACATTGGGCGTTGATGCGAGAGATCCAGAGGAGGAAAAGAGCGATTGCAATCATCTAGGGTAACGGATTACGGCAATCGCTTGGCAAGGTTATAGTATCTTCGTGATTAGAGATGTCGGTGAAGCGAAGAGGGATGAACTAAGGAGTGGCATCTTGCCGACCTACTTATATATGCATTTACGGACGATTTTATGTAAATATGAGGTTATCTAAACGCCACTTATCCAGCCATAACCGTGGCGGTATTCCGAATCTCGCAATTCCTCGGTCTCTGAAAGTATCTTCCGGAATGTCTCCAAAATAGTGCTGCATAGGCTAGGTGATGCCCTGAAGCGTTCCGCATTGGAGCGAAAGGGTACCCTCAAAGCCAACTGTATTTGCCAGCATATAGACTACTCGCTTTAGACTTTTCGGCTGATAAAGGAAAGTTAAAATCCAATGTGGCGTTGGTCGCTTGATAGCTGTGGCCGGCTTCGGGAATCGGCTGTTGGCAGCGTTTTGCAGGCAAACGCCTGTGGCTGGGATTGGCGTTGACTGGGGTGGAAGGCCGAAAGAACCGCTCAGAACAGCTGCTTGACATTGGCTGTAGTCGATCGATCCATCTCCTGCCGCGACACAAGAGACGAAGGTCAGGAAGGCAATAAAACAGGAAAAGGTTCCTTTGCGCATGATGCCCAAGCGTTGAAGAATTTCGCATTGCAGTAGCCCACATATTGTATCAACGTTTCAACTGGTGCCCTGAGCATACGTTCAGCACTGTGGAGTCATGCGGAATCGAATTGAATAATTTCGGGTCCGTTTTTTCGCCCGTGCACAGGCCCCACGCAGGGTCGGCTCAGAATTGGGCCTGTGGCACCTCGACAAGCCGACAGTGCGGCTCACAGACTACAGTCACGAAGCGCACGAGACGCTAGTTTCCCTTAAATAAATACCGCTCGACCTAATCGTGTCAACATCCCATTAATACTTCCGCTCACGCATTCGCGTTACCCTCGCTCAAGCCCTCGCATTACCCCCGCTCAGGCCTTCGCATTACCCCCACTCACAGCAACTGCCTGCCACCTCCGACGAATTAGGCGAGATGCCAAAGTCACCTCAGGACGGGACACTGCAGACTCAATTCATACCTATATCGCTTCAATATTGTGGAGAGTGCAGGATTGTGTTTTGCTCGAGGACTTTGTTTTGCGTCAAGTTTGCGAGGCATTTTTGATCTCCAGCTTGATTTCTCTTCGAGGTTGGTACATCTCATTGTGACTGTTTCTGAATTGTAGATTATTTGCAGATTTGAATGAATCATTTACTTTGATGCGCGAGGTAACGTCTCCAGGCTCATAACCTGTCGAAGTGTATGTGGCACCAGGGGTGTGTGGAAAACCTACCAGAATCCAATTGATGATCTACGTCGCTTATCGGCTTAGAACTTCCGCCTAAGCGGCCCCGTTTCCCACTCCTATCTCCTGCGTAGCCCGTGGCTCAATTCCGTTGGTTCCGTGTTACATTGACCACATGGCGAAATGTCGAAAGTGAGAATAAGATTTAATGGCAAATGACTTTGATTGTTCGCCGATGTGGGAATGGTGTTTGACCCTCAAAATTACGCGCCTGCTTGAAATTTAAACTTTGCGACCTGTTGGGTTCACACCCCCACATCGATCAGCCGGAAATCCAAGTTCGGCGCCGATCACAAGGCTTTTGGCGTACAGCTACCTACCTCCTTATTCGATGACCAGCCAATCAAAACTTCTTCGCATCGCAATTTCGCCGGGGAGACAAAGTGATGCGAAAACGCTACAAACTAATCGTGATCTTACCAAGCAGTAATACAATATATTCTTGAGGTTCGATGCTGCTGATTGGCGATGACAACTCGGAGGATAATGATGTGGCCGTGGGTTTGGTCGTGGGACTATATTGCGGCGCTGGTGCGGGCCCAATTCAATTCAGTGGAGATACAGTTTTGGTCATGCGACCCTATTTCCGTGCCGGTTCAGGCTCAATTCCGACGACAAGAATTAGGCTCACCTCAACGGAAATAGGGTCCCATGACCAAAACTGTATTCCCCGCACTAGGTAGGTAAGTGGTCAGACCTTTGGTAACACGGACACCAATGAGGTTCTTCACCCCCTCACCCTGCTGCCAGTGCCCACCGTCCTCCTCAGGCCGAGAGACACCGTCCGTAACCGGATTCCTTCTGACACAGTCAAAGTCAAGTCAAGTTCAGAGTCAAAATGAAATACGCCAGAGTTATTTTAACGGCCTTGTTCATTGGTCTTCATACAATACATGCCGTAGCACAAACCCCATCCTCGACTTGTTTGCCGTTGACATCGGACACCAGCTTGTGCGCCAACCCCCCGGGAACAATCTCAAGTGATGGATTCGACGATGTTTGCACCTTGGTCGCATGTTGTGTCCTTGGAAGCGCCGTGGCCGTCGAACTCCCTTCCGGCCAAGTTATCGATTGCGGCACCGCAAACTGCACAAATATTTGCAACCTATCGATCCAACGCGAAAATCTTGGGGAAGAAGCCTGCACCACTACCTGCACCGTGACCCCTCCAGATCAATGTTCGAACCCGGTTCCCGACTCTTGCAGTTTTTATATCGAGTGCTTGGAGGATCGCAATTACCCGTGTGGTTCCACGGGATACCCAGAAGCCTACGGTTACTACTATTGCACCGCTTTCGAAGCTGAAAAACCGAATCTCTCTCCCGCTGGTCAACAATGGGTAACCAACACCATGTTGTGTCTCCAACAGGCGCTCGTTCCTGAAGCGCTTGGGGAGCCTGGCGCCGTGGTAGGTTGTCAAGCTCTATGGAACTATGCGTTTTCTACCCATGCCACCTGTTATGTCGAGAGCGGCATCTGCGTTATTCCACAGGATTGGTTGGCTATCGTGAATACCATTGGGGTTGAGAATCTTTACGAGAATTGGCAGGCACTATTGCAAGCATTGGAGACGGCAGCCGACTGTGCAGAATTGTACGCCTTCATCGTCTCATCAGTTTGTCTTTCGCTAGGTATTTGCTAGTGAACATCAGCGAAAGGAAAATGTCTGAAATATAAATATCGATCGGAGATAGGAGGAACCTGTTGGAAAAGTGTTATTTGGTTTGGTCTCATTAAAACCTTCCGATGCGATTATCTCTAAAATTCTACCGTGTTCCGAGCATGACATGATTTGAGATTGACGGAAACTTGCAAACTTGTACACCATCCATTTTAATTGATACAAAACCAGATCTATCTGCCGTTTCAGAAATATCTCAGAATGACAACACAACATTCCCTCACCTACTTATGATCCGGTTCATGAAGTAGTATCCGGAGTTGTAATTTCCTCAGGATCTCATCATGAGTTGTTATAACTTATTGAAGGGGAAAGGGTCCGCCGCTTGAGATATACAAACCATGGCAAAGGAACGGAAATCTTTAATGTCAATTGAAGCGAAGTGGCATCCTAGATGCAGGTCTGACCACTATTCCGTTCGCCAAATTGCCCAGTTTCGCAAGATAAACCAGAGAAATCTGCCGTCGCCGCCACAAGGGAATTCGTGGATTCGCATGGCAAATTCGTGTATAGCAACCCGAGTCATATGCCGTTGGTGACTGTCAATCTACATTGGCCGCCAGCGGCGGGACTTAATGTGTGTCCCTAGCGGAATTCCGTCCCATAGTCCCCGCCTACGTGAAACTGCCCAGAGAATCTGCCTAGATTTTAAAGTCCCGAGGTTGCGCGGAGGCTCAGTCATGCGGTTTCCCAGCTTCCACATAAGGAATCCGGGCAGATTCCTGAGAAGAAGCAAAGCTCCGTCGCCTTATCCTCAACCGAATCGGAATACACGGCTTTCACGCACGCCCTGAAGGAACAAATCTGGATCCTACGCTTCTTGAAAGAAATCGGCTACTGCAAGGACATCGGCGAACAAAACGTCATCTACTGCGATAACAAGGAGCCGTCGCCCTTGCAAACAACCCAGAGCACCATGCACGAACCAAGCACATCGATATTCAATACCACTTTGTCAGGAATTGAGTCGAGGATGGAAGGACCCATCTGGAGAATTGCCCGACGGAGGAGATGGTTGCGGATGGCTTAACAAAAGCTCTTGGACCCTTTCTTTTGTGTTACAGTTGAGTTGAAATAGACTAGTATATATATAGCCCATAGATCTCCTTGCAATGTTAAGTTCTTCAGCGTGTACTTTCGTTGGTTGATGCTACTACAATGATCGGGACGTCGAGGTTACAATCTCCCAATGATGGTGTATTTACTACATACCATAAATGCCCTTCTACCCCCCAAGGAAAAGGCAACCCTGCAAAGATGATACAAAATAAGAGACTCCACATTCAATCCACGAGCAAGACGCATGAAACCCATGCCAGGCTATTCTACATCATTCCCAGCAAAACATTACAAACCAGAGCAATGAGTGAAATTAATAAGGCAAGGTAACCGTGGTTTTCTGCCGAAAAGAAGCGAAGTCGACGGTGACGTACCCGCTGACGGGGATTTGAAATCCTGCAGGAACGCCTGGAATAGTGTTGAAATTATGAACAGGAATCTTCAGTTGTGTTTTTGGCGTATTAACGAAATCCTGTTTCATTAGAGATGCCTGAGAATAAGGGGGGGTTACGATCCAATCATAACGCATCGTCCGATCATGAACCGAGTGCCTTGTAGTGATAGCTGTGTTCATGTCGTTGTGAAAACAGACGATTTCGAGTTCGGTGAGGTTGTGGAGGGCATCTGCTCCGACTTTGACTACCAAAGAAAAGGCAACCTATCAATCAGTCTACGAAAGGCAGGAAAACTTACCTCAGGCTTCCCCCGACCAATCCAATGAGCCGCTCTTCCGCGTGTCTTTCGGCCGGAGTCCGCGTACCCGCATTCGATGACACAAAAGGGTATCTTCTGACCAGTGTTCCGAAAAGTGGATTGTTTGAACCCTTGAGGATGGTTTAATCAATCTAATCTCAGAGATGGTTGGATTAATCAATCCAGTGGCCAAAGGAGTCAGGATTAATTGGATTACAATCCGTTTGAATTATGTTACTAAACTAGTCGGACCTTGTACCTCGGGAATAATTCCTTGACGCTGCCAAGAGCTCAAACACTCGAGAATTTCCAGAGATTATGCATTCAACCGGTTTCTACGATCTGTGAGAGTTTCCTTCACTGTACACAATTAGTAAAGTATATTATGGAAACATATCTGCTGAAAACTCGCTCCGCTTCTACAGACATTATGGGTATTATAAAAACATCATACGCAATCTTTAATAGTATAGGATATTCATATTCATTGCCTTGCCACCAGTGAACAATGTTGAACGTACTGAAGCCATCATCAACATAAAGAATAACTGTTGATGCATTCAAATATTGCTCCAATTCCGATTCGGTACTTGCTAGCCCACCGAAGCACCATTCATCAATTTCTGACTTTGTAATATCTGTTTCTATGGATATACTATTATCATAGTATAAAAGGAAGTAGTCATTCATTTGTAAACGTACTACATCAATTCAATCTTGACAATGTTGTCAATGCCGTTGGAAATATTTCATCTTTATGTAGGAATGAAGGATTGTTGCAACGACATATATAGGTAACCATTCTATCAGACTGTAGTACTTGTTGAGTTTAGTCCATGCAGCATCGACGGATAGTTGAAAGATGGAAGATACAGCAACAATTTGTTCTTTTACCATTTTCAGCCGTGTAAGCAACATATCCATACTTAGTAGTATTAAGACAATAGAACCTTGCCTCTGGTTATTGCCTTGCGCTGCTAGTGTAATTTTTTCAAATGGTACTAAGATTTTTATCAGCTCGGTGAGGTCAGTTCAGTCCTCATTATAAAGCTAGTCCTCTTTCAACTCATTCTCAACTAACTGAATGTATCTATCGATTCTTTCTTATAATAATAGTGTAGACTTAATCATAGTATAGGTACTATTTCAACAAGTTGCATTATCTACAACGATCATGAAATCGAAACAGGATTCTAATAAAGTAGCTTAGTCACTATAATATATATGATGTCATTGTGGAGTAATGCGAATATGACGAACAATGTTATATAGTTTGTTGAGAGTGCCAATATATCCATTTTCTGAGCGACTAATTATATTTGGAGAGCAAGTATCAGATGACATTGAGGACTCAAAAAGCAAGGCCTTGACAACAAGATTAATGATATGACTAAGGCAGCGTAAGCAGTAAGAAGATACATCATAAGTAACTGAATGAATTTCCAATAGTGATTCGGTAAGAACTTTTAGCGCAGTATCATTATTTGTTGCATTATCAGTAATACAATATTCTACATTCGAAGCAAAGCCATACTCCTAAATAGCCTCGAAAACCTTTGTACCGATATTATAACCGTTATGAGGCTCATGTATTTCTCTTATTGCCAGTAATACCGTCTTGAGTTATCGTGATGTGAATATGAGACAGGAAGACGATATTACTATCAGCTGATCAACTGAAACTATCTAGTCGCTGCAGACAGCACATGACAGCTCCCCTTAACAAAAAGAGACTTGTCCCTGAGTTGATGACAGAAAAGGAGAAAGAAGAAAGGAGAAAGGAGAAGGGAAACAAGAAAGGGCGCCAACAGCAAAATAATAGCCCCATACAACAACGAAGTAACTTCCCATGCCATGCCATGCCACATATATCGCCATGTATATCATACCAAACAAACAGCAAGAACTCTGTATTCAAATAATAGTAAAACTCGAACGGAGGGCTGCAGTCAACTCCGCGAAGTAATATTGGTTTTGTAGCAAGGGAGCCTCGGTGGAGATAGTAACCGAGGAAGGAAAAGGGTGGATATGAAGTTGATGTCTGTACTCTCGAATTGATGTAAGAGATCCTCCGTGTTTCGAAGGTAATCAGTAGCTTCCCAAGTATTATGCTCCGGTCCATATCCCTTCCATTGTACGAGGTACTCAGTGCGCTTCCTCCGTTTATTGTACCGCTTAGCGATGATTGCTTCCACTTCATATTCCTCATGTGTTCCACTGTCATCCTTGATCAATTCAGCTGAGGGTGGACCCGTATCGCGACCATATTTATCTGATTTGAAACGTTCCAAGTGTACAACAGAGATGATGGAATGGATGTTCCATGACTTGGGGATGTCGAGCTTATAAGCGAGTCTGCCGACGGTATCGAGAACAGTGAACGGGCTGATTCTACGCTCCGACAGCTTCATGGAGACATTGTTAGAGAGGCGGTAACCAAGTTGGATGCCTGTGGCGATGGTGATGAAAACCTTGTCACTAGGCTTGAAGGTAATCGGAGTATGCTTCCTATCGTAATAGATCGCCATTCTAGCTTGTACGAAAATAACAGAGTCCATTGCCTCGATTCTACGCCGATTCCGTTCTTTCAACCATTGCTTGGTGGAGGAGTACTCACCGTCTTTAGAGGATAGAAAAGCCCAGTCCACAGGTATACGTAGTTCAATGCCTGTAAGGAACTGCATGGGTGTGAGATTTGTTGCTTTGTTGACGAGATTGTTCAGTTAGTACTCGACTTCGGGCAAGTGACTGACTTAGTCAGTCTTACAAGGTGACACGGGATGACGCAATGCAATTTCAGCGATCTGGTTTGTACGTTCTGACTGACCATCGGATTGAGGGTGATAAGCAGTCGTAACAAGTAGGTCTGTACGCAGGATCCGAAAGAGGGATTGCCAGAATT
>Ga0335078_10012487_pt1 | contig 12601 bp, 13 predicted proteins | sample Lox_Sample_32_FD_206711 | JGI IMG/M metagenome (GOLD analysis project Ga0335078, IMG submission 206711) | Soil microbial communities from Loxahatchee National Wildlife Refuge, Florida, United States - Lox_Sample_3.2 | ecosystem: Environmental > Terrestrial > Soil > Wetlands | place: USA... | reverse complement strand
CTCGATCGTCGAGCCGACCGGGATCCTCGCGCCGAGGAATGACGACAGCGCAACAGCGTTCGCGTGCGCTGCGGAGGTCGCCGTCTGATGCATCCCGCAGGAACACACGGCGACGACGCGCGCACGCCCCGGAACCGAAGTGACCTCAAGTCTCGTGATCGACACCGCAGACGCACCAGAACCGGTGACGGAATACGAAAGTTGCGGCCCCAGGGTCGGCGGGCAGCCACCATATTGCGACACGCCGGCCAACGTCGGGCAGGAATCAAGCGGATCGTAGATGGTGTCGCCATCGTGATCAGGGAAGAATGTGGCCGTGAAGCCGAGGTTCCCCGAGGCAACTCCCGCGGCGGTTGCGACGCCACCGATCTGCACCGTGTAGGCGTGATTCTTCTGCACCTCGTACGGCAGGATGAAGTCGTTCGGCTGGCCCGCCGTAGTCGAAACATGACAGCCAAGTGAGCGGACCAGCTTGCCCGTCCTCGTACTCCACTCGTACACCGCGATCACGCTCAGAAAGCCCGACGCCGTCAGCTCGACGCCGACCGGGATCTCCGGGTGCATGTCGTACCAAACCGTATTGCCGTAGGTGACCCCGCCGCAGCTGATCGGTTCCGCTCCTCCACCGCCGGGATTAGCCCCAGTTTGATCAGGGTCGAACAAGTCCGCCTGCGTCGTGGCAGACGTGGTGTCCTGAGTGTCGCTATAGGTGAGCTGCTGAAAACTCGTCGTCGCGGCCTGCGGGATCACCGTCGACAACAGATAGTTGTCATTCAGCGGGGCGGCTGGCTGAGCATCGGCCGAACCTGCTGATATCCAGCAGCACAACGTGAGGAGCGGTATCGCGACGAACCTATAGCCACACACGGAAGCTGACTCCCTCCTCCGGAACCTAGGTGTGAGCGCGAGCGACCGGGCTCAAGGCACGGAGGATCCCACCGACACAGTCACCACGAGCGCGACTGAAACGGTCATACCCCCGGCGTGCGGGCCGGCAGCACCGCAGCATCTGAACGAACTTAAGATTGAGGCCGACAATTCCCCTCGGTTGTGCATCAACGCTACAGGCCAGGAGGGGCAAAAGTCAACCTAGACCGGCAACGCCTACGCTGATTGGGGGATGGGAGGTCCTTGCGATCAGAGATGGACCGAACCAGCGCTGCGCAAGCCGACCTCGCCGGCATCGACCCGCGCGTGATGAAAACGCTCTCAACCAAAGGTAACTCGGGGATACAATGTCGGCGCCAGTCGAGGTGATGGCAATCCGATCGCTTGACGGGGTCGGGCGAGTTGTAAACGTGCGCTTAGCGTCCTTCGAAGAGCGCCCTGTCGCGGACACGCCGGTAGGAAGCTCACCTGAGGCGATCGGCTCCAATCGCTTCAGGTACCTGGCAATCGCGGGAGGAATTGCGCTTCTCGCGCTAGGAGCCGGATTCGCGCTTGGGCAGCGACAAAGACGCGAAGCAGACGGACGACCGGGCAATCGCAAGCTAGTGGTGCGTCTCCAGTTCTGGTTGGTGATTGCGTTGAGTGTCACTCGGCCGCGGCGGACCTGCTCGAGGATCTGCTCGGTGGTTGCGGTCGACTGGAATGGCTGCGGGTCCTGGTTGTGACCGGCTAGATAGTTCTGGATCGCGGCGATCAGGGCGGGGACGCTGGTGAAGACTCCGCGACGGATGGCTTTGGCGCTGAGTTGCCCGAAGAGGATCTCGACCATGTTGACCCAGCTGGCTTACGGCGGGGTGAAGTGCAGGTGGAAGCGCGGGCGCTTGGCCAGCCAGGTCTTGACGTTGGCGTGGTTGTGGGTGGCGTAAGGGTGGTGGTCCCGTGCCGCTACCACAAACCCCACTGATTCACGAGACGCCCCCACCAGGAGCGATGACTCACGATATGTATCGACGCGCGACATGTCGAGAGGCGATATATATCTGGTGGCGATGCAGCTGCGGACACCGAGCTATTTCGCGCTTGCGGCGCTGATCGATGGGCCTGTGCACGGGTACGCGATCGTGCGTCGCGCCGCCGGACTGAGCGACGGCGCGGTGCGTCTATCGACCGGCACTCTGTATGCGGTGCTGGACCGGGCGATCGACGCCGGGCTGGTGGTTGCGGGCGATTCGTACCTCGAAGGTGGCCGCACGCGGCGAGACTACGCATTGACCGAGGCCGCCCGCGATCGGCTCGATGCCGAGGCCCAGCGTCTTCTCCGTGCCTCGCGGACGGTGGCCGGTCGGCTCAGAGCGACTTCTGCGTTGGCTACGCGATGATCCGCGCACGCGACGGCGCTGCCGTGCTATGGGCCTATCCGGTCGAGACGCGCGCGCGCAATGCGCGGAGATGCTCAGGACGCTGCTGGATTCGAGCGCCGACTCGCGGGTCCGGCTTGCGCGGGAGGCTGTTGATCTGGTGCGGCTCGGTCTGAACTCGCGTGCACGCCTGTGTGATCGGCACGCGAGCGACTGGCTCTTGGTGCTGGTCGTGCCCGTAGTCCTGACCGGCTGGTACGGTGGGGCCTTCGCGATCCTCGCCCTGTCCGCCGCTACCGTATTCGGGATCACCGCTGTGGTTCGGCCGACGATCGATCCTCGGCCTGCGATCGCGGTGACCTTGGTCGCCGCCAGCATCGCGATCGCGAAGGTTGGCTCCCGCCAACCCGCACTGATGACCGTGACCTTCTTGACCGCCGCGCCACTGGTACTCGCAATGACGATCGGCCGCACCCGACATCTGGTCAGAGCCAGCGAATAGAAATCACGGCCCTTACCATCCCAGGGCTGTCGCGGCGCCACGGCTGACACACCTGAATCGCAGTGCCACTGCTAACACACCTGAATCGCGGGGACGCTCATGCCGCCGATCGCATGCGGCCGGGAGAGTCGGCGCCAGCTGCGAGACCAAGACGGGCAGCTGACCGGAGTCGGACAGACGACCGTGGGCGTCTGACTCGGGAATCGCGACGGGACGCGGTGACCAGGTGACCAGCGAAGGGCCGTTTCGCGGTCGTCCCGGCCCTGGGCCCCAGGTCCGCGGCCGCGTTCCCCGCAAAGCGGCCCTCACATGGCTTGCGCTTGCGCTCCTGACCGTGGGAGCGGTCGGGGATCTCGGCTCCGCCCCGACGATGGCCGTGTTCGGCCTGGCTTCGGTCGTGCTCTACGTGATCCCGGCGATCGTGTTCCTCGTACCAGCCGCGCTGGTGTCGGCCGAGCTCGCCTCTGGCTGGAAGGGCGGCGTCTACAACTGGGTCAGCGAGGGGATCTCGCCCGCGATGGGACTCGCCGCCGTCTGGTGCCAGTTCGCCCAGACCACCTTCTACTACCCGGCGGTGTTGGCGTACATCGCGAGCACGCTCTCATATGTCTTCGCGCCCGGACTGGCCCACAGCGGCGTGTACACGACCGGGGTGATCATCGTCCTCTTCTGGGCTTCAGTGCTCGTCGCCGCCCGAGGCGTCACTGCCGCCGATAAGTTCGCGTCCTGGGGGATCCTAGCCGGCACGCTGATTCCGGGGCTTCTGCTCGTGGTGTTGGCCGGCATCTACCTGCTACAGGGCAATCACTCGGCGGCACCGTTGAGCGGGCACCACGTGCTCCCGCCATGGCACGGTCTCACCAGCATCGTCCTGATCGTCAACGGTTTCTTCACTTACGCCGGGGTCGAGGTCAACGCAGTGCATGTGGACGACCTCCGGAACGCCGCGCGCGAGTTCCCGAGGGCGATCCTCCTGGCCGTGTTGCTGATCCTGCTCGTCTTCATCCCGCCGACGCTGGCGATCGCCATCGCCGTTCCGTCGCAGCACATAAGCCTCACCGCCGGGGTCATGCAGGCCTTCAGGACCCTGCTTGACCATTTCAACCTAAGCTTTCTCGAGCCCCTCGTCGCGATCGGGCTCGTGGTCGCCTCCATCAGCGGCCTGCTGGATTGGCTGACGGGTCCTTCGACCGGGCTGGTGCGGATCGGGCGCGAGCGAGGTTACCTGCCGCGGTACTTCCAGCAGGTGAACGCGCAGGGAGTGCAACTCCGAATTCTCGTGACGCAGGGGGTCGTGATCAGCGTGATCGGGCTTCTTTACGCGGTGGTCCCCACCGTGTCGCGCGCGTACTGGGTGTTCGCGGCGCTGGCGACGGAGGTCTATCTGGTCATGTACGTGCTGATGTTCCTCGCGGCGATCCGTCTGCGCCGACGCCACCCCGGGCATCCGCGCGGCTTTCGAGCGCCGGCGCTGATGACGATCTGCGTGGTCGGTGTGCTCGCGTCCCTAGGGGCGTGCGTCGTTGGCCTCTTGCCGCCGAGCCAGCTCGGGCATGCGAGCACACCGGTGTACGTGTCGGCGCTGCTGGCCGGATTGCTCCTGATCGGAGTGCTTCCGCCGATCCTGCTCTACCGGCTGCGCAGACCCGAGTGGAAGGCCGGCTTCACCGCCGGAGATGAGAACGCCGCGTGAAGCACGGCGCAAGCGCGAGGTGGTTGCTCCGCCGACCCCTGGGCTGCTGGGAATCAAGCTGGTTTGTAATCATCCCCACTGAGATGGACTATGGCTTGGAGGGACGGGTTGCGCTTGTAACCGGTGCGGCGTCGGGCATCGGCCGGGCGACGGCGGAGCTGTTCGCCGCGATGGGCGCGCGCGTGGTCGCCGCCGATGTCGATACGGATCGCGGGGCGGCGGCGGTCGCCGAGCTGACCGATGCTGGGCGGGAGGCAGTGTTCCGCGGCGCGGACGTCACCGACGCTGACATGGTCCGGGCGCTGGTTGCCTACGCCGTCGACACCTACGGGCGCTTGGACTGCGCCGCCAATTGCGCGGGCGTTGGCGGCGGGGACGCGCTCACGCACGAGTATCCCGACGATCGCTGGGATCGCATCGTGTCGACAAACCTGAGGGGAACGTGGTTGGCAATGCGGCGGGAGATCGAGGCGATGCTCGCCCAAGGCGACGGCGGCGCGATCGTCAATGTGTCATCGACACTCGGTCTGCGCGGGTCGCCGATGGCGTCGGCCTACAGCGCCGGCAAACACGGCGTCCTGGGCCTGACGCGCACCGCGGCAATCGAGTACGCGCCTGGGGGCATTCGCGTCAACGCCGTCTGCCCGGGCGCGATCGACACGCCGATGATGGACGAGACGTTCGAGCGCTTTCCCGGCTTCCGCGAGATGCTGATCGGGTTCGTCCCGATGGCGCGCATGGGTCGTCCCGAAGAAGTCGCCAGCGCCATCGCTTGGCTCTGCTCCGACGCCGCCTCGTTCATCACCGGCGAGAGCCTCGCGATCGAAGGTGGCCTCCTCGCGCGGTGAGCCATCTAACGCAGGCAGCGGAGGACCGGCCGTCCGGCTCGGGCTGCTCGCATTAGCGGGGGACCGGCGATATGGAGCCGCACTCGTCACTTCGCTCCCCGCCGGTGCTGCGGTGATCGTCCGGTCACGCGCCGCAGTAGAGGCTCGCTGCTGCGGCCTCGGCCTCAGGGTCGTCCGCGCCGGTGGCTGCCCGGTCGCCGTTGAGAAGAAGCACGGCGATGCGGTTGCCGGTCGTGGCGAGGTACACATAGCTCCGGCTCGCGGAGCCGGTGCCGACCCCTTCGACCGGGCTTCCAGGGCACCCGCCCTTGGTGGGGGTCCAGCCAGTAGGGTGAACAAACAAGAGGAAGGCGTCGCGAACGCGGAGCTTGTCGTTGATGAGCGCGCGGAGGAAGGTTGCTTCATCGGTGGCATCAGTGACGATCGCACCGTCCGCGCCCTTGCCAAAGGTCCGGTCGGTGGCATCGGTCATGCTGCCGTTGCGGGCGATCAGGTACCCCTCGGCGTGCCGCCCCGGGATGGGACCTTGCGGGGCATAGGTGGTGTGGGTGAGGCCGAGCGGCTTGAAGATGCGCTCGCGGTAGAGCACCGGCAAGGACTCTCCTGCCGCGCGCTGGACGATCAGGCCGGCGATGTTCCAGCCGATGTTGGAGTGGTGATAGCGCGTACCGGGCACGAATAGGAGCTGCTCGCGGATCTCGACCGCGTGACGTCGTTGTCGTCAATCAGGCCGCTCGTGTCCGTCATGAGTTCGAGCAGGGTGATCTGATCGCCGTACGGAAGCAATCCCGGAAGCCAGTGGGAAACGGTGTCAGCGAGGCTCAACCTTCCCTGCTGGGCGAGTTGCAGCGCGACGGCCAGCAGCCAGGTCTTGCTGTTGCTCTGGATGCGCAGGCGCGCATCGGGCTGCATCGCCTGCCCGGTCTTGACGTTCGCGACGCCCGCGGCCCCAACCCACACTCCGTTGGGCCCACTCACATACGCCGTCGCGCCCGGCGCGACGCGCTGCGGACCGCTCACCAGCGCGTCCAAGATCCGCTGCGGCCCCGAAGCCACAGGCGCGAACACGACGCGGTCGATCACAACACCAACGCCGACCGAGAGCACGAGCACCGCCGGCAACAGCCACACCCACCGTACGCGGGAGCGCCTCGACGACCGCCAGGTAGAGGTGAAAGGGACTCAGCCATCCCAACAGAACCATCACATCCCACACCGGCAGGCGCATCCGTAGGGTGCCCGATGCGGCCCTCTGGAAACTACGCGCCCATCCACGAGATGAGGAGGGCGCGAACCCCGCTCGTCGGCACCCGCGTGAGCGGCCGGCCGTTCGTCGCGCAAATTGCACCGTGCGTTCGCTAATGCGACGCCGCTCAGCGAGATCAGCTTGTCTGACGGAGTGGCGTCCCAGATAACTGTACGACGCGAGCGAGTCCGGCGCTCCGTGAATTGACGTACAGAAGCGAAGAGGAGAGCAGATTGACTGTGCCGATTGCTGTCGGCCGTCCGTTGCCAGCTTGTCGGCCGCTTGCGCTCGCGCGTACGCCCCCCCACACACGCGTTGATTCCCGCCGAGCTCCGCATGGAACGCGCTGTGTCCCAGGGAATCTGTGAGAGCTGGCAGCCACAGGGATCTGGCGTCGCGGATGCCAACCCGCGAGTACGAGATCGACGACAACGACGTCCCGCTGGATCTTCCGGCCGGGTCTGGAGTGGTCGCGCCGGGCGCTTCGCACCTCGGTGCTTGGTCCCTCACCCCGGTGACGCCTGCTCTGGACGGACGCTGTCGCATGTACAGGCGCGCCCTTGTTGGTGGCGCACAACCAGCCGATGCGGCCGCGCGGACTTTGGCGATCCAGGTGACACATACGTGACCGCATTGCCAAAGTCCGGACCGCGACGGCCGGTCGCCCCGAAGGTGTTGTACTCGATCACAACTGATTTCCGGGGCGTCCGCTTTGCGCGACTCGACGCGAACCAGCAGGTCCTTCAGGATCAGGAGCTCGCGTTCGTGACGCCACTCGCCCGGAACGGCAACCCGAACGCGGCCGGCACTCCGTCGTGGCCGAAGTTGAACAACAGCGGGGACGTGATATCGGTGCAGCCGGCTGGCGACAGCGAGCTGGTGAGCACGTCTGAGATGGCCGCGCAGCGCAACTGTTCCTCCTGGGATCGCGTGGCCCAAGCGCGCGTAGTCGAGGCAGAGTTGGCGCGGGGGCGACCCCGCGCCAACGTCCTCGATCGCGCATCGGACAGTCGATCGGCGAGTGGACGCATCCTTCCCAAGGGACGAGCTACAGTCGGCTGGATCGACCATGGCCGTCGCGTCCTCACCTTCTCGGCGTGATGAGCTGCGGGCGTTCCTGCGCTCGCGGCGGGCGCGGCTGTCGCCGGCGGACGTCGGCCTCCCGGACAACGGCGGCCGGCGGCGGACGCCTGGCCTGCGGCGCGAGGAGCTGGCCGCGTTGGCGGGGGTCGGCGTCTCGTGGTACACGTGGCTCGAGCAGGGCCGCGACATCAACCCCTCGCCGGAGGTGCTCGACGCGCTCGCCCGCGCGCTGCGGCTCGATCCCGCCGAGCGCAGGACGCTGTTCGCGCTAGCGCGAACCGAGCTCCCGCTGGCTGACGCCGTGGCCGCCGCCGATCCCGAGCAGCTCGATGGCGATGTCGGCCAGCTGATCGCCCTGGTCGACTCGATGCATCCGAACCCGGCCTATCTGCTGGGGCCGATGACCCGGATCCTCGCATGGAACCGGGCGGCCTCGGTCGTGCTCGGCTCGCCTGACCATCTGGCTCCGGACCGGCGGTATCTGCTTTGGTGGCTGATGGTGGATCCGGGCGAGGGCGGTATGACCGCGCAACGCGAGGGAACCGCTCGGAACACGCTGGCGCGGTTTCGCGCCGAGTACGCGCTCCATGCGGGCGAGCAGGAATACGAGGCTTTCCTGGCGGAGATCCGCGAGCGCAGCCGGCAGTTCCGCGAGTGGTGGGACGAGCACGAGGTGACGGAGGCTCAGCGCGGCACCAAGGTCATGCAGCATCCGCAGCTCGGCACCCTGCGGCTGCATCACGCGCAGACGGTGCCGACGGGTCAGCCGGAGCTGCGGATGGCCGTCTATGCGCCCGCCGACGAGGCCACTCGCGCGGCGCTCGCGACGCTCTGAGGCGGGTGGCGCGCGGGTTAGTGGTGGGCCGCGGCCACCGGATCGCCGACCTGAACGGCATTCTCGAGCTCGGCGAGGTCGTGCTCGTCGATCTCGACGTCCCCGGCGGCCATGTTCTCCTCGAGGTGCTGCACGGAGCTGGTGCCGGGAATCAGCAGCATCCGCTCGTACCGGGTGAGCAGCCAGGCGAGCGCGACCTGAGTGACGGTGATCCCACGCCGCTCCGCGACACCAGCGATGGCCGGATCCTGCGCCAGCTGCCTGGGGCCGCCGCTGAACGCCGAACCGAGGGGGAAGTAGGGCACGAACGCGATCTCGCGCTCCATACACAGCTCGAGCACGTCCTCACCGGAGCGGTTGACGACGCTGTAGGAGTTCTGCACCTCAGCGATGTCGACGAGGTCGAGCGCGCGGCGGACGGCATCCGGACCGGCCTCGCTGATGCCGATCAGGTCGAGCTTGCCTTCGTCGCGCAGATCCTCGAGCGTGCCGAGCTGCTCGGCGAGGAGGTCGCCGGACGCTTCGGCGGTCATCAGACGGAGGTTGACGAGGTCCATCCGCTCCACCCGGAGGGCGCGGAGGTTGTCCTCGACGCCGGCGCGCAGCTCGGCGGGATTCTGGGCGGGGAGCCAGGCTCCCTGGTCGTCGCGGCTGCCGCCGACCTTGGTGACGAGTCTCAGGTTCTCCGGATACGGATGCAGGGTCTCGCGGATCAGGTCGTTGACCACGTCCGGGCCGTAGTACTGCGCGGTATCGATGTGGTCGACGCCGAGCTCGATCGCGCGGCGCAACACCGCGCGGGCGGCGTCCGGGTCGCGGGGCGGGCCGAACACGCCGGGTCCGGCGAGTTGCATCGCTCCGAAGCCGATGCGGTTGACGGGCTTGTTACCGATGAAGGATGTCTTGTTCATGCCGATAGCTTGCGCGTCAGGTCGCAGCCGGACAAGAGGCCTGGAGATCCTGGGTGCGAGACCACCAGCCTGGGACCCGGCGGCGTGGTCGGTGCCGGTGTCTCCCCGCGGACTCGGGGAAGCCGGCGCGATCGCCGCGTCCACGCGGAAGCGCTCATGACGGGCCCCATGCGTAACGGATGGCCGGCGCGCCCTCCTCGTTGTCGCTGCCGTCCGTACGTTCGACCTCGCCGAACCCGTGGCGCAGGTAGAAGCGTTGCGCGCCCCGGTTCGAGACGAACGCCCAGAGCCGCAGCCCGTCCGGTCGTTCGCGCTTGGCCACGGCGATCAGCTGGGTGCCGATTCCGGCGCGCGTCAGATCCGGCTCCACGTACAGCTGCTTGATCCAATCGGCTTCGAGCACCAGCATCCCGACAAGGGCGCACGACGAGCTCTCCGCCAACCAGCACTCGAGACTCGGGATGACGACCTGCACGATCCAGCTCCTGACGCTGTCATCGTCGTGCGCGAGCGGTGGAATCGTGCCCGCAGCCGAGGCGGCATGACGCGCGCGCAAGAACAGCGCGGCCACATCCGCGGCGTCAGATGACGTGGCGCGCCGGATGGTCACTCGCATTTGACGAGCATCCCAGAGTCGCCTGCTGTTCGTCCGCGTCTTGAACCGGAACCGGCGGAGAGCTGAAGGCAACGGAGCCACGGGCGGCTGCGCCCGTGGCTCCGTGCTTCCCGTGGACGGGTTAGCGGCGGGTGTTCGCCGGACCGCGTGAGCGTTGCATGCGCCTGCGCGCGGTATGCCCGATGGGCCGGCCGGCGGCATGCACGATCACATCGGCATAGGGCCCGATCTGCGGCTCCCTACTTGACGAAGAACGAACCGATACCGCTGTAATAGACAGCGGTGTCGCCCGCCGTGTAGTAGTGCGCCTGCCAGTAGTACTTGCCGGGGGTCACCGACCAGTACCCCGGGAAGTTGAACTGGGCCACGTAGCTGTACTCGTCGCCCTTCCAGTGCTTCGGGCCGACGAAGTCACAGCGGGTGGCGCTGCATTCCTTCAGGTGGCCAGACTTGTCGAGCTGGCGCTTGGTCGCGATCGTGATGAACACGCCGTGGCTGGCCGTCTTGAGCGGTACCGCCACCACGAGCCGGATCTTGCCCGGCGCGACGTGCTTGTGATTCGGCGAGAGCAACTGCGGAGCAGCACCGCCGGCTGCGATCGCCGCCCCCGCCAAGACGAGTGCCACCGTGACCGCGATACCCAGCGCCCCGGCCCGGAACCCTGCCTTCCTGGACATACCAACCTCCTTGGTGTTTTGTGCGCCGAGAACGTTCCGGCCGACCCGGCGGCGCGCGAGTCTACCTGGCGCATTCGGCGCGCGCGCCACTGGGGCCAGCGGCCAGCTTGGTTGGTCGCCTGCCGGACAAGCCCGGTGTGGCCTCCGGTCACCGCGCGCAGCCTGATGATGGGCCTCGAACCCGTGCCCGCCGGGGAGCGCCCGGCCGGCCCGCTGCAGGTATCAAACGGGGCCCTGCGGGCTCGGTAGAGCATGCACGTGACCGCTCAGGCGACGAAGATCGCGGCGCCGGCCACCGATCAGGTCGGGATGATCGCTCGGTCGCGGGTCCGCGCGACCGAGCTCCGGCAGCGGCGGCTGGTCAGTTCCCGCAACCGCCGGCGCCTCGCCGCGAGCCTGCGGCGTGCCGCGAGCTACGGACCGGAGCACGGGCGGTTCTCGGTGGTGCTGGTCGATCGCGTCGCGATGGTCCGCGCGCAGCTGCTCGAGCTCGCCGCCATGCTCGAGGTCAGCCACGACCCCGACCCATCATGGGTTGCCGAGATCCGGGGTCTTGTGACCGATGGGTGCGGGAGCCCGCTGTTCAACTCGCGCGTGCACGTCTCCGAGTTGCTCGCGACGCTCTGGTACCTGCGCGCGGCGGCCACAGAGGTCGCGGCGCGGGGTGCGAGCTGATGGCCGCACCGGTCTTCACGCCGGCGCAAGCAGCGTCGTCGGATCGGACATCACCCGATCGATGGCGTGGATCGCGCCGCCCTGCGCGGCTGCCGTGAACCCGAGCGTCGACGTCGCAAGGTGCAGGTTGTCGCCGGTGCGAGCGAGCGTTCCCGCGACCAGCGCCTCCCGAGCGGCCGGAAGGATCCAATCGCCCAGGTGCGCGAAGTAACCGCCGAGGATGATCACCTGCGGATCGAACAGGTTGGCCAGGTTCGCCGCGCCGAGTCCAATCCAGGTCCCGAGCTCGCGGAGGACGTCGAGCGTCCGCGCGTCCCCGGCCCGTGCCCGCTTCACGAGCGGCTCGATCTTCCGCTCCGGCGGCGTGTCGCCACGAGGGCGCTGGTGCGCCGACTGCAGGAGCGCGTTCAGCCCGATGCACGCCTCCCAGCATCCCCGCCGGCCGCAGCCGCACAGCGGTCCATCCGGCATGACGTTCATGTGTCCCACCTCGCCGCCGTAGCCGCGGGTGCCGAGTAGCGGCTGACCGCCTACGATGATGCCGCCGCCGATCCCGACCTCTCCGGTGACGTAGACCAGATTCGGCGTCCCCGCCCATTCCCCGGAGCGGTATTCGGCGATCGCCGCAAGGTTCGCGTCGTTGCCGACGTGGATCGGGGTCGCGCCCAGCCGCAGCGCTCGGCGCAGCGGCTCGGCGAGGGAGACGTCCCGCCAGCGGAGGTTGGGCGCCTCGGCCACGACGCCGGCGGCGACGTCGACGAGTCCGGGCACCGCGACGGTCACGCCGGCCAGGACCGGAGCCGGGCGGCGGCGCCGCCCGGCGAGGCGCCGGCGCGTCTGGCGGCAGAGCTCGGTCAGTGCGCTGATGCACGCCTCCGGTCCGACGCTCGCGTCGAAGGCCCGCCGCTCGCGGAGCACCTCGCGGCCGGCGAGGTCGACGACGAGCACCGACAGGTAGTCGACGTTGACCTCGGTCCCGATCGCGACGACCCCGTCCCCGAGCTCGAGGCGGGTGCTGGGGCGGCCGGCGCGGCCGCCGCCGTTGCGGCCGGTCTCGCGCACCACCCCCAGCTCGATCAGTTCCGCCACCAGCCGTGACACGGTTGCCCGGGTGAGCCCGGCCCGCGCGGCGATGCCGGCGCGGGAATCGGGGCCGACGGCCGAGAGGTGGCGCAGCACCACCTCGAGGTTGTTGCGGCGTATGTCGGTGTGCCCCGCCCGTCGTGGGATCACCGATTCTCTTGACACCCGATACATCACTGGATATAT
>Ga0335078_10012486_pt1 | contig 12601 bp, 14 predicted proteins | sample Lox_Sample_32_FD_206711 | JGI IMG/M metagenome (GOLD analysis project Ga0335078, IMG submission 206711) | Soil microbial communities from Loxahatchee National Wildlife Refuge, Florida, United States - Lox_Sample_3.2 | ecosystem: Environmental > Terrestrial > Soil > Wetlands | place: USA... | reverse complement strand
TTTACTGATTTGAGAATACTCCCCTGACGATCGAAAAGCAACACTTGGAACCACCTGTGTTACAGAGAAACTGGATGATATCACCACCGGGATCACCAAAGGAAGGTTGGGTACAAATAGAAGAGGATCCACCCAACCCAGTCACATTGCATGAGGACATTCAAGCTGCTCTTGACCGACTGGCGGCTAAGTTCGAACCGCCAGAGGAACAGGAAGCGGAGGAGGGACAAGAGGAGGATAAAGAGAAAACGAAGGGACAGGTTATTTTGGATACTACCGATCTTGGCGGTTTACAAGTCATTGTTGAGGATGTCGATGCTGGAGTTGAATCGGACGAGGGTCTTGGCGGGAAGGGAATAACGGCAACTCGAACGAGCGCAGAAGAGACAATCGGAAAAACGCCTCGCCCTCCTGTTGAAGTTGTCGAGATGTGAGCATTTAAGATATCAGGCGCATTTTTAGGACATCATGAAAGACTAATAAATTGACTAATAAATTAATTATAGCATTTCTACTGTTGATGTAAGGAGGAAGTAGGGAAGCAAATCACGGATAAGTTAAACCTTCATTCACACTAAACAAACAATGCCATGCAATGCGACCACACTTAACACCCCCCAAAAAGGCCAAAACCACAAAAAGAGTCCCTCATCTCTAAGAATACACAAATAATTCTACAAGCCCAGCCGATTTGTTACACCCTCCCAGGGGTGGATTCCAGCCCCTTCCCCTTCTGTTGACCTGCTTTCTCCACAAATCCAGGCGACTCACTCAACACCCTCAACCATCCCGTCCCAGCTTCCTCTCTCAAAGCCTCTAACCTCCTCCGATATTCCTCACCATTCAATCCGCCAACTCTATCGGTAAGCTGTGTCCTCGGCGACTGCACCGGTGTCGCAGACTGACTCCCACTATGATCCTCCAAAGACACGATCCTCTGTCGCGCCAGTTTCTTCCTCTTATTCCGTCCCACAGTCCCGCCCATCTCATTCATCCGTCCCAACATTGGCGGGGGGGATTGTAATCTCTCCGTCGGGGGTGGTAGTGGTGGTTTCTCAAAGACTCGGTCAACGAGGTGGCGTCGTTCCATTACGCCGGGTAACGATCCGTCGACTAGGATATCGTCTGTGAATCCGGGGGATTTACGGAAGAAATTGAAGATGTCGATGCGGTAGGTCGAGGCGTGGGTTCGTGTGAATGGGTTCCCGGAGACGTAGATTTGTTGCATGTTGGGTGCGGCTGTTAGACGGGAGATTTCTGTTGGATCGAGGATCATGTTGTTTCTTATGTCTAAGCTGGAAATATTAGCACGAGATCAGAGGGAGAGTACATGACTAGGTTTCTTGCACCGCGTTCAATACCAGCGAGTGTATTGAGACGGTTATCTCGAAGAATTAGGGTGGTAATGGCTGGTAGAGAAGTCAAGTTTAGCCCTTGTAATTTATCAATCATGTTGCCCGCCAGACTGAGACTTCGGAGATTATACAACGAGCTTAATACGGACGGGACTTCAATGAATAGATTCCCAGAGAGATCCAAAGAAGTTAAACTTGCCGCTAGCGGCTGCCAAGCGGCTGGTGTAAGAGTATGCAATGAACAATCTGATAAACAAAGGTATCTCAGACACTGCCACTTTTCCTCCGTAAGGGATGTAGAAGAGGAAAACGAGGAGTTGGACACAACACTATTCGATCGGTACAAGGCCGCTCGGGGTCGGGAAGAAGAATTACTCCGGGAACTGGATGGACGAGGCGATGGGGAGCGGTAACGTTGTCGACTTTCATTCTCTGCTTCCGAGTTGAGCCTCGTTGGACCCTGTGGTAAGGGACTTGATGGAGGCATTTTAGGAGAGGCGGTAGATCGAGCTTCTGCTATGTATGTTGGAGAATGGATATGGCGAGAACTTCGATGTCGACGTTTATCAGCATCGTCGAGAACCAAGTCGATGATTAGTTCGGAGGGATCATTTATGTTCCCTCGTCGGACGATAAGACATTTCAGTGTCTCAGAAATAACGTGCCACCCGTAAAATGCTCGGACATCGATATCCTGTATCTCAAGCGTCGTCACATTCTTAAACGGAAATAAGGAGACCTACATCAGAACAACCAATGTGGCGCCATACCGCTTGATCAAAAGGATACTCTTCGAATCCGGAGATCAACTTGGCGCGCCTATCCGGCGCCAATCTTAAAGAAGGCAACTTGGTAAATCTATCCGTCAGACCATACTTCTTTAAACGGCATGCATACGCGGAATAGATATACTTCAACTGTGCCTCGATGGCAAGTTTATCAGCATCAGCGGATTTATTCCCTCCGATCCCCAGACTCTTCCATATCGACGACATTCCAGACATGACGCTCTTTACAGAGGCGATGGAGTGAATTGAGGCCGTATCGCTATCGCTGAGTCCTCGTCTTCGAGCCTGTTCTTGGGAGTTGAGGAAGGAGACATAATTTGTTGGATTGTATTCACTATGAATGATTTCAAGACGGAGATTATTTTGACCCGAGGGAATTAGTCCAAGTTCCTCGAATCGAGTTAGGAGGTAAAACTAGGTCAGCGACAAGATATAAGGAAGGGTTACCAGGTGATGCGGAGTAATGGAAAGGGTGACTGGTCGTATTTGTGAGGATATCGAACCTGAGAGACCCGTCCAATTGGCGAAAGTAGTTGTTAGATTCGCTAGTGCCGAGGAAGTGGCGGCTGCTGATCCTTGAGAGGTAGCATTCGGGCCATATGCCCTGGCTAGCCGTCTCTCATTTGTCCTGATAAAGGCAGCCAAGCCGGTAATGTAAGCATCCCCGTTTGCCATGATCGGGGTGGAGAAATAGTAGATACAGTTCTATCTTAATGCAATGCAAAGACAGTGTGAATTATCATCGAATAACAAGAATAAAAAGTGAATCATCTTGTACAACGAAGAATGTCATTAAAGGTGGGAGGTTATAGTGAGAGAGTTATGACTCTCTGCCTCCCAAACAGGTGAAAATAGGTTTTACGATTCCCTCCTTTAAGAGCAGCTTACAGTAGAATAACAAGATAAACTTATAACCAGGGAACATCCCCTAACCCATATCCCGCATTGGCTAAGTCGTTGACTCCGATTGGTGACTTTGTGTAACATGGCTGAAATTTAATTTCTTGCTTCTGCATCTCATTTAGCCGATCAGCATCCTAGTCATATAAAGGTCAAGGGGGAAGAGAATATACATACATGTCCACGTGGGATTCATAGTACGTCATAGTAATTATTTAAATACAAACAATACGGGAATGTAGGTTTACACCGCATCACAAATAAATGACAGAAAGACACTCGGATCATCCATGCCATGTGCATTCTCGATCTGATCCAGGGCGAACGCGATCGCAACGACAGAAGCCCAACACTGTAGCAATTTTGATCAATTTCTCCAGAAAGGATGGGCGTGTCTGGTCTTAAAAACCAATCTGCTCAAATGTCAGATATCATATTTTTTGTCGATCTTCCCAATTGAGCAGCATCTCTAAACGGTTATAAATGCCGTACAGTTAACAACTCGAATATACCATATCCTCCGAAAATCTGGCACCTAAATGAAGAAGGCTTCCATTACAGTCCTGTGTAAAGCCATTTGTGGAAACATTCACATACCAATACATCTCAGATGATCCTATTTCGGATATCGCTTAATATTCACGAACAACTTCTTCCCGTGACGCTTAAGGTGCCAAATTTCCGCACAGTACATATCACGCCGAGCAGTTTACAGACATGACTTAAGGAAAGACATTTTTGCCGATAGGGGATGTAGCCGTGCTGAGATATGTATATTCTATCTGACAGACCAGTCGCGATCAGAATATGAGCTGCCAATTTGGATTTCGAAGATCTTCACACAACGGGCATTCGTCAACAACCACCATCATGAACACCGAAATTGATGAGGATGACTTTCTCTACGGCGAAGGAACATCACAACAAGCGCCTCAACGACCATCGTCGACAACAGAGCAACCGAAACCAGACCACCCAATGGAAGGAGAAGATGAGGAGGAAATGAGTGATGATGAAGAAGAAGAAGACTCAGATTCCGTACGAGTGTTTTCAAGCGATAAGCTGACCTAGGACATTGAATTCGTGATCGAGACTGAGCCTGGAAAGAGGGCCGCTCCACCACCGTAGATTCCGTCGAGATCATGTTTGATATTAGATCCGCACAACCCTTTGCAGTACGATTACCGTCCCAAGCTCGACCTGCGGCTACACCTGAACGAGTGACATCCACCGCTAATCAAATTAAAGCTGGTAATCCCATGTCCAGCGCTTATCTAACTTAGAAACCTCAACAGCGACACCGGCAGCCCCTGTCGAAGGTGTTGATATTGATAAAGTTGCAGAGTACAATGGGAAACCTCTATTTGAGCTTGATTTGGAATCACTGGAAGAGAAACCATGGCGGAAGCCGGGTACTGAAATACCGAGACATATCTGATATCAGGCGCGGACGTCACAGATTACTTCAATTATGGATTTGATGAGTTTACATGGACAGCATACTGTGCAAAACAAACAAATCTACGGAAAGAATTTAATCCCGCCAACGTCATGGCCGTAATTACCTCTTCGTCTCGAGATTTAATATTAGCAAATGACGGGAATGCCACCTGAGATGCAAGCTATGATGACCCAATTCCCAATGGCTCCAGAGATGATGTTTGGTGCCATGGGAATGATGGATCCTAACGCGTTCGCTCAACAAGGTGGCTTCGGTGCAGGATACGGTCAAGCGTCGGCAGGTCCTTCAGGTCAACAACAATTTGGCGGGTACGGTGGATTCCCTCAACAGCAGCAGCAACAGCCGCCACAACAACAGGGGTACGGACAACAATATGGTGTTCCACAGGGTGGACAACAACAATTACAACCTCCTAAATATCCGAATCAGAGAATGGGATCACCAGCGAGAATGGGATCTCCGAATGCGTATGACCCTTTCTTGTTTCAGATTCTAAGGACAGGGGCGGGATCAATATACCTTCTGGACCGCAGGCGATGAGTGGACAAAATGCATATTGGGGAGGTCAAAATGGTCATGGAAGTATGAGAGGCGCTCCAAGGGGTGGACAAAGACGATATTGAGATGAAACATCTATAACAGGGTAATGGATATACATTGTACATTTGACAGGACCACGTGTGACGATAAATGAGATACCATCAATTCCGATTCGCAAATTGATTCCGTGGAGATAAAGAGTATTTCAGATTCATTTTGCATTGTCTATCAGGGCATGCTTTGTTTTCACGAAGTGTTTCGATTGTGTGATGTCAAGCAAATTACCCCTATAGATTAACCTTTTTTGGACATGGCCCGCCCCACTGTCATCACCAACACCGACTTTCCAATTTTCCCTTCACGTCCACGAGTCTAGTCCGTGCGTGAGCCAAACTTTATTCTCCACTCAGATCATAGACGCTATACCCCCCTGAGAATATGCTGCTATGAATGCCCTCGATTTCGTGTTCACCCCTCATAACTATCTCCCAAGTAACTTTCCGTTCCCTTTCACCATCCCGGCAACATCCACGCTCGCGGATGTAGCTTCTGATGTGATCACGGTCACGACTTCAATAGCAACGATCCCAGAGAAGACGGTGTTACCTACCCCAGAGACATTACCTTCCTTCAATACGTCCAGTCCTCTCGGCTTCCTGCTCTATGTAGCCGCACAATCGCAGCGGATCCTAGTGGGCGGGTCCACGAGTGGAGGTCTCTTCGGAGGACCAACTCGAAGTTACTGGATGCTCACACTGTTCATGGTAGAGCATATTATTCGAATGCTAACTTGCGTAGTATGCTCTAGTCAATCGAACTATGACTTACGCCTCTGTCCGACGACCTATCAGATTAAAATTCGGTCAACGGCTCTTCCTCCGCGCAATTCCTATTCTCTTCCTTCTCCACTGCGTAATGCGTATTCTCTCCTGTCTTCGTTGTCAGGCACCAAATAAGTATCCTCTGCCCTGGCCGGAGCCATGTTTGTCAACTCCCCAGAATGTCCTGTGGTACACCTTCAAGTGCATCTGTTTAAGTCATTTTGTCGAGACTTTCTGTGCGAGTTTGGAAATGCGGGCTGGACCGGGGGATAATGGAATGACGGTTGTGGAGTATGCTTTCGCATTTGCAGAGACAGCGAATGTTACCCCTACCCCCGAGATTTTGGTAGCTGCACTGTTAAGCGTCAGTGGGACCTTGTTGACAGGGCATATCGTTTCATTGTTTAATTGGCATCAATATCGCGTATGTTCTTCCATATGTTTGAGCTGACAGCAGTTGATACCAACGATGATACATGGGATTATCTCGCTCGGTTATTATATCTATACTATCATCAGCGGTCGATTTGTTCGGCTTCCTAGCATTCTCATTCTCTTTCAGATTCCGTACATATTGACGCTCGTATTGTTATGTATGTGCACGTTCATCTCATTTCTTGCTATAACATTTATTGGTCGGCGAGATCTGAGAACTTCGATTTTAGATGGAGGAGTCGGTGTCCCGGGTCTTAACGAGGATTTCTATGCATGGCTATTCAAGTGGGGAGTTATTGCATTGACGTCAGTACAGGAAGCCACTTTTCTAAATGAAAATGAGGCACTACGCATGCCACAGACCACTATAATCGAAAATCAAGATTTAGATCTCCACCAGGAAGAAGCGATACGAAGTGGAATCGGGTTTCGGCGAGAATGGATAAGGACTGGAACAGTGTCGAAACATCGAACTACCATCGTCTCATCTCGAATTCAAAATTTCCGAAGTGCGTTGTATTACGTTCGGGCTACTTTCCGGACCTACATTGCTTTGATGTTTCGATGGCTCAATGGACAGCATACGAATCAAATGCGGACGGTTCGAGAAAATACACCCTACTCAGCCAGAGGCATGACGCCTTACAATGAGGATGAAGATCCCGATTATATATTCAGCGATAGAGATACAAGCCCATCGACATCTGACGATGAAGAATATGAAGAGTCCGTTCGCGAAGGCACATCAGCACCCTTGACCTCGACACGACAAAGGTTCACTCGCGAAGAGAGCCCGTTTGAAAGGGAAGTTCGAGAACCAAGTCCATTCTTTAATGAGACGAAGCAGAATCGGACTCGAACGGCTCGTCGCGTGCGAGACACGACACCATTCGATACTCTTGAACCAAACCCGCCATCCTCCTACAACGCTAATCCTCCCACACCACGCGGCGTGCCAGATTTCTCTGATGAAGACGAATCGCGTGATGAAAATAATCCCCCCGAAAATCCACTCGCAGAGCTTTTCCCCGATTTCGCTGCAACAATGACCTCCCTCCTTAATCCTTCCTCTCAAGCGGAATCAGAAGACTCACAGTTACTGATGTCTCATATGTCCTCCCAAAGAGTTCTGACCCGCTCACGCTACCGTGACGAAACCGAATCTCAACGTCTCGAAAGCCTCGTTCGACACCGTCGTCGACAACGACGTAGATCCTCAAATGAAACAGAGGAAGATCGATTCGTTGCCGAAGTTCAGAAATGTGCCGTGTGTCGCACGAATCCTCGTGTTATTGTTATTTGGCCGTGCAGGTATCACGCTTCTTGAGGTTCATGCTGATGTAGATGTCTTGCTCTGTGCGATGATTGTCGACAGACGCTTGCTGTACGTAATTTTAGTGGATGTCCTTGTTGTCGGAGGAAAGTGGCCAGTTACTCGAGGATTTATATCCCTTAAGATAGAGTCTGAATTTGAAAAATGTAATATAGATAGTTATGATTAATATCGGAAGGGTAAAGTGGATGGAGTGATAGCATCCATGGGTGCAACATTTGAAATATTATGTACGTCCTACCCTATATGTAATAATAGATACGAATTACCAATTAAATGCCTCCGCGAAGTATTCTATCTCGTCATTAGCCCAACGAAGACACACTACCACTCCATTCCGAAACAGCTGAAAAAGACATTTATAAGGAAGAGGAGGCTGAGGAGGATAGTGTTCAACCTGCTGGGAACTGAAAAAGGGCTGCCCCAATAGATAGCATGTTTAATATGATGTTCTCCATGGAATGCAGGCAAGCTCAACTTCTCACGCATCATAGTGCTCCCAGTGACCATAAGAGAATATTGCTGTGATCTAAGGTAACCAGCTCCCTTCCGCCGTGCCCTAGAACGTTGCCAATGCACATACAACTTTCGAAGAGTTCCCAGAAATAGAATGAAACCAATTATTGATGTAAGCAGATATCTTAGAATCAGTATATAAAGGAAGGAGAAAACTTACTTATAAAGATCATTTAGTCTATTTTGAGCTGCAAACCCGTCCATCGCTTTTAGTCGCTTTTCGACGCTCCCGGGATTGTGCGATTTAATAGCTCTAGAGTTCAACAGGGTGGACATATCAAAGATATCGATTTCTTGCTATTAGGGCGTCTTTCATTCTACCAGAGATTTGCCTCTGATAATCTTTGGTGGCCTGCTCCGCTTTCCACGGTCTGGAGGATGCCTTTTTATTTTTTATCTGATCGGACTTTTTGGTAGCAAGCGCGTGTTATTGGATCGTGCCTTTCTCCAAATCCAATCGGAAGGCGGGGAGGACGACGAGAAATCAACGCCCCCACGTCCTGGAATTAAATAACTCCAATTCATTGATATCCCAGAGCATTTCATCATGAGATATGATTTAGAAAGACAATTCACTTTACAATTCCTAACAAAACTCCTGCCATTTTTTTTACAAGTCCAACCTAATATACAACAGATATCTTATTCTACATTAAAAGTCTTTATTTACTACTTTGTCCTGGCTGTCTCATCATATCTAATAGATCTATACTCCCATTGGGAGGAGATTGATCCAAATGCAAACGTTTCCCTTATTCTTTTGTTGTCCCTCTTCCATCGCTCTTCCCGGAATAAATACTCCCAGCCCCCATCTGTGACATTGAGGACGGATTAGGGTGAGATGTCGGCTGTTCCGCCGTTTCGTTCCGTTTTCTTTTCCGCATGAGGTCGTGCCCGCCGGCGGCTGCGGGGGATGGGGATGCGCTAGATCCACTCATTGCACGTCCTGGTCTAGGTTCGTCACCGGGAACTTCGTTGGAATCATCGATGGCGGCTGACTCCGCCGCGCCGGATCTCGCATGGAAATAAACCAATAGATCCGCTGCTTCCTCGCCTTCAGACCCCTCTTCGCCCTTATCTTCATCTTGAGGTTTCGCCGGAGGTGGAAGAACATGTCCTACGGACGCTCCGCTCGTTGGACTGACACTACTGACTCCTGCTACAGTCCCGGGCGTTGAACTAGTCACTCCACGGGGTGTCAAGTTCGGTGGTGGCATGACTGAATTCTCATCTTTGTGGATAGACTCCAAAATGCTCTTAGGTTCATCCACTGTATCCTTCTTCGTCAACACCGGACTTTCCTCCACTCCATCCCTTCCATTGCGTACTAGGTTTTGCCCAAAACCATGTAATGCACTCGAAAACGGACTTAAAGGTCGACCAGGCGTCATGTTCGGTGGCGCGGGACTTTTTCCATTGTCTCCTCCACCATTAAAATTGCTCTCAAATCCACCTCCAAAAGGCGTTGGACTAACATTCCCCCAATACATGTACTGCGGCTCATTCGTCAATGTCTCCAAATGACCATTGTCAAAGTTGAATTCGCCGAAATTCTCCGTATCCATGTAGAGATTAGGATCGAAAAAGTCCAGACCAAAATTGCCGCCTGGAAGTGGTATAAAGCCAGTAGTGTCAAAATGCTCCCCTCGACCGGGTGAGTTAGGTTGACTTGGCATCCAGAAAGGACGCGGAGTGGACCCACTTGCGATGGGACCCGGACCAGATGTCCATGCTTGCTGTTGAGCTTCAAATGCGGGCGCTGTGGGAGTAGTTGCTTTAGGAGTCTGCTCGCCAAAAAGTTGCGCTTGCGAATTTCGTGCCTTCGCTTGCCATAGGATCCGAATTGCCTTGTATAGCATCTCGAGGGGTCCCCACCACAAACGCAATTCATTAAGGACTGTAACACCGGTAGCAAAGAATTCTCGAGCTTCTTCAGGACCTTCATCGACATAAGGACATGGGGTGAATGCTTGATGAAGATGAAAAAGATTCGCCGTGAACATGGCAAATCCGAGGAACGGCGCAGTGACGACACAATCTGATCTGGAGAGAACTTCGGCCATGATTGTGCTGATGGCACGAGCATGCGTGAAACATGTTTTGACGCTTTCTTCTAGGAACTCTTGAGGCGGATTCCAAGATGGCAGCGTCGGTTCTTCGAGTTGCGGTTCAGACGATGTATTCGCGCTCGGAACAGAGAATCGATGAAGGGTACAGACAATCGTGTGATATGCGACATGCATGAAGACAAAACTCGGGGCTTGCGAGATGGCGACTTGGTCCGCTAAATTCGATGAAGAATATTTCAGCCAGTAGGGTAACCCATTTAGCCATTCCTGTAAATCCTTGCTTAACTTGGCAAATCCCGAATCCGGTTTCCAGGGTGGACTGACATCGTATAATCGACCACCTTGATTGACGTATTTGGTAACTCTTCCCCAAAGGGCGACGATTCGGACGAGATAAGCTTCAGATCCCATGCTATGGGTCCGTGGATGCAGTGAAGAGGAGCTATCTAATTTTGATGGCGGCGGTGGAACAAGCCGCTCCGTCCGAATAGGTATCCCAAAAACAAATGAACGTTCAGCGGTAGGTAATTGTACAAGACAATCCGTCTCTTGAATCATATGTGGTCTTTCCATTCCCGTTGAATTTAATCGCTGTAATCAGTAAAAACTCCAGAAGCGAAAATACATCCATGACGAAACAAGCCCAGAAGGTCCTCCGTCGGATTTCTCGTTCCGTCCAGCCCATTTTTTCACGGGATGTTCGGGTAGTTTCAGGCAGACCGAAAGCTAATGAAGATTCAGACGTTGAGGGGCCATGTTCCACACCAATCGGGTCGCCATCTACTTCTCTATTGAGTCTAAGGGCGCTCGCCATCCGAATCGCCATTCCCGCAAACATCCACGCCTTCTGTCCTTTCTTGCCGCCGAAATCATGAAGGGCAAGAAGAAGGAGATTTTGAACGTTCTGAACAGTGGGTTTGTCAAAGTCACGCAAGGCGAGGCGTCGTGCTTCGACCGCGTAGGGTTCTCCTGCATGGTATGGCGGTATTTCTTTCGAGGATGCTTTACTTAGTGGGGGTGGAGCATGTGTTTGGGAAAATCTGGCGGCGATGGCGCAAATGGAATATAGTAAGCCTTCTGGAACTTTGCCCTCTTCGAGATGCCGTAAGAATGTTGGTCGGTGGAGAAAGCCGTATGTCTGATTGTTTACATGGGTGAAATATATTTCCACGAGTTTCAGAAGGGTCGTTCGCGATGGCAGTGGAGTATGTGGTTCTACTTTGGTTGATGGAACGGATTCCGAAGGGGAGGGGATATTCATGAGGGGCGGGGTTGGTGGATGGGGAGGCAGTGGTGGCTCTCTTACTGCGGATACACTTGTTCTATGATGTGATATAAGTTGGGTGCTTTTTGGATGTGAGGGTCCGAACATTTCTGGATGCATCAAACCACTGCTTGTGCTCGCGGGACCTGTGACAACTCGAACCGGTCCAGGTGGGCGAGTCGACGTGGGGCCGGGCTGATGCCCAAAGGTCGCAGCAGCTTGGGCTTCTTGTTTTACAAATGGATTATAAAATAGATTCGGGTTGATAGAACTGCTGAGCGACGGTAAATGTTGTGTTCGGTTGATATCAATCGCGTGGGATGGTTGTGGAGAGGGGGTTGAAGATTCTAAAGATTCAGTTTTCGATGCTCGACGTTTTTCGCCACCAGAAGCTGTCGACTCCTTTCTTGAAGAATTTCGGGGTCTTCTCGTCGTTGTCGTTTTATATACACAAGGCAGGGAAAAGCGCTGACAATGTTTGCATATAGGTTGTTCTCCGGAACATCGAATCTTCCGTTAACTCTTCCTTGTGAAAGAATTACCTTCTTCTTGCGACAAACTTGGCAAGCAAGCGGTAATCGTTGTCGCGTTTTCCCGGCCTTTGTCAGGCCCCACTCAGGATTTATTTCCGTAATCCTTGACTTTTGGGGACAGCCCGCCTTTGAGTCCGTACTCCCAGTGTGTGAAGAGGTTTGAGTATACTCAGACGAGGAAGGATATAATTGATGAATGGATGGTTGCTGTCCCTGCGATATACTGTGCCTCCTCTGCTGTCTCGGCTCCGGTTGCTGCTGTTGCGATGTTAAGGCAGCAGGGATATGACCCTGTAGTGACGCCATATCATCTTATTTCTCTTCCGCCAAAGCAGCTAAGACTCAATTGTTCGTCCTCCAATATGTTTTTTTCCAGTGCGGCGCACAGCCGTAGAGATGGGTAATATCCTAAAAACAGACAATTCCAATCTCCGCCGCAACGTTGATTTACCCCAATTTGCGGGGGATTTTGACAAGAAAAGTAAGGTGTGGTTGATGTACGAGGAATGATATTCGAGGGGAGGACTGGAAATCGGTAGTTATAAAATGATCCTCGGGAGATGGATGAAACGAGTTTTTGTGTGT
>Ga0335078_10012485_pt1 | contig 12603 bp, 10 predicted proteins | sample Lox_Sample_32_FD_206711 | JGI IMG/M metagenome (GOLD analysis project Ga0335078, IMG submission 206711) | Soil microbial communities from Loxahatchee National Wildlife Refuge, Florida, United States - Lox_Sample_3.2 | ecosystem: Environmental > Terrestrial > Soil > Wetlands | place: USA... | reverse complement strand
TCCCGCTCTTTCTTACTGAGACGCAGAGGTTGGGCAGCTTCCCACATGCTGTCCACTATACTGCGAATCTTGCTAATTGTAACGTTACTTATGAAACACCACACTAGTGGGACTCCGAGCGCCTACTACGTGACCTATGCGCCGGAACCAGGTGGGACTTTTAGGATTCTTAACTTACCCGTAGGTGACAGACTCGTCGAAGAAGCCTACATGTACGGCGCAACTTGGCTTGTGACGGGGCTCAACGACTTAAGGGCTTTGCTGTCAAAGCTTCATATTAATCCAGATAGCCAGGAATCTGCGATCAAAGACTTGTCTGCGAGGGGGCGAGCGTTAGTTCCCGACGTACATTTGCGGGTCCGGGATTTCAAGCGGTTGAGACCGGTCTAAAGAATCGGGCCGGGTGCCCCAGGTCTCGCCGGTGTTGCGTTACCTGGGAAGGCCCTAAGCCCTGAGCACGGAGATTTAGAGTGAGATGACCCTTCCCATGTCTCACCAAATCGCGGAATGCACGAAGTCGCGCGGGGAGACCCCAGATGGCAAACCTCAAACGCCTGAATCACTACCTGCCCGTCTGCTACCAGAGAGGATTTGCGAATCCGGCAGGACAGGTCTGGGTGAAGTTCTCGGACAAGCCGAAACCAGAAGCACGCAAACCAACGACCGTGGGTTTTAAGCGGAGCTTCTATATCATCGAGGAGAACGGAAGTGAGACGGATCGAGTTGAGGATTTTTTCAATAAGACAGTAGAGACACCGTTTGCATGTCTCGCGCAACGGATCAGCGAGGAGCAGGACGAATTCTCAACCATCTCGGGATTCGAACTCGGCGTGCTCGCCAGATTTGTAGCCTCCCAGGCGGTCAGAACCGCAGGCCACAAGAAGTGTGTCGAGGAACAGGCACACGGCCGATTTCGTCAACAGTTTTCGTGAGAGTGATGGCAAAGCTCTCCTTTACAATTCTCGACAATTGGATCAATAGTAATCCGAATTTTCACTTCTACACGTCTCTGCCGCATGTGGCTGACCACTTTGTCACCGGAGACCACCCTGTCGTTGTCATGGTACAGAACGAGAATATGGTTTGGCAGCCGAGGGACGACCCGCAACAGGTAATTGGGAAGCTCGATGAGATTCTGAAAAATCCGAGGTACGCCTTTCATGTTCCCCTCACGCCGTATGGGCGATTTGCATCCACGGAAAAGACGGCCGGTGTGCTTTACCGCCACGCCGAGTTGATCCGTTAGAAGTCAGGGCGCTCAATGACAAGATCAGAGGGCAGAGCATGCTTTTTACTCTTGCCCGTGATCCGGAGTCCCTAACTTAGGCGGGTTGTCCTAGGTCTCCTGCTGAAGTGTAATTCCTATCATCTGAAGCCTTTCAAACTGGGGTGCCCCAGGTCTCGCTGGGTTTGCGAGACCTGCGGCTCTCGACCAAGAGTTTTCATTTTTGCTATACTGGTGTTGATAGACGGCGTACCAACTGGCCTTTGCAGCCCCGGATGACTACCGGGGCTTTCGAATTTCTGAACGCTCTGCGGCGCTGGATGAGGCCAGCATGCCGCAGACGCGGGGGTGGTAGCGGTATCCAGATCATCCCCGGCGCGCTGCCTCGATCTTGGCGATGTCGATCTTTTTCATCGGCATCATGGCCTCGAAGGCACGCTTTGCCTCAGCGCCGCCGGCACCCAGCGCCTCCATTAGCGCGCGCGGGGTGATCTGCCAGGAGAGGCCCCAGCGGTCTTTGCACCAGCCGCATTGACTTTCCTGGCCGCCGTTGCCGACGATCGCGTTCCAGTAGCGGTCGGTCTCTTCCTGATTGTCGGTCGCGATCTGAAAGGAAAAGGCCTCGCTGTGCTTGAACTGCGGGCCGCCGTTGAGGCCGAGACAGGGAATGCCCACAACCGTAAACTGGACCGTCAGCACATCGCCCTGCTTGCCGCCCGGATAGTCACCAGGCGCTTTGTGAACAGCGGTCACTTCACTGTTGGGAAAGGTCGCGGCGTAAAAGCGGGCCGCGTCATGTGCGTCCTTGTCGAACCAGAGGCAGATCATATTTTTCGGTTTCGCGGTCATTAGTTTTCCTCGATGTAATGAGATTCAGATGAATGTAGTGGAATTCAGATGAGGAAGGCTAGCGTGAAAGTTGCACGCGGGAGCCGGGAGACTTGGAGCCCGTTGTCCAGGTTTTCTCCGCATCGGCGTCGCCAAGCCTTATGGCGACAGCTTTCCTTACGATTTCCTCACCAGCACAGCAAACGCCTGTTGCGCGTGCAGGTCAAGTCCTGTTTCAGCAGCGAGCGCCGCTGCAAGAACGGATTCCCCGTTATCGTGGCCTGCCACGACCGGGGCATTGAGTTCGAACAGAACTTGGCCGGACGCACAATCGCCATTGTTCTGATACACGCCAGGTCAAGCCGGCTGGCCGATCTGCTTGACGCATTCGTGTCCCGGTAGATGGTTCTTGAATTTTCGAGGAACGCACTCGTCTAGCAGGAGCTTCTTCACAGTTCACTGACGACGAGCGACCTGGCGTGTTCCAGCGCGTGTATAGCGGCTTCGCGCCCCACGGTTGGAAAATCTTCGAGGAATTCATCCAAGGTTTGGCCACCTTCCAGGTACTCCAGAAGGGATTGGAAAGGGACCCGCGTGCCACGGAAAACAGGGGTTCCCCCGAGCACATCCGGGTCCCGCACGATCACTCCGTTTGAGGACGGCATAAATGGCATGTTCCCGGATTCAAGTTTACTCCTTGACGCACAGAGAACCAACCCTGGAGCAGGGAGTGGTGCCTCAGCTTCTTCTTTCCCGGGTTTCGCAACTGCGGCGAGGCCGTTCGACTACGCTCGGGGCAGGCTCTCGGGCAGCCGGCTTCAAGTGTCCCCGGTTCCTGACCAAGCGCGGCGTTCAGCGAAATTCATCGCGGAGGAGTAGACTCAGCGGGCTGTGATCGGTCAAACCTTAGTGATACAGGAGAAGCGATGAAATACGTGATCAGCTGGAACGAACGCCCGCAAGGCTCGCCCGCAGAATACGAGAATGCGCAGAAGCGAATCCTCGAGGTGTTCGGGCAGTGGAAGGCGCCGGCGAATTTCAAGATCGAGTTCTTCGTGGTGCGGGTGGGCGACTGGGGCGGACATCTTCTGGTGGACTGCGACGATCCGCTGGAGGTGCACAAGTTCTGCTCCATGCTTCCCGCATTCACCATGGAAGCGCGCGCGGTAATTCCCGTCATGGACGCGGTGCGCTGCGAGCTCGAAATCACGGCCTGGCGGGACGGGCTCACGGCGAAATGAAGGGCTGTTCGGCCAGCCTACCGCTGATTTCTACCCGCCAGGGTGCCCCGTCCAAGCTTCGCTTGGGCGGGGTTTTTTATCGGGGCTGTCTCCTGGGGTAAGACTGTTCGGCAGGCGAATGTCGGCGCTGTCAGGCATCCGGTAAAATCACTCTCAGCATGAAGATTGGTGTCTTAGCGCTGCAGGGCGATTTTGACGCCCATCGCCGCCGTCTGGAAGAGCTGGGCGCGGAGGTTGTGCTCGTGAAGAAACCCGAACAGCTCGACGAGATTGACGGCCTGGTGATCCCGGGCGGCGAGTCGAGTACGTTTCTCAAATTGCTGGGCGAGGCGGGGTTTGAAAAGCTCAAGCAATTCGTCCACGCCAAGCCGACCTTCGGGACGTGCGCGGGCGCGATTCTGCTGGCGAGGGAAGTGGAGAATCCACAGCAGCAGGGGCTGGGCGCGATTGACATTGCTGTCCGGCGCAACGCCTACGGGCGCCAGTTGGACAGCTCGATCCGGCAGGGAACATTTGCTGACTCGCCGATTGAGATGGTCTTCATCCGCGCGCCCAAGATTTCGCGCGTGGGTCCGGGCGTCGAGGTTCTCGCCACTGAGGGCGCTGATGCCGTGGTGGTGCGGCAGGGAAGAGTGATGGCGGCGACTTTCCATCCGGAACTTTCAGACGACGTTCGCGTGCATCGTGCGTTCCTGGAATTGGTGAGGAACGGGGCCGCGACTGGGCAATAAATGTAGGTGCGGGCGTCCTCGCCCGTGCAGGCAGCGCCACAAATTTCAGCGCGGCTTTTTCAGCAGGGCTCATCCCCACAATTGATGCGCGCTCCCGCACGTGCCGGGACGCGCGCGCCTGCATTGTGAAGTAGACAAATCGTTTTTCTTCAGGCTCGCGCCACATCTTCGGCGGATTTGCGGTGTTGGTTTCTACCGCGCATTCGGCTATGCTGACACCGCTGAAAAGCTTCAACCCAGGGGGATTCCAAATGGTGATCGCACGTGCCCAATATCGAACCTTCTTTCATTTCGCTATTCTTCTGTTTTTCGCATTCCTGTGTTGCAGCGCTTTTGCCGACGAAGGCCCGCCAACTCTTGCCATCGGCGCGCAGGCGCCTGATTTCTGTCTTCCCGGCGTGGATGGCCACACTCATTGCCTGAAAGATTATGCGCAGAGCAAGATTCTGGTCATAGCTTTTATCTGCGACCACTGTCCCACATCTCAGCTCTACGAAACTCGGATCAAGCAGCTGGCGGCCGACTACAAAGACCGCGGAGTAACTCTAATTGCCATCCAGCCGAATAATGCAGATGCTGTGCGTTTGAACGAAATGGGCTACACCGATGTGGGCGATTCGTTTGAGGAGATGAAAATCCGCGCCGCCTATCGCAAGTTCAACTTTCCTTATCTAGATGACGGCGAAACCCAGGCGGTCTCGCGGCAGTACGGCCCGACCGCTACGCCGCACATATTTATTTTTGATCAGGAGCGGAAACTCCGCTATGAGGGCCGGGTTGACAATAATCCCCGCGAAGCCCTGGTGACCAATCAGGACGCGCGCGAGGCGATTGATGCTCTGCTGGCGGGCAAGCCCGTCGCCGAGCCCAAAACCCCTTCGGTGGGGTGCTCGACGAAATGGATTTCCAAGCAAGCCGGCCGCAAGGCGGAGATGGCGGCCATCGAGGCCAAGCCGGTGGAGGTGAAGCCGGCAAGCGCCGCCGACCTCAGGGCGCTACGAAAAAATCCCACCGGCAAACTGCTGCTGGTTGATTTTTGGGCGACCTGGTGCGCGCCCTGCCTCGATGAACTGCCCGAGTTCGAGACCATGTACCGCATGTACGGGCTGCGCGCATTCGATCTGGTGACGGTGAGCATCAATTATCCCGACGAAAAAGCGGGCGCGCTCGGTGTGCTACAGAAACAACACGCCACCAGCGAGAATCTTATGCTCGGCTCGACTGACATTTACGGGCTCCTGGGAGCGTTTGATCCCGATTGGAATGCGGCCGTGCCTTACACCATGCTGATTCGGCCCGATGGAACGGTGGTGTACAAGCATCAGGGTGTGGTGGATCCGCTGCAACTGAAGCGTCTGATCATCGCGAACTTGCCGGATGACAATTACATCGGGCATCAGGCGTATTGGAAGAGTGCAGAGTAGGCACGGCCCAGTTTTTGGAACATGCATTCTTGGCTTTTATATGCCGTCCAACGGGATGGTTCCTCGATGCGAATCCCTCAAACTCCGAATGCGGCAAATCCGGATTTTCGGCTTGACTGGCCAGAGTAGCCAACGCGTAGTATCAATCCAACTCGGCTACGTGCCGAAGACGCGCGTGGATGCGAAGGGGGCGTTGAATGATAGCGATACTGCAGCACATTCTGACATCTTTCTTCAAAAGACAAATACGCACAGCTGGCGCGGCCGCTGTGCTTGCGGCAGCCATAGCGGTGATCTGCGTTCCATCTTTCGCCCAGAAAGATTCGGGAGCGATTGTAGGCACGGTGAGAGACACCAGCGGCGCGGTGGTTTCCGGCGCGAGGGTCACGATCACCGACGTGGACCGCGGCACCCAACTGGTGCAAACCACCGACCCGCAGGGCGGATATGTCGCCAGCCCGCTTAAGATCGGACGCTACAACGTCACAGTGGAACGCGAGGGCTTCAAAAAAACCGTAGTGGGGCCGGTAACCGTGGATGTGCAGGCCCGCCCTGAGGTGGACGTGGTCTTGCAAGTGGGCAGCAAGGTTGAGACGGTCACCGTTACTTCGCAGGGCCCGCAGCTCGAGACTGAGACTTCGGAACTGGGCCAGGTGGTGGACAGTCACACCATCAACACCTTGCCGCTGAATGGGCGAAACTACGCCCAGCTCGCCTTGCTGGGAGCGGGCGTTACTCCGGCAGAGCCCGGTTCGCGCGTGGAGACCAGTTACGGCTTCAGCTCCAACGGCGCGCGCTCCATGCAGAACAACTTTCTGCTTGATGGCGTGGACAACAACTCCAACTTGGGAGATGTGCTCAACGGCACGTCGTATGTGATCCAGCCTTCGGTGGATGCGATTGCGGAATTTAAGGTTGAATCGAACGCTTACAGCGCTGAATTTGGCCGAGGCAACGGCGCGATCATGAATGCGGTGATCAAGTCAGGCACCAACCAGTTTCATGGCGACATGTATGACTTTCTGCGAAACGATGCCCTGGACGGGCGCAACGCTTTCGACATTTTCGGCCGCCAGCCTTATAAGCAAAACCAGTTCGGCTTCACCATCGGCGGCCCCATCGTAAAAGATAAGACCTTCTTTTTCGGAGACTATGAAGGACTGCGCATTCGCCAAGCCACGCCCTGGCTGGTGAGTATTCCCACGCCCGACATGATCGGCGGAGATTTTTCGTCTTTCCTGAGCAGTGACCCAGCCATGGCCACCGATGCCGACGGAAATCCCACAAACCAAGTGGCGCTGGATTGCAACGGAAACCCCACTTACCAGGGAGAGATTTTCAACTCGCGGCTGGCGCAATCCTCAAATCTCAATCCCAATGGCTTGTGCGGAGTGCCCATCAACGGCGGCGGCCTTCCCACCAACATATTTCCTAGTGTTGACCCGCTGGCAGCGCGGCTGGCGGCGCTTTATCCCGCGCCCAATGTGAACCTGAACGGCGCCAACTTTCTTTCCGATCCGGTAAGGCGCGAAAGCCGCAACAACTTCGACATTCGCGTGGACCAAACGTTCTCGCAGCACGACAACTTGTTCGGACGCTTCAGCTACGAGAACCAGCCCAGCTTCATTCCGTCGCCCTTTTCGAATGACCTCGACGGTGGCAGCTTTGCCGACGGTTACGAGGACGACTCTTACCGCAGCATTGCCATCAGCGAAGTGCACACCTTCCGCCCGACGCTGGTCAATGAGTTTCGCCTGGGCTACAACCGCATCAACTCGCATCGCTTCAATTTGAATTACAACACCGATGTCTCGTCACAACTGGGTTTCCCCGGCGTGCCCTTTGGCCCTGACATCGGCGGCCTGCCACAGCTCAGCTTTGGCGATGGCACCGTGACCATAGGCAGCTCAGGGTATCTGCCTTCGATCGAGAAGCAGAACACCATCGTGCTCAACGAAAATCTGAGCTGGACGCGCGGCCGCCATAGCCTGAAGTTCGGCACCGAGATCCGGCATGAGCAGTTCACCATTTATCAACCGGCATCGCCGCGTGGCGACATGAGCTTCGGCAGTGACTTCACCGATAATCCCGCCGCCCCCGGCACCGGCGGAGAGGCGTTTGCCACGTTTCTGCTGGGCATTCCCGATGGCGGTGACATCACCAGCCTGCACAATGTGGATTATCGCCGCCCGGTGTACGCGTTCTTCGGCGAGGACGATATCAAGGTAAACCGCCGCCTCACCCTCAACCTGGGCTTGCGCTACGAACTGTTCACCACCATCAAGGCCGCACAGAATGAGCAGGCGACCTTCGATTTCGCCTCCGACTCGCTGATTGTCCCGAAAGGCCAAACCGCTCAACTGACCCCCACTCTGGCGGCATCGCTGCCGATTATGGCCAACGGAACGCCCGGATTGATCTCGCCCGACCTCAACAACTTCGCGCCCCGCATCGGCTTGGCTTATGCGCTCAGCGACAAACTGGTTTTGCGCAGCGGGTTCGGCATCTTCTACGGCGGCGAAGAGGATGGGCCGTTTTCCAATCCCAGCCCGGGTTTCAACCCGCCGTTTTTCGTGGCGCAGGCATTTTCTCCGCCTTGCACCGCGTCGGCGGCGAATGCCTCGGATGTGGACTGCTCAATTCCCGGCCTGAACGTTTTGGCGAACGGATTCCCCGCCACCTCGCTCACCGATCCCAATACCCCGCAGCTTTACTCGATTGATCCACATCTCAGAACGCCCTATACGGAGCAGTGGCACCTGGGGCTGGAATACCAGTTGCCGTCCGAAACCATGCTGGAAGTTTCCTACGCCGGATCGCGCGGCGAGCACCTCTATGGTTTCTTCAATGGCAACCAGGCGGTGCCGACCTCCGACCCGACCATCCCCACGGCGCCCCGTCGGCCCGATCCGGCGATCGATACTTCCATCGCCACCTTGCGTTCAAATATCGTTTCCAACTACAACTCGCTGCAAGTCACCCTGGAAAAGCGCGCCACGCACGATCTGCAGTTTCAAGCTTCTTACACTTACAGTCACGCGCTCGATGACGCCTCCAGCGCCAGCCTGGGCTCGCTGAATAACGGCGACTTCCGCGATCAGCGTTACCCGATGCTGGAATACGGCAACGCCGATTTCGATATCCGTCATCGCTTCGTGATGAGCTACGCCTACAATCTGCCGTTCGGCAAAGGCAAAGCTTTTGGCGGAAACGCGACTGGCGTGCTCGACCAGGTGATCGGCAACTGGCAGGTCGCAGGCATCGTCAGCGCCGCGACCGGGAACTGGTTTACCGCGACCGATTCGATCACCAACCTGTCAAACACCGATTGCGGCGGAACGGTAGGATACTACTGCGTCCGCCCCAACGTCGTAGGAAACCCCAACGCGACGCCCTGCATGCCGGGCACGCTGTTCAATACCTGCGCTTTCCAGTCCAATAGCGTCGAAGGCGCGTTCGGCGATGCCGGCAGAAATATTATTCGCGGCCCCGGCCTGCAGGAGTGGGATATTTCCCTTTTCAAAATCTTCCCCATCCGCGAACAAATGCGCTTCGAATTTCGCGCCGAGTTCTTCAACGCCTTCAACCACGTGAACCCGGTCTTCGGCATTCCGGGCGAGATCAGCGAGGAGCCTACGACGCTGGAGCTGGGCACTACGCAGTTTGGTTACCCGGCAGCGTCACGGGCGCCAAGGGAGATCCAGTTGGCAATGAAGTTTTATTTCTGATTTCAGAGCGTAGGCACGGGCGTTGCTGCCCGTGCGGGAAGCGGCCGGGAATTCGAGGGAGAAAACTGAGCGGCCCCGAAATGTGCTTGCGCGCAGATGCGCACCGCACGATCCTCAATCGCCTTCCAGCCGGGTGATGCGCTGTTCGTGGATTTCCGCCACTCGCAAGAGCCGTGCCGTACCTTCAGCGATGTCTTTGGTGAAAGCTTCTAGAACCTTCAAATCGTGGCTGAACTGGTGTTGGAAGATCTCAAGGCGGTGGGTCAGCGCTTCGTGACGCTCGGTAAGCGGGTCCAGTCGTTCATCAATCGTCATGGGCTGTTTTCTCCGGCGCTGGCAGCCTTACCTAAACCGAGTGTATGCCTTGCCGTTACGCGGACTTAAGAAGAGTATTCGATGTTGATTCAATAAGATGCAAGCGCTAAAAGCGTCCCAGAAGCACAAAGCGCCTCAATACGCGCCCCGCCCACTGGCCAACCGAACGAATCGCCTCAATTCGATAAGCTCGCCGTTCACTGTAGTCCGCTGTCCCCATTCCACCCTTCCGCTATACTATTAAACATGCCCATCCTGAAAGACATTGCGGCCGTCGCCAAAGGCATGAGCATCACCTTCATGGAGATGTTCCAGCCCACGCAGGTAGAGAACTATCCTGACGGCCCCGGGCCACTCAAAGGCGCGCGTTTCCAGGACCGTTTTCGCGGTATGCACGTGCTGCAGCGCGACGAAAACGGCCTGGAAAAGTGTGTGGCCTGTTTCTTGTGCGCCGCCAATTGCCCGTCGAACTGCATCTATATCGAGGCCGCCGAGAACACTGAAGAGCATCGGGTAAGCGGCGCCGAGCGCTACGCCAAGGTTTACAACATTGATTACAACCGCTGCATCTTCTGCGGCTATTGCGTGGAGGCCTGTCCCACCGACGCCATCACCCACGGCCACGGCTTCGAGCTGGCGAGTTTCAACGCCAGCAATCTGATCTACCGAAAAGAGCAATTGCTGGCCGCCATGCCGGCCCACATCGGGGCCAATGCCGTCTTCAACGAGGCCGAAGTCGAAGGCGGCGCGCCGGCGGAAATGGTGCAAGGGAGCTAAGAGTTCACCCAGCAGATTCCAAAGCACGCAACGCCGGCCTGCAGCGGGCCGGCGTTTGCGTGTGGGAAGCAGCAGTTAGCATTTAGCACTTGGCATTTAGCCGGGAACGGGTTCTGCCGGATCAAGCACAAATCAACAGGGCTAAATGCCAAGTGCCAAATGCTAAGTGCTGAGTAGAACATAGCGACAATGCCCGACTTTCTCCAACTCGTCCGCGACCGCGTCGTAATCTACGACGGCGCCATGGGCACCAACATCCAGAAGCGCAATCCCACCCTGGACGATTACTGGGGCAAGGAAAATTGCAGCGAAGTCCTGGTGTTGAGCCGCCCCGATATCATCCGCGATATTCATGCGGATTTTCTCGGCGTGGGTTGCGACGTGGTCGAAACCAACACCTTCGGCGCAACGCGCATCGTGCTTGGCGAGTTTGGCCTGGCGGACCGCACCGCAGAAATCAATATCCAGGCGGTCAAGCTGGCCAGAGAAGCCGCGCAGCAGTTCTCCACACCTGATAAGCCGCGCTTCGTTGCCGGCTCGATCGGGCCTACGACGAAACTCCCGTCGCTCGGCCACATCAGCTTCGACGAAATGGCCGCCGTGTATGAAGAGCAGGCTCTGGCCCTGATCGAGGGCGGCGTCGACATCCTGCTGGTTGAGACTGCGCAGGACCTGCTGCAAGCGAAGATCGCCACGGTCGGCGCGTTGGAAGCAATGAAGAAAGCCGGCAAGCGCCTTCCGGTGACGGTGCAGGTCACGCTGCAAGAGTCCGGCACCATGCTGCTCGGCACCGAGATCGGCGCAGCTCTCACCGCGCTCGAGCCGTTCGACATTGACGTAATCGGCCTGAACTGCGCCACCGGCCCGGCAGAGATGAACGACGCCGTGCGCTTCCTCGGTCTGAACTCAACCAAAGAAATTTCAATTTTGCCCAACGCCGGCCTGCCGCAGAACGAAGGCGGCCGCGCGGTGTACAAGCTCACGCCCAACGAACTGGCGCAGTATCACAAACATTTCGTGCAGGACTACGGAGTTCGCATCGTGGGCGGCTGCTGCGGCACCACGCCCGAACACCTGAAAGCCGTGGTGGACGCCGTTTCCGGCATCGAACCGGCGAGAAGAGAAGTGAAGCCCGTCGCGGCCGCTTCCAGCGCCTACACTTCCGTTCCGCTAGACCTCGACCCCAAGCCGCTGATCGTCGCGGAAGAAATGAACACCACCACTCGCGTAGAAAACTTCCGCAATCTCGTGCGCGGGAAAAAATACGACGACATTCTCGCGCTGGCCAAGAAGCTGGTGAACGACGGCTCGCACATGCTCGATCTCTGCTGCGCCATCGTGGGCGAAGACGAAAAAGATTACATCACTTCGATCCTGGAAAAGATCGCCACCCGCGTGCCCGCGCCTGTCCTGGTGGATTCCACCGAGGCCGACGTGGTGGAAGAAGCTCTGAAGCGCATTCCCGGCAAGGCGATCATCAATTCGATCAATCTCGAAGACGGCGAAAAGCGCACCTCAAAAGTCCTGCCCATGGCCAAGCGCTACGGCGCAGCTGTTATCGCTTTGACTATTGACGAAGAAGGCATGGCCCTCACCGCCGAGAAAAAGGCCGCCATCGCCCGCCGCATCTTCGACCTGGCTACGAAGAAGTATGGAATCCGGCCCACCGACCTGATCTTCGATGCGCTCACTCTGCCAATTTCCACCGGCCAGGAAGAATATCGTTCCGCCGGAATCGAGACTCTGAATGCCATCAAGCAGATCAAGCACGAACTGCCTGAAGTGAAGACCATTCTCGGCGTCAGCAACATTTCCTTCGGCCTCGATGCTTACCCGCGCCGCGTGCTCAACTCCGTTTTTATGCACGAAGCGGTGGACCATGGCCTCGACATGGCCATCGTCAACTACACCAAAATCTACCCGCTATACAAGATTCCTCATGAAGAAGTTGATCTGGCCCGCAAGCTGATTTATCGCGACTCGTCAGCGGGCGGTCCGCTCCAGGTTTACATGGCGCATTTCGCCGGGACCAAGGGCAAAGCTCAGGCTACAACCGCCGCGCATGTCGAGACGCTCTCGGTCGAAGACAAGCTCAAGTTTGCCATCATCAACGGCGAGAAATCGGTGGGCGAGGGCGCACATAAGAAGTCACTTGAAGAAATACTTGAAGAAGCGCTGGCGCAGTACACGCCACTCGATTTGATCAATACCGTGCTGCTCGATGGCATGAAAACCGTCGGCGACCTGTTCGGCGCGCGCAAAATGCAGCTGCCGTCAGTGCTCGATTCCGCCGGCGTGATGAAGCAGGCGGTGGCATACCTCGAACCGAAGATG
>Ga0335078_10012484_pt1 | contig 12604 bp, 5 predicted proteins | sample Lox_Sample_32_FD_206711 | JGI IMG/M metagenome (GOLD analysis project Ga0335078, IMG submission 206711) | Soil microbial communities from Loxahatchee National Wildlife Refuge, Florida, United States - Lox_Sample_3.2 | ecosystem: Environmental > Terrestrial > Soil > Wetlands | place: USA: Florida... | reverse complement strand
AGGCTTTCGTGTGGAATCCGGCGACGTGTACGAACGTCACGCAATCGACTGGAGTAGTTGCGTATACGTGCCAGCCCATCGAGGGTGTGTATGAGGTCCAGGTGGTGGCTAAGGACTTCAATACCGGCGAGAGTGCCACCAAGACAGTGAAGTTCCAGGTAACTCCCCTGGTGACGGGCAGCTCGCCGGTGGTGGCGCCGACGGCCAACCCGCTGGTGGCCTTGTTCAGCTCGCCGGCCTGCGCGTCGGGCAGCCAGATGCGAGTCTCGTTCCAGGAACAGAGCGGGGCGACTCCGGCGATGACGACTAATTACCTGAAATGCCATCCTCCTACCACGATGACTTTTGAAGTGGGCGGCATGTACCCGTCGACCACTTACACGATGTTCTCCCAGACGGAGACGGGCAGCACGGTAGTAAACGGCACTTCGCTGACTTTCACGACGGGAGCCATACCCAGCAACATAAAATATCCCGCCTTTAAGGTTCTGGTGGCGCCGGGCTCACAGACCGACACTACAGACAGCGTACTTTTGCATGGAGCTACCTTATCTACGGCGCCACAGATGGCGACTGATCTGACCGGCCATGTCATCTGGTACTACAATTCACCCGGAGCCAGATACATCACGCGGCCGCTGCAGAACGGCACGTTCGTAGCGCTCGCGAGCGGGCCTGTGTGGAATCCTTTTTCGGAAGAATCACAGCTTCTCCACCAATACGATATAGCGGGTAATCTTCTGCGCGAAACCAACATGGGCATCCTGCAGCAGCAGCTTCATGCGCTGGGATCGGTGGATGGCGGCACGCCCTGCAGCGCCATCGCGAGCCCGGCGCCAGTGGGCTCGGCTTGTATCGGCCACTTCCACCACGATGCCATTCAGACGTTGCCCAACGGATACACGGCAGCCTTTGTAGATGTGGAAAAGATCTTCCCGCCGGGAACCCAGGGTGACACCAGCGGTTTGCCAGTCGATATCGAAGGGGACATGATTCTCGTCATGGATACCAACTGGCAGGTGGTCTGGTACTTCGACGCTTTTGAACACGCCAGCGGCGCGCCGCAGTTAGACATCAACCGCCCGGCGGTATTAGGCGAAACCTGCGTAAACAAACAGACCGGATGCAATCCGATGTTCCTGCTTGGCACGGGCATCGCGCCTCAGTCCATGGATTGGCTGCACGGCAACACGATTTACTACTGGCCCGCGCCTCAGAATGGCGGCAGCAAGGGTGACTTGATCTGGTCGTCGCGGCACCAGGATTGGGTGATGCGGATCGATTATCAGGACGGCACCGGAACAGGCAATATCTTGTGGCGCATGGGAAATCAAGGTGACTTCAGCTTTAATAATCTCAATAACGATCCGTGGCCGTGGTTCTCGCACCAGCATGAGGTAGGCATCGAAGATAACGGGAGCGGGGTGATGACGATGTTCGACAACGGGAACACCCGGGTATCGTCGCCGCCCCTGGGGCTGGGCAGGCAAGGCTGCAAGCCGAAAGACTGCGATAGCCGTGGCATGGCGGTCAACTTCAATGAAACCAGCATGCAGGTTACACCGGTCCTGAGTGACGACCTGGGGGTTTACTCTACCGCTATGGGCAGCGCCCAATTATTGTCTAATGGCAATTACTTTTTCGTGCCGGCGATTGTGCTGATCGGTCCCAACGACAACAAGAGTAATGACATTGAAGTCCTGCCGACTCCCGGCAAGCTGACCGGCACGCAGGTGCTCAATCTGCAAGCCGTGGAGGTCTACCGTAGCTGGCAATTGCCCGACTTGTATAATCCACCGATTACGTAGCGGCGGGGCGGCCGGTAACGCTCGAGCACGGAGGAATCATGAAATCATCGAATAACACCAGGATCTGTGTAGCCGGACTGGCTTTGTTCTGCGCTCCCGCATACGCTACGGTGCACATTCAGCTTTTGAAGCCGTCGTTGACGTCGCCGCAGGCGATAAACAGTGTCATCACCTGGAAGGTCTCCGCGACGGATACGAACTCAAACCAAGTGACCTTTCAATTCAATGTGGCTCCGCCCGGCGGGTCCATGGTGCTGGTGAAGGATTTCAACGCGGGCGCGCTCAAGAACGGCTCGTGGATCGCGCAGCCGTTCGCGTGGATGCCGGAGACATGCCAGGTCGTGCCTCAATCGACGGGCGTAAGCGCCTACACGTGTCAACCAATGGAAGGTCAGTATAAAGTCCAGGTGGTGGCCGAGGACTTTACCACTGGCGAAAGCGACTCCAAAACCGTTACCTTCCAGGCGACTCCGCTGGTGACCGGCAGCACGCCGGTAGTAGTCGGTACGACGAATCCATTGGTGGCTCTATTCAGCGCGCCATCCTGCGCGGCAGGCAGCCAGATGCGGATCTCGTTCCAACAGCAGAGCGGGGCGACACCAGCAATGACGACGAACTATGTGGCCTGCCATCCCCCTGCCACGATGACGTTCGAGATTGCGGGCATGTATCCGAGCACCACGTATGAGATGTTCTCTCAGACGAACACGGGCGGCACGGTGGTGAATGGCCCTACCGAGACTTTCACGACCGGAGCTTTGCCGAGCAACATCACCTTTCCGAATTTTGATGCCAAGATACCGCCGGGTTCGCAAACCGACACGACAGACGGCATCATTTTCCATGGGTCAGCCACCTTTCCCAATCTCGGAACCGATCTGACCGGCGATGTTCTCTGGTACTACAACTTTGCCGGCGCAAGATACGCGACGCGGCCGCTCCAGAACGGCACCTTCCTGACGATCGCCGAAGCGCCGACCTGGAATCAGATTTCGGGACAATCGCAGATCATTCGCCAGGTGGATCTGGCGGGTAACATCGTCCGGGAAACCAACACGGGGATTATCCAGCACCAGTTAGTGGCGCTAGGAGCAACCGACGGAGGCGCTTGCGACACGATTCCAAAGCCTCCAGCAGTGGGTGCGGCGTGTGTCGGCCACTTTCATCACGATTTTATCCAGACACTGCCCGGCGGTTACAGCGCTGCGCTGATGGACGTTGAAAAGATTTTTCCAGCGGGAACACAGGGTAACACAACGGGCCTCCCGGTTGACATTGTGGGTGACATGATCGTGGTGCTGGATACAAACTGGCAGGTGGTCTGGTGGTGGGACTCTTTCGATCATGACAGCGGTGCGCCGCAGCTCGATATCAACCGGCCGGCCGTGTTAGGAGAGACCTGCGTCAATGGCAAAGTCGGCTGCACGCCCACCTTCCTGCTCGGAAAAGGCATTGCCCCGACGGCGAATGACTGGCTGCACGCCAATACTCTCTACTACTGGCCTGCTCCGCAGAACGGCACCAGCAAGGGCGATATTCTGTGGTCATCGCGCCACCAGGACTGGGTGATGAAAATCGATTACCAGGACGGCACCGGCACAGGCAACATTCTGTGGCGCATGGGTAATGAAGGCGATTTCACTTTCAATAACGTGAGCGGCGACCCGTGGCCGTGGTTCTCACATCAGCACGAGATCGGCATCGAGGACAACGGGAGCGGCGTGGTGACATTGTTCGATAACGGGAACACGCGGGTATCGCCGCCGCCACTGGGGTTGGGCAAAGGCAACTGCGCACCACATGACTGCAACAGCCGGGGATTTGCGCTGAACCTCAACGAGTCGAGCATGCAGGTTACTCCCGTCTTAATGGCGGACTTGGGAGTTTTCGCTCCGGCCAAGGGCAGCGCACAATTGCTGTCGAATGGGAATTACTTTTTTGTGGCGCCGCTGATCAAGCACGGTCCGAATGCGAGTAACAGCGATGACATCGAGATCCTGCCGAATCCGGGCAAGGTCACGGGCAAGAAGGTGCTGGAGCTGGAAGCTCCGGACGTATACCGCAGTTGGCAGGTGCCGGATATGTACACTCCACCAATCACATAGAGTAAAGGCAGCGTAAAAGTCCCAGTGCCGGGAGGGCGCAGGGATAGTCCTACTGGGCCTCCTAACACTTGACTAGGTCCTCGCGCAGTCTCTATACTGTTGGGACCTGCAGAGGAGCCTCATGAGATCGTTAACAAACGTTAGGATCTGTGTCACTGCGCTTGCGGTATTGTGCGCCCCGGCATATGCGACGATCAAGATTTCGTATCTTAAGCCTTCAAAAGCGTCCCCCCAAACCGTAGGTGCCGTAGTCAACTGGAACGTGGCTGCTACCGACACAGGTACTGGTCCGCTGACTTTTCAGTTCAGCGTGGCTGCGCCGGGCACCAAGTCGCTGTCTGTGGCGAGAGACTTCAATGCGGGTACGCTCAATTCCGGTACTTGGAAAGCGGCGCCTTTTACCTGGAGTCCGGCATTGTGTCAGAACGTGCCGCAATCTACCGGAGTAGTCGCGTATACCTGCCAGCCGATCGAGGGCGTGTATGAAGTGCAGGTGGTGGCCAAGGACTTCGCGACCGGCGAGAGCGCAACCAAGACGGCCAAGTTCCAGGTAACTCCGCTGGTGTCCGGCAGCAGTCCGGTTGTGGCGGCCACGGCTAACCCCGTGGTCGCATTATTCAGCGCGCCATCGTGCGCTTCGGGCAGCCAGATGCGAGTGTCTTTCCAGGAAGCCAGCGGAGCCATGCCGGCGATGACAACGAACTACCTGAAATGCCATCCTTCGACCTCGATGACATTCGAAGTCGCCGGCATGTATCCCAGCACGACCTATAACATGTTCTCTCAGACCGAAACCGGGAGTAACATCGTGAACGGCCCGACCGTCAGTTTCACGACGGGAGCGCTGCCGGGCAAAGTCACATATCCGTTTAAAGTAAATGTTCCGGCAGGCACGCAAACTGACACCGCCGACGGGATCGTTTTCCACGGAGTCGCCCGCACCAGCTTCTCGCAGTTAGCAACGGACTTGAACGGAAATATTCTTTGGTATTACTACACTCCTGGGGCTTTATATGCCACGCGGCCGCTGCCGAACGGAACCTTTCTCGGAATCGTAGACAGCCCGGCATGGAACCCGGCTTCGGATCAGGGACAAGTTCTCCGACAGGTGGACCTGGCGGGTAATACTTTGCGCGAGACCAATACCGGAGTCGTCCAGCAGCAGCTGCTGAAAATGGGGGCTACCGATGGCGGCCCTTGCAATGTCTTTCCCAGCCCGCCTCCGGTAGGGTCGGCTTGTCTCGGTCACTTCCATCATGATGCCGTCCAGACGTTCCCGAACGGGTACACGGCGGTGCTGGCGGATATCGAAAAGATCTTTCCTCCGGGAACGCAGGGTAAGCCCAGCAAGCTGCCGGTGGACATCATCGGTGACATGATTATCGTGTTGGATACGAATTGGCAGGTGGTGTGGTACTGGGATGCCTTTGAACACGACGGCGGCGGTACGCAGTTAGATGTCAACCGGCCGGCCGTATTGAACGAAGTCTGCCTGCCGACGGGCACGTGCCGCACCGTGTTTTTGCTGGTCCCGGGAATCGCGCCGACGGCGAATGACTGGCTGCACGCCAACACCATTTATTACTGGCCCGCTCCTCAGAACGGCGGCAGCAAGGGCGATATCATCTGGTCGTCCCGGCACCAGGACTGGGTGATACGGATCGATTACCAGGACGGCACGGGCACGGGAGACATTGTGTGGCGGATGGGTAACGAGGGTGACTTCACTTTCAACAATCTCAACAACGACCGCTGGCCATGGTTTTCCCATCAGCACGAGGTGGGCATCGAAAATAATGGCAACGGGCCCATGTCCATATTCGACAATGGGAACACGCGGGTGTCGCCTGCGCCGCTCGGGCTGGGTAGTAACTGCGGACCGCACGATTGCAACAACCGCGGCATGGCTGTTAACTTCAACCAAACGACCATGGAAGTTACGCCCGTAATCAGTGTAGACCTGGGAGTCTACTCACAGGCCAGCGGAGCTGCTCAGTTGCTCTCGGATGGTAACTACTTTTTTGTGCCAGCGATCTTACCACAGACTTCTAAAGATATCGTCAGTAATGACATTGAGATTATGCCCACTCCAGGCACGCTGGTAGGGCCGCAGGTGTACAATCTGCAAGGCCCCGAGGTATACCGCGCTTGGCAAGTACCCGATCTGTATACTCCACCAATCACATAGAGGCGCTGGCCGCGGTTCCCTTAACTGGATGTTGACTTAGCGCAATTACTAGGCTGTAGAAACTTGCAGAAGGAAGAGGTCATGAAATCACTAAGGAACGCCCGGATCTGTTTCGTTGCGCTGGCGGTGCTGTGCGCCCCGGCATATGCCACGATCCAGATTCGATCGATGAAGCCTTCGCTGGCGCCGCCACAAACGATAGGTACTCCTATCGTTTGGACAGTAGCGGCTAGTGACACTGCCGCCGGTCCGGTGACCTTCCAGTTCAATATGGCTCCCCCCGGCGGGTCCATGGCGTTGGTGAAAGACTTCAACATGGGCACGCTGCACTCGTCGATGTGGAGCTCCCTGCCGTTTAGTTGGACTCCGGCCGGAATCGAAGGCGTATACCAGATCCAGGTTGTGGCAAAGGATTTTACTACCGGGGAGAGTGCCTCGAAGACACTCAAGTTCCAAGTGAGTCCGCTGGTGACCGGCAGCAATCCTGTAGTGATCCCCATGGCTAACCCCCTGGTGGCATTGTTCAGCGCTCCATCGTGCGTGGCCGGCAGCCAGATGCGCGTGTCGTTTCAGGAGCAGAGCGGCACTGCGCCGGCGATGACCACCAGCTATTTGAATTGCAACCCTCCGAATACGATGACATTCGAAGTCGCGGGAATGTACCCGAGCGCCACTTATCAGATGTTCTCGCAGACGAACACAGGCGGTACGGTGGTGAATGGCCCTCCGGTGACTTTTACGACAGGCGCTTTGCCGAGTAAGATTCCATTTCCCACTTTTCAGATCAACGTGCCGGCGGGCGCGCAAACCGATACCACCGACGGCGTGCTGCTGCATGGGAGCGTACGAACGCCTTACCCTGTCATAGCGACTGACCTGGCGGGAAATCCTCTTTGGTATTACTACAAGCAAGTAGGCTTCACCCGCCCCCTGCCGGGCGGAGGCGCGCTGACAATTGCCAATGGAGCAGCGTGGAACACCTCTTCGCAGGAGGCCCAGATCCTCCAACAGATCGACCTGGCCGGTAATGTCGTAAAGGAAACGAATACGGGGATCATCCAGCAGCAACTGCTCGCCATGGGCTCGGTAAACGGCGGTTCGTGCAGCAGTGTCCCCAGGCCGCCACCGGTGGGCGCGGGCTGTCTCGGCAATTTCAGTCACGATTTCATCCAGACGCTGCCGAATGGTTATTACGCGGTCATCGGCGATACCGAAAAGATCTTCCCGCCGGGAACCCAGGGTAATAATAGCGGGCTGCCGGTGGATATTATCGGTGCCATGGTTATCGTGATGGATCAGAATCTGCAGGTAGTCTGGTATTTCGATGCCTTCGAGCACGACGGCGGCGGTACGCAGTTAGATATCAACCGGCCGGCTGTGCTCGGCGAAACCTGTGTGTCGGGTCAAAGCGACTGCCGCACCGAGTTTCTGCTGGGTACGGGTGTCGCGATTAAGGCAAACGACTGGCTGCACGCGAACACTCTCTATTACTGGCCCGCGCCGCAGAACGGCGGCACGATGGGGGATATTATCTGGTCGTCCCGGCACCAGGACTGGGTGATGCGCATCAACTACCAGGACGGCACGGGCAATGGCGATATTGTTTGGCGCATGGGTAATGGAGGTGACTTCACTTATAACAACCTGAACAACGATCCCTGGCCGTGGTTCTCACATCAGCATGAGGTAGGCATCGAGAACAATGGAAACGGGCCGATGACGATTTTCGACAACGGGAACACGCGGGTTTCGCCGCCGCCGTTGGGGCTCGGCAAGGGCTGCAAGCCGCGCGACTGCAACAGCCGTGGTATGGCGGTGAAGTTCAGCGAATCCACCATGCAGGTGACCCCGGTCCTCAGCGTCGATTTAGGAGTCTTTGCGACCGCCAGGGGAAGCGCGCAATTATTATCAGACGGTAACTACTATTTCTCGGCGGCATTGGTGGTGCTGAGCCGAACCGACCAGGTAGAGTTCGGTATCGAAATTTTGCCGACTCTCAATAAACTGACCGGCACACAGGTTCTCAATATGGAAGGCCCGCAGACCTACAGGGGCTGGCAACTGCCGGATATGTACACACCGCCGACTACTTAGACGGGCATGGCAACCTTTGGCCGACTGTTCATAAGATCGGATTCGAAACGCGATCAATATACTGTGAAGCGCGGAGGAGTCTCATGAGAGTTCTTAAGCATCCCAGGGTGTATGTCACTGCGCTCGCGGCGTTCTGCGCGCCGGCATACGCCACAGTCCAGATTCAGTATGTGAAGCCGTCGCTGGCGAGCCCGCAACAGATAGGCACTACGATTAACTGGGCTATTGCGGCCACCGATACCGGCGCCGGCCCGCTGACTTTCCAGTTCAGCCTGGCTTCCCCCGGTGGAGCGATGGGACTGGTCAAAGACTTCAACGTAGGCACGCTCAAGTCCGGCGTCTGGAAGCCGCAGCCCTTCTTATGGACTCCGACTGGAACCGAAGGCGTATACCAGTTACAGGTGGTGGCCAAGGACTTCGGCACGGGCGAGAGCGTCTCGAAGACGGTAAAGTTCCAGGTAGTGCCACTAGTGACTGGCGGCGCACCGGTCGTGGTGGGGACCGCGAATTCCCTGGTGGCATTGTTCAGCGCGCCATCCTGCCCGGCGGGCAGCACGATGCATGTTTCCTTTCAGCAGCAGGGCGGCGCGACACCGGCGATGACCACTACCGACATGAACTGCCACCCGCCGGCCAGTATGACATTTGAAATCGCCGGCATGTATCCAAACACGACCTACGTAATGTTCTCGCAGACCACTACCGGCGGCAACGTGGTAAATGGGCCCACGGTGACTTTCACGACCGGAGCGCTGCCGAGCAAGCTCACCTTCCCGGCTTTCAAGATGATTGTGCCGGCCGGCGCGGAGACTGACACCGTGGACGGCGTGCTGCTCCACGGGAGTGTCACGGTCGGCAGCGTTCAGTACCCGTATGTCGCGACCGACTTAGCCGGCAATATTATCTGGTATGCCAAGCAACAGATCGGATTGACCCGTCCGCTGCAGGGCGGTAACTACCTGGCGATTGGCAATGGACCTTCCTGGAATCCGGATTCCCAGCAGGGGACCATCCTCCACAAGATGGACCTGGCTGGCAATATCGTGCAGGAAACCAACATCGGTGTCATTCAGAGTCAGTTGCTGGCGATGGGAGTTAGTGATGGGGGACCTTGTAACACGATTCCCAAGCCGGCGCCGGTGGGTGCGGCATGCATCGGGCACTTTCATCATGAGTTCATGCAGGCGCTGCCGAACGGATACAGCGCGGCATTTGCGGACATTGAGAAAATCTTTCCGCCGGGAACCCAGGGCGACACCAGCGGCCTACCCATTGACATTGTCGGAGACATGATCATCGTGATGGATCAGAACATGCAAGTGGTCTGGTACTTCGACGCCTTCGAACACGATGGCGGCGCACCGCAATTAGACATCAACCGGCCCGCCGTATTAGGAGAGACCTGCACGGTGGGGGGACAAAGCGGCTGCCGCACCGAATTTCTGCTGGGCAAAGGGATCGCACCCAAGGCGAATGACTGGATACACAGCAACAGTCTCTATTACTGGGCCGCGCCTCAGAATGGCACCAGCAAGGGCGATTTCATCTGGTCCTCGCGGCACCAGGACTGGGTGATGCGCATCAGTTATCAGGACGGCACGGGTGACGGGAACATCCTGTGGCGCATGGGTAACCAAGGCGACTTCACTTTCAACAATCTCAACAATGATCCATGGCCATGGTTTTCGCATCAGCATGAAGCAGGCATCGAAAACAACGGGAACGGGGTAATGACAATCTTCGACAACGGGAATACCCGCGTTTCGCCGCCGCCTCTAGGGTTAGGCCGCCCAGGGTGCCAGCCGCGCGATTGTAACAGCCGGGGGATGGCCGTCAACTTTAATGAGTCGACCATGCAGGTCACGCCGGTTTTGAGTGTCGATCTGGGCGTTTTCGTCGACGCTAGGGGCAGCGCTCAGTTACTATCGGATGGCCACTATTTCTTTGCCGCATCGCTGGTAGCGCTTGCCCCGCATGTCACGGGCAGCAATGACATCGAGATCCTACCCACGCCGGGCACACTCACCGGTACGCAGGTGCTCAATATGCAAGGCACGGAAGTCTACCGGAGTTGGCAGATGCCGGATATGTACAGGCCGCCAATTACGTAGTAAAGTACCGGTTTTCAGCCCTTAAGCCTCATCTTGTTAAGGATAAGTTAAGCAGGCGCATATAGTCCCAGTACTCTCGAAAAACCCTTGACTAGTCATTGGGACTATCACTATACTGTGGAAACTTGCAGAGAGGGAATTTCATGAAATTCGTCAAAAACACAAGAATCTGTGTGACTGCGCTGGCGGTATTATGCGCTCCGGCGTTTGCCACGGTGAAGATTTCGTATTTGAAGCCATCATTGGCGTCGCCCCAGAAAATAGGCACCATTGTTGATTGGACCGCGGCCGCGACCGACACTGGCGCTGGTCCGCTGACCTTCCAGTTCAACGTAGCTGGACCGGGCAAGTCGCTGTCGGTTGTTAGAGACTTCAACGTGGGTACGCAGCATTCGAGCGCGTGGACGCCGGCCCCGCTTGCGTGGAATCCGGCAGTATGTTCGAATCTCGCGCAGCCGGACGGCGTGGTTGCGTATACCTGCCAACCCCTCGAAGGGGTCTACGAGGTCGAAGTGGTGGCCAAGGATTTCGGTACCGGTGAAAGCGCATCGAAGACCGTGAAGTTCCAGGTGACTCCGCTGGTGACGGGCAGTGCTCCGGTAGCCGTGGCCACGGCGAACGCCTTGGTGGCGTTGTTCAGCTCGCCTTCGTGCGCCACGGGCAGTCAAATGCGAGTCTCCTTCCAGGAGGCCAGCGGCGCCACGCCGGCGATGACGACCAATTATGTGAAATGCCATCCACCCACGACGATGACTTTCGAAGTGGCCGGCATGTACCCGAGCACGGCCTACAACATGTTCTCGCAGACATTAACTGGGGGAAGCACAGTAAACGGCCCCACGGTAAGTTTCACGACTGGAGCTCTGCCGAGCAAAGTTCCATTTCCAAGCTTTAAGGTCATCGTGCCGGCCGGTTCGCAAACCGACACTACAGACCGCGTGCTGCTTCACGGAAGTGTCACGGTCGGCGCTGGAACGCAGTACGCGTACGCAGCCACCGATTTGGGCGGCAACCTGATTTGGTATGCGTATCCGCCTGATCTGGGGTTGACGCGTCCGCTCCCGAACGGCACCTACATCGCAATCACAAACGGGGCATCCTGGAACCCGGCTTCGAACCAGGCGCAGCTTCTCCGCCAGATGGACCTTGCGGGCAACATTCTGCGGGAGACCAATACCGGAATTATTCAGCAGCAACTGTTGGCCAAGGGAGCTACTGACGGCGGTCCCTGCAATGTCATTCCCAGTCCGGCGCCCGTTGGCGCGGCCTGTCTCGGTCACTTTCACCACGAGTTCATTCAGAGTCTGCCCAATGGGTACAGTGTAGCCATGGCGAACATCGAAAAGATTTTCCCGCCGGGCACGCAAGGCGATACCAGCGGTCTTCCAGTGGACATTGTGGGAGACATGTTTGTGGTGCTGGATACGAACTGGCAAGTGGTGTGGTATTGGGACGCCTTTGAACACGACAGCGGCGCGCCGCAATTGGATATCAACCGGCCGGCCGTGTTAGGAGAGACATGTGTGTCCGGACAATTCGGCTGCTATCCCATATACCTGCTCGCCAGCGGCATCGCACCGAATGCTTACGACTGGCTGCACGGCAATAGCATTTATTACTGGCCGGCTCCCCAGAATGGCACAGCTAAGGGTGATCTCATCTGGTCTTCGCGGCACCAGGACTGGGTGATGCGGGTCGATTACCAGGACGGCACCGGCACAGGCAATATTCTTTGGCGCATGGGTAATCAGGGTGACTTCACGTTCAAAAATCTCAATAACGATCCCTGGCCCTGGTTTTCGCACCAGCACGAGGTGGGCATCGAAAATAACGGCAACGGGGTCATGTCGATTTTCGACAACGGCAACACCCGGGTTACGCAGCTGGGAAGGACAGGCTGCAAACCGCACGACTGCAACAGCCGTGGCATGGCGGTAAAGTTTGACGAAGCCGCCATGACGGTTACGCCGGTAATCAGTGTGGACCTCGGGTATTACGGCCAAGCAATGGGCAGCGCCCAGTTACTCTCTGACGGCACTTACTTCTTTGTACCAACACTCGTAGCACTGGGACCGAGCAACATAAAGAGTTTTGACGAGGAGATTCTGCCCACTCCGGGCAAACTGACCGGTACGCAGGTTCTCAACATTCAGGCTCCCGAGGTCTACCGCAGTTGGCAGATACCTGACTTGTACACGCCGCCGATTACATAGCGCGTATAGACTGGCCTGCTCAGCGGCTGGCCCCGAGGCGGCGTATTTCCGGTTTGCGTCCGCCCCGCCAATGGTACTCGAAATG
>Ga0335078_10012483_pt1 | contig 12604 bp, 9 predicted proteins | sample Lox_Sample_32_FD_206711 | JGI IMG/M metagenome (GOLD analysis project Ga0335078, IMG submission 206711) | Soil microbial communities from Loxahatchee National Wildlife Refuge, Florida, United States - Lox_Sample_3.2 | ecosystem: Environmental > Terrestrial > Soil > Wetlands | place: USA: Florida... | reverse complement strand
TGGTGCATGGGCGAGGCGCACTCCGACCTGCTGCTCGACCGGATCGCGACCCGGCACGGCGTCGCGGTCGAGCCGGTCGAGCTGCGCGTGCCGCTGCGCGAGACCGTCGGCGGTCAGGGCCAGGGCCTCGGCAGGAACGTCAAGCAGTCGGGCGGCCACGGCGAGTACGCGATCTGCCACATCGAGCTCGAGCCGCTGCCGTCGGGCGGCGGGTTCGAGTTCGTCGACAAGATCGTCGGCGGCGTGGTGCCGCGCCAGTTCATCCCGTCGGTGGAGAAGGGCGTGCGCACCCAGATGGCGCAGGGCGTGATCGCCGGCTACCCGATGGTGGACATCAAGGTGACCCTGTTCGACGGCAAGGCGCACTCGGTGGACTCCTCGGACATGGCGTTCCAGAAGGCGGGACGCGCCGCGCTGCGCGACGCCGCGGAGAAGGCCAGGCCGCAGCTGCTCGAGCCGGTGGACGAGGTATCGGTGCTGATCGGCGACGACTACGTCGGCGCCGTGATGTCGGACATGTCAGGCCGGCGCGGCCGGGTGCTCGGTACCGAGCCGGTTCCCGGCGGGCGCACGCTGGTCAAGGCCGAGGTGCCGGAGCTCGAGCTGACCAGGTACGCGATCGACCTGCGGTCGCTGTCGCACGGCACGGGGACGTTCTCGCGTTCCTACCTGCGGCATGAGCCGCTCCCCTCGCACCTGATGGACAAGGTCATCGCAGACGCGAAGTCGGGGTAACGACCTTCGCCCGGGACCTGGCGGCGAGAGATAGCGGACCCCGGCCCCCGCTGAACGCGGTGGGCCGGGGTGTCGGCGGCGCCTTGGCGAGGGTTAGCAGCGCCTTGGCGAGGGGCTTAACCGTCCTTCCAGGCTTCGGCAAGCAGGTCGCGGGTCTCGGCGAGGAGCTGAGGCAGGACCTTGGTGCGGGCGACGATCGGCATGAAGTTCGAGTCGCCGCCCCAGCGGGGGACGACGTGCTGGTGCAGGTGAGCGGCGATGCCGGCCCCGGCTACGTTGCCCATGTTCATGCCGATGTTGAAGCCCTGAGCGCCTGAGGCGGCCCGGAGCGTCGTCATCGCGATCTTGGTGAAGGAGGCCAGCTCGGCGGTCTCGGCATCGTCCAGGTCGGTGTAGTCGGCGATGTGACGGTACGGGCAGACCATCAGGTGGCCGCTGTTGTACGGGTACAGGTTGAGCACCGTGAAGACCAGGGCACCGCGGGCCACGATCAGGGCCTCGGCGTCTGCCATGTCCTTGATCAGGCAGAACGGGCAGCTGTCCTGGCCGACGCCGGACGGCTTGTTCTCGCCCTTGATGTAGGCCATCCGGTGCGGTGTCCACAGCCGCTGGAAGCCGTCCGGCGTACCCACGCCCGCTTGGGGCAGGGGCTCGGCGGCAGGCGGCTCTGCCGTCGGTGGCTCCGCCCCGGTACCCGTCATGGAATGCAGCATAGGTGCGGGCCGTCAGGGCCGGCCGCCCGCCCCGGAGCGGGGTCCAGGCACCGGGGCAGGCTGGCCGACGCGGTCAGCTGGCGGACTGCCAGCTGAAGCTGAATGCCTTGTGGCTGTGCACGAGCAGGGTCAGGTCCGTGATGCTGGCGGCGGTCAGAGTGGAACCGCTGCCGGTAGCCGTGAGCGACACCTGGTCGCCGACCTTGATCGACCCGATGCCGTTGCGCTGAGCGTCCACCATCGTGGACGCGCTCACGGCGTAATGCGCGGTGAACCCGTCGGGGCTGCGCAGCGTGATCGAGCTGCCGCCGACCGCGGTGACCTTGCCGCGCTGCACGTCCACGGTCTGGTAGCCGCCACCCGGCTTGGCCACGACGAACTGACCATGCACGGCGCCGAATAGCCCGCCCACCAGGCCAGGCCCGAAAACGCCGCCGGGCAGCACGGCGATCCGCCGGAACGGGATCATGCGCCACCGCGGGCAGGTCGGCACGGTGGCCGGGCATGCCAGGCGGCTCGGGACCGCTGTCGGCTTCGGCTTCGGGGTGCTCGCGCTGGCCACCGCCGGGGCAGCGGTGGACGTGCTGGCGGCGTACGCGACGCCCGCGCCGCCGAGCATCGCGACCGCGGCCACGGCCGCGATGATCGCCACCCGCCGTGGACGCCCCGCCCCGCCGGTCATCTGGACCACCTCAGGCTGGCCAGCCTCGCCCGGCTGACCGGCCGTCCCGTCGGGGCCGGCATCCGTGCTGGCGTCGTTCCAGGACGGCTCGTCTGACATCGCCGCGGCTCCTTCCGAGCGCAGAGCACACCCGAACATGCTCCCCCGCCGACCTTAGCGTTCGCTCAAGCCGAACCATGAATCCGCTCCGAACCCCCAGCCCACTCCGAAAAGCGGCTCACGAGGGGCGGGTCAGACTTGGACGCGCTGATCAATGGCGGCGACGATCTCGTCGATCGCCTCGTCGACGGGGACACCGTTGCGCTGGTCGCCGTTGCGATAGCGGAACGAGACCGCCCCGGCCGCGACGTCGTCATCGCCAGCCAGCAGCATCCAGGGCACCTTCTGCTGCTGCGCCGTCCTGATCTTCTTCTGCATGCGGTCCGCGCCCGCGTCGACCTGCACCCGGACGCCGCGCCGCCGCAGCCTGGCCGCGACCTCGTCCAGGTACGGCACGTGCTCGTCGGTGATCGGGATCCCGATCACCTGAACCGGAGCCAGCCACGGCGGGAACGCGCCCGCGTAGTGCTCGACCAGGATGCCGAAGAACCGTTCGATCGACCCGAACAAGGCCCGGTGGATCATCTGCGGCCGCTGCCTGGTCCCGTCGGCGGTGGTGTACTCAAGACCGAACCTGCCTGGCATCTGGAAGTCCACCTGCAGGGTGGAGAGCTGCCAGCGGCGGCCGATCGCGTCCTTCACGTGTACGTCGATCTTCGGCGCGTAGAAGGCACCCTCGCCCTCGGCGATCACGTAGCGCAGGCCGGATACGTCGAGCGCGTGCTTGAGCGCCGCCTCGGCGGCGTCCCACTCGGCGATCTCGCCCACGTACTTCTCCGGCCTGGTCGAGAGCTCGGCCTCGAACTCGGTCAGGCCGTAGTCGCGCAGCAGCCCGATCACGAACGCCAGCAGGCTGGCCAGCTCGTCGGCGAGCTGGTCGGGTCGGCAGAAGATATGCGAGTCGTCCTGGGTGAAGCCGCGGGCGCGGGTCAGCCCGTGCACCACGCCGGACTTCTCGTACCGGTAGACCGTGCCGAACTCGAACAGCCGCAGCGGAAGCTCGCGGTAGGAGCGCCCGCGCGATGCGTAGATCAGGATGTGCATCGGGCAGTTCATCGGCTTGGGGTAGTACGACGCGCCCTCCATCTCCATGGGCGGGTACATCCCGTCGGCGTACCACTCCAGGTGCCCGGAGGTCTCGAACAGCGCCGACTTGGTGATGTGCGGGGTGTTGACGAACTCGTAGCCACCCTCCTCGTGCCTGCGCCGCGAGTAGTCCTCCATCACCCGGCGGATGGTGCCGCCCTTGGGATGGAACACCGGCAGCCCGCTGCCGATCTCCGGCGGGAACGAGAACAGGTCGAGCTCGGCGCCGAGCTTACGGTGATCGCGCCGCTCTGCTTCGGCCAGCATGGTGAGGTAGTCATCCTGTTCCTGGCGGGACGGCCACGCGGTGCCGTAGATCCGCTGTAGTTGCGGGTTCTTCTCGCTGCCGCGCCAGTACGCGCCGCCGCTGCGCATCAGCTTGAACGCCGGGATGTGCCTGGTCGACGGCAGGTGCGGGCCGCGGCACAGGTCACGCCAGCACAGCGCGCCGGTCGAGGCGTCCAGGTTGTCGTAGATGGTGAGCTCGGCGCCGCCGACCTCGACCGACTCCTCTGCACCCGCGCTCTGCCCGTTCGCAAGGGCGCCCTTCAGGCCGATCAGCTCGAGCTTGTACGGCTCGCTGGCGAGCTCGGCGCGGGCCTCGCCGTCGGAGACGACGCGCCGGCTGAATCGCTGGCCAGCCTTGACGATCTGGCGCATCTTCTGCTCGATCGCCTTCAGGTCGGCGGGACTGAACGGCTCGGTGACGTCGAAGTCGTAGTAGAAGCCGTTCTCCACCGGTGGCCCGATTCCGAGCTTGGCCTCCGGGTGCAGGTCCTGCACGGCCTGCGCGAGCACGTGGGCGGTGGAGTGCCGCAGGATCGCCAGCCCGTCGGCCGAGCGCAGGCCGACGGGCTCGACGATGTCGCCGTCGGCGAGCCCGGCGGCCAGGTCGCGCATGATGCCGTTGACCCTGGCCGCGATGATCTCACCGCCTGCCGCACCGTCGGCACGCTCGGACGCCGGCCAGGCGGTGAGCGCGTCAGCCGCCGTCGTGCCGGCTTCCACCACGTGCTCGCGTCCGGCGAGAGTGATATGAAGCTTGTCGGCAGACACGGCTGTCTCCTTCGTTCGGGTGATTGCCTGGTTACCCTGACCAGACGGCGGCGGCGCAGTTGCCGCCGCGATGGTTCGATGCTAGCGGGCGCCGCTCAGCGGGCGCGCGCCGTTATCGCGACGGCGGAGTGCGCTCGCGGGCGGCACCCGCGCCACCTGCGGGCGGGCACTCAGGGTGCGGTGACCGTGACCAGCGTCCCGTACGTGAGATACGGCCAGATGAACTTGGCCGGGGCGTACGGCAGCTCGACGCAGCCCAGGCTCTGCTGGAATCCGTAGGAGTAGCGCGGGAAGTAATGTACGGCCTCGCCGGCGTGGAAGTACGACACCCAGGAGACCGGGTCGGCGTACTTCGACCCGTCCGGGTTGGTCCCGCGCATGATCTGGAACCGGTACTTGACGTACACCGGGTCGGTCCCCACGGCCGTCGGCGCCTCCGGGATGCCGGTGTTGGCCAGGTTGTGGAAGATCTTCGTGCCGTTGTGCCAGACGGTCAGGGTCTCCGGTGTCTTCTGGCTGGCCAGCGCATAGGTGTAGCCGTTCTTGTTCGTGTCGTCGCTCGCGATGGCGCGGAACATGGCACGCCACAGTCGGCTGCCGATCGCCCCGGTGACGACCAGTCCGTCCTGGTTCTCGGCGACCATGTCGGACATCAGCCCGTGGTCAGCCTGGAAGGCCGCCACGGCGCCGCGGAGTACCTGGCTCAGCGCGTTCGGCTTCCACAGCCTCATCAGCGCGCTCGGATAGCCGGGCTGCCAGGTGTACGTGCCCTGCGGCGGGTCGAAGGCGGCGGTGACCTGAGCGTTCGCGTCGGACAGCGTCGCAGCCGTGCCGGTGGTCGGCGCCCATGTCAGCGGCAGGTAGCCGAGCTGGGCAAGCAGTTGCTCCAGCCGGACCACGCTGTAGCTGCCGGTCTTGAATGTCGACGTGACGTTCGCGGCGAGCAGCCCGCCACCGACCGACTGGACGCCGGCCGAGCCGGACGGGACCTTGACGGTGACCTTGGTTCGCTGCCTAAATCCGGCGGTCGGGGTGAACACGGCCGTGTCGCCCGTGCGCTGCCAGGTGCCTGGGATGACCGGCGTCACGGTCGGCATCGGGGACGTGGCGCTGAGCGGCTCGGAGAAGACGACCTGGATCGCCGCACCACCGTTCACGCCGGTCGAGCCGGTGGCAGGGGTGATCGACACCACGTGCTCGGGAGCCGCGTCTGAGGTCCCGTTGCCGTGGCTCTTCGAGTTCTTGCTGTCGGCGGCGCTCGCCGTGCCCGACTTCTGCAGGTACAGGTAGGCCCCGCCGGCAGCGACGATCAGCACGATCACGGCCGCGGCGACCGCGAGCACCTTGGCCGACCGGCGCCCAGAGCCGCCGCCTGCCGAGCCTGGCTGGCTGGCGGGGCCCGTAGGCCCGCCGCGCCCGGCACCTGATCCGCCCAGTGAGCCCGAGCCGCCAGCCGGACCCGATGCGCCCGACCAGCCGCCGCGCGCCGACGAGCCACTGGCGAAAGATGGCGCGGCGGAACTGCCCAAGGGGCCGGCCGCGTCGTCGGCAGCCGCGGTGCTGGCCGCGGTCAGGCCGAGCGAGGCTGGCGACCAGGCCGGAGTCGCCGCGCCGATCGGGCTGGCGGGCTCGGCGGCTCCGGCCACGCTGCCCGGCCATGATCCGACCTCGGTCGCCCTCGGTTCGCTGGCCGGACGGGTCGGCTCGGACGGCCAGACCGATGTGCCGGAGCCCCCAGGGCTGGCCGACTTCGACACCGAGACCGGTCCCGGCGTGCGGTCGGCGGCCGGCCACACCGAGCCGGCTGCGCCGAGCGTCTCATCCGGCCAGACCGAGCCGGAGGCCCTGGCTGCCTTGGAGGTTCTCTTGGGCAGGCCGTCGGCGCTGCCCGATGCCTGCGTCTGGCTCTTCGGGATGAAGACGGGTGCGGGCCGCGGCGGTTCGGCGGCCGGCGCACCCGGCGGCTCGGCGGCCGGCGCACCGGAGGTCTTCGCGGCGGACGAAGCGGCCGGACCGAGCGCGTTCCCCGCGGGCTCGGCGTCGCCTGGCCAGACCGAGTCGGATCTCTTCGGCCAGACCGAGTCGGTCTCCGGCCAGACCGAGCCCGACGGGCTCGCGGCGGGCTTGGCCGCGCCGGCCGTCGTCGGGAATGGCTCGGCGTCGTCGCCAGAACCCGTGCTCGGCCAGGCGGGCTTGGCCGAGCCGGACGGGCTCGGCGGCAGCCCCGACCCCGACGTGCCCGCATCGCCGCCCCGCGCGGCTGGCACCGTCGTGTCTGACGCCGACGGCCAGGCAGAACCGGTTTGCTCGCTTATGGTCTCCGCGGGCTGGTCCTCTTCGCCAGGCCGCTTGCTGTGTGCCCCGATCTGTACCACCTCTTCCTCACGTGCGAGTGTAGAGACGGCGCAGGGCCATGGGCGGTTGGATCAGGTGAAGAATGGGGCACAAATTGAGCAACGGTGCGCTCGCGTGGCCCGGCCGCACCGGCCGGGCCACGCGAGCGTTCGGGCGGGCGGCGCCGCGGAGGAGCCGGCTCAGCCGGTGACGGTCACCAGGCTGCCGTAGGTCAGGTAGGGCCAGGCCCGCTCGGCGGAGTCATATGGCAGTTCGACGCAGCCGAGGCTCTGCGGCCACCCGTACGAGCCGCGCGGGAAGTAGTGGACCGCCTCGCCCGCGTCGAAGTAGGAGACAAAGCTCACCGGGTCGGCGTAGTGGCTGCCGTCGGGGTTCGTGCCCTGCATGATCTGGAATCGGTATCTCAGAAACACCGGAAACGTGCCTGACGCGGTCGGCGCGACCGGGATGCCGGTGTTGGCCAGGCTGCGCAGCACGATGCGCCCGTCATGCCAGATCGTCAGGGTCTCTGGCGATCCCTTGCTCGCGATCGCGTAGGTGTAGCCGACCGTGTTCGCGTGATTGGCGTCCGCGGCGTCGAACAGCGCGTTCCAGAGCCGGTCGGTGAGCACGCCGTTGATCATCATGCCGTGCTGTGACTGGAAAGCCATCACCGCGCCGCGCAGCAGCGGGTTGGCCATGCCGGCCCGCCACTGGCTGCGCAGCGCCTGCGGGTACCCGGGTTCCCAGCTGAAGGACCCGGGCGGCGCGCTGAATGCCATGGCTGTCTGGCCCGACGGGCCTCCGGTCATCCGGTCACCGGCCATGGGCTGCCACGTCAGCGGCAGGTAACCGAGCTCGCTGAGCAGCTCGCCGAGCCTGAGCTGGGAGTAGCCCTCGGTCCTGAACGACGCCGTCACCGGCCGGTCGAGCGTCCTTCCCGCGGCCGAGCGGACGCCGGCCTGGCCAGCCGGGATTCGAAGGTCGAACTTCGTTGAAGGCGGGAATGCAGTGTCGGGGGTGAACGTCAGCGTGCTGCCCACGGACTGCCAGCTTCCCTGGACCGACGGCGTGAGCACCGGGTCAGGCGACCCGGCTGCCAGCGGGACCGTGAAGGCGACCTGGAGCGTGGTGTCGCCGGCAATCCGGCCCGATGCGGTGTTCGGCGTGACGGACACGACCCTGAGGGGGCCGGCGACCGCCCGGCCGCCCGCGGCGTCTCCCTTGGTCGCGGCGCTTGCGGGACGCGCCGAGTGCGTCGCCGCGAGGACGGCGATCGCCACGATGACTGCGACAGCTGCGATCGCGGCGGCGATGGCTCCCGTCTTCAGTGCCGGTCCGCGGCGCTGGCCCCCACTGTCCTCAAGCACGCGAATCTCCCGTCCCGCCATCGTGGCTCGACCTTGGATTGCGGAACGCAGGGATCACGGTCGCGTTCCGTCATCAGGCGACTACCCGAGCTGGTTTCGGAGATATCCATCGACCGGGTAAACCGTTGTCCACTCCTGCCGAGCCCGTGCTCGCGGGAGGACCAGGACAGATAAGAGGAGCAAGGCCTCGATAACAGGGGTGGTGGGCGATACTGGGATCGAACCAGTGACCTCCTCGGTGTGAACGAGGCGCTCTCCCGCTGAGCCAATCGCCCGGGCCGCAGCCGTCAGCACGTACTGCGGAGCCCTCACAGAGTAGCGCATCTGGCCAGGAGGCGGCAGCGCGGACGTGGCGACGCGTACCATAAGCTCGGCCGAGTCTGGGTCCGGCGTCAAGATTGTGCAGGATCTTTACCGCACGGTGAGTGAGACGAAGGTCACACTACGTTAGGGCAGGTCACGGGAAGACTGCACGCGGATTTCGGCGTTCAGATCCCTGAAGCGTTTGACCAGGTCACAGGCGGTTTGATGATCAGTGACCGAGGTTACGAGCGGTCGGTATCGCGGAATCTACCCCCCAAGGCGACAGTTCCGCGGAGCCAGCGCCCGCACTTATGAGGGCAGCCGCACCGATTCCGCATGACGGTTTCCCCGTGATGCACAAGGCAAAGGTCAGAACCCCATGATGAACAGCGTTACGGTCTCCGCTGAGCTGGGCCTCAGCCTGGTGGTTCCCGAGCACGGAGCCGTTCCCCTGGTGGCAAGTCTCGACTACTGCGCCGACGATCCCTACGCGATCAAGATGGCTTTCCACGTCGGCACCGACGAGCCGGTCGAGTGGATCTTCGCGCGGGAACTGCTGGCGGCGGGCCTGGAAGCGGCGGCAGGCGAGGGCGACGTCCAGGTCTGGCCCGACGAGACCGACGGCGCGGACATCCTGAACATCACGCTCTCATCGCCGTTCGGCGAGGCTCATTTCGAGGCGCCGCGCAGCGCCACCGCAGACTTCCTGAAGAGCACTTACGGAATCATTCCGGCCGGTTCGGAGTGCGACTACATCGACGTCGACAGCGAGCTCGAAGAACTGCTCTGGCAGGCATAAGCTGGCCCGAGCCGTGCTCGATAGGCAGCAGAGCCGTGCTCAATGGGCCCATGATGAACGGGACATCCCATTGAGCACGGCTCCTGCCCCCATCACGGGTCGGGCGACTCGGCCGACCGCAGCGCGAATATCTCTGCCGCCTTCCTGGTAACCGGCCCGGGCGCCGCCGGAAGCTCGGCTCCGTCGACCCGCCGGATTGGCTGCACGTCCCTGGTCGTGCCGGACAGGAACGCCTCGTCCGCCGTCGCGAGCGCGCCGAGCGGCAGGTCCTCTTCCTCCGCACCGGCCCACTCGACCACCAGCGCCCTGGTCACCCCGGCCAGGCAGCCGGACGACAGCGGCGGGGTGAGCAGCCGCCCGCCGATGACCACGAAGACGTTGGTGCCGGTGCCCTCGCAGAGCTGGCCGACCGTGTTCCCGAAGATGGCCTCGCTGCCGCCGCGCTCGGCGGCGTAGGCGAGAGCGCGCACGTTCTCGCCGTACGAGGTGGTCTTCAGCCCGGACAGGGCGCCGCGCTCGTTCCTCGGCCAGGGCACGGTCACCACGTCCACGGCAGCCGCGGGCAGCGGCTGCTCGGCCATGGCCACGATGGCTGTCGCCGGCGAGTTCCCGCGCTCGGAGCCGAGCGGGGCCTTGCCCCCGGTGAACGTCACCCGGAGCCTGGCCAGCCGCGGCCCGCCCGAGGCGGCGATCACCGCGAGCGCGCCGTCGCGAATCGTGTCCAGGTCCGGCTCGGGGAGCCCGAGTCCGAGGGCTGACCTGCGCAGACGCTGCAGGTGCCTGGTCATCGCGAACGGCACGCCGCCCGCGACCTTGATTGTCTCGAAGACCCCGTCACCGACCACAAGGCCGTGGTCGAAGACGGAGACTCTCGCATCGTCGTCGGGGAGCAGTTCCCCGTTCATCCATACCGCCATGCCCCCAGACGCTATGCGCTCAGGGCTCCGATTGCGAGCTCAACGCTCCCGTCCGGCTAGGCCAGTCCGCCGCAGGCATCGCTCGCCGCGGCACACAGATCGGCCATCATGGCCTCGACCGCCACGATCTGCTCGCTGACCTCCCGGTCGATCTCCATCGCCGGGACCACTGCCCGCACGGCGTCGTGGACAGCCGCCACGGGCCGGCTTGGCGCCCCGCCCGCCGACCGCAGCCCGATGCCTTGCGTTGCGCACAAAATCTCGACCGACAGACAGTGGCGGACGTTCGCGACGACCTCGGCCAGCTTGCGGACCGCCGTCCATCCCATCGAGACGTGATCCTCCTGCTTGCCGGAGGTCGGGATGGTGTCCACGCTGGCCGGATGGGCGAGCACCTTATTCTCGCTGACCAGGGACGCGGCGGTGTACTGGGCCAGCATGTAGCCCGAGTTGGTGCCGGCCGCCGGCGCCAGGAACGGCGGCAGCCCGCGTGAGAACGCCGGATCGAGCATCCGGTCCACCCGGCGCTCGCTGATGCTGGCGAGCTCGCAGATCGCCATGGCCAGCATGTCGGCGGCGAACGCCAGCGGCTCGCCGTGGAAGTTCCCCGTCGTCATCACCTCGCCATCCGGCACGATGACCGGGTTGTCCACGATGGCGCCGAGCTCGGTGTCGATCACGCCGCGGGCGAAGGCAAGCACGTCCCGCACCGCGCCGTGCACCTGCGGCGCGCACCGCAGGCAGTACGCGTCCTGCACGGCGTGCGTGCTCTCCCTGTGGCTGGCCATCAGCGCAGACCCGGCGAGCAGCGCGCGCAGGTTCGCCGCGCTGACCTGCTGGCCGGGATGCGCCCTGATTACCTGCACCCGCTGGTCATAGGGCCGGTCGGTGCACAGCAGGGCCTCCACCGACAGCGCGCAGGCGACGTCCGCGGCCTTGACGAGCAGCTCGCAGTCATGCACGGAGAACGCAAGCAGGGCCTGCATCGGCTCGGTCCCGTTGACCAGCGACAGGCCTTCCTTCGGCGCAAGCACGAGCGGCTCGATGCCGTGCTCGGCGAGCACCTGGCCGGCCGGACGGCCGCGCGGCTCATCGCCCGGTCCCCTGAGCCTGCCCTCGCCGATCAGCGGCTGTGCCAGGTGGGCGAGCTGGGCCAGGTCTCCGGAAGCGCCGACCGAGCCCTTGCCCGGGACGACGGGCAGCAGGTCCTCCGCAAGCAGGCGCAGCAGGCGTGCGGGCAGGTCGACCCTGACCCCGGAGTAGCCGGCGGCGAGTGTCCTTGCGCGCAGGAGCAGCAGCGCGCGGACGGTCTGGTCGTCCAGGGGCTCGCCGACCGCGGCGGCATGCGACATGAGGATGGCGCGCTGGAGCGTTGCCAGGTCCTGCTCGCCGACCCTGGTGTCGGCGAGTGCGCCGAAGCCCGTGTTCACCCCGTAGACGGGGCGGTGGCCGCGCAGCGCGGCGGTCACCACCTCGCGGCTGGCCCGCATCCTGGCCGGCACCCCGGAGCCGAGCTCGGCCCTGGCGCGGCCGCCTGCGACATCGACGACATCCTCGACGGTGAGCGCGTCGCCGCTGACGATCACTGTTCGCATAGCTGACAGCCTGCCACCCCCGCTGGTGTCGGCGACAGCAGCGGGTGGCCGTGCGGGTGCGGCCAGGCACGGCCGGGCGGGGTTGTACGGCCGGGCGGGGCAGGGCGATCTGCGGTAGGCTGGACTGCGCTGCACGCCGGGGCGAATTGGCGGGCGGGCGAGGATCGGCTACAGTGCTGATCGCACGTCGGCCGGTGGTCGCCAGACCGCCTGGGGCGTGCCGTTGTGCGGACGTGGCTCAGCTGGTAGAGCATCACCTTGCCAAGGTGAGGGTCGCGGGTTCGAATCCCGTCGTCCGCTCGGAGGTGCCGGACGCCGTCTCGTGTACATGCTTGCAGCTCTGGTTATGCAGTTCTGCCAGACAGTCCGCGCGGCTCTGAAGGCACCTAGGCTCGCCTCAGCAGGCGGCCGGTGGCGGAATGGCCGAGTGGCTTAGGCAAGGGCCTGCAAAGCCCTGTACGCGGGTTCGATTCCCGCTTCCGCCTCGCGGGCGGTTAGCTCAGCGGGAGAGCGCTTCCCTGACACGGAAGAGGCCACTGGTTCAATCCCAGTACCGCCCACTCCCTTGGTGATCACCGGCTTGAGCTGGTGCCGGTAGACGGTCTCGGTGACCGAGGTGCTGGCGTGCCCGGCGAGATCGGCGATGGTCTCGATCGGCAGGCCGTTGTCGCTCATGATCGACACGAACGAGTGCCGCAGCTCGCGCAACGTCCAGTCCCGGCCGAGGCCAGCCCTGTCGGTGATGGCCTTGAACGCGCGGCGGACATGGGAGGCGTCCAGCGGCGTGCCCGCCTGGCTGGCGAACACGAGGCAGTGATCCTGCCACAGCTCCGGCTTCTGCCTGGGTAGAAGGGTATCGCCCCCCAGCTTCTATTGTCGGGGCGTGAGCGACGTGATCGACTTCGACGGCCCGGT
>Ga0335078_10012482_pt1 | contig 12604 bp, 12 predicted proteins | sample Lox_Sample_32_FD_206711 | JGI IMG/M metagenome (GOLD analysis project Ga0335078, IMG submission 206711) | Soil microbial communities from Loxahatchee National Wildlife Refuge, Florida, United States - Lox_Sample_3.2 | ecosystem: Environmental > Terrestrial > Soil > Wetlands | place: USA... | reverse complement strand
TCTGCCCACACCGCCCTAGCGTTACTGGTGTTACTCTGTTACGCAGTAACTCCAACACCGGAAGTAACCCGAGGAGCTGTCATGGAAGGCCCGGAGATCGAGGCCGCGCGGAACCGGATCCAGGACCTGGCGAGGGACTGCTTCCCCGAGGGCGCGGTACGGGAGGTCACGCTGCTGCAGTACGGCGACGATCCGGGGGTCGAGCCGGGGGAGATGGTGATCCGGTTCCGGATACCCGCCGGCGGCCCGGGTGAGCCGGGCGGCCCGGGCGGAACGGGGAATGAGCCGCCCGACCGGTTCATGCAGGCGCACCGCCCGGCCATCGAGCGGTTCCGGGACGAGGTCCACCGAGAGCTTCCCGGGGTCAGGTTGCTCGAGTTCACCCCCGCCACCGAGAGCGAACACCGGTTCAGGATGCGGATGCTCGTCGGCCCACTGCCGCCCGACGAGCGCCCGGGCGACCTGACGCCGGTGATGGCCCGCCTCGGGCCGACCGACCTGCAGACGCTGGACACGCTGATCTCCACGGGCATCGCGGCCAACCGGGCCGACGCCGTGCGCTGGGCCCTGGCCCGGATCCGGGAGCGGCCGGCCTACGAGGAACTCCGCGAGCGGGCCCGGCAGATCGAGGACCTCAAGACCCAGTTCTGACGGGCCGGCCCGGCGAGCAGCTGGCTGATTTCGGTCCGGAAATTCAGTAATTTCGTGCTGCCCGGAACCTGCCGGTCCCATGATCTGGTTACCCGGCACGCGTATTTCACACCTTATGAACCCAGATCAAGGAAGTCGGCCTGGCCGCAACTAGCAGGGCGGCTTGGCATCGAGGACGGCCTCGCGCAAGGCACTCCAGGAGACGGCGGCATACTGTGACCATCTAGTCCGCGAGGCATGAGGAGCGGCTGACGGTGGCTCGGGAGGACTCGCTGATCGGCGCCATCGGCGTTCTCGTCGTCGCCACTAGGGGCCAGGCCGGCCCCGGTGAGGTGATGGTCAAGATACGCGGCGGATCCGAGGCGTACATCGCCTGGTCGGCCGCGCCGCTGCCCAAGGGCGCGACGGTGCTGGTCATCGAATCGCGGGGAAGCAGGACCGTAGACGTCAGCGAGTGGACGGACCCGCTGAACCCCTTCCCGGATGACCCAAATGTGCAGTAAGACGGGTAACGCAGGCTATGGCTGTGCCCGGCGCTGCCGGGAGATTCCCAACTGGAGATGAAAGATGCTCGGCTATCGTGTCCCCGCGCCCGATGAGGCAATGCTGATCTCGGGCGGCAGGTTCGGGCGCAGTGGCGCGCCCTTCAAGGTCGTCACCGGCCACGGCGCGTTCGTGCCGCCGTTCTTTCGTAAGACAAGCTTCCTCACCCTGTCGATGTGTGAGTCGGAGGTCACCGAGACCTGCGTGACCAAGCAGGGCATCTCGCTCAATGTCCGCGCGGTCATCGCGTTCAAGGTCGGCAACGACGAGGAGAGCATCGTCAACGCCGGGCAGCGGTTCCTGTCGGACCAGGACCAGATGTCGACGCTGACCGGCCGGATCTTCTCCGGGCACCTGCGCTCGATCATCGGCTCGATGACTGTCGAGGAGATCGTGACCGAGCGGCAGAAGCTGGCCACCGAGGTGCTGGACGGCTCCAAGGCGGAGATGGCCAAGATCGGGCTGACCGTGGACTCCCTGCAGATCCAGTCCATCGATGACATGAACAGCGGCTACATCGACGCGATGGCCATGCCGCACAACGCCGCGATCCAGCGGCAGGCGCAGATCGCGCAGGCACAGGCGAACCAGGCCGCGGCCGAGGCCCAGCAGGAATCCCAGCGCAAGCAGGCCGAGTACGCCAGGCAGACGTCAGTCGTGCAGGCGCAGTACAAGGCGGAGGTGGACAAGGCGCAGGCCGAGGCCGCGCAGGCGGGGCCGCTGGCCCAGGCCCAGGCCCAGATGAACGTCATCGCGGCCCAGGCCGATCTGGCGCAGCGGCAGGCCGAACTGCGCCAGCGCCAGCTGGTCGCCGAGGTGATCAAGCCGGCCGAGGCCGAGGCGGAGAAGGTGCAGATCATGGCCAAGGCTGACGCCGAGCGGGTCAGAATGCAGGCCGAGGCCGCCGCGTCGAACAACCGGATTGCCCTGGACCGGATGCTGATCGACCAGTTGCCGCAGATCGTGCGCGAGGCGGCGGCGGGGCTGGCCGGGGCCAACATCAGCGTCCTCAACGGCGCCGACGGCCTCGGCGAGATCGCCGCGGGGCTGGTCGGCCAGGGGCTGACGATCCTGGAGTCGGTGAAGAGGAGCCTGTCGGCGAGTCCGGAGGCGCCCATGAAGTCCGTTGACGCGCTCGGCCCGGGCGCGGCCGGCGCGGCCGGCGACCGGGCCGGCGCCGGTGACACCTCCGACCAGGCCACGTAAGCCGCCACATAGGTGCCCGGCCAATAGGTACGAATGACCATTGTCCGGGCTCATTCCTGCAATCATGTCGTCGCCACTTCATTCAGTCATGTCTTAGCTAAATTGGCGAATTAAGGACCTGACTGGATATCAGGAAACCTTTTGCTGTGCCATGACAACCATGTATGGCAGTGGCGCGTCATCCTTGCAAGAATTGAATAGCGGTGATCAGAACCGGTTTTGCATCGCCACTTAAGTACCAATTTAGGCGGCCAGTAGTCCGGTGCCGAGACGGAATCAGGCGCAACCGGGTTTTTCGGCGCAGCGCGTGTCGCCGACCGGGCAGGCCTGTACCGCTCTGACCAGCCGGGACGGCGGGACCGCTCCGGAGGCGGCGGAGCGTTGCCGGGAAGCCCGGAAAGGAATGGCCGCCTGAATGCCTATCGCTCCGGCGGGGCCGCCGCACTGCCGGGTGCCCACCGCGGGTCCCGCCCCTGCTCGCATGCCCTGAACGGCCGGGCAGGCAAGACGGGGACGCCCGCTGAAAATGGCCGTACCTCGGCCGACCCGGGCATGCCGGACATTAGCCGGGACCAGGCTTGCGGTGGCCAAATTGTTATGGCGTCAGCAAGGTACTTACTTGGTGTAGTTGAATGGCTACCTATGGTAGCGTGTCCATTACTACTGGCAGGGCGGGATCACACAGCGCTACATCAGCCAGGTTCACCCGCAGTACCGCGACCGGCTTACGCCTGACCGCCCAGGCCGCCGCCATAGGGCAGCCGGTCCGGAAACGACAGGAAAGGAACGAACATGCGCATCCGCTTTACCCGCGCGGGCTACGCTCTGGCGGCCGGAGTAGCCGTCACCGCGATGCTCGGCATGTCGGCCGCCTCGGCCTCGACCATCTCGCATCGGCCGCACTCGTTCGCCACGAGCGCCTGTGGCGTCAAGTGCACCGACGTGAGCTTCCAGGTCCCGGGGCCGAGCTTCATCCTCGGCGTTCACTCGGGCCTGCAGGTCCCGAACACCGTCGTGCGGCTGCTCCAGGGCAGCAACACGGCGTTCAAGGAGGACTTCTCCCGGATCGACGTGGGCACCGTGGTCCCGCTGTACTGCACGATTACCGGGCAGGCGCAGACCGGCTCGTTGTTCACCAGCAACCAGTGCCACCTGATGATCGCCGCTGGCCTGGCCTTCAAGACCACCTTCCAGATGGCGTACAACCCGAACAACGGCGGCACCGAGCAGCTGTGCATCGGCGGCTGGGACAACGAGGTGGCCAACGGGTGGAAGCTGCGCCTGACACACTGCGGTGTCGCGGCCGACACCGTGATGATTGCGACCGGCCACCTTCCCGGTGGCAGCACCAGCGGCGGTAGTGACTGGTGGGTCAACGGCGCGAGCGACAACTACTCGACCCCGCTCGTGGCCACGTCGGAGAGCTTCGCGCCGTCCCAGCCCACCTGGACCCAGGTGGTGCTGAACGGGACCAAGGCCGCCGACACCCAGGAAGTCCACACCAAGCCCGGCCCGTTCTAGAACTGGCCGCTAGCAACCGAGTCCGGGGATGCCCCCGCCGTCGGCTGACGGCGGGGGCATCGCCACGCCGCCCGCTGGCGGTCATCTGGTGCCGTCCGGCCGTCGGGGCCCGCCGGATCGCCGCAACCCGGCGAGCAGCGCCGGCGGGGCCAGGGCCAGGACGGCGAGCGCCCAGCCCAGCCCGGCGCGCTGGGCCAGGAACCCGACCGCGAGCGGTCCCAGGCCGCCGAGCAGGCTCGCGGCGCTCGACAGCGACACCGCGACCCCGCTGTGATCCGGCAGGCTCCCGTACAGTTCCGCCTGCAGCAGCGGATACCAGGGCGCGGTCGCGAAGCTCAGGGCAGCCAGCAGCGCCAGCTTGGCCGCGATTCCCGGCGCCAGCAGGAAGCCCGGGTACAGCAGGGCGGCCGCCGCGGCGCTGGCCCGCAGCAGGGCCAGCCCCCGGAACCGTTCCAGGGCCCAGACCAGCGCGGCATCGCCGGCCAGCCCGGCGCCGAGCCGGACCGCCACGCCCAGCGCCGCCTGCGCGGGTGTCGCGGACCCGGCGGCCACCAGGTACAGGGCGAGGAACCCGGTCAGCACGTCCAGCAGCAGGTCACAAACCTGGAGCAGGACCAGGCAGCGCGCCACGCCGGGCTGCCCCAGGGCAGCCAGGACCTGGCGCCACGCCGCCCCGGCCCCGGGCCGGGCCGGACCCGGCGAGCCGGGCAGCGGCGGCGGGTTCGCGGCCACCGCCAGCCACGCGGCAGCGGCGAGCGCGGCCAGCACCAGGTAGGCCGACCGCCAGCCCCCGCCCGCCTCCCCGTCCCCCCGCACCGCGAGCACCACGACCAGCAGCAGCGGCCCGGTCACCGAGCCGACCGAGCCGGACAGGTCCCAGCGGGCCATGTGCTGCTCCCGCCGCTGCGGATCTGCGTCCATCAGCCCGGACTGGGTCAGGCCGACGAAGGCGCCCGATGCCGGGAAGAAGATCACGAACGCGGCCAGCAGGCCGGTGAACGAGCGGGCCGCGGCGGCGGCCACGAGCGTGATGATGAACACCACCCCGCCCGCCAGCACGGCCAGGCGCCGGGCGCGGCCACGGCCGGCCAGCACGCCGAGCGGGAACTCCAGCAGGCTCCCGAGCAGCAGCGGTACCGACGCCAGCAGGCCGATCTGCCCGTAACTGAGCGCCAGGCTCTGGCGGATCAGCGGCAGCGCGGCGCTTTTGGTGCCGTCGACGACCTCATCGGTCAGTTCTACGGCGAGCGCGGCGAGCAGCACCGCCGTCCCGGCGCGGGCCGGCCGGGTCCTCCATGACTTGACCTGCACCCATGCCTCCTCCGTCCTCGTCTGTCCGTCATGGGCAGATGAGGACGGAGGGCCGCGGGTCGCGGGCTCAGCTCACAGTCAAAGGAAGGGCACGAACACGATGCTAGCGCGATCAAGCACTCCCGCCGAAGCGGATATCCGGCCCGGGGGCCGCGGGCGCGGGCGTCTGCGGGGGCCGGGGGCGCGCCTCAGCGGGGCTGGCCGTCGGCCCGGGGCTGCGGGCGCGGGCTCTATGAGCGGGACTGGCGGCCCGGCGGGGGCTGCGGGCGCGGGCCCAGCAGCGGTGACTGGTCGGACGGGTCGTCATCGCTCCAGGTGCCGCCGTGCTCCCGGGCGTACCGGCGCTGCTTGCGCGGCGAATCGGCGTACTGGTCGTACAGGTCCTCGGCGGTCCGCGTGGTCCTGCGCGACAGGACTCGCGTCTGCAGGCCGGCCAGCGAGGCGAACCCGTAGATCGCCAGGACGAACAAGACCACCACGACGACGTAAACCCACCACATCTTTCGGCATCCGTTCCCAGCGGCTCATGCCGGTATCCCGGCCCGACCTATGCCGGCTACCCGGCCCGGGGCGGCTCAATCCACCCGCGGTCCCTTGCGCACCCAGAGCGCGTCGCCCTTGTTGTCCGTGAGCACGCGGACGAAGTTCTGGTGGAAGTACGCCTCCAGCGCGGGAGTCCAGGCGATCCGCCGGCGGTTGTAGGTGCCGGCCAGCCAGACATACTGGGCGTGCGCGAAGGCGTTGCGCATGACCGCGGCCACGGCCGCTACCTTGCCCGCGCCGTTGAGCCCGTCGCGGCCCGGGCTGAGGGCATAGTCGGTGCCGAGGGCGTCGATCATCTCCGGGCAGCCCGCCGCGGTGGAGGCGAAGCGGTTGGCCGCGATCGTGAACGACACCTGGTCGGTCAGCACGCACGCGCCGGCCGGTACCGCCCGGCGGACGGCCGCGATGGCCTTGGGGCCGACCCGGGGCGCATAGGCGGTCTCCGAGCTGGCCTGGATGACCGCCCCGATCCCGATCGCGAGGCAGGCCAGGCCCGCGGCGATCCACTGCGGCCAGCGGCCGGCCCCGCTCGGCCGGTCCGTGACGGGCCGGGCCGCCGCCAGCAGCCGGGATCCGGGCAGCGCGATCGACAGGGCGAGGAACGGTGCCAGGAAACCAGGGAAGTGGAAGAAGAAGCCCGGCGGCCACATGAACACGACCACGATCAGCGCGGTGGTCACGACCGCGAACCACTCCAGCGGCGGCGGCGGGCGGTGCGTGAGCATCCACGCCCCGGCCAGGGCGGCGGCCACGAAGGCCACGATGATCAGGGTGGCCAGGACCAGCAGCAGGTGACTCGGGTGCACTACGTAGTTGAGCCCGGTCATGTCTTGCAGCCGGGTCCATACCGTCACCCGCTGCTGGTTGTACCGGACCAGCTGGGCGACGAACACGCTCTGGTAGAACCGCTGCGGGGCCAGGGCCGCGAACGGCAGCACCGGGACCAGGAAGCCGGCCGCCACCCCGCCGAGGTACACCCCCGCGGTCCTGGGCCGGGGCAGCGCGAGTGCCAGGACGACCAGCACCGGGATGACCGCGAACGACTCGACGGCGCCGGCGAACCCGAACAGCACGCCCCCCCACAGCAGCCGCCCGCCGCCGGCCAGCCGGTCGCCGTCGAACACGGCCAGCGCCCCGGCCAGGCAGAACATCGCGACCCACGGCTCGAGGAAGATCGTGCGGGTATCGGTCACGCTGGTGGGATAGACCGCGAGCAGCCCGCAGGTCACGATCACCGCCGCCAGTCCCCGGTGGCGCACCAGCAGCCCGCCCAGGACCACGGCGGCGGTGCTGGCCAGCAGGGTCAGGATCCGGGCGATAGCCATGCCCCAGGCGGTGCCGGTCACCTTGGCCAGCAACGCGACCGGGGTCAGCAGCAGGGTGATCCCCGGCGGCTGGGCGAAGATGAAGTCGCGGTAGGGCAGGACGCCGTGCGCCAGCCGCAGGGCGCTGCCGAAGTACACCCCGTCGTCGTACCAGGCCACGCCGAGCAGCACCCCGGGCCGGGCGAGCTGGTAGACGCGCAGGACCAGGGCCAGCACGGTCGCCGCGGCGATGACCTGGCCGACCGGCGTACGCGGGAGCAGGTGCCACCCGGGACGGCGGCCCTGGGCGGTGTCCTGCGGTGATCCGGCCGCAGACGAGACCATCGCTGCGCTCACCGGTGGCAAACCTCCGCAGGCTTCGGGACGAATCCGGCAGCCGCAACCCTACCCTAACCATCGAAACGGCATGATGAGGATGAGGTTGGCCGCTAGCCGGACACACCCGCTCCGATGTCCTCCCGCGGGCGGCCAGGCCGGCTGCGGTCAGGCCGGATCCGGCACGGGAGGAGCCGCGGGCATGACGGTGATCTACCTGGTGCAGCACGGCGAGAAAGACCAGGGGCCGGGTGATCCGGGCCTGACCGACACCGGGCGCGAGCAGGCCTCCCGCACCGCCTGGTGGCTGCGGGACTTCGGCCTGAACGCGGTGTACAGCAGCCCGCAGCGGCGGGCCTGGGAGACCGCGGAGATCATCGCCGCGGCCAGCCGGCTCGGCCCGCAGAAGGACGTGCGGCTGCGCGAGCGCATGAACTGGGCTGGCAGCCAGCCGTTCGAGGACTTCGTGGCCGAGTGGGCGCGCTCGGTCCTGGACCGGGACTACGTGCCCAGCTGCGGCGATTCCTCGCGCCGGGCGGGGGAACGGCTGCGCGCCTTCCTGCTCGACGTGACCGCCGAGCCCGGTCCGGTGGCCGCCGCCACCCATGGCGGGGTCACCGCGGACCTGCTCCGCACGCTGCTCGGTGACGGGGCCGTGCCGCGCGCGCTGCTCTACGAGGGGGTCCCGTCCTGTGCCATCACCACGGTCCACAACCTGGATGTCATCGAGATCGCCTCGGTGGTGCACCTCGCGGAGCGCTGACCGGGCCACCGCGGGTCAGCGGGAGGCCGGGCGGAGGAACAGGCCGTTGACCATGCCTTCCCGGCTGAAGCTGATCCGGCCGGTCCGGTCGCCCGCCTCGAAGTGCAGCGGGACGTCGACCACCGTGTTCTCGCCGACCGGGTAGGCGAGCGGCTCGCCGACTCGTTCCAGGCGGCCGACCATGCCGACCGTGGCCGCCCAGCCGTCGGCGAGACGGCCTGGGTCCAGGTTGTCGCGCATGACCTGGTCGAAATCCCCGCGTGCTCGTTCCCAGCGGCCCTCGTCGAGGTCGGCGATCAGGGCGACCGCGCGATCGGCCGCGTCGGGCCGGACGTTGCGGATCATCGGCTGGCCGGTACGCGGGTCGATCGGCCGCCCGAACCGCTGGAACGCGGCCTGCCGGGTCGTGCCCAGGACCTCGCCGATCCTGCTCCAGCTGTAACCGGCCGCGCGGGCCCGGTCGACGCTCGCGCGCAGCGCCGCGTCCGCGGCAGCCGACAGGTCCCGGGCAGCGGCCATCGCGCCGCGCGGCGAGCTCGCCCCGAACCGGCCCAGTTCCGCCTCCAGGCGGCGCGCGGCCTCGCCGACCCTGATCGCTACCGAGTCGGCCGGGCCGGCCCCGGCCCGCGCGATGTCGCCGCCCCCAGATGTCAAAGGCGTCTTAACGTCGGCAGCGTGGCGGGGATGCTCCCGCCGCCGCCGGGCCGCGCTGCGGCAGGTGGCGCCGCAGTAACGCCTCCGGCGTCCGCGGCCCTGCTGTGGTGGCAGCTGGCGCCCGCACGCCTCGCACCTCGCCGGCTCGGGCACATCCGCCATGGCCGCACCTCGCCCGTGATCGCCGCTCGCCGGACCATCGTATATCGTGTCCAGGAGTCGGCACGAAAAGGCTGCCGATCCAGGGCGACGAGAATCGGGACCTGTCCCGCGCCAGCGAGGCAGCCGCCCGAAGGAGCGCAGCTAGTGACCGCAGACCGGCGGGCCGGCACCTTGCTGTCGGTGAACGTGGGGCTGCCGCAGGACGTGTCCTGGCACGGCCGGACCGTGCACACGGCGGTGTGGAAGCGCCCGGTGGCCGGCCCGCGGCAGGTGCGCAGGCTCAACATCGACGGGGACGGGCAGGGGGACCTGGTCGGGCACGGCGGGGAGCACCGGGCCGTGTTCGTGTACCAGATCGAGTCCTACCGGTACTGGCAGCAGCAACTCGGGCGCGACGACTTCAGCTACGGGCAGTTCGGGGAGAACTTCACGGTCAGCGGCCTGGCCGACGACAAGGTGTGCATCGGCGACCGGTTCCGCATCGGCGGTGCCCTGTTCGAGGTGACCCAGCCCCGGGTCACCTGCTACCGGGTGGGCATCCGGATGGACGACCCGCGGATCCCCGCGCTGCTGGTCTCCCATCACCGGCCCGGCTTCTACCTCCGGGTGCTGCGCGAGGGCCCGGTGCAGGCCGGCGACGAGATCGTGCCGGTGGCGACCGGGCCCGAGGCCATGACGGTGGCCGAGATCGACGCCCTGCTCTACCTGCCGGGCCATTCCCCGTCGCAGGTGCAGCGCGCGCTGCGGATCCCGGCGCTGCCGGACGGCTGGCGCGCCTCGTTCCGGGCGATGCTCGCCCAGCCCGGGGCAGGGGCGGGCGGCAACGCGGGCCTGACCGCGGTGAGCCCGCCGCCCGCCTGGCCGGGGTTCCGGCCGCTGACGGTGACCGCGGTCGAGCGGGAGAGCGACTCGGTCACCTCGTTCCGCCTGGCCGACCCCGGCGGGACCGCGGTGCCCGCCGCGCAGCCCGGGCAGTTCCTGACCCTGCGGCTGCCGGCCGGCGCCGGCGCCCCGCCCCTGCTGCGCAGCTACTCGCTGTCGGGGGCCCCGGGCGCCGACACCTACCGCATCAGCGTCAAGATCGAGCCCCGCGGCGCGGCCAGCCAGTTCCTGCACACCCGGGTGCGGGCCGGCGACGCGCTGGATGTGGCGGCCCCGCGCGGCACGTTCATCCTCCAGCCCGGGACCGCGCCGGTGCTGCTGATCAGCGCGGGCGTCGGGGCCACCCCGGTCCTGGCCATGCTGCATGCCCTGGCCGCCAGCGGGTCGGGCCGTGACGTCTGGTGGCTGCACGGCGCCCGCAGCCACGCCGAGGAGCCGTTCGCGGCCGAGGCCGGGTCCCTGGTCCGCGAGCTCGCCCGCGGGCACCGGCACATCTACTACAGTCACCCTTCTGCGGGCGACATCCCGGACGGTGCGGAGCAGCAGTCCGCGGGGCACCTGACACCGCAGGCCCTGGCCGCCCTGCACATCCCGCGCGACGCCGACGCTTATCTCTGCGGCCCGGCGTCGTTCATGGCCGACATGTCCGCCGGCCTGGCCAGCCTGGGCATCGCCGGCGCCCGGATCCGGACGGAGATCTTCGGTGCCGCCCCCCCGCAGACCCCGGGCATCGCGGCGGCGCCCGCCCGGCCGCCGCACCCGCCCGAGGGCGGGCCGTCCGACGGCCCGCAGGTCGGGTTCGCCCGCAGCGGGCTGACCGTGCGCTGGGGCCCGGGCTATGCCAGCCTGCTGGAGCTGGCCGAGGCCTGTGACGTGCCCGTGCGCTGGTCGTGCCGGACCGGTGTGTGCCACACCTGCGAGACCGCCCTGCTGGCCGGCGAGGTCGGCTATGCCCCCGACCCCGTCGACGACCCGGCCGCGGGCGACGTGCTGATCTGCTGCTCACAGCCCCGCGGCGACCTGACCCTCGACTTGTAGGGCAGGTTTGACGGCATACCGCCGGGTAGGGGCACCAACGGGATCGCGCAGCCAGTGAGGAAGTGATGGAGGTGCGCCGGTACCTGCTCGTGCTGGACATGGACCTGCTCGCCCTGGACGACGAGCTCGACCTCGAGCCGATCAACTATCTCGTCGCGAAGCAGGAAAGAGAGCCGTGCGAGGTCACGGTGCTGTCGCTGTCCAAGACGCCGCGCCAGCGGCTGCCGGCCATGGAGATGCTGCTCGGCGCCGGGATCGGCAAGTTCCCGGTCGCGCCGCGTCCTGACCACGACGTCAGCGCCGACGCCCAGCACCGGATGAACCTGGCCGTGCGGCACCTGAAGACGATCGGCTGCCGGGCGAGCGGCGTGATCAGTGACGAGGACCTGATGATGGCGGTCCGGGCCGAGGCCCGCGCCCACGACTACGACGAGGTCATCGTGGCGACCGGCCTGCAGGGCGGCAGCCGGTTGGCCGAGGGCCTGCGCCTGGACCCGGTTCACCGGCTACGGCGCCGCCTCGGTAAGCGGCTGACCGTGTTCCGCGGCGCGCCGGTCACCGGCTGACCCGTCTCAGCGCGGAGCGGCCCGCCGCCGCCGGCGGGGCGTGGCGGCCGGCCCGGCCGCGGTCGCGGTCAGCGGGAGCCGTGAGGGGGGCTTGACCTCGGCCAGCCTCAGGTGCGTCACCAGCCGCTGCCCGCCCCGGGCGGCCAGGCTGGCCAGCACCGCCTGCAGGTCGGCGACGTCGCGGGCCACCACCGTGAGCAGGTAGTCCATCTCGCCGGCCACGTTGTCGGCCGCGATGATCTGCGGCAGGGCCCGGACCTGATCCTCGAACAGGCGGGTTGAGCGCGGGTCGTGCCGCGCGATCGTGGCCGTCACGTACAGCAGCAGCGGGAACCCGGCGATGGCCGGATCGACCTGGGCGCTGATGACCCGGATGACCCCCGACTCCTTCAGCCACCGGACCCGGTGCAGCGTCGCCGCGGGCGACAGGCCGGCCATCCGGGCCAGCTCGACGTTCGTGCGGTCCGCGTCGGCCTGCAGCGCGGTGAGCAGCGTTACGTCAACTTCATCAAGTTCGACAGCCATCTTACGATGTATTATTGCGTTAACTTCCCGCACTGGCAAATTTCCAGGCGGCCAGCGGCGATGCTGAACGCATGACCACGAACCGCGGCCGCGCCGTCGCCGCCCTCACCGCCGCCGGGCTGGCCTGGGGCACTACCGTGCCGCTGTCCAAGCTGGCCCTCGAGTGGCTGCCGCCGGGCTGGCTCACGTTCGCGCGCTTCGGCCTGGCCGCCGGGATCCTGCTGGCGGTCGCCTCCGGCCGCGGCGTGCGCGCCGCCTGCACCCCGCTCGTGCTGGCGTCGGGGGCGGTCGGCTACGGGGGGTCGGTCCTGCTGCAGAACGCCGGCATCACCCGGACCAGCGTCACCGACGCCGCGCTGCTGATCGGCGCCGTGCCGGTGCTGGTCGCGGTCATCGCGGCGCTGTGGCACCGCACCGTGGCCCGGCCGGTGGCCTGGGCCGGGTTCGCGCTGTCGCTGGCCGGCGTCGGCCTGGTGACCGGGGGCCGGGGCGGCGGCGCCACGATCGGCGGCGACGGCCTGGTGCTCGCCTCGCTGCTGCTGTCCGCCACGTTCACCGTGGCGCAGGCCCGCCTGCTGCGCGGCCGCGACCCGGTCGCG
>Ga0335078_10012481_pt1 | contig 12605 bp, 11 predicted proteins | sample Lox_Sample_32_FD_206711 | JGI IMG/M metagenome (GOLD analysis project Ga0335078, IMG submission 206711) | Soil microbial communities from Loxahatchee National Wildlife Refuge, Florida, United States - Lox_Sample_3.2 | ecosystem: Environmental > Terrestrial > Soil > Wetlands | place: USA... | reverse complement strand
AACCGGCGGTCCGCGCTACCCGATTAAGCCGATGTTGTGCCGGAAGTTTGACGCGATTCTCCCAGGATGGGCGGCAGGCCCTCCATGGGACCCATCCACTTGAGTTCGCGTTGAATGTCGGGATGCAAACGGTAGTTCCGCTTGACGGAGGCGAGCTTAGCGCCGACCAAATCGATCTTGCCCATTTCGTACTCACCCAAGCCCACCTGCCCGCAATACGTCAGGTACCCGACCCAGGCCGGATTTATCCCCATCGTCTCGAGCGCCACGCGGTCAGCAGCGATGTAATCGGTCGAAGCAATGGCAAGCCGCGAAGGAACCGCGGTGCCGGACCCTGGTCCCTCCCCCTCCATGCCTTCAAAACCGTCGACGACGGCCACTCCCCAGTTGGGCTGAAGCTTCTGTGCCGCCAGCATCATGTTGTAATGAGTTTGGCGAATGCCTACGTGGAATTTACGCTTGTCGTTCCACTCGGTCGTTTCGCCGGGAGCGCTGTGCAAAGGCGCCCCGAGCACCATATTTTTCACGGAGAGCGTTGCGACCACGGTATTGTGCGTCTTCAGGATCGCCGCGCCGATGACGAACGCCTCGGGATCAAGAAGCCGAGCCGCCAATCGCACCTGGGTGACGTGGAGGTCAAAGTCAATGAGCGGCAAGGTCCGGTACTTTGCCTCTCGATTGAGATCCACTAGACTCAATTTTGCATACTCCGGCAAGAGGCGCTTGTAATGATGATTTTCGAAAACCTCCAGTGTATCCCCAGCGGAGGATTCCGCGATGACCACCGGGCCCCGGAAGCGCGGCGTCATGTAGTCGAGAATCCCGCGCAGAGCATCCGCATTGGTGGACGCGAGGGGGTTCTCAGCCGAGAGGCCATTCGGTTTGATGACGACGTACTTTTTGCCGGCCAATTTGGCCTTGATCTGCTCATCGATGGCCGCCAAGGCATCGTGCACAATCTTGCGGCGCTCCTGCCCTTGGATAAGCGCGACTTTCGGACGGCTCGGATTGATTGCGACCTCCGCCAGCGGCGACATGGCAGACGCGCGCCGCGCCTGCAAGAACTGCGATTCGGCGAGCAACAAGCCTGTCCCGGCCGTGCCGAGAAACTGCCTGCGTGAGATAGACACGGTATTAGCTCTCCTTGTTCTTAATATCGGAACCGCGGTCCTCAACAACCGGGGCCCGCGCTAACTTAAGAATTGCGGAGTGATTGTAATCCGAATCAAACAGAAGTGAAAATCACGGTGGGGCTGTAGTTTCTCGGTTTAAAGTAGCTGCGGCTTTGCCGGACGGCGGGTAAAAAGCTAACTGTCATCCTGGGCGAAGCGAAGGATCTGCATTTGGTTGCTTTCAAAGAGAAACTGCAGATCCTTCGCTTCGCTCAGGATGAAAGCCCCGGTGGCTTTGTTCCACAGCCTGTTTTTCGCCTCCACTCGGCGACCTCAACTGGCCGTTACAGATAATTTAGAATCAGACATTACGGCGGCGCGGGGGTATCGCCCGCGGGGCGGGATGCCCGCACCGCGTCGGAAGGGGTTCTACTTCTGGTGGGCAGCGCCTGTACCCGGCACGTCAAAAATAAGCGGCGATCCGTGCCACGGCCACGAAATCAGGACCTTACTGCCGTCCGCAGCCACTTGCACTTGCGGCTTGTCCGGGGCCGCTTCTCCGCGCATGATGCGATCACTCAACTTGCGAAGGGCCGGCGGCAGCCAGCCAAGGTCGAGCTTTGATCCGGACTGCGTCCCGGCGGAGTGGGTGAGCGGAGCGAAGCTTGGCGAAGTGTGAAGCAAGTCTCCGCTTCGAGCATCCCAGATAGCGAATCTCTCGTCGACATTCTGGGGCAGATCCTGCATGGTTCGCCACGCATACCCGAATTTCTCTTTTCCTACGTAGCCCACCAGAAAGCTCCCGTCGTGAGAAAGCGCAAGGACATCGTGCACGTCCCTGCCGGGACAGGCGATCGTCCGCTCCACGGCGCCGGTGTGTGCGTTCCAGACCTTGGCCTTTTCATCACTGCTCTTCTGATAGAAGAAGTGATAAGGAGCTGTATACACCTCGTGCCGGGGTCCAAGACAAACGGGCCCGGCAACGTCACCCGTGTCGAACCCGGAGAGCACTCGGCCGGAAGCCGAATCGAGAATCAGCACGTTGTGGTCGACTTTCCTTTCTGGGCAGAAGGCCTGCGCCACCGGGTCCTCGCCCGGCCGGGTTTGGAGCGTCATGGCAAGGCTCGATCCATCGGGCGCCCACCCAAGGCCGCCGATCCTGGCGTTCTCGACCGGCGCCTTCCACAACTCCCGCCCGGTCCCTAGATCGTAAACCCGGGCCTCGCTTCCCTGGAACGCCTGACACGGCGCTCCGTTGCCGAAGCCAATTGAAAAATCAATTGGGGAAAGCGCCACGGCGATGCGGTCACCGCCTGGCGAGAGTTGCATGTCCGTGATCCCGAGGTTCCTTGGATCCGACGCGATCGCCAGATCAACCGAACGAAGCTCCCGCAGGTCATCGGCGGCAAGGATGTGCAGGCGCGCCTGCGGCCGGGAGAGCGATGAGGTCCCACCCTCGGGACCAGCCATGACGCTGCCTTCGGCAACAACGAGCGCGGCGCCGTTCCCTGCGCATCGCAGGAGAGACCCCAGCGGTGCCAGCTCATGGTCTCGAGCCGAACTGTCGCCCCGTGGTTCGCGCCGCACCGCAATCTCCCGGCTGGTGAGCAGTGTGAGCTGGTCCGCGTCCCATATTTGCAGAGTCAGCGGGTAGGGGCCAGGGCCTTCAGACGCGGGTGGAACTATGGCAAGAACTGCAACGCGCCGGCCATCCGGGGAGAGGGCGGCAGCGAGGGGCACGCCGCTGTCGAGCCCCGTGTAGGCGGGGATCGCACGGGGCTTCAATGAACCGCGCGCCTTGGATTTTGCGAGAGCTTCTCCGCAGGTTGCCACGACAACCAGAAGCAATCCAAAAGACAAGAATTGGAAAGTCCTTCGCATTTTTGCTGCACACACACTCTCTGGGAGGGCGGGGGCTTCACAGGCCGCGGAAAAATCCTCCAGCCCTCAATCCCCAATGTGCGGCGGAATTTCGGCGTCCTTTACTCGCGCGCCGGCAACACACCCACTGTGAGCCCCGATGGCAGCTTTGCCGACCGGTAGACCCTTTCGGTGGCCTTCTCGAAATCGCTGGCTTTCGCCTCGTCAATCTTCACGAATTTCTGCGGGTTGCGATCCACCAGCGGGAACCACGAGCTTTGCACCTGCACCATGACGCGGTGCCCGCGCCGGAAGGTGTGAAAAACGCCCGGGAGCTGAAACTCAACCTTGTCCGGCTTGCCGGGTTCAAAGGCCACCGGCTTGTCGAACCCTCTTCGGAATCTCCCGCGAAACGGCTCGCCGCGAACAAGCTGCTCGTAGCCTCCCATGCGAACGCCCTTGGGGTTGGGATCGGGGTCCGGGTAGTTGCCGGGGTAAACGTCGATCAGCTTAACAATCCAGTCGCTGTCCGTGCCGCTGGTTGAAACGTAAAGCGCAGCCGTGAGCGGCCCTGCAACGGTCATGTCCTCTGCGAGCGGCTCAGTCTGGTAAACCAGCACGTCAGTGCGCGTCGAAGCAAAGCGCTGGTCGCCCGTCATGTACTCGTACGTCATCGACGTGCTTGTCCAGGAAATGTGCGGAACGGGCTTCGCCGGGTCACTTACGTATTCGTCGAACACTTCGCCGGTAGCCGAAGGCGGCTCAAAAGCTAGCTTGCCGGTGCTCTGGAAGTACAATGTCTTTTTTGTAGCCTCGGGCGGCGGCCAGCTATCGAGTTTGTGCCACGTATTACGCCCGGTTTCAAACACGTAAGCGCCCGCCAGTTTCTCATCCCCTTTGTCTTTCAAATAGTGCTGGAAAAACGGAAACTCGATGTGCTCGCGGAAGTATTCGGCGGTTTTCTGGCCGAAGTGGATATCGCCGAGGTACTCGGCCTCGCCGGAGTTCCATTGGCCGTGCGACCAAGGGCCCTCGACGAGAATATTCACCGTGTTGGGACTCTGGTTGCGAATGGCTTCATACGTGTGGGGCGGCCCGTAGATGTCCTCCGCATCGAACAAACCGCCCACCGTCATCATGGCGGCGGTAATATCCTTCAGATACGGAAGCGGGTCGCGCGACTTCCAATAGTCCGTGTAAGTGTCGTGCGAAACCAGCTCGTGCCACCATTCGATCTTGCCCTTGAAATACTTCTGGTCGGCGTTGGCGAGCGGCCCCATGCGCAGGAAGAAATCGTAGCCGTCCGGAGTGCCGAAATCGAAGCGGGGACCGGGGATTTCGTTTTCTCCCGTCTTGGGGCGGCCAAAACCCGAAAAGAAACCGAACGCGTGCGCCAGGAAAAGCGCTCCGTTGTGGCGCCAATCGTCGCCGATGAACCATTCGGTAACGGGGGCCTGCGGCGAGACAGCCTTCAGCGCCGGGTGCCGGCTGAGCGCCGCCATGGTGGCATAAAACCCGGGATAAGACGTGCCGGAGATCCCCACGCGCCCGTTGTTATTCGGGATGGTCTTCAACAGAAAATCAATCGTGTCGTAGGTGTCGCTGGCTTCGTCAATCTGGTTCTTGTCGCGCTTGTCGGGAATGTACGGCCGGACGTTCTCGAACGTGCCCTCGGATTTGCCCATCCCTCGCACATCGCAGTAGGCGAAGATGTAACCGTCGCGCGCGAAGAACTCCGAGGGGCCAAGGTAGCGGCGATAGTTGTCCGCGCCGTAAGGCGCCACCGAGTAGGGTGTGCGCTGCATCCAGATGGGATAAGTCTTCGAAGCGTCTTTCGGCGCATAGACGGAGACGAAGAGACGAACGCCGTCGCGCATGGGCGCCAGGTACTCGTACTTGGTGTAATTGGCCTTGATATAATCGCGAAGTTCCTCCGCTTTGAGGCACGCCGCGTCTTCAGGCGCACACTTCTGGGCGGCAACCGGAAGAGCAGTCGAAACCACAATCCAAAACGCGGCAATTCCAACCAGCTTGCGCATGTTTCATAATCTCCATGCAGGGTTTGGGGCAGCAGGGCATCCTACGCGAAAACTCCGTGCGAAGTCAACGCGCTGTTGTATCATTGATTATGAGGGGAATTCAGGGCCCCGAACAAAAAACTTGGCCGAATCAGGAGGAGGCTGATGCTGGGACTAAACCGCTCTGAGAACGTCATGAGCATCTCGCGTTCGAAAGGAGTTTTCCATACTGGGCTGGTCCATCTGCTTATTGTGGCGATTTCGGTGACCACCGCCGGTGTTGCGTTTGCGCAAACCTCTCCCGCGCCTGATCCTTCCATCGTGGCAGCTCAAGTGAAGAAGTTCGGTGTAGGAAAGTCAGTGAAGATCAGGCTGGTCGGTGGCGAAAAGCTGAGTGGGCATATCCAGAACATCGCCGCCGAGGGTTTCACCGTAAAGCTCGCCAAGTCGGGCGGGGAGCGATCAATCCCCTATGCGCAGGTCGCGGAGATCAAAGACCCGGGGCCGCTGCTCTGGATACTGGTCGGCGCGGCACTCGTCATTGTCATAATCGTGGCGGCCAAACATTGAGGTCTTTAGAAGGAGCTTACCGCCGGTTCAGATAAGGCGGCTTACGGCAGATGGCGAAGCTGCACATCCAAGAAAAGCGACACGAGCACGAAGAGTGAAACCCAGGCGATCATCATAACAACGGGCAACCAGAGATAGAATTGGCTTGCGCTCACCGTATGCTCCAACGCGGCGCCACCGCCGATAATTCTGGGCAGTCGCGCAGATCCAAATTGGGTGGTGCTTGCCCCGGTCGAGGTCGGGTCGGCGGATTCTGTCAGTGGCGGCGGGATTTGCAAGGGCCCGCTGCGGTGCGCAATGACACTCAGATGCTGCAGAGCGTTGTGGGCGCCGACGATCGCCTCGCGTGAGAAATAGCCAACTAAAAGGCCCACCAGCGAGACGGTTGCTAAAACGCCCCAGATGGGAAGAATGCCGGATGCCAGCGGGTCCGGTGATTTCACTGTCGGATGCTCGTGAAGCGCCGCCAGGAGGTCAACACTCTTTCCCGTAATGATGCCGAAGAGGGCAAACAGAAAGCCATGGATCGTAAGCGACCAGGTCAGGCGGGAGTTGATCAGGCCGTCTTCGTGCTGGACATACGCGCGTAGCTGTCCGTAATAGGCGAGGACATCCTGCGGGTTCTGACACACGGAGAAGGCACACTCACTGAGGAGGGGCGTTTCTTTAACTGCGCGCGTGTACATCGCCCACATCGTCCCTGCCCTCTCTGGACAACATTTCTAGGCTCTAAACCCTGTGAGCGCTTATGCAGCCTGGAAGCTGCCCGCTCATGATTCCCAACACTGCGTGCCCCTAATCTAAGTATACACCCAACCCGCGCTTAGGCGCCCGGGCGGCAGGGAGGAACTTCGCACAGCGCGACCTGCGGACGCTGGCGGGTAGAGTTTTGCCTAAAAAGAGCCTGGGGGCGGGGTTTTGAACGGCATCGAGAGGGAGTTTGGGAACGGTTGACAACGCCGGGAAATTAGCGTATATACAGTAATATGTTCTCGTGGGACGCCAAGAAAGCCCTGAGGAATCGTTGGAAGCACGGCGTTCCCTTTGAGGAAGCTGCGACGATCTTCGCCGATCCGAACGGCTTGGACTGGGAAGACGTTGAACATGCAGAGACGGAACCGCGCTGGAAGAGACTCGCTCTTTCGGCAGAGGGACATATTCTGCTGGTCGTATACACGGTGCGGAGGTTAAGAAATGGCATCGAATCGATCCGTATCATCAGCGCCCGGCAGGCAAGCCATAAAGAGCGAAAGTCCTATGCCGGATAACCGAATCGACTTTTCCGATATCCCGGAATCGACGGACGCCGAACTCAAACGCGCCCGCCGCGTCGGCAGGCCCCGCACGGGCCACGCGAAACAACTCATCGCCATCCGTATTTCGCCGCGCTTACTCGCGGATATCCGCCGCCGCGCCGCCCAGCGGTCGATGCCCTATCAAACCCTCATTCACGAAATGCTGGAAAAGGCAGCAACGGGGGCAGCTTAACCGTGGCTGGCGCAGAACGCAGCTCTGAGATGGCCAATCTCCCAGTTTTCGAAGGCCGCAGAGCTTTGCTCTGCGCCGGCCGCGAATAGATTACGTGACGCCGAGAGCCGCAGACTCACAGCAGCAGCGAGTCTGCGCTACCCGCTAGAGGGCCATGACTAGTCCCTCGCGGATCAGCCGCCGGACGAGCGTCAGCTTGCCCGCCTCATCGAGATTGCCGGGCAAATCGCGAACCACGAACTTTTCATGGCTCAGAGCGAATCGGACCGCATCGAGGGCGGAGCCGGGAAAACCGATTTCGCGTCCGTAGCAGCGCAGCGATGCGGTATCGCCGACCCTATCGAGCCGATAGCTTAAGCCGGGCCGAGCGCCGGCCAGGGCATTAATGTTCAGGCGATCGAGCTCCGCGACCTGGGCCATTTGACCCGCGAGCACCGGAGGACGCGAAGAAATGAACTCATCAACAAACCGATCGAGAGCCGCGCCGAAATTGGCCGCGCTCGAAGCGCGTTCGAGGAGGCTCCTCGCGGTTTGCGCTGCTTGTGCCGTGTCGAAGTCGGAACGGCTGAATCCGGCGGGGAGCGCTTTGCGGAAGGCGGGGTCGTGCAAGGCAGCGTAGGCCACGGTTTCCAGGAGCAAATCCGTCCACGTGTACCTCAGAACCCCCGCCGTAATGTGGAGTGAAACATCATCGACTGACTGAGCTTCGTGAACGACGCCGCGTGGGATGTACGCGGCGTCCCCCGCCTCCAGCACGAACTCGAGCGTGCGAGCCCCAAGTTGGTGCGCCGCAGCGTCGAACTCCTGGCCTGAAAGCGGCAACTCAACCGGCGTCCCATAAATGGTCCACTTTTTCGATCCCTCCACCTGCAGTACAAACACATCGTGCGTGTCGTAGTGGGGCCTGGCGCCCTGGGCCCCGGGCGGCGTCAGGTAGACGTTCGTCTGGCATGGGTGGCTAAGCTCGTTTTCAAGAGTGCGGCAGAACAGCGTGAGGGAGGGGACGACCGTATCAAGGAATGCCAAGGCTATGGTAGCGCCTTCTTGAAAGAGTTGATACACTTTTGCCACATCGAGCCGACCGCCTGGCGTCGAGTAATCCTCGGAGGTTATTTCCCTTTTTGCATTTTTCAGCGTGATCTCGGGGCAGCGCCGGTCCAATGTGGTAATCACGCGGTCGATTTCAGAAAGACTCAGCAAGGCGCTGAAGTAGCCGGGCTGATTGCGGTTAACGACGAGTGTCTGTTTTTCCCAGTAATCTTCAAAGAAATTCCGAGCGCCAACCGGATAGATCGACCATTCAAGGGAGGGAGTCGGCAGGGAGGAGAGAATCCGCTCCTCATCAGCTTGCAGGGCAGTGCTCGACGCTCCATAGGGCATAGGAACCCTCCGAAGGCCTCTCGAACTCTTCGACCGTAGTTATCGCCGGCTCGGGTTGCCGGTTTTTATCTTCCCGGATCGTGTGGCTTGTCGGGATCGCGCGACTTGTCAGGATCACGCGGTCTGTCGGTATCACGCTTCTTGTCGGTATCACGTTTCTTGTCTGTATCGCGTCGCTTGTCGGGATCGCGCGACTTGTCAGGGTCACGGGGCTTGTCGGGATCACGCGGCTTGTCGGGGTCATTGCCTTGCGAGAACGCCCGCGCCCCGGAGACGAAGGCCGCAGCGCCGACTAGTAGCGCCCCGGAACTGCTCAAGAACGAGCGCCGCGCCAGTCTCCTCTGCGTCACAATCTGGTCCTCAGTCAGGGTCTGTGAATCCGCTAGCTGCCTTTTCTCGTCACTCATTGTATCTGCCCTCCCAGTTCGGCTGTTTGCATCGCTGCCCGCGCTCTCATCCTCCCGGTTTACAATCGCAGTTGCAGGTTAGCCCCTCCGCTTTCGAGACTCCATACAGTTAACTACTGGGATCTGGCGGGGTAAACCTGTAGCCGCAGCCGGCGCGATGAGCTTCAGTTTTCCATATGGCGGGTAACGGAGACATGGTTTACTATGTATGCGTTTTGCCCGACATGCTGGAGCGAATCACGCACCGATGAAGAACAGCATAGGCGCCACCCGGCGGTACTCGAAAAACCGCAGAGTTTCGCTCTGCGCCAGCCGCGATTTGGAAGAATCGCAGAATTAGTCGAGACTGGAGTCCGCACATGAGACACATTCCCACGCAGTGCCTTACGGCGAGAATAGCAAGCAGCCTTTTCGTGCTGTTAGTGCCGGTGATTGCCGTCACCCAACTCTTAGCTGCGCCTCCGCAATCTGCCGGCGGCGCCGCTGTTTACCCGGTGAAAGTCAGCGCGAACGGCCGCTACCTGGTCGATCAGAACAATACTCCGTTCCTGATCGTTGGTGATACCCCGCAAGGATTAATGGGACGCTTAACGGAGGCCCAGGCGGATTTCTACTTTGCCAACCGGCAGCAGCACGGGTTCAATACGCTGGGGTGGATTGACGTAGCCTGCGCCGGCCCGGACTATCGCGACAACAAAGAGGCCACCACGCCGGACGGCATTCGGCCTTTCACCGGGTTCGTTTCCGGCGGGCACGATTTCGAGCATTACGATTTGACCAAGCCCAATGAAGCCTACTTTGCCCGGCTCGACCACATGGTGATGCTGGCGGCGAAGCACGGCCTGCTGGTCTTCATCGATCCCATCGAGACGATCGGGTGGCTTCCCACGCTGCGCAACAACGGACTTGCCTCCGCCTACTCGTACGGACAGTATCTCGGCCGGCGCTACAAGCGTTTTGCGAACGTCGCCTGGTTGAACGGCAATGACTTCAATAGCTGGAAGGATTCCAAGGACGATGCGCTGGTTCAAGCCGTTGCCAAAGGAATCAAGTCCGAGGACCCGGCGCATCTTCATACAGTCGAGCTCAACGTGTGCACCAGTTCTTCGTTGGATGATCCGTCCTGGGCGCCGCTGATTTCCCTGAACGCTACGTATACCTACTCGCCCACTTACATGCAAATGCTCCACAGCTACAGTCAATCGCCCGTGGTGCCGAACTTCCTGGTTGAGGCGCACTACGATTGGGAGGACGTGGGCAAACCGCCGGATTTTGGGACGCCCGCGGTGCTCCGGCGCCAAGACTATTGGACTATGCTCAGCGGCGGCACAGGGCAATTCTACGGCAACAAGTACACCTGGAGTTTCGCTAATGGCTGGGAGACGCACATCAACACTGTGGGCGTCACCCAGCTTGCGATTTGGAAGAGGTTCTTCTCTTCCCTGCCCTGGCAGGATTTGGTCCCGGACCAGGATCACAAGGTAGTGTCCAGCGGTCTCGGCACCTACGGGACGTTTGACACGCGCGTCAGCCAGAGCGATTATTGCACGGCCGCAAGGACTCCTGACGGTTCCTACGTAATCGCCTACCTGCCCACGGCGCGGACCATTACTGTGAATATGGCAAGTTTGAAGGGGCCAGCCCGCGCCACTTGGTTCGACCCTTCAAGTGGTACCTATAAGTTTCCCGGAAATCCGATTGCCAACACGGGAACCCGGCAATTCACGCCCCCTGCCAAGAACCACGAGGGTGCGGGCGATTGGGTGCTGTTGCTGGAGGCTCAAACGATGAAGCGGTGAGCTGGAGTCGCTGTCATCCTGAGCGAAGCGAAGGATCTGCAGTTTCCGTCCGAGAACGAGCTAATACAGTTTCTTCGCCGGCTGGCGCAGATTCCTGTCTTTTGGAGTCTGCGATGTCCCGCAGGGACAGGCTCGAACGCGCGGGTTAGAAAACGCAGGAGTCTGCGCCAGCCCCGTGCTTTTCAGAATGACAGCTTGAGGCTGTTGCCCCGTCAGCGGACCGGCATGACCGGAAGGTTGATGTGCGACGGGCGCTCCCCGTCGTGGTAGAGAGTGTTCAGCGCCGTGACCGCGTGGGTCTCGTAGCCCGGGCGCTCCCCGGTATTGGGATTGACCTCGAAAAAGGGAAAGTTGCTGCTCGAGATGTCCAGCCGGATGCGATGACCGCTTCGGAATCGATTGGCCACACCGACGAGATCAATCGTCACCTTGCGAATTTCGCCTTGCTTCAGCAAAGTCCGTGCGGAAGCGCAATCCCCTGAACTGACGCGGACGATGCGGTCGGCGAGGTTCATGGCGTATCCCCGCGGGTAGTCACGATTCGGCGGGGCGACATCCATCAGCTTGGCTGTGAAATCTGTGTCCGGCGCGGAGGAGGAAATCCAGAGGTCGACGCTGAGCGGCCCCGCGATCTCGAGAGCAGACGCGAGAGGCGGCGTTTGGAAAACCAGAACGTCGCGTCGAGAAGCCAAGGGCAGATCGTTGTCGCAGCCAAAGATCCTGACATTGCAGCGCTGGTCGCGAGGACCGGCGGGCGACAGCTCCTTGCCGGAATCAATCTGCCCGCCGATCGTAGGAACTGGGTTTCGGGGGTCGAACGAAAAAGTGCTCGCGGCCTCCATGCCCGGTTGCTGTTCACTTAAGCTGCCATCGCCGCCGAGGTAGTACGCACGAGTAGTAGTCTCAGGAGGAGGCCATGCGGTTGTGGCCAGCCACCGGCCTCCGTCCTCCATGAATCCTTTCTCAGTACGCATGCCATCGCCGCCGCCCATAACGAACAAGCGCACACGAGGCTCATCGAGCACGCCAGTATGGTTGCCCTTCAGAACCTGATCGAACCAGCGCAACTCCTCCGCGCTCATATCGACTTCAGCGGCAGGCCCGAAGTCTACGTCTCCCGAGGCGCGCGGGCCGATTCCGTGCACCCAGGGGCCCATCAGAAGCTTGGTCGGAGACTTGTGCCGGGAGGCCAGTCCCATGTAATTGTGAAGCGTGCCGCGTTCGAACAGGTCGTACCAACCGCTCAGGAAATAGACAGGAATATCCGGATATTGGTCGTAAGCCTCCTCGAAGTTGAAGCCATTCTGCTTCCAGTGGTCGTCGTACAGGGAATGTTCGACGAAATCTTGAAACCAGCGTTGATTCACCGGATCGCGCATCAGCGGCGAGGCGTTGGGGCGAAACGGGTAAGCGCGCAGCCATCCGCCCATCTGCCCGTGCAGAATCTCGAGCATCGCCGCCTTGAGAGCAGGATCCCGCTCGGCTTCCTGGCTGGTGGAAGAAAGGATCAGCGGGTACACCAGATTGTGCAGCAAAGTGAACGCGCCGCCGCGGTAGGCGCCATCGTCGAAGTAATTGGACGTGCCGACCATAACGAACATGGCTGCCAGATGGGGGGGACGCAGGACCGCCAGGGCGTTCTGCACCTGCGCGAGGTAGGATCCGCCGTAGGTTCCTACCTTGCCGTTCGACCAGGGCTGCGCCGCCGCCCATTCCACCGTGTCGTAACCGTCTTTGCCCTCGTTCACGTCGATGTAGAATGTGCCTTCGGATCCGTAGCGGCCGCGGCAATCCTGCACCACGGCAACATAGCCGCGCTCAGCGAATCGGTGGGCGAGGTTCCCCGCACCAGGGCCAGGATCCTTGCCATAAGGGGTACGCGAGACCAGCACCGGAAACTTGCCTTCGACCGGCATGCCGGCGCGCGCCGGCATGTACACCTCCGCCGCGAGCGTCACGCCCGCTCGCATG
>Ga0335078_10012480_pt1 | contig 12605 bp, 11 predicted proteins | sample Lox_Sample_32_FD_206711 | JGI IMG/M metagenome (GOLD analysis project Ga0335078, IMG submission 206711) | Soil microbial communities from Loxahatchee National Wildlife Refuge, Florida, United States - Lox_Sample_3.2 | ecosystem: Environmental > Terrestrial > Soil > Wetlands | place: USA... | reverse complement strand
TGGGCGACACGATCGAAACCGGCCCCACGGGAAACAATCTGCGCGATCTGCGAATCCTCCTGGCGGAATGAATTTCCAGGCGCGCGGATTTCGCATCAAGCGTGGGCGCTAAACGCATGGGCGTGTCCGCATCGCTTTCGCCGCGCGAACGGGTGTATACTGCCAATAAGAGTGACTGGAATTCGGAGAGACGATTTCCCCTTCCGCAAGCCGCCATGAATGAACTGAAAATATTTCAGAAGACCGAATCGCTCCACGAGGGGCGCTGGTGGAAGCCGATGCCGGAGGGGCGTGTGCACTGCTACCTTTGCCCGCGGCATTGCCACATCGGGGAAGGGCAGGCGGGCTTTTGTTTCATCCGCGTGAATCAGGGCGGAAAGCTTTACAGCCTGGGATACGCTTCGCCCGCGGCGCTGCAAATCGATCCGATCGAGAAGAAGCCGCTCAATCATTTTTTGCCGGGAACGCGCGTTTTTTCGCTGGGCACGGCGGGCTGCAACATGGGCTGCTTTTTCTGCCAGAACTGGGACATTTCAAAATCGAAATCGGACCAGGTTCATTCGACGCACATTCCGCCGGAAGACGTGGTCGCGCTGGCCATTCGCTACGGCTGCCCCTCCATCGCATTTACCTATAACGAGCCGACAATTTGGGGCGAGTATGCGATCGACATTTGCCACGCCGCGCGGGAAGCGGGAATCCGCACGGTCATGGTCACCAACGGCTACATCACGCGGGAAGCGTTTCACGATATCTACGATCATGTGGACGCGGCGAATGTGGACTTGAAAGCGTTCACCGAGGGATTTTACGGCCGGATCACGCTCACGCATTTGCAGCCCGTGCTGGAAATGCTCACGTGGTTGAAAGAGGAGACGAGCGTGTGGTTTGAAATCACCAATCTTTTGATTCCAACCCTCAACGACGATCCCGGAGAAATTCGCAAGCTTTCGGACTGGATTCTCGAGCATCTCGGCCCGGAAGTTCCGCTGCATTTCACCGCGTTCCATCCCGATTTCAAGCTGCGGGACAAGCCGAGAACGCCTCCCGAAACGCTGCACGCTGCGCGCACAACTGCGCTGGACGCGGGCCTGCACTACGTCTATGAAGGAAATATTTACAGCGACGCCGCCAACACCTTTTGCCCTTCCTGCGGCAGAATTGCGATTCGCCGCTCTTGGCACGACGTCCTGGAAAATTCGCTTCGCGACGGCGCTTGTCCCTCCTGCGGCCACAAGATTCCTGGGTGGTGGACGAATGCTTCCGCTCCTACCCGCGCCGCGGCGCTCGCATCCTCCGAAAAAAGAGCAAGCAAGTACCGCGCGCTGAATCTGTAAAGGGCGCTCGCCGGCCGCTGAGCACCAGTCATCATCGAGTCGCGCTTCCCATCGGCATATTCATCGGCGCGGAGGAATCGGCCGGCGTCGAGGGCATTCCGGCGAGATACGCGTAGATCCACAATTGCCACTGGCGATCGAGTTCCAGCGGAGTCGTGCCCAAAACGTTCGCCACCTCGGCTACATTGGGATGCGGCATTTTCGCGGCGTATAGTTTCCGGACCGCGCTGCGCCCTCCGAATTCCGCGATTTCGCTGATCCACGCCGCGCCGAGCAAATTGCGATCCTCGGGATGGGAAATTTCTCCGCCCGGATCGCTCAGCACGCTCGCGAGCCTCTTGTGTCCGAGCCGCTGCTCGACTTGCGCGGCCGCCATTCCAATTTCCATTCCACGCCAATTTCCCGCGAGCCACGTCGCGATCCACAACGCGATTTGCGCGTTTCCGGGCTTGCCCCAAGCGGCGTTCAGGAGCGCTTCCGCATCGGCGGTGGCGGGAAGGCGGAGATTGCCTTCGTTCCGCGCCGCGCGAATCGTCGTTCCCGAGACGGAGTAATAACGGATCGAAACTCCATCCGCTTGCGGCAAGGGCCGGAATTCGTGATCGAAGACGATGCGGATTTTTATATTCGAGCCTGCATCGCCGAGCTTCTTCTCCAGGGCCGCGAAGAGCGGCTCCCGCTGCGCTGCAAACTCCGTCAGAGCGTCCCGCGAAAACGCGTCAGGCGTCGAGAGTATCTCGTAATGCGCGGATGTCACGCGCTGCATGAAGGATTCGCGGACGAGCTGGCGAAGGCTGCCTCCAAAAAAGAAAAGCGCGATGACGATCGCGGCCGTGCATAGGGAAAAGATCACCAGCGGTTCGCGGAATCCGCGGCCGGGAAGCGTGTTTTCGCTCATGGCGTTGCCTTGTTGGAAGGGCGCTGGCCGGACATTTCGTTGGTTGCCGGTTGAAAATATTGTTCGACGTCCGTTTCGGGGAAGCCGCGATTATTCAGATGGACGCGCAGTTGCGCTTCGGAAACGGGGCCTAGCGCAAATAGGGCGCGGATCGATTCAAATACGACCTGATGCTCCGGCTCGGCGAACGCGCGCGGGCCGAGGGATTGGATAAGATTCTGCCGCAGATTGCGAGGGACCGACTCGTCGCAAAGCGTGCGGAGGGCCCGGATTTCGGCTGCGAATTGTGTTTTGCGATCCATAGCAACAGTGGCGCGCAAACCGTTTTCCTTTTTAAATAAAGCATGGCGCAAAATGATGCAATCAGGCGCGCAATAATTAGTGTATTCCAGATATGTCGCGGCAGACGAGGATTCTTCATCCACGGCAACGGACAGACATTGCGCGGATGAGTCCGAGCCGCTGGAGAACTCTCTTGCCTCAGTGTGAGATTGTTTGCGGAGCGGCGGGAGCGCCGCCGAGCAGGCGGTTGGCGGCAGCTTTTGCCGCGGCGTCAGATGGATCCATGGCCAACCCATTCTCGTATTCGACGAGGGCTTCGGCGGGGCGGCTGGTCAATTCCAGCGCTCGGCCGAGGCCGAAGTGAGCATGGCTGTCAAATGCGTTGCCGGCGAGCGCCTGGCGGAACGATTTCTCCGCGCGAGGAAAATCCTGCCAAGAAAGGTAGATGTCGCCAAGCTCGTCGCATGCGTCCGTGTTGAAATCGGCGCTCACGGAGCGGTTGAATTCGTCGCGCGCGTCCTCGGGGCGTCCCTGGATCACGAGAAATTGGCCGTAGGCGTTGCGCGCGTTGGTCGAAAGCGGCGAGAGCGTAGTGGCGACGCGGAATTGCCAATCGGCTTCGGTGGCGCGTCCCAACGCGGACAAAGTCGCCGCCAGGACGACGTGGCCAAAAGAGCTATCTGGCCGAGCGCGCAAAGATCTCGCGGAGTAGTCCATGGCTTCCAAATAGCGATGCTGCATCTGGCGGAGCATCGCCAAGCTGTCCAGCGCGTGCGTATTGTTGGGAGCGGTGGTCAGCGCGTCCAGCCATTCCCGTTCGGCGAGCTCCAAATTCCCGCGGTTGAAATCGATGGTGCCGAGGTCGGAGCGGATGAAGCTTACATCTCCCTGCGATGCAATCATGTCGTGAAACAGGGTTCCTTCCTCGCGCCACACCCGGTTGCGCGAAACTGTTTTCGCGCCGTACAGAAGGGCGAAAACGCAGAGCAAGGCCGGGACAGCGCGCGCCGCAAACTTCGGAATCGCGGGGACGCTCCCGTTCCACACCATCACAGCGCTCCAGGCAACGAGCCAACAGAACCCAAAGGAAGACAGATACAAGTAGCGCTCTCCAAATACGCCCGCGGGCATCCACTGCGCATTCAGCACGGGGCCGAGAGGCAGGAAAATCCACACGAGCGCGAAGGAAACGATATGAGCGCGCCTCCACAACCACGCAAACAAAATGGCGCTGAAGAGGATTCCCACGAGACCAAGGAGAACCTTGGCATCTGTGAAATGCTCGCTCGCGTGAAACAGATAGAACGCCGAAAGGCGCGCGGGCCAAATCAACTTGCCGATGTACTGCCCGATGAGCGCCACGGCGGAAAGGCCGGTCTGATACCAGGACAAGTTGGGACGCATGACGACCGCGGCGAACCCTCCAATCACCGCGGTGCGAACGGCCAGATAGAGCGCGGCGACGATCCAGAGCGCGGCGTAGCGCGAGAATTTTTCCTTGGCTGAAGTCGCCGAGCGATCTTCCCGGTAGAAATATTCGTACAGCATGGCCAGCACGGGCAGCGTCATGGCCTGCTCTTTCGACAAAAGAGCCAGGGCGAACGAGACGCACATCGCCGTGCGCGTCCAGAATATGTTTTTCGCTTCCGGCAGTTTGATATAGAGGAAAAATGCCGCGAGATAAAATACGGCCAGCTCGAGATCGGTCACGCCGGCGATCCAGGCGATGGATTCCGTGTGAATCGGATGCAGAGCGAACAATCCGGCGGCGATGAGCGCCACGCGGTCTCCGCTCAGCCGGCGCAGAATCGCGAACACCAGCCACACCACGACGGCGTCCAGCAGAATATTGGCCAGATGAAAAGGGAAGGGCACGAGGCCCGCGATCTGGTACGTCAGGAGATATCCGAGCGTCATCATCGGGCGATAATAATTGGAAACGCCTTGCGCGCCTTGAAACGACCAAACCGTCGTGCTGAAAATTTGCCGCAGATATTTGAACGAATGCGCGTAGGGATTTCCCACAACCTGGAAACTGTCGTCATAAACGAACGCGTTGAATAAGGTGTTGGCGTAAGGCAGAAACGCAAGAAGGAAGAGGATAAGAAACGTGACCGAGTCCCGATTCGTTTTCCGCGCCGCAATTCCTCCGGGCATCGCTGGATCATCCATGCACTGATGCTACTGGAGCGGGGCGGCGGAAACCATCCCGGCGCCGGCCACGCGTGACAGAATCGTCAGCCATGCGGAGGATCGACAAGAGGACCGCATTCTGAGGTAGACTACCTGCATCGCCCTGGGTGGAACACTCTTGTAGAGGGATCAGGCCATGCCGAAAAATGTGCGCTCTTTGCTTTTTGTGTTTTTGATTTTCCTTGCCGCCGGCGCTCGCGCCCAGGAAACGCCCGAGTGGACCAACCCGTTTCCGCCCTACCGGATCGTCGGCAACATTTATTATGTTGGGAGCCAGGGCCTCGCCGCATTCCTGATCGTCACGCCGCAAGGAAATATTTTGATCAACAGCAATCTGGAAAAATCCGTGCCCATGCTTCGCGAGAGCGTCGAGAAATTGGGTTTTCGCTTCAAGGACACCAAGATCCTCTTGATCAGCCACGCGCATTTTGACCACTGCGCGGGCAGCGCCGCGGTGAAGGAATTGACCGGCGCAAAGTACATGGTGATGGACGCGGACGTATCCGAAATCGAGGCAGGCGGAAAAATCGATTACGGGCGCGGAGTGCGCCTCAGCGACTCCGGAGGCACTCAGTACCAGCCCACGAAAGTCGATCGCGTGCTGCATGACGGCGACGAGGTGAAGCTGGGCGGCTCCGTGCTCGTCGCGCATCTCACGCCGGGACACACCAAGGGCACGACCACCTGGACGATGAAAGTGAAGGAAGGCGACAAGATATACAACGTCGTGATCGTGGGAAGTCCCAACGTCAACCCGGGCTACAAGCTGGTGAATAATCCGCTCTACCCCAACATTGCCGAGGACTATGAGAAAATGTTTCGCGTACTGAATTCGCTGCCGATCGACGTGTTCCTCGGAGCGCACGGAAATTATTACGGGATGGAAGCGAAGTACGCCCGTATGAAAGAGGGCGGCCCCAATCCGTTCATTGACCCCGACGGGTACAAGAGTTATATAAGCGAACGCGAGCAGACATTCCGCGCGGAATTGGCCAAACAAAAGGGCGAGGCACAATAGGAAATATCCAGGTCTACTCCTTTGCAGGAGCAGGCCGTGACCAACGAAGATCGGAGGTTTTTCGTGCGCAATAAAAGCATCAAATTATTGCTATCCGCTGCGTGTTTCCTTTTCGTTTCCGTTTCGGTATCGGCGCATCACGGAGCCGCGGGCTTCGATGTGGATAAGGAATTAACCTTGAAGGGAACGGTGACGGAGTGGATCTGGTCCAATCCACATTGCTTGCTAAAGTTCGATGTTACGGACGACGCCGGGAACGTAACCCATTGGGCCGCTGAAGGAAGCAATCCCGTCGGGATGGTAGAACGCGGCTGGACCAAGCAGATCCTTAAGCCCGGCGATAAGATCAGTCTTACCGTGAGGCCCGCCAAGAACGGCGCTCCGGTAGGTCAACTCTTGAAGTTGGTCCTGCCCGACGGCCAAAACTTGGTGGGCTGGCCGCCCGGGGTGCGCTGATCGCAGCGGTGTCGCGCTCGCCAGCCAGCGATTTTTTCCACGGGATACCGCTCTGTGCGGGTATTCGGGCGCACTAACTTAGTGGGAAATTGCATGAACTTGTAATGCGCCGTCGCGGACTCGTTTGCAACGCCGCAATCAAATGTCCGCAATCAAGGGCGCGTGAGGAGCTGGAAATGTCTAAGCGGTATTGGCACTGCTTGATTGGGATTGTTGCGGCGCTGTCGCTTTCAATTGGCGCGCTCGCTCAAGGCGCTCCGCCGCAGAAACCGGATGCGGCGAAAAGTCAAAAGGCAGCGCCGGCCCCGCGCCGCGACTTGACGGGATTATGGGCCGTGGACGAAAAGTTGAGGATGGAAGGCGTCTCCCCGGCGGGCGTAAAATCCCATGCTCCTTTCACGGCGCTGGGCGCTGAAATCGCCAACAACGTCTACAAGCCCGGAGACGGCCCAAGAAAAGTTCCCATCGGACAGGTCAACGATCCGCTGGACGGCTGCGATCCGGCGGGCTTCCCGCGCAACTTGCTGTTTGAGTTCCGGAACTTTCGCGTGGACCAGACTCCGAGTCAAATGCTCATGATGTATCAGTACCAGCGGGTGTGGCGCGCCATCTGGACCGATGGGCGGCCGCTCCCAAAGGACCCGGATTCGAGTTGGTACGGCTACTCGGTGGGGAAGTGGGAAGACGATTACACGTTTGTCGTCGAGACGGTTGGGATGGACGAACGAACGTGGCTGGACAACGCCGGCAATCCTCACAGCAGCGATATGCGCGTCGAGGAACGCTACCACCGCGTGGACCACGACAACCTGGAACTGACCGTGAAGATCGATGACCCGAAGATTTACACCGAGCCCTGGCTGGCTCGCGACAAATTCCCGCTCAAGTTGATGCCGGACAATACGGAAATTATCGAGATGATTTGCGCGCCGAGCGAGGCGGAAGAATACAAGAAGGTGATGGCCGTACCGCTTTCCAAATAGCGCTTCCTGACGCGCCTGGTTCGTCAGGATTATGGGCGCGCGTGAACCTGTCTTTGTTTGTTTTCAACGTGCTCGTCGATCCATTTCAGAATGAGATCGGCGACTTGGTTGCTGTTCTTGTCCTGCATGAGCATGTGGCTGTTCCCGAACACCCCATACTTGGGCAGGTGCATCATCGTTGCGTCGCCTCCTGCGGCATTGATCTGCTGCACGAATTTCGCGCACGATTCAAAACGATCCTTCCAAAATTTCGCGTAGTCGGGGACATCTCCCAGATGGTCGCCAAATACAACGAGGGTGGGGATTTTCACCAAGGTTGAAATCTCATGAGAATTTAGCTCGGCGCATCCCGTTTCGATCGTAATCAGCCCCTTGATGCTTTCGGGGTTGATGAGCGCGGCCTCCTCGGGAAAAAAGCCCGATTCGGAATGGCCCATCAAGATGGCGCCTTTCAGCTTGATCGCCAGGCCCGAAAGATTCGTCCACGTTGGGTTCACTTGGGGAAGCGTGGCGTTGAGATCCGGGATGACTTGTTTGCCGAATTCCTCGAACGCTTCCACCGGAAATTTTTCATCGTTGAATGCTTTCCCAGCCGCAGGCCCGAACCGAAAGGCCAGCCAGGCGATTTCATGGGTCGCGGTGCGCATTTCGGGCATGTCGCTGGGCGGCCGCTTGCCTAATTTAATTTCGTTGTAGATGGTGGCGTCGAATCCGGAACGCGCGCGCGAGACTTGGTCGGGAAGATAAACGGCGCGGTGTTTTCGCAGAAAATATTCATTCCAGCCCATGCGGCCGTCGGGAGTGGTTTCGTAGCTTTTCGAGCTGAGGCAGCAGCCGTGGACCATGACGACGGGGAAGTGCGCTTCCGCGCCCTCGGGAATTTGATACTGCACGTACATCTGGTCGACCGTGATGTTTCCGGTGTTGATGCCGGTGCCTAGAAATCCGTTTGTCGATCCGGTGAGCGCATCCGTGAACATGGTGCGCCCGCCGACAAAGAAGCTGCCTTGCTCTTTGAGGACCAGCGAATCGGCCATGGCCGCGCCCGCGGCGGCCAGCAGCATGGCCGAAATTGCCCCGAGAACGAAATATCGACGCGTGTTCTTCATGGGGGTCTCCCGTAGGACAGGCTTCAGCCTGTCGCTTTTGGCCCAAATTTAGAAAACGGCAACCGACAGGCTGAAGCCCGTCCTACTAAGCGCTCGTAACCGCTCCTAGCGATGCGGAACTCACCAGCGCCGCGTATTTGGCGAAGACGCCGGTCTTGTAACGCGGCGCGGGCGCCCTCCATCCATCGAGGCGCTGCTTGATTTCGGCGTCAGTCAACTCGACGCGCAAACTTTTCGTCGCGAGATCGAAAACAATTTCATCGCCCTCGGCGACAATCGCAATGGGGCCGCCGCGCGCGGCTTCGGGAGCGGCGTGGCCGGCCATCAGGCCGCGGGTCGCGCCGCTGAAGCGGCCGTCGGTGAGCAGCGCCACGTCTTCGCCGAGGCCCTGGCCCACAAGAGCCGCGGTGAGGCCGAGCATCTCGCGCATGCCGGGCCCTCCGCGCGGCCCTTCGTAGCGCACCACGACGACATCGCCCTTTTTAATTTGTCCCTTCACGGCGGCATCCATCGCATCTTCTTCCCGATTGAAAACGCGCGCCGGTCCGCGATGATACGGCCTTTCGTGCCCGGAAGTTTTCACCACGCATCCTTCGGGGACCAGATTGCCGCGCAAAATCATCAAGCCGCCTGTCGTCTTAATGGGATCGGAAAGCGGGCGCACCACGTCCTGGCCGGGACGCTCCTTCGCCCCGAGCGCTTCTTCGTCCAGTGTCTTCAGGCTGGCCGTGATTTGTCCGCGACGCAGCAAGCCAGCATCCAGCAAGCGTTTGGCCAGCAGCGCGGGCCCTCCGGCGTTGTACAAATCCACCGCCGTGTATTTTCCCCAAGGTTTCATGTCGGCGAGGAGAGGAGTTTTTGCGCTCATGTCGCCGAAATCGTCGAGGTGCAACTCGATGTCCGCTTCCTTAGCCATGGCCAGCAAGTGCAGGACGGCGTTGGTCGAGCCGCCCGTGGCCACCACACAAAGAATCGCGTTTTCAAATGCCTCGCGCGTCAGAATTTTTCGCGGCGTGATTCCTTTGCGAAGCAGTTCCATGACTAGCGTGCCGGCGCGATAGGAGGCTTCGTCCTTGCGCGGATCGGTGGCGGGGACGTTGCCAAGCCCCATGGGAGTCAAACCGATGAATTCCAAAGCCGTGGCCATCGTGTTGGCCGTGAACTGGCCGCCGCAGGCTCCCGCGCCCGGGCAAGCCACGCGTTCAATCTCTTTCAGTTCGGCGTCCGACATTTTTCCGGCCGAGTGCGCGCCGACAGCTTCGAAGACATCCTGGATGGTGACGTCGTGTCCTTGAAACCGCCCCGGCTGAATCGATCCGCCGTAAAGGACCAGGCCCGGCAGATTCAATCGCGTTAGTCCCATCGCGGTGGCGGGAATCGTCTTGTCGCATCCGGCGAGGGCGATCATGGCATCGAACATGTAGCCGTGTCCGACGAGTTCGATCGAGTCGGCGATCACTTCGCGGCTCACGAGGGACGCTTTCATTCCCTCGGTGCCCATCGTTTCGCCGTCGCTGATGGCGATGGTGTTGAATTCCAGCGGCGTGCCACCGGCGGCGCGGACTCCCTCCTTTACTTTTTCGGAAAGTCTCCGCAAGTGCGAATTGCAGGGCATCGCTTCGATCCACGTATTGGCGATGCCGACGAGCGGCTTGGCGAGATCGTCGTCCGTCAGCCCGATCGCATAAAAGTAAGAGCGCGCGGGCGCTCTCGACGGGCCGTCGATCAAGATGCGGCTATGTTCCCTGAAACGCGAATCCATGATCCCTCCGGGAAGTGGCTAACGAGCAGTGGCTAGTGACGAGTGGCTAGTGTGTTGACGGAGCAGCGGCCGTTGCTAGCCACTAGCCACTCGCCACTAGACACTCGCCACTAGACACTTCATTTCCGTCCCCTACGCGCCTTCGGCGATGACGCGATTCTTCTTCATCCACGGCATCATCGAACGCAATTGCGCGCCGACGCTTTCGATGGGATGCTTTTGCCCAGCTTCCCGGAGCTTCTGGAAATTTTTGAGGCCGGTGGCGGCTTCGTTCATCCATTCCTTGGCGAATTTGCCGGATTGAATGTCGGCGAGGATGCCCTTCATGCGTTCTTTCGTGGCCTTGTCGATGATGATCGGGCCGCGCGTCAAGTCGCCGTATTCGGCGGTGTTGGAAATCGAATAGCGCATTTCGGAGATGCCGCCTTCGTAGATCAGGTCCACGATCAGCTTCATTTCGTGGCAACACTCGAAGTACGCCATCTCGGGCGCATAGCCCGCTTCGACCAGCGTTTCGTAGCCCGCCTGAATTAGCGCGGTGATCCCGCCGCAGAGCACGGACTGTTCGCCGAAGAGATCGGTTTCGGTCTCCTCGCGAAAATTCGTTTCGATCACCCCGGCGCGCGCGCCGCCGATGCCGCTGGCGTACGCCAAGCCGATTTTTTTCGTGTCGCCGGCCGGATCCTGGTGAATGGCCAGCAGGCAGGGAACTCCCGCGCCTTGCGAAAACTGATGGCGCACCAGGTGTCCCGGCCCCTTGGGCGCGACCATGAAGACGTTGACGTCCTTGGGCGGCTTGATAAATCCGAAATGGATCGAGAAGCCGTGCGCCAGGGCGAGATATTTCCCAGCGCGCATGGCTTGCGCGATTTCGGCATCGTAAATTCCCGGCGTCAGCTCATCTGGAGTTAGGATCATGACGATGTCGGCTTCTTCCGCGGCTTGGCGCACCGGCATTACGCGCAGCCCGGCCTTTTGCGCCTTGGCAACCGAAGCGCTGGTGCTCTTCAGGCCGACGATTACGTCGCAGCCCGAGTCGGCCAGATTCATGGCGTGGGCGTGTCCTTGCGAACCAAAGCCGATGATGGCGATTTTCTTGTTTTGGATGTATTTCAAATCCGCGTCTTTATCGTAGTAGACCTTCACAGTTCCTCCTGTTGCGTTGCTGGGTTTTCCTTTTTAAATCGCTGCAACTTTTTACTTGCCGCTGCATGCTCCAAAAAGACGGCGCTTTGCAGCGCACATCCCGCGTGCGGGACGTGCGCCTTGGATGCAAGCCGTGCTCGCCTGAAGGCGAGCGCTACACGGCCCCGCCAACAATTTTCACACCGGCTTTTCAGCCTGAGTTTGGGTGCTGTTGGTAGGACTAAAACCGACAGGCTGAAGCCTGTCCTACTCAAGGCCTTCCGCGGTGAATAGTTTAAACCTTTGCTTGCGGGTAGCATCCAAGAATTTTCACAGAGTCGGCAAATTCTTTTAGCTCCTCGAGCGCCGCCCGCGTCTCCGGATCCTTCAGCGAAGTCTGCAAATCGAGATAGAAGCAATAGCTCCACGGCGTGCCGGGAATGGGGCGGCTTTCAATTTTCAACAAATTCAGGTTGCGCCGAGCAAAAGCGTTCAAAGCGGAACACAGCGAACCCGGCTTGTGCGCGAGGTGCAGGACAAGGGAAAGCTTGTCCGCGTCTTCCGCGACTTCAGCGGAAGCGGCCAGCAGCAGAAATCGCGTGTAATTTTCCGAATGATCCTCGAGGTGCTCGCGCAGGATCACGCCGCCATAGACCGCTGCCGCGCGCTTGCTCGCAATTCCCGCTTTCGATGGGTCCCCGGCCTCCATGACTTGGCGCACGCTTCCCGCCGTGTCGTCGGTCGCGACCCGCTTGATCGAGGGGTGGCTCGCGAAGAATCTTTCGCACTGTGCGAGCGCGACAGGATGGGAGGAAACCTGCGTGATGCGGTCGAATGTCGCGCCAGGAACGCCGATCAGATTGTGCACAATGGGAATCACGACTTCGGCCTGGATGTGCAGGCCGCTGGAAATCAGCAAATCATAGGAGCGATGGACTGAGCCTGCCAGGCTGTTCTCAATCGGAGCGAGGATGTAATCCGCGGCGCCGTCCTCGATGCTCGTGTAAAGCTCCTCGAACGTCGCCCGCGGCACAAGCTCGATATTTTCGCCCAGCAGCTTGATGGCGGCCTCTTCGCTGAATGCGCCGCGCTCGCCCTGAAATGCGATTCGGCAAGACGAAGGGACCTTCATTCCCATCGTCCACGGACTAGAATGTGCGCGTGAAAGCGTCGCGGCATAAGCACTCAAACTATCAGGCCGCGAAGCCGCCCGTCAAACGTAGGACAGCCTTCTAGGCTGTCCTCAGGCGTAATGACAACACAGCAAGATGAGCCAAGGATGCTTGTCCCACATAATCGGTGACGCGCAGATCGTCGAACCAACATGCCTGCTAGGCCCGCGGAACTCGCTTCCCGCCGAGCACCGTAGCGCTCGGGAAGAGCCTCTGATGCCCGGTGATCTTGTTCTTAAAATTATCGAGAAACTCAAAATTTCCTTTTCT
>Ga0335078_10012479_pt1 | contig 12605 bp, 12 predicted proteins | sample Lox_Sample_32_FD_206711 | JGI IMG/M metagenome (GOLD analysis project Ga0335078, IMG submission 206711) | Soil microbial communities from Loxahatchee National Wildlife Refuge, Florida, United States - Lox_Sample_3.2 | ecosystem: Environmental > Terrestrial > Soil > Wetlands | place: USA... | reverse complement strand
CCAACTTCGAACCTGTGGCCTGGAGGTGGCAGCTTGAGCTCGACGATCGTCACGATCGTGGGCAATCCGCGTCCGGCGTCACGCACCCACGTGCCCGCGCGCACGCTCGCTCGCGTACTCGCTCGCGTACTCGGGACCGAGGCGCCCGCCGACGTGGACCTGGCGGATCTCGGTGCGGCGGTGCTCGACCCCGAGGACGACCTCGCTGACGCTGCGGTCGACACGGTGCTTAGCGGCGATCTGCTCGTGATCGCAAGCGATCCCCAAATGAAGTCCGGACACGCCCGATCGGCCGAGAGGGGCCGCGGACGAATCTCCGCGGCTCCTTCGCTGCCGCTCGAGCCGCGGCATGATCGCGCGCGCTGTTGTTTGGCGCGGAATATGTGCCGCGAGGCGTCCGAGGCCGCGTCGGGAGCGGCAGCGAGAGCGTGGCCCTCAGGCGGCGTCAGCTTCCGAGGCGGGGACGCGCACGGTTACATGCGTGCCAGCCGGGCTCGAGTGGATGATGAGGGCTCCGCCGAGAGCGTCGGCGCGGCTCCGTAGCGAAGCCAGGCCGATGTGGCCGGCGCGCAGCGCTTGTGGCAGATCGGCGCGGTCGAAGCCAACCCCGTCGTCGGCGATGCACAGCTCCACGGTCCCTTCGACCTGTTCAAGTGTCACGGTGACTTTGCCGGCGTGCGCGTGCCTGGCGACGTTGGTGAGTAACTCGCGCGTGGCGCGGGTGAGGAACTGGCCGTGCACGGCGGGGATCGCTTCTCCCAGCTGAGTCACTACCGTCCATCCGCGACTCTCGGTGTAGGTCCTGACCGATGCGGCGATGCTCTCGGTGAGGCTCGAGGACCGCAAGACGACGGGTGAGAGCTCGGCCACGAGGGTGCGTAGGCGGAGGTGGGCCGCGTCAAGCTGAGGCCGTGCGCGTTCCAAGGCGCTGAGATCCCCTCTGGCAGCCTCCGCCAATTCTTGGCGCGCGGCTAGCACGTACTGCAGGGCATCGTCGTGGATCAGCTCCGACAGCAGTGCCCGTTCCCGCTCCTCGGCGTGCACAACCTCCATGGCGAGCAGTCTTCGCTGACGCGCGCATTCTTCGAGCTGAGCCATTCGCTCGGAAAGGGTATGAGTGCGCTCGGCGACGCGGGCCTCGAGGTCGGCGAGAAGTTGCACGTGCTCCATCGCGATCGCGGTGGAGTCGGCGAGTGCCCGGGCGACCTCGATGAGCGCCGGCGAGGGCCTCACTGGCTGAGCCCAGTAGGTGCCGATGGCACCAAGAGGTGCCTCAGGGCGGATCGGCATCATGATGAGGCTGCGAACAAACGTCGGACGGTATGCGTCCTGGGGGATGCGGTCGTCGACTCGCACGTCCTCGATCACGACTGGGGCGCCGCGCGTCATCGACCAGCCGCTGATGCACTCGTCGATGGGGAAGCGTCTGCCCTTCCAGAGTGGGGAGATCGCGTCTTCATCGGCGTAATGGACCTGTTTCCCGTCCCGGAGGACGAACGTGGCCCCGTCGGCGTTCGCCAGGTCGCGGGCAGCCTGCCGGACGACCGCCTGCACGTCGGCCAGGGAACGAGCGCGCGAGAGATCCTGGACCGCCCGTACCAGTCGAGCCAGCTGCGCCGTTGACGGTGCGTGCTCGAAGCGGTCCGTTCCTTCACCGTCTGGGGCGGGGGCCGCGGGCATCGTGGACGCGGTCTACCCGCGATGCGAGAAACCGACCACTTGGTCACTCGAGAATGTGCTGCCTCATCGCCGCCGCGACCGCAGATGCCCGGTCTGACACGCCCAGCTTGTCGTACAGGGTTTGGAGATGGCTCTTTATCGTCGCGGTGCCCAGGACGAGCTGGTCAGCGATCTGGGGAGTCGTGAGGCCGTCGGCAACCATCCGGAGCACCTCGAACTCCCGAGGGGATAGCCGCGGTCGTCCGTTCACGGCGTGTCGACGGAGCTCGCGGACAAGCTCGGCCTGGACGTCCAGGGGCATCCGCACCTCACCCCGCGCCGCTGCCGAGACCGCGTCGAGGATTGCTTCACGATCGGCTTCCTTTGTGAGGTATGCGGACGCGCCACTCGACATCGAGCGGAAGATCGCCTGGGCGGAGAGATGTGCAGACAGCAGCACCACCGCGGTCGACATCCCGTCGCGGACGATCGCATCCAGGACGTCGACGCCGTCGAGCCCGGGCATGCCGACGTCGAGCAGCGCGACCTGCGGCCGCAGCGCGCGGATCTCCTCGAGCGCAGTGATTCCGTCACTTGCCTCTCCAACCAGCCGGAAATCGGCGTGCTGAGTAACGGCGCGAGTGAGTCCCTCCCGAAATACGGGATGGTCGTCTGCAATGTAGACCGTGACGGTCGAGGACATGACGTGAATCTGTCGCCCCGGTCGAGCGAGCGCAACGAGGCTACCCGGGATGCGATGGCACCAACCCCGGTCCGCTCGGTGGAGGACGGGCCACCGAATGGTGGAGTGCGGATCCATCCTCACAATCCCCCGGACGCGTCTGAAATCGCCCCGTTGCCCGCCGACAATACGAAACGTAGCCCGCGGCGCTCCCACGAGGGCGACGCGCCCCAATCGTCGGACCATGAAGGAATCCTGGCTGTGATGAGATTGCTCGACAAGTTGGGCCCGCGCGAGGCGAGGCTCGACCGCGTCGTTGAGTTCGCCCACCGTCATCTGTCGCTCGACGTTGCGTATCTTGCGGAGCTCCGGGACGGTATGCAGCTGTACCGCGCTGTGGCGGGTGACGCCGCTTCGTTCAACATCGGCCTTTCCGATGGTTTGCCGGCCGTCGCTACCTACGATCAGCGGATGGTGGCGGGAAGGATTCCGAATGTGATCTGTGACACGTCAGCCGACGATCGTGTCGCTGACCTTCTGCTGACCCGGTACGCGCGGATCGGTGCCTATGTAGGCGTTCCGATTCGACTCTCCGATGGGACGCTGTACGGAACCCTTTCGTGCGCCAGCCACGATCCGGATCCCAAGCTCGATCAGCGTGCGGTCCGACTGCTGTCGCTGTTGGCGGAGATGATCGTCGATGACGTGGAAGATCAGCGTCGTCGGGAAGACCTCCGGGGAGAGATCACCGATCTCATCCAGACCGCCAACTTCGATGTCGCCTACCAGCCGATCTTCGAGCTCGACAGCGACCGGTGCGTCGGGCTCGAGGCGCTCGCGCGGTTCCCCGAGCCGTTTGGAGGGCCGCTTCAAACCTTTGGCGCCGCGCACGAGGTCGGCCTCGGCGTGGAGCTCGAGCACGCCTTGATGCGCCGAGCCTGCAACGTCCTTCCACGACTCGCCGCCGGGCAGTTCCTGGCGTTGAACTCCAGTCCCGACGCGTTGCTCGAGTTGGCGCGCTCCGCGGGTCACGGTGAGGGCCTTCCGTGGCCGAACATCGTGGTCGAGGTCACCGAGCACTCGGCTATCGAGGCCTACGCCGCTTTGCAGGAGGAGCTCACCCCGCTGCGCCGGCGTGGCTTGCGGATCGCGGTTGACGACGCCGGCGCCGGTTACGCCTCGCTGCGCCACGTGCTGGAGCTTCGACCGGACTTCATCAAGCTGGACCGGTGGCTGATCGACGGGGTCGCGGATGACAGTGGGCGACGCGCCGCGGTCAGCGCATTCGTAGCCCTCGCCCGCGAGCTCGGATCGACCGTGATCGGAGAAGGGGTCGAGCGGTCGGCGGACCTTTCCGCGCTGCGCGACCTGGGCCTGGACGCCGCTCAGGGATACCTGCTCGGGGGCCCCGCGACCGACCAGGACGCCGTCCGTCAGTGGTGCGCGGGCACCCGGCCAATCGCACGGCAGGTCGGCCTTGCAGCCCGCCGACACCGAGGGGCGTCGGCAGCGGCGCCGTCAAAACGGGACACGGAGATGGGGCATGTGTCGCTCGAGCACGGTGATGAGGCTCGGGGCCGCGGTGCCAATCCACCCGGAGGCACAGCGTCGGGGCGGCCGGGCCCCGCGGCGGTGGCCGTGACGGCGGCGCAGGTGACCGAGCGCGATGCGCTCGAGCAGGAGCGCAGGCAGCTCGAACTTGACCGCCGCGTCTCCCATCGGCTGGAAGCGGTGGGGCAGCTCGCGTCCGGGATCGCGCACGAGATCAACACGCCGCTTCAGTTCGTAGGGGACTCGGTGACGTTCCTGAAGGCTGCGGTCGATGAGCTGCTCGGGTTGACGGCCCTATATCGGGAGACGCTCTACGCGGACGCGCCGATCCCGGTGGAGGACCGGCGCAGGACGATGCGGGAGGCCGAGGAGCGGGCCGAGGTCGACTACCTCTGCGAGCGGATACCCGTGGCGTTCGCGAGGACCGCGGACGGGATCGCGCGAGTGAGATCGATCGTGCAGGCGATGAAGCGCTTCTCCCATGCCTCGAGCACCGAATCGGCTCCGGCGGATATCAACGAAGCGATCGAAACCACCCTCGCGGTATCTCGAAACGAATACAAGTATGTGGCGAGGGTGGCTCTCGAGCTGGGTGAGCTTCCGTCTGTCACGTGCAACATCGGGGAGCTCAATCAGGTGTTCCTGAATCTCATCATCAATGCTGCACAGGCGCTCGAGGAGAAGGTGGATGAGAACGGCGAGCTAGGGGTCATACGAATCTCAACGCGGGTGGATGGCGCGGAGGCGTTGATCACGATTGCGGATGACGGGCCGGGCATCCCGCCTGAGTTGCAGGATCGCATCTACGAGCCGTTCTTCACGACCAAGCGGGTCGGGAAGGGGACCGGCCAGGGACTGGCGCTTGCCCGGACGACGATCGAGCGACACGGCGGAACGCTGCGGTGCGTCAGCGAGCCTGGTCAGGGCGCGACATTCACGATCCGGTTGCCGCTGGAGCGGACATCGTCGGAGATCGGGAGAGCTGCGTGACGACCCAGGCACAAGCGGGCAATGGGCGCGTGACGTCACGGCCCCGGGTACTGTGCGTCGACGACGAGCCGCTCGTGCTCGAGGGACTGAAGGACGTCCTCTGTCGCAGCTTCACCGTGACGGTAGCGACCAGCGGAGCCGAGGGGCTCGAGATCCTTCGGCGCGAACCAGAAGCATTCGCGATCGTGATCTCGGACATGCGCATGCCCGTGATGGGCGGCGCGGCCTTCTTGCGCACAGCCCGGACGATCGCTCCGGACGCGGTGCGGCTGCTGCTGACCGGTCACGCCGATCTTCAGGCGGCGATTGCCGCGGTCAACGGCGCGCGGCTCTTCCGGTTTCTGACCAAGCCCTGCGAGTCCGAGGAGCTGTTGCGCGCATGCGTCGCGGCGCTCGGGCAACATCGCGTTCAGACGGCTGAGCGGGTGCTGCTCGAAGAGACCCTGCGCGGGAGCGTGGATGCCCTGGCGGAGGTGCTTGCGCTGAGCAACCCGGCGGCGTTCGGGCGTGCGGGGCGAGTCAAGGAACTCGTCGGCAAGCTGGCGCGGGCGGCGGAGCTTGGCGACAGATGGGAGATCGAGGTGGCGGCGATGCTCGCGTACATCGGCGCGGTGACGTTGCCGCAAGCGACGGCGGAGAAGGTGTATGCCGGCGCCCGGTTGACCGCCCAGGAGGCCACGATGGTGAGCCGCGTTCCGGCCGTGACGCGCCAGCTGATCAGCAAGATCCCGCGCTTGGAAGGCGTCCTTGAGATCCTCGACACGTACCTGGAAGGACCACACGATGACGCCGGTGGCGCCGAGGTCAGCATTCCGGTCGGCGCTCGGGTGCTGCGGATCGCCGCCGACTACGCCGAACTCGAGTCCCAAGGCGCTTCTGGGACCGTCGCGCTCGGCGCGATGCGAAGCCGAATGATCTACGACCGTCGACTGATGAGCGCTTTCGCCGGCGTCATCGGCGTTCCGGCCGCCGCTCTCCGCGAGGTGTCGGTCGGTGAGCTGCGGGTCGGGATGACCCTGGCCGACGACGTGCGCAGCATCCGCGACGAGCTTCTCCTCGCGCGCGGCCAGGGCGTAACCGAGCGGCTCATGGAGCGCCTCAGGAACCTTGGCGCAGACGGTGTGCGCGAACCCCTTCGGGTGTTCGATGCCGAGCGCGCCGCATAGCCCCCCGATGGAATCTGCCGGCAGCATCGCTGACTCGACCGCTCCGACCAGGCGGATCATGTTCGTCGACGACGACGAGTTCCTGCTGGACGGACTGCGAGACGGTCTGCGGCCCTATCGGCGCGCCTGGGCGATGACCTTCATGTCCAACGGCGACGAGGCCCTCGCCGCGCTCACGACCGAGCCACCGGACATCGTGGTCTCGGACCTGCGGATGCCTGGAATGGACGGCGCCACCCTGCTCGAACACGTCCGCGACCGATGCCCGTCCGCGATCCGAATCGTTCTCTCCGGGCACGCCGACATCAAGATGGTCGCCCGCGCAGCGGGCGCGGCGCACAGGCTCATCGCCAAGCCGTGCGAGACGGATGAGCTCGTGCGCGTGATCGAGCGCTCATGCGCGCTCAAGGATGTGGCCATTCGCGTCGAGCGCGATCGTCGCCCGATCGGGGCCTCGGCCCTGCCGTCTGTTCCCCGCCTCTACGCCCAGCTAACCGAGCTCCTCTCGTCCGGTAACGCGGGCGCGGGTGACGTGGCGCGGATCGTCGAGACCGATATCGCGATGGCCGCAAGAGTGCTGCAGCTCGCGAACTCCGCATACTTCGGACGGCGCTCGCCGATATCCAAGGTCTCCGAAGCAGTCGCATACCTCGGTTTGGACACTCTGAGAGCGCTGGTGCTCCACACCGAGGCCGTGAGCGGGTTTCAGATCGACCCACCGATCCCGGGCTTCGAGCTTGAGGCGTTACATCAGCACTGCACCCGGGTCGCCCGCGTAGCAGCGGCACTGGCGGCAGAGACCGGCGCCGGCGACGCTGCCTTCACCGCGGGCCTGCTGCACGACATCGGACTTCTCGTACTGGCCTCGCAAGATAGCCAAGGGCTGGCCCAGCTACTCGCGACTGCGCGCGAGCAGACTCGCCCACTTCACCTCTTAGAGCAAGAGCAGCACAACGTCACCCACGCCGAAATCGGGGCGCACCTACTCGCCCTGTGGGGCTTGCCGCATGCCGTCATCGACGCCGTCGCCGGCCACCACGGCAACGGGTGGCTGAAGCTGCCATTCGACGCGGTGGCGGTGACATACGTCGCGAACGTCCTGGTCGAGGAGCTCGAGGCCGAACTGCTCAGCGACGCGCCACCGGCCTCGGAGCTCGACCTCGCCTACCTCGAGCAGGCCGGCGTGAGCGCGCACCTCGACGGCTGGCGCGAGCTCGCCGTACAGCAGTGCCTCGAAACCGTCGCGTAATCCACCCGGACGCCGACGGACAGCTCCAAGGTCGTTCCGCGGCGCCTATGCAGGTCGCCCCGCGGACGGTCGCGTCCTCCTCGTCGCCAGCAGCAGGACGCGGCGTCCGCTTAGGCTGGCCGCAGGAGCCCGCGGTTGGTGTTGACAGCGGGCGGTAAATCCAATAAATTTGATTGACATTGTCCAGTTATCGTCTGATCCGTTTTCGGGACGTCGAGATCCCGGAGATCGCCACGGCCAGCGTCCGGTTGTCCGCGGCTGGCGGGCCGGCGCGATGTAGGGCGTAAGCCCCTCTCGTCTCACCTCCGGGCTCGAACCCGCGCAAGCGCCGCGGCGATCTCGGAGCTCTCCTCTCTCCTCCGGGCGGGGCGGCGTTCGTGCCGCCCCGCCCCGTATCCAAGCCGCGGCCACGGTTCGGAGCCGCGGTGGCAACCCGATCCCAGACGAGGTGACGTTGATGACTGTTGCAAGCGAGGTACCGGGCTCCTCGGCGGTCGTGCTCCAGCACCGGAGCGACGCGCCCGGTGGCCTCCTGGACGATGTGCTGACGGCGGCGGGCTTCCGCACGGTCGCGGTCAGGGTCGATCGCGGCGAGCGCCTTCCAGACCCGGGTTCGTTCACGCTGGCGGTCGCGCTCGGATGTGACCGCGCGGATGACGAGCGGACCGCCGACTGGGCGGGGACGGAAATCGATTGGCTTCGTCAGGCTGATCGGGCGGGCACCGCTGTGCTCGGGGTCGGATCCGGGGCGAACGCCCTTGCGCTGGCGCTCGGCGGCGGGGTGCAGCGCGCGCACCGGGCCCGGCACGGCTGGGTGTGGATCTCGAGCTCGATCCCGGGATGGATCTCGACCGGCCCATGGCTGGCCTGGCAGGAGCACGTGATCAGCCTGCCGCCGAGGGCCCGGCTGCTCGCGCACGATCCACTCGGACCGCAGGCGTACTCGGTCAACCGGCATCTTGGCGTCCAGTTCCATCCCGAGGTGACCCCGAAGATCCTGTGCGACTGGATCACCGCCGGCAACGCCCGCAGTCTGGACAGCCAGGGCGTGCTCGAGGTGACCTCGCGCGAGTACGCCACCGCGTCCGCGGCCGCACACCGGCTGCTGTCGACCTACATCCACTCGCTGGCGACAAGCCAGCGCTGACCGCATCCCGATCTGAAAGGAACGCACCTCATGCCTCGGAATCACTCCAGGCCCGCCGGTCTCGCCTCGTTCAGTCGGTGGCGCCGGCGGATCGCCCGGGCGGCGGCTCTCTCTGCCGTGGGCCTGCTGGCCGCCGCCGGTACCGCGCCAGCAGCGACCCCCACCGCCCCGCCGCCGGTCACGATCCTCACCTCGAGTGGCCACGCCGCCCCCGGCGACATCTTCATCACGCCGACCGGCGACACCGGCACCTACGCCAACGGCGCCGAGATCCTCGACCGCCACGGCGACGTCGTGTGGTTCCACCCTGTCCCACAAGGCTCGACCGCGGCGGACTTCCGGACCCAGACCTATCTCGGCAGGCCCGTCCTGACGTTCTGGCAGGGCACCGGGCTCGGCGGACTCGCCAGCGGCACCGACTACGTCTACAACGATCACTACCAGCAGATCGCCACCGTGAACGCCGGCAATGGCCTGAGCGCCGACGGACACGAGTTCCTGATCACCCCGTGGAACACCGCGCTGATCCTGGCCTACACGACCGCAACCGCCGACCTGACGTCGATCGGCGGCCCCGCGGACCAGACCGTGATCAACGGCGTCGTCCAGGAAGTCGACATCAGAACCGGCAAGGTCCTGTTCCAATGGAACAGCCAGGACCACGTTCCCTTCAGCCAGAGCGAGCAACCACTACCCGCCTCGCCGAGCACGCCATGGGACTGGTTCCACATCAACGCCGTTCACATCGACACCGACGGCAACCTGCTGATCGACGCACGCGACACGTGGACCACCTACAAGGTCAACCGCTTCACCGGCAGGATCCTCTGGCAGCTCGGCGGCAAGGCCAACAGCTTCAAGCTGCGCGCAGCGCCCGGCCAGTCGCTGGACAACGCCGGCGAGATCTTCGCGTGGCAACACGACCCGGAGGCGATCGGCCACGGCGAGTACACGTTCTTCGACAACGAGTCGGCGGGAGCGCCCGAGTTCTCGGTCAGCCGGGCGGTGACGGTGAAGCTCGACGCGCGCAACCGCGTGGCAACGCTGATCGCCTCCGACGATCAGCCCGAGGGACTCGTAGCGGGGTCGCAGGGCAACGCTCAGACAATCCCGGACCGCGGACTGTTCGTCGGTTGGGGTGCGCTCCCGTACTTCTCGGAATTCGATCCGTCAGGACGGCTTGTGTTCAACGCCGAGTTCCCGACCGGCGTCAACACCTACCGCGCCTACGTGCTCCCGTGGCGCCCGGGATCGTTCCGGTGAGGAAGACGACTCCGCAGGGCTGAGCAACCCACAGGCGGTCCGGTCGCGAGCGCGAGCTCCCGGCCGGACCGTACGCTCACCGAGGCACCGGCGGGCCGGCCTTGGCGCGTCGCGTCTTCTGGCGGCCGCGCGGACGGGTGCCGACGAGCGTGCCGACCGTCATGTCGGCATACACGGTGGCGATCCGCGTCGCCGAATCGCTTCCGGTCCCACCATAGTCGTACCACTCGGGCGCATGATTGACCGCCGAGAGGATGAAGAACGATGCATACCGCGGGTCGAGCGCGGAGTCGATGTCCCCATCGGTCTGGGCCGCGACGATCAGCTGGCGAATGCCCCGCTCGTAGCCGCGCCGACGCTTCTCGACGACCTTCAGGCGCTCGCCGGTGAGGTACCGCCAGTCCCGGAAGAACACCGTGACCTCCTCGACGTTGTCGAGACACCACTTCACGTGGCGCGAGATGTACAGGTGCAGGCGCTCGATCGCCGGAAGGTCCAGGGCAAGCACCTCGTCGAGGATCGCGCTCGACTGCTCGTGAACGGCGTCGACGATCCGGTAGAGAAGGTCCTCCTTGGAGGCGATGTAGTAGTAGAGACTTCCCTTCAGGACGCCGACGACGTCGGCGACGTCCTGCATGGAGGACGCTGCATACCCGTTCTGAAAGAACACCTCGATAGCGGCGCGAGTGACGTCGCCGTCACGGTTGCGGCGCACGGACGGCACATCCGTGCTCGCCGAGTTGCGGGCCGGAGACGAAGCTCCGGTTGTCGAGTCCCTCCGAGATGCGCGTCTTGCCATGTTGATCCCGGTTAGCAGCCGACCGTTTGCTTGCGACTCGACAGACGATAACCGCTGGCGCGGGGGCTGCCGCGGGCTGGGCCACACCGCCTACCAAACGGACGGAAGGTGGGGCGACTTGCGCCGCCGTCGCGACGGCAATAGGCTGGAGCGCGCCTTACCCAAGCCACGCCCATCCCCAAAGCCAGGAGGCACACCATGGCAGACAGCGTGTATCGCGTCACCGAGGTCATCGGCGTCAGCGGCGAGTCGTGGGAAGCGGCTGCGCGCAACGCCGTGGAGACCGCGGCCAAGAGCGTTCGCGATCTCCGAGTCGCCGAGGTCGTCCGTCAGGACATCACGATCGAAAACGGCGGAATCGTCAACTACCGGGTCCGCCTGGGCATCTCGTTCAAGTTCGAGAGCGGCGACTGACCGGCATCCGCCCCGCCGGGGCGGTCGGCCCGATCAGCGGTAGGTCACGAGATCGCCGCCCGCCTCGTCGAGGTGGCCGTGATCGTTGTAGGAGACCAGCGTCTTTCCGCGGCTGCCGACGATGACCTTGGTGATCGAGGCGTTCACGGACACCCGGTTGAGCGGGATGAAGGCCCGTTCCGGAAGGTCGATCAGCGACGCGGCCAGGGCGGCGATCACGCCACTCGAGCTGAAGGCCAGCGCGGTCTGGCCGCTGCGCAGACCGGCGCTGAGGTCGTCGAGCGCCCGGTGGATCCTGGCGAGGAACGCCGGCCAGGTCTCGGCGGCCGGGCTCGCGGCGTCCGCATCGATCCACTTCTGCAGGGCCTGATCGAGCACGACCTGGAAGTCCCGCGAGCTCATCGCCGGGCCGGTGTCGGTCGGGCGCCGCCCGAGCCTTGCCTGATCCGTCGAATGGTGCGAGAGCACGTCGTCGTCGTCGTACTCGTTGAAGCGCTCATCGACGTGCTCGGCGTGGGCCCATGGGTGCGCGGTGTCGCGCTGGCGACGCAGTGAGCCGGTGACGACGCGGTCGCCGACGATGCCGCGCCGCGTGAGCGAACCGTGGAGTGCGCGCACCTGCGCGTGTCCGAGCTCGGACAGCACGTCGTAGTCGCCGCTCGCGAACGACGCCTGCGCGTGGCGGATCAGGAGGACGACCGGCATCGAAGCGAGCTATGCGACGAAGTCACCGGCGCCGACGCGCAGACTCGTGAGCTTGTCGCTGATCAGGTCGAGGTCCTGCTCGGGCAGCGGGGCGGTGCCGAACCCAGCCTGGTTGAGGACGCGGGTGGCCTTCCGGGCCACGTCGCGGCCGCGGGACGTGATCGTCCCCAGGGTCGTGCGACGGTCGGTCGGGTGGGGCGACCGCTCGGCGAGCCCCTCGCGCTCGAGGCCGTCCATCAGATTGGTCATGCTGGTCCGGTGGACCTGGAGGCGGTCGCCCATCTTGCCGAGTGGGAGCGAGCCCGACCGGCTGTAATACAGCAACATCAGCGCCTCATACCGAGGGAACGTCAGGTTGTACGGGGCGAGCGCTTCGTTGAGTCGGCCCATCAGGATCTGGTGGGCGCGCATGATCGACGTCACCGCTCGCATCTGCGGAGTGGCCTCCGGGCCCCAATGCTCGGACCATTGGCGCGCGGCTTCGGCGATCGGATCGAACGGCAGCGGCGGCATCTCAGACAAACAAGCGTCGCAGAGGCCGCGGCTGGATCCCGGGCCGGTGCGAGCGGCTTGATCAAAGAACGTGGACCTCCTACTATTGGAGCCCCAACTAATCACCTGACCCGGGAACCATCAGACCATGAGCACCTTGACCGCCGCCGCGGCCGACGCCCAGCCCACGCTCGAAGGCTGGGAGCAGGCCTACGCCGCCACCCCCGAGCGGGACGTCCCGTTCACGACACTGAGCTCCGATCCCGTGGCGCCGCTCTACACCGCCGCCGACCTCCCCGACGACCATGACGAGCGACTCGGCGTGCCGGGCCAGTTCCCGTTCACGCGGGGGGTGTACCCGTCGATGTACCGCGGGCGGCTGTGGACGATGCGGCAGTTCGCGGGGTTCGGCACGGCTGAGGAGACCAATGAGCGGTTCCGTTATCTCCTGGATCAGGGGCAGACGGGCCTGTCGACCGCGTTCGACA
>Ga0335078_10012478_pt1 | contig 12606 bp, 13 predicted proteins | sample Lox_Sample_32_FD_206711 | JGI IMG/M metagenome (GOLD analysis project Ga0335078, IMG submission 206711) | Soil microbial communities from Loxahatchee National Wildlife Refuge, Florida, United States - Lox_Sample_3.2 | ecosystem: Environmental > Terrestrial > Soil > Wetlands | place: USA... | reverse complement strand
TGCGGGGATTAGACGAAAAATTGGGTTAATTCATTCTCGCGAATGTCTCCGGCGGTCACGCCTCTGCAGGGGACGACTCCGGGGTTCCGCGCCTTATTTGAATCCCGTAATTTCCTCAGCGAGGCTCCTGCAGGACGCGCCAGGCTCAAGCCTGACGTAGATGTAATCATAGATCGAAAGAGCGTCTCACGATGAGTCGAGAAATGAATAAGGAACGCGAGGCGAGACGACTCCCTTCCATCACGTCTGATTTCATGTCGGGTTTCTCTATGAGTCTCAAGCCCTTGAAAATCTTGGTATTGATCGGTTTGCAAGTCGTGGCCTCCGCGGCGCCCGTCGCTGCGCAGCAAAGCTATTGCCTCAATCCTTCGTCCGGCGAGGAGGTGCGAGCCGGGGCCACCGTAAAACAGGGAAATCAATTGCTGAGGTGCTGTCGCATGGCGCCCATCAGCGGGGTTCCGAGCAATGCGGCCTTCTTGAAGGAGGAGCAGTTCAAAAAAGTTTTGAACCCGCATCGGTGCTGGGGCGCGGGGCTGCGCACGCGAGATTTCGTAGCGGCCAAGATTCCCGACCATCCTCGTAGAGGCCGTCGACTCGGCCGGTAGACGCCAAAACCCGAGTCTGGCCCCCCAAGTGTTCGCTCGTTGAAGGAGGGATACATGCAAAGGCAATTCGACATCTTCATAAACGAGGCGCCGGATGTTCTCACGGTCCATTGGGGATGGGTGATCGCGCTCGGACTGCTCGTCGGCGTGCTCGGCGTTGTCGCAATCTGGCGAGCCAGAACTGCGACGCTACTCTATGTAGGCTTCGTTGGGGTGTTGCTCCTCGTGAGCGCCGTCGCCGTGCTGATCTTCGCGTTTTCGCTCACCGGCTACTGGACAGACTTTTTTGTCCATGTGCTGTGGGCGGTCCTGCTCGCCGTCGTCGGCCTGATTTTGGTGACGCGGCCGGGGATCAGCGCCGAGGCCATCACTTTGATGATCGCGCTCTACTTGATCGGGACGGGCCTACTCGGCGTCGGCTTCGCCTTCTCCGCCCACATCGAGAGTTTGTGGCTCTATGTTTTTCAGGGCTTTGTAAGTGTGTTCCTGGGGGCCTTGCTACTTGTGGGCTGGCCGTTGTCCGGCATTTTTGCGATCGGCCTGTTCCTCGGCGTCGACCTGATGCTCAAAGGCGCCTCGATCATCGTTTTGGGATTGAAGCTGCGCGCAATTTCGGAGTGAAGCCAACTGGGCGGGTCGCCCGGGAGCGGCAAGCCGTCGCAGCTTAGGCTCCTGACGAGGGGTCCCCGCCTGGCGTCAGGAGCCGCACTCCTTTCAAGCAGAGGCGGCGCTCGCTTGCGAAGCGCTTAATCACGAAGAGAGCGGACGGAGCGCGCTCATGCGACTCGAGATTTTTGGCGGGTTTCGGCCGTTCAACTTCCGTGAGAGCGCACGCGACGCCGTGGCGGGCCTCAGTCTCGCGTCGATGAACGTGCCGCAAGTGCTCGGCTACACGCGCATCGCGGCCATGCCCGTCGTCACCGGCCTCTATACGGTCTTGCTGCCTCTCGTCGCCTTCGCGATTTTCGGCTCGTCCCGTCATCTCGTCGTCGCCGCGGATTCGGCGACCGCGGCCATCTTTTCGAACTCGCTCTCCCATATGGCGCCGGCTCAAAGCGAGAAATATGGCGAGCTCGTCGCCATGCTGGCGCTTCTGACGGCGGGGCTGCTCCTGGTGGCGCGGATATTCAAGCTTGGATTTCTCGCCAACTTTCTCTCACGCACGGACTTGATCGGATTCTTGACGGGCGTCGGCTTTCAGGTCGGCATCGCCATGCTCGGCGACATGCTGGGAATAGACGCGCCAGCCCATCGTACGCCGCGCCAAGTCGTGGAGCTTTTTGAGAACAGGCAGCAATTCGACGTTCAAGCATTCGGACTCTCGCTCTTCGTCGTGAGCGCCATACTGCTCGGGCGTCGATTCACTCCCCGATTTCCTGTCGCGCTCCTCGCCGTAATCGGGATGATTGGGGCGAGCGCCCAATTTCACTTTGCGGCGCGCGGGATCGCCGTCATCGGCGAGGTGCCGGGAGGCTTGCCGTCAATCAGATGGCCGCAGGCTTCGCTCCAAGAGATCCTCGCCCTCTTGCCCGTCGCCGGTTCTTGCTTCGTAATGATCATCGCGCAGAGCGCGGCGACGTCGAAAGCCTACGCGATGCGCGATCATGAAAAGGTCGACGAAGATGCGGATGTCCTCGGAATCTCCGCAGCGAACGCCGCCGCCGCCATCAGCGGCGCCTTCGTCGTGAACGGCAGCCCGACGCAGACGGCCATGGCTGACAGCGCGGGCGCGCGCAGCCAGCTGGCGCAACTCGTCTTCGCTTCCGTCGTTCTCTTTGTCCTGCTGTTTCTCACCGCGCCACTGCAATATTTGCCGCGGTGCGTGCTGGCGAGCATCGTCTTTACGATCGCGGTCGGCATGGTGGACGTGAAAGGCCTTCGATCCATCATCCGTGAGAGCCAAGGCGAGTTTTGTCTCGCCGTTTTCACCGCGGCGGCCGTCGTGTTCATCGGCGTCGAGCAGGGCATTCTGATGGCGATCGTCCTTTCTCTCATTCGGCATGTCAAGCACAGCTACAAACCGCACACGCTGATGCTTACGCCCGACGAAACGGGTCGCTGGTCGCCGACACCGGCGACTCCAGGCCTTGAGACCGCGCCGGGGCTGATCATCTATCGGTTCGGCGCCGATCTCTTCTACGCAAACGAAGAGCGCTTCGTGGGCGAGGTGCGAGCGCTTGTCGAGCAGGCTCCTTCAAAGGTGCGATGGTTCATCGTAGACGCCGGCGCCATCACCGACCTCGATTATTCCGCCGCCCGTTCAATCCGCGTTTTGAATGATGATCTGCGCTCTAAAGGAACACAGCTATGGTTCGCCCGCGTCAGTCCTTATCTGCGCTCGGACATGGAGCGGCATGGCGTCGCTGCGGTCCTTGGAGAAGCAGCGATATTCGCAAAACTGCACGAAGCGATCACCGCAGTGGGCGAGGGCGAGAAGGGAACCTCGGCGCAGGACTGAACGATGATGGAGGCGCTGGCGGCCGGACTGGAAACATTCTAACGAATTAAGGCGCTGACTGTTTGATTCCAAACAGCCTGTACGGAGCCGACCCTTGTCAAGACTCCTCGAACCCGTGCAGCTCGGCGAATTTTTTCTCCCCAACCGCATCCTGATGGCGCCCTTGACCCGTTGCCGGGCAAGCAACCGTCGCGTCCCGAATGAATTGATGCGGGACTATTACGTTCAACGCGCCTCGGCCGGCCTCATCATTTCCGAGGCGACTTCCGTCACGCCGATGGGCGTCGGCTATCCCGACACGCCCGGCATATGGTCGGATGAGCAGATCGAGGGATGGCTTGAGATCACCCGCGCTGTGCATGCGGCGGGCGGTCGCATGCTGCTGCAGCTCTGGCACGTCGGTCGCGTCTCCCATCCCATTTACCTTAACGGCGCCTTGCCCGTCGCCCGCAGCGCGATCGCAGCGCGGGGACACGTCAGCCTGCTACGGCCTAAGGAGCCCTAACCCGTTCCGCACGCCCTCGCGCTCGAAGAGATCGCCGGCGTCGTCGAGGCCTTTCGCCGAGGCGCGCAAAACGCCCGGGTCGCCGGCTTCGACGGCGTGGAGATTCACAGCGCCAACGGCTACCTGCTCGATCAGTTCCTGCAGGACGCCTCGAACAAGCGAACGGATCGATACGGCGGCGGAATTCAAAATCGTGCGCGGCTGCTGCTCGAAGTCGCCGACGCCGCCATCAGCGTCTGGGGCGCCGGACGCGTCGGCGTCCACCTTGCGCCGCGCGGCGACTCGCATTCGATGGGCGACTCAAATCCCCCGGAAACCTTCGGTTATGTCGCGCGCGCGCTTGGGGAGCGCAAAATCGCGTTCCTGTGCGCGCGCGAACGCGCGGCGCCCGATGCGCTTGGTCCGCAGCTCAAAAAGCAGTTCGGCGGCGCTTATGTCGTCAACGAGGACTTCACGTCGCAGTCGGCCCATGAGGCGATCGAAAGGGGCGAGGCGGATGCTGCGGCCTTTGGCAAAGCCTTCATCGCCAATCCCGATCTGGTGGAGAGGATGCGCGCGGGCGCGCCGCTGAACGCACCCGACCCCACAACCTTCTACACCCAAGGCCCGAAGGGCTACACGGACTATCCCAAGCTCGCGGCGTGACGCGGCCCGCCTCCCCGGGGGCCTCCGCAAAAATCACGCCCGAGCGCCAAAACTGTAACCGCAGGGCCTTGCCCAGGGTGACGCGATTCATGCTAGCATCACCCTTCAAAAGGACAGGCGGCGGCTCTCCGGGCTAAGAAGATGACCGACATTCTGCACAAGATCGAAACCTACAAGCGCACGGAAATCTCCGAAGCCAAGGTGCGCATGCCACGTTCAACGCTCGAGCGCAAGATCAAGGACCATGAGCCGCCGCGCGGCTTCGTCCATGCGATCGAGCAAAAGCTTAACGAGCGCCGAATCGCTCTGATCGGCGAGATCAAGAAGGCGAGTCCCTCAAAGGGGGTTATTCGCGCCGATTTCGACCCGCCGGCGCTCGCGAAGGCGTTTCAGGAAGGAGGCGCGGCCTGCCTTTCCGTCCTGACGGACGGCCCCTCCTTTCAGGGAAGCCTTGACTATCTCGAGAGCGCCCGCAAGGCGACGCATCTGCCGGCGCTCCGCAAGGACTTCATGTTCGACCCCTACCAGGTTTACGAGGCGCGCGCTTTCGGCGCCGACTGCATGTTGATTATCATGGCGGCGGTCACCGATTCGGAGGCGAGAGCTTTGAACACCGCCGCTCACGATTTGAGAATGGACGTGCTCGTCGAAGTGCATGACGAGCGCGAGCTCGATCGCGCGCTGGCGCTGGAGACCCGTCTCCTCGGCTTCAACAATCGCAATCTTCATGATTTTAATGTGTCGCTTGAGACAAGCGAGAGGCTCGCGGAGCTTGCGCCAAAGGATAAGATTCTCGTCTCCGAAAGCGGCATCGAGACGCATGAAGACTGCCTGCGCTTGGAGAAATCGCGCATCTTCACATTCCTCGTCGGGGAGAGCCTGATGCGCAAGGCCAATGTCGAGATCGCGACTCGCGAGCTGCTGCAAGGAGCGCCGGCGAAGCTGCGGGCGTAAGAAGCGTAGCGTCTCGCAACAAGCGAAGCGGCAGGGATGTGCAAATGGGCCGGCTCACCCACCTCGCGCCTTCCGGAGATGCGCATATGGTCGATGTGTCGGAAAAACCCGACAGCGCGCGCTCGGCTATTGCGGAAGGGCGCATCGTCATGGCGCCCGAGACGCTTCGGCTCGCGCTGTCGGGCGACGCCAAGAAGGGCGACGTGCTCGCCGTCGCGCGTGTCGCCGGGATCATGGCGGCGAAGAAGACGCATGAGCTGATTCCCCTTTGCCACACGCTCGCGCTCTCCAAGGTTTCCGTGGAGATCGAGCCGGATGAGGCGCTCCCGGGATTCCTCGTCACGGCGCAGGCGAAGCTCGTTGGCAAGACGGGCGTCGAGATGGAGGCGCTAACCGCCGCAGCCGTCGCCTGCCTCACAATTTATGACATGCTGAAGGCCGCCGATCGCGGAATGCGTATTGAACGCGTCATGCTCGTCGAAAAGCGCGGCGGTCGGAGCGGCGTTTGGCGGCAGGACGGACAAAGCGATGGCGGGTGAAAAGGGGCTCCTCGGCGTCGACGAGGCGCTCGCGCGAATATTGACGAGCGTGGACGCGCCCCTTGAAAGCGAAAATCTGCCGCTCGCGGATGCGCTCGGCCGCACGCTGGCGGCTGATGTCGTCGCCAAGCGAACGCAGCCGCCCGTCGACGTCTCGGCGATGGACGGCTACGCTGTGCGCGTCGGCGATCTCGCTACTCCCGGCGCGCGCCTTAAACTCGTTGGCGAGAGCGCCGCTGGCAAGGGCTACGACGCGCCGCTCGCCAGGGGCGAATGTGTGCGCATCTTCACCGGCGCGCCGGTCCCGCAAGGCGCCGACGCGATCCTTTTGCAGGAGGACGCCGGCGTCGAGGATCGATGGCTCGCCGCCAAGGCGCCGCCCGGTCCCCATATCCGTAAAAAGGGCCTCGACTTCAGCGAAGGGGAGACGGCGCTCTCAGCCGGAACAAGACTCGGCGCCGCCGAACTGGCGCTGACCGCGTCGACAAACACTGCGAGTGTGAGCGTGGCGCGCCGTCCCCGCGTCGCGATTATCGCGAGCGGCGATGAACTTGCGCCGCCAGGCTCCGAGCTCGGGCCGGCGCAGATCGTTAGCACGAATAACCTCACGGCTGCCGCGCTTGTCGCGGAGGCGGGCGGCGCGCCGATTGACCTTGGCATTTTTCGCGATGACCTCGCCGATCTCCAGCGCGCGCTCGGTCTCGCGCGCCAAGCCAAGGCCGATGTAATCGTCACGCTCGGCGGCGCTTCGGTTGGCGATCGCGACCTCTTACGCCCGGCGCTCGAGAGAGAGGGCATGGCCCTCGACTTCTGGCGAATCGCGATGCGGCCAGGAAAGCCTTTGATCTTTGGGCGACTGGGTCACGCGCTGGTCTTGGGCCTGCCCGGCAATCCCGTCGCGGCCTTCGTCTGCGGACTGCTGTTTTTGAAGCCGCTGCTACGTGCGCTGCAAGGCGATCCCGATGCTGACGCTGATCGTACGGAGATTGTGCTGCTCGGCTCGGACCTTCCGACCAACAAGGCGCGCCGCGACTATCTTCGCGCGCGTCTGAGCTGGAATTCTGACGGGCTAATCGTCGCGACGCCGCAGCCTTTGCAGGATTCCTCTCTTCTGACAGAACTCGCCAGCTCGCAAGCGCTTATCGTACGGGAAATCGGGGAAGGACCCGCGAAGGCGGGTGAGCGCTGCCGGATCCTGCGGCTGCGCGACGCGTGAGGCGACGCGCCTGAAAACCTCGACGTCACCCGCCAGTCATGGGCGGAAAAAAGGCGACCTCCCGCGCGGAGCCGAGCGGCGCGTCGAGCCCCGCATGAGTCTGATCGAGCGCCGCACGCACCTTCGCCCCGTCGGTGAAGGCCGACGCATAGTTCTCGCCGCGGCGGGAAAGCCAAGCGATCAGATCTGCGACGGTCCCAACCTCGCTCGGGGGAGCGATCTCTTCCTCGGCCAGGCCGATGCGTTCGCGCACAGAAGCGAAATAACGCGCCTTCACGCGTCCTCCTCCTCGCCCATGTGCGGCCAGCCGGCGAGCGCATAATCGACGGCCGTGTAAAGCGTCAGCGCAGCCGCGACCCACAGCAGCGCATCGCCGATTCTGACGGCTCCCGGCAGCACGCTCTCTCCCGCCGGGCCGACAATGAAGAAGCCGAGCGCGAGCATCTGCGCCGTCGTCTTCCACTTGGCGACGACGCTCACCGGCAAAGGGACCTTCACGTCGGCGAGATACTCGCGTAGGCCCGAGACCAGCAGCTCGCGGCAGAGGATGATGAGTGCTGCCCAGACCGTCCAGCCGACAAGGGTTCCATTGGCGGTGACGGCGAGCAATGTCGCTGCGACCAAGAGCTTGTCAGCAATCGGGTCCAGCATCCTCCCGAGCGGCGACTGCTGCTGCCAAATCCGGGCGAGATAGCCGTCGAGAAAATCAGTGACGCAGGCGATGGTGTAAACGCCGAGCGCCGCCCAATGCGCCCAGGGCGCGCTGGGGCCCTGAAGCAGATAGGCCACGACCGGTACGGCGACGAGCCGTCCGTACGTCAGGAGGTTTGGCAGAGCCAGCGCATGGCGCAAGCGCCGCCGTCGCGGCAAAGCCGTGTGAGTCATCTTAGCGTAAAGGGAATAGGGGCCCCAGGGCTTTGTCAATAGTCGGTCCGAACGACCAGTGCATTTCGCGCTCTTTTGGGATAGTGGAAATTAGACCCCTAGGGCGGCCGCGGATCGGTTTCCGGCTCTTTTCTCATGGATTTCAAGCGTTTTTGATGATGCGTGGAACCTATTTTCCCGCCGCCTTTTTCGTCGCCGCCGCCTTCTTGGCTGGCGCTTTCGGCGTCGTGGCCTTCGCGGGCTTTGCGCCCTCGAACGGCGGCTCCTCGCTCTCCTTATTCTTCTTGGCCTTAGCCGCGCTGGCCGCCTTCTTCGCCGCGGATTTCTTGGCCGGCGCCTTGCCGCCGCCGCTCGCCGCCTTGGCGTCGATCAGCCGGATCGCCTCGCCGAGCGAGACCTCCTCGAGGCTCATACCCTTGGGCAGCGTCGCATTGACCTTGCCCCAGGCCACATAGGGGCCGAAGCGCCCGTCGCGCAGCGTGATCGCGCCGCCGTCGGGATGTTCGCCGAGCGCTTTGCCGCCCGAGCCGCCGCCGGCCGCCTTGGCGGCGAGCAGCATCACGGCGTCGTCGAGCGTCAACGCGGCCGGATCGCTTCCCTTAGGGATCGTCGCATTGATCTTGCCCCAATTCACATAGGGGCCGAAGCGGCCGGATTTCACGCTCACCGCGCCGCCTTGCGGGTGATCGCCGAGCGCGCGGCCGGGTTCCGATGAGCGGCCGAAGCGCGAGCCGCCGTTGCCCGATTCCTTCTCGACGATGAGATCAATGGCGCGATTGGCGCCGATCGCCAGCACGTCGTCGTCGCGCGTCAGATTCGCATAGGTCTTGCCGTGCTGCACATAGGGGCCGAAGCGACCGATGCCTGCGACGATCGGCTCGCCCGATGTCGGATGCTTGGCGACCTCGCGCGGCAGCGACAGCAGTGCGATCGCCTGCGCCAAAGTGAGCTCGTCGGGCTTGAGCGTCTTGGGCACCGAGGCGCGCTTCGGCTTCTCGTCGTCGCTATTCTCGCCCTCCTGCACATAGGCGCCGAAGCGGCCGTCGCGCAGCGTGATCTCGGCCCCGCTTTCCGGGTCTTGTCCCAAGACCTTGACGCCGGGACGAGCGCCTTCCGCCGCGTCGCCCGAGGGCGGCGACAGCGTGCGCGTGAAGCGGCATTCCGGATAGTTCGAGCAGCCGATAAAGGCCCCGAACTTGCCGAGTTTCAGCGAAAGCCGCCCCTCGCCGCAGGCGGGGCAGGCGCGCGGATCGGAGCCGTCGCCTTTGCCCGGGAAAATATGGGGGCCGAGGAGGTCGTTGAGGCTGTCGAGCACCTGGGAGGTGCGCAAATCCTTCGTGCCGTCGACGGCGGTCGAGAAATCGCGCCAGAAATCGCGCAAGAGCGTCTTCCAGTCGATCTCATTGTTCGAGACGAGGTCCAGCTTCTCCTCGAGATCGGCCGTGAAATCATATTCGACATAGCGCGAGAAGAAGCTTTCGAGGAAAGCGACGACGAGCCGGCCCTTGTCCTCGGGGACGAGGCGCTTCTTGTCGAGCCGGACATAGTCGCGTTCGCGCAGCACCGCGAGCGTCGAGGCGTAGGTCGAGGGCCGGCCGATGCCGAGCTCCTCCATACGCTTGACCAGCGTCGCTTCGGTGAACCGCGGGGGCGGCTCGGTGAAATGCTGGGTCGCCTCGATCTTGTCGCGCGCGACCGGCTCGCCCTGGGCCATGGCGGGGAGGCGGCCGCTCTCTTCGTCCTCCTCGTCGTCGCGCCCTTCCTGATAGAGCTCGAGAAACCCCGAGAAGCGCACGACCTGTCCCGTCGCGCGCAGATCGAGCCTGCGGGCCCCTGCCTTGCCCTCGATCTCGACAGTGGTGCGCTCGAGCTCGGCCGACTCCATCTGGCTCGCGATGGCGCGCGTCCAGATGAGCTCATAGAGCTTAGCCTGCTCGGGCTCCAAATGCTTGGCCATGTCCTTGGGGAGCCGCGAGGCGTCGGTCGGACGGATCGCCTCATGGGCTTCCTGGGCGTTCTTGGCTTTGGCGGTGTATTTGCGCGGCGCCTGCGGCACGAAGCGCTCGCCATATTGCTTGGCGATCACCTTGCGCAGCGACGTCACCGCCTCGGGCGCGAGATCGACGCCGTCGGTTCGCATGTAAGTGATGAGGCCGGTCGTCTCGCCGCCGATGTCGACGCCCTCATAGAGCCGCTGCGCGATGCGCATCGTCGAGGCCGGGGCGAGGCCCAATTTGCGCGAGGCCTCCTGCTGCAGCGTCGAGGTGGTGAAGGGCGCGTAAGGGTTGCGCTTGACGGGCTTCGCCTCGACCGAGCGCACCGTGAAGCTCGCCTGATCCAGCGCCTTCTTGAACGCCTCGGCCTCTTCGCCCACGCCGATGTCGAGCCTTGTGATTTTTTTACCGTCGGCGCCGACGAGGCGGGCGATGAAGGGGTCGCCGGCCTTGGTTTTCAGATGCGCGATGAGCGACCAATATTCGCGCGAGACGAATTTCTCGATCTCGAGCTCGCGGTCGCAGACGAGGCGCAGCGCCACCGACTGTACGCGCCCGGCTGAGCGCGCTCCGGGGAGCTTGCGCCACAGCACCGGCGAGAGCGTGAAGCCGACGAGATAGTCGAGCGCTCGTCGCGCGAGATAGGCGTCGACGAGCGCTTGGTCGATCGCGCGCGGATTCGCCATGGCCTCGCGGATCGCGTCCTTGGTCACGGCGTTGAAGACGACGCGCTCGATTTGCTTATCTTTCAGCGCGCGCTTCTTGTTGAGAATGTCCAGGAGATGCCAGGAGATCGCCTCGCCCTCGCGATCAGGATCGGTCGCGAGAATGACTTTCTTGGCGTTCTTGACTTCCTCCGCGATGGCCGAGACGCGCTTCGCGCCCTTGGCGTCCATCTCCCAGACCATTGCGAAATCGTCCTCCGGGTCGACGGAGCCGTCCTTGGGCGGCAGGTCTCGCACATGCCCGTAACAAGGGATCACGCTGAAGTCGCGGCCGAGATATTTGTTGATCGTCTTGGCCTTGGCAGCCGACTCGACGATGACGACGTTCATGCGCTCCTGCCTTCAAACGCGCCGCTGTAGCGCTTTCCGCCGATATAGGCGCCGGCTTCGCGCGGAAAAAGCGTCAAAACCGGGCTCCGCTCGCGATCCGCTCGAGATGCGGGCCCGGCGGCGGCGGGCCGGGAACATGGGCAAGCCGGGGGGCGCTGTCAAATTCGGGCGAGAAGGGCGGGAGCGGGGACTTGGGGGCGAGACGGTCAGGCGATCAATTCGACCGCGCCATCCGAGAGGCGATAGACGCCGCCAACGACCTTGGCGCGCCTTTCCTCCACTGCGGCGCTCAGGATGGGATTGGCGGCCTTGAGCGCTGCGACCGTCAGGCGGACATTCTCCCGGATGGCGTTCTCCACCGGATCGCCCTTCTGACCCGCCGAAGCCTTGACGCCGGGCGCCAGCGCCTCGACCAGCGTGGGGAGGTGGCCGGGCAGCGGGGTCTTATCCCGGAGAGAGTCGATCGTCGCCTTCACCGCGCCACAGGCGTCGTGCCCCAGCACGAGCAGGAGAGGCGTTTTCAGCTCCGCCACCGCATATTCGAAGCTCGCGATCCCGTCGGGATTGGCGAAATTGCCGGCGACCCGAACGACAAAGAGATCGCCTCGACCGCTGTCGAAGGCATATTCCGGCGCGACTCGCGAATCTGCGCAGCTGAGAATCGCAGCAAAGGGGTTTTGTCCCCCGACCAGCGCTCCCCTTTCGGCGACGAAGTCATGCCGTCGCGCGACGCCGATCCGGTACCGTTTGTTGCCCTCCATCAGACGGGCCAGGGCCTCGTCGGGACTCAAGACATTGTCTGGTTTGGGCGGCGCCGGCGGCGGTTTCGCCGGCGGCCCGGTCCTGGCCAAGGCGTCGCGAGCCAGCGTCGCCGCCGCCAGCGCCGCCGGACCGACAAGGAAAGAGCGGCGGGCTATTCGCCGCCCATGCGAGAGGCTGGGGTGACCGCACGCGAAGCACATTTGAAAAACCTCTCCTTCATAGGGGCTTCATATAGGGTCGTGAAGCGCGGCGGCATGGCCTTGGTCGCGTGAGTCTCGGCGCTTCTCACGCGTCACCGCGGGAAAACAGGAGCGGTTACGCCTGCGGGCGACGGAGAGAACGCCGCCTGCGTCGCACGCGAAAGAACGCCGACTAGCTTCTCGAAATGGGTCCCATTCGAGGCCGCGAGCGTTCGCGATCGATCCTAAGAGCGATCGTTATCGGAGCCGGCCTATCGAAATCCGGCCTCATGACGCGCGTCACCACATGTCCAACGCGATGCGCGCTTCGTCCGACATGCGGCTCTGATCCCAGGGCGGGGTGAACACCATGTTGACCTTGGTGTCAGAAACGCCTGGAACGGCGTTGACCGCATCGCGCACCCATATGGGCATCTCTCCGGCCACGGGACAACCAGGCGCGGTCAACGTCATGTCGATTTCCACGCAGCCGTCGTCGCCAATATCCACTTTGTAGATCAGGCCCAGCTCATAAATGTCGGCAGGGATTTCCGGATCATAGACGGTCTTCAGCGCCTTGACGATTTCGCCGGAAAGACGCTCCATCTCTTCAGGATCGCGGGCGGACGCCGCGGGCTTCTCGATTGTGTCGACTTTCTGCACCTTCGCCTCCCTACGAGAAGAGCCCGCGGGCGCGCACGAGGACCTCGGCGAGACGATCGATTTCGCCTCGGGTGTTGTAGATTGCGAAGGATGCGCGGCAGCTTGAGGTCTGGCCGAACTGTGCGAGCAGCGGCATGGCGCAATGG
>Ga0335078_10012477_pt1 | contig 12606 bp, 12 predicted proteins | sample Lox_Sample_32_FD_206711 | JGI IMG/M metagenome (GOLD analysis project Ga0335078, IMG submission 206711) | Soil microbial communities from Loxahatchee National Wildlife Refuge, Florida, United States - Lox_Sample_3.2 | ecosystem: Environmental > Terrestrial > Soil > Wetlands | place: USA... | reverse complement strand
ACCTCGGAAAACAGCCCGTGCGCAACCTGCTGTACTTCCGGTTTGCCAACATTTTCGCGGACACTCTGTGGAATCGCTCCACCGTGGAGAGCGTGCAGATCACCATGGCCGAAGACTTCGGCGTCGAAGGCAGAGGCGCCTTTTACGACCGCACCGGCACTGTCCGCGATGTGATTCAGAACCACATCTTTCAAATCCTGAGCAACCTGGCGATGGAGCCTCCGGTCCGAACCGACAGCGAATCGATTCGCGATGAGAAGGTGAAAGTCCTCAAGGCCATCGCGCCGATCGAAGCGAAAAATATCCTACGCGGCCAATTCCGCGGCTACCGGAATGAGGGTGGGGTGGCCAGCGATTCCCAGACTGAAACCTTCGCAGCGTTGAAGCTGGAAGTGAATTCCTGGCGCTGGCAGGGCGTTCCGTTCTACATCCGTGCGGGAAAGCACATGCCGGTGACGTGCACCGAGATTCTCGTCCGGCTCCGCCGCCCGCCCGACGTTTACCAGGCACAATCGACGCTGGAACACAATCACATCCGGCTACGAATCAGTCCGGACGTAACGATCGCGCTTGGACTGATGACCCTCACGCCGGACAAGGACATGACCGGCGAGCCCATTGAGATGGTGGCGAACCACCATCCCGCGGCCGACGAAATGGACGCATACGAACGCGTGCTCGGCGAAGCAATCGAGGGTGACACCACGCTGTTTGCACGCGAGGATTACGTCGAAGAAGCCTGGCGGATCGTTGACCCGGTGCTGCGTGCTGACACGCCCGTCCGCGAATATGAGCCAGGTACGTGGGGTCCCGCGGAGGCAAGCCAATCGATTGTCCCTCCCGGCGGCTGGCAGGCGCCGGTGATGAGCGGCAACACGCAGGCAGCCCTGCGCGCGGCGTGAGATTATGCGACTCCACCTCTTGGAAACCCTTAAAGAGGCCGATCGGTCGCAGAGTGCCATCGGGCATTTCAATGTTTCGGATTCCGTCGTGCTGCAGGCGGTGACATCGGCTGCACGAGACGCCGGACTGCCTGTCATCGTTGGGCTGTCGGAAGGCGAACGCAAGTTCTTCGGAGTTCGCGAAGCAGCCGCCATGGTAAACGCCATCCGCGAATCGGACCGGCCGCCGGTTTACCTCAACGCCGATCACACCCATTCGTTGGAGAGCGCCATCGCCGCCGTGAAGGGCGGTTTTGACTCCGTGGTGTTCGATCGTTCCAGCTTGCCCTTTGAGCAAAACATCAAAGAGACGAAACAGGCGGTAGAAGCTCTGAAATCCATCAATCCCGCGGTTGTTGTGGAAGGTGAGATTGGAGACATCGGAACAGGCTCTCAGATTCATGACAAAGCGCCGGACCGGCTGATACTGAGCACGCCCGAGGAGGCCCGGCAATTCATTCAAGAAACCAAGGTGGACGTGCTGGCGCCCGCTGTCGGAAACATGCATGGCATGCTTAAGAGCATGGTCGAGGGGACGGCAAAGAAGCGGCTGGATCTGGAGCGGATCCGGGAATTGAAGGAAGCAACCGGCATCTTCATGACTCTTCACGGCGGATCGGGAACTAACGACAGAGACCTGAAAAAGGCCATTCAGTCGGGAATGACAATCATTCACGTGAATACCGAACTTCGGATTGCGTGGAGGCAAGCGCTCGAGCGATCACTGGCGCGAGATGAAACGGAGATTGTTCCATACGAAATCCTGGCCGAACCGTTCCAGGCGGTACAGGCCGTGGTTCACCAGCGCCTGGAGATCTTTAGTTCCAGCGCGACACGCGCTTATTCTCGATAGCCGAAGACTGCCGATGATCTGGGAGGGTTCCATATGAACGATCAACACCAGAACGAGCCGTCTTCTGGGGTACGAGATCAAGAGATCCGTGCGGCGCTCGATGAGCATTGGGCTGCGTCCGATGCCAACGATTTTGAAACGGAGCACCGCATCTATCATGAGGACGCTGTGCTGGAATACCCACAGTCCGGCGAGCGAACCCGCGGCCGACGCAACATACAGAAGCAACGCGTGAGTCAGCCGAGCAAGAAGCGGTTTGCGGTCCGAAGAATGATTGGCGGCGGTGATCTTTGGGTCACCGAATTCATCCTGACCTATGACGGCAAGCCGTCCTACACGGTGAGCATCATGGAGTTCCGGGACGACAAGGTTGCGCGGGAAACACAGTACTTTGCGGATCCGTTCGTGGCTCCCGCATGGCGCGCGCAATTGGTCGAACGGATGGACACGTAGAGCCGGTGTTGACCACCACGACGAAGCGCTTCGACGCAATCATTATCGGGACGGGGCAGGCGGGCCCGTCCCTGGGGGCGCGGTTTGCGGCTGCCGGCAAAACCGTAGCGATTATCGAACGACATAAATTTGGCGGCACCTGCGTGAATACGGGATGCATCCCTACAAAGACGCTGGTGGCGAGTGCCTATGCGATCCATATTGCCCGCCGAGGTGCGGAATATGGTTTTGCCGCTGGCGATATCCGCGTCGACATGAAGCGGGTCAAAGCCCGCAAGGATGCCGCCTCCGCGAGGTCAAACAAGGGCGTGGAGCAATGGCTTCGAGGAACCCCTAATTGCACGGTTATCCAGGGTCATGCCCGCTTTCAGTCATCGAACACCGTGATGGTCAACGATGAAGTTCTCGAAGCCGACAGGATCTACATCAATGTTGGCGGGCGCGCCTCGATTCCCGAAATGCCGGGTATTCATGATGTCCCATTCCTTACCAACTCTTCGATGATGGACATCGATTTCTTGCCCGGGCACCTCATCATTGTCGGCGGAAGTTACGTTGGGCTGGAGTTCGCCCAGATCTATCGCCGCCTCGGGAGCGAAGTTACGGTTGTGGAAATGGGACCACGCCTGATTGGACGGGAGGACGAAGACGTCTCCCAGGCTGTCCGCGAAATCCTGGAGGCTGAGGGCATAAACATCCGGCTGAATGCGAAATGCATCTCGCTTGCGAAACGCGGTGCCGGTGTTGCCGTCCGCATGGAATGCAGCGAAGACTCGAAGGAAGTGTCGGGCACGCACGTGCTTCTAGCGGTCGGGCGTGTCCCCAACACGAGCGACCTGGGTCTCGAACGGGCCGGCGTCACGACCGACCAACGCGGCTATATCCTTGTCGACGATCAGCTCCAAACCAACGTGCCCGGCATCTGGGCACTGGGGGACTGCAACGGCCACGGCGGCTTCACGCACACGTCCTATAACGACTACGAGATCGCTGCCGACAATCTCTTCAGCGCGGCCCAGCGACGAGTTTCCGACCGGATCCCAGCCTACGCGCTCTATATTGATCCGCCGCTAGGGCGCTGCGGTATGACGGAGCGCGAGATACGGAAGTCTGGACGCCGTGCGCTTGCCGCAAGATATCCAATGAGTCAAGTGAGCCGGGCCTACGAAAAAGGTGAGACACAAGGCTTCGTCAAAATCTATACCGACGCAGAAACCGAACAAATTCTGGGTGCTGCGATTCTGGGCGTCGGGGGCGATGAAGTGATTCACGTTCTGCTGGACATGATGTATGCGAAGGCGCCCTACACGGTCATCCAGCATGCCATGCACATTCATCCGACGGTCGCCGAATATCTGCCAACCATCCTCGCCAAACTGGCGCCGTTGGCGTAAAAAGGAAAGACACCACCGCTCTGTAATGTCTGCGCGGCGTCTAACGTCCGCTGTTCGACACCGTTCCCCGGCATCGCCGGCTTGAAGGGCAGCGTTTTCTGTGATTCACAAAGTGACGCACTTGGTCTTCGTCGTGCCCGTGGTTAACACCGGAGGATACTTTGCCAACTGATATGACCACGCTGACCGAAAAGCAACCGCCGCTTCTGACAACTGGCCGCACACTGGGAAGATTGGCCGCCATCGGCCTTCTGATTCTCGGTGTCGCGACGGCATTTCTCTATCTGGGCGGCTGGCTCACTCCACGCGCATTGACGCCGGCGCGGTTCGTCGACGCTTTCGAGCGGGCCGATGGAGTCCACTCCGGCTTTCGCCGCAATCATGCGAAGGGCGTGGGTGTCCGCGGCTTTTTTGAGAGCAACGGCCAAGGGATGCGCCTTTCGAAGGCGGCTGTCTTCCGACCTGGCCGAACACCTGTCATCGGCCGTTTCTCCTTTGGCGGCGGCGATCCCTACGTGGCGGATGCACCTGGCGCGGTCCGTGGGCTGGGTGTTTGGTTTTCGCTGCCTGACGGAGAGGAATGGCGGACGGCCATGATCAACCTGCCGGTGTTCCCGCTGCAGACGCCGCAGGCGTTTTACGAATCTCTGGTTGCCTCCGCGCCCGATCCACGGACGCATCAACCCGATCCGAAAAACATGGAGGCGTTTCTCGCGCGCCACCCAGGAACTGTACGGGCGTTCGGGATTATCAAGAGCCACACCGTATCGTCCGGTTTCGACAACACTACCTTCAACAGTCTCAATGCCTTCCGCTTTGTGAACGCCGGCGGCGCCTCGATTCCCGTGCGCTGGTCTTTCGTGCCCATACAGCCGCAGGCTATGGCGAGGCCGGGCGGGCCTATCCCAGGGAACAGGAACTACCTTTTTGATGCGCTGATCGCGAGCATCCATCAGCATCCACTGCAATGGCGCTTGATCATCACAGTCGCCCAACCCGGCGATGTGACCAACGATGCCAGCATCCCGTGGCCCGACGGGCGCGAACAGGTGAACGTCGGAACTCTCACCCTCGATTCGGTCGAGAGTGAAGCCGCCAGTCCGGCCCGAGACGTCAATTTCGATCCGCTGGTTTTGCCGGCCGGAATCGCGCCGTCCGACGATCCCCTCCTCAGCGCCCGATCGGCGGTCTACTCACTGTCGTTCACCAGACGCGCGGGCGAGACGAAAGAAGCGAGCGCGATCACGCCTTCCGAGGTGCGCAAATGACCACGCAACGCCAATTCACAGGTTCGATGCGGTTCCTGCACTGGTTGATGGCCGCCATGATCCTGACCATGCTTGGGATCGGCGTGGCGATGGTCGCATCGCTTGCCAACTACCATACTCTGGTTTCGATTCATCGCCCATTGGGCATTCTCGTTCTGCTCGTGGTGGTGATTCGCTACGTGAACCGGCGCTTCTCCGCGGTGCCGCCGTTTCCCGCCACCATGTCGAATCAGGAACGCTTCATCGCGGCAGCCTCCGAACTGGGATTTTATACGTTGCTGTTTGTGCTGCCGCTAGTCGGCTGGGGGATGTTGTCGGCGGCGCGCTACCCGATCGTCATGTTCGGATCGGTGCATCTTTTCCCCATCCTGCCGCACAATCTGATGCTGTATGCGGTGCTGCGCAAAACGCACACGGTCCTCGCTTACCTGATGTTCCTGATGTTCCTATCTCATTTTGGCGCGATTCTGTTTCACACGCTGGTTGTTCGGGATGGGATGTTCAACCGTATGGCGCCCTGGAAGGTACGCGCTTAACGGCGCCGTCGCGAGGCTTACGTGAATCGATGCCAACAGATTGTTGGTCTCGGCGCTCCTTCTCAATAGCGGGCTGCAGATAAGCGGCCGACCAAGAGGACCAATGCAAATCGAAGTACTTTCGGATCCCAACTCGGTCGCCGAAAGGGCCGCGTCCCTCATTGCCGATTACGCCCGTGAGGCGATCGCTGCCCGTGGTTCATTCGTCCTGGCGGTGAGTGGGGGTCATACGCCATGGATCATGTTGCGCCGGCTCGCCGCGGCGGATCTGCCCTGGCGCGCCGTGCAGGTCGTTCAAGTCGATGAGCGCGTGGCTCCCGCCGGTCACACAGACCGGAATCTGACGCATCTGCGCGAGAGCTTAGATCACGCGCCGCTTCCTTCCGATCAGCTCTATGGGATGCCCGTTGAATCGCCCGATCTGGAAGCGGCCGCTACGCAGTATGCCGCGACTCTGCGGAAGATTTCCGGCGCGTCTCCGATTATCGACCTGGTGCATCTCGGTCTGGGGCCCGATGGACATACGGCTTCGCTGGTGCCCGGCGATCCGGTCCTGGAGATAGACAACGCGGACGTGGCGCTGAGCGGCCCCTATCAGGGCCGGCGCCGGATGACTCTCACGTACCCGATTCTCAATCGCGCCCGGCATGTCCTCTGGGTTGTCACCGGTGGTGAAAAAGAGGGCATGGTGAATCGCCTGCTCGGCGGCGACCGTGGAATTCCGGCCGGGCGGGTTTCGAGCGAACGGGCCCTGCTCCTGGCCGATTCCGCGGCGGCCGGCCAACGCACCGGCACTAGATCAGCAGTATAGGAGGAGTCACATGCGCATAGGCATTGCAACCGATCACGGCGGGTTCCACTTGAAGGAAGATCTGCTGGCCCGTCTCAAGGCCGCGGGACATGAAATCGTGGATTTCGGAGCGCACAGCTTTGCCGCCGGCGACGATTACCCCGATTTTGTCATTCCGCTCGCTCGCGCCGTATCGGCGGGACAGGTGCAGCGTGGCATCGCCGTCTGCGGCAGCGGCGTCGGCGCCGAGGTCTGCGCCAACAAGATTCCCGGCGCTCGCGCCGGCCTGATCGGCGACCATTTCTCCGCGCATCAGGGCGTGGAAGACGATCATATGAACATTCTGTGCATGGGCGGCCGCACTCTCGGAGCGGAAGTCGCTTGGGAGTTTGTCGAAACGTACCTGGCTGCGGAATTCAGCCAGGCCCCGCGCCACCTGCGCCGCCTGAGCAAAGTCGCAGCACTCGAGGAGGTGACCAAGTGACGCCCGCAGCCAAATCCGGGCACCCAGGCACGCCCATGGTACTGGCGCCTCTTGTTTCGGGAAGTGAGGTCAGCATCGCGGTGGATGCCCATGAAAAGCTGATCGCGGTAGGCATCCGTTCAGGAGTGGTGTCCATGCCGTCCTGGGACATCGTCGAGCATCAAACACAGCAATACCGCGACGGCGTTCTGCCGCCGAATGTCACCGCGCGCATCGCCATCGAGCAGGCCTCCACGTTCGGATGGGAGCGATACGCCGGCGCGCAGGGCCGAGTGATCGGAATGACGACATTCGGGGCCGCGGCCAACCTCAAGGAACTCCAGCGGAAATTTGGATTCGAACCGGCGCGCGTGACCGCGGTTGCCAAGGAACTCCTGGGCCGAGGGTGATCCATGTCTGCCGGCTCCGCCCCGTCTGCGGCGGATACTGCTACCGGACGAAGCTCTCCGCTGGGGGCGAGCGTCGTTTCCGGCGGAGTCAATTTCAGCGTCTACTCCCGAAGTGCCTCGGCGATCGATCTGCTGCTGTTCGATCGCGCTGACGACAGCCAGCCATCGCGCGTCATTCCGATCGATCCCGCAGCGAATCGAACCTATCACTACTGGCACGTGTTCGTGCCGGAGCTGCAGCAGGGCCAGCTTTACGGGTATCGCGTGCACGGACCCTATGATCCGGCCAGCGGGCTGTGGTTTGATCCCGCCAAATTGCTGCTCGATCCATACGGCCGTGCCGTCGCGGCTCCGTCGGGTTACTCCCGTGACGCAGCGACGCTCCCGGGCGACAACACGTCCGCGTCGATGAAGAGTGCGGTGGTCGATTGCGCGGACTACGATTGGGAAGGCGACCGCCCGTTACGCCGCGCGTCCACTCAGACCATCATTTACGAGATGCACGTGCGGGGATTCACGCGGCATCCCAGCTCCGGCCTTCCGGCGAACACCCGCGGCACCTATGCGGGATTGGTTGAGAAGATTCCGTATCTCGAACAACTCGGCATTACGGCTGTTGAGCTGCTGCCGGTGTTCCAGTTCGATACGCTGGACGGTCCTCGCGGATTGGTCAACTATTGGGGCTATGCGCCGGTATCGTTCTTTGCACCACACAGCGCCTACAGTTCACGGCAGGACCCGTTGGGGCCGGTGCACGAGTTCCGCGACATGGTCAAGGCGCTGCACCGCGCGGGCATTGAAGTGATCCTCGACGTTGTCTTCAATCATACGGCGGAGGGAGATCACCGCGGACCTACGCTATGCTTCCGCGGCTTTGAGAACGACGCCTACTACATCCTGGAGCGCGACCGCTCGCGTTTCGCGAACTACAGCGGCACGGGCAACACGCTCAACGCCAATCATCCGATTGTCCGCCGCATGATTCTCGATAGCCTTCGGTATTGGGTCGGCGAGATGCACGTGGATGGGTTCCGGTTCGATCTCGCCTCCATCCTGGCACGGGATTCGTCGGGCCAGGTGCTGGCGAATCCCCCGGTCCTGTGGGACATCGAGTCGGACCCGGCGCTGGCGGGTACCAAGTTCATTGCCGAAGCCTGGGATGCTGCCGGGCTGTATCAAGTGGGCAACTTCGTGGGCGACAGTTGGAAGGAATGGAACGGCCGGTTTCGCGACGACGTTCGCTCCTTCTTTCGCGGCGAGGACGATACCGTCGGGCGCATCGCTGACCGCGTTTTGGGCAGCCCCGCAATCTACGGCCACAAAGAACGCGACGCGGAGGAGAGCGTCAACTTTGTCACATGCCACGATGGCTTCACGCTCAACGACCTGGTCTCCTACAACCAAAAGCACAACGAAGCGAACAGGGAAGATAACCGCGACGGCGCCAATGACAATCGAAGCTGGAACGGCGGCGCCGAGGGGCCAACCACCGATCCGGGCATCGAGGCGCTACGCAATCGCCAGGTCAAGAATTTTCTGACAGTCACGATGCTGTCGCTGGGCATTCCCATGATTGGAATGGGCGATGAAGTGCGGCGGTCCCAGTACGGCAACAATAACGCGTACTGCCAGGATAACGAGACCAGCTGGTTCGACTGGTCGCTTGTGGAGAAACATGCCGAGGTCCGCCGGTTCGTGCAGTTGTTGATGGAGCGGCGGCGTCTGCGGAATCCCGACGCGGAGCAGCATCACCTGAGCTTGAATCAACTGCTCGCCCGTGCCCGGAAGACATGGCACGGCGTGAAGATCGGACAGCCGGACTGGAGCTCCACGTCCCACAGCATCGCTTTAAGTGCTCACATGCCGCATGAGAACGTGATTACCCATTTCATTTTCAATGCGTACTGGGAGCCGCTCGAGTTTGAGCTTCCGGACGGTAATCGCGGTCCCTGGAAAAGGTGGATCGATACCGCGCTCGACGCGCCAAACGACATCGTGTCCTGGTGGGATTCGCCCACTGTTCCCGGCTTCCAGTATGTGGCCGGGCCGCGCTCCGTCGTCTCCCTGTACACCGAAGTGAGCGAATGAAGCCATTGGCTGCGGGATTGCCGATTGAGCCGTGCTATTATGCCGATCTTCGGATACCAGCGCCCGAAGGACGGCAATCCGCAGCATGGCTGGATCGGCGGCTGGTTGACGTACGGTGTGCGGGGCGAGACATGGTGGTAAAAAGGGCATAGGAGACGATATGTCGATCCAGGAGACCGGCACCAGAAATGTAAAGACGGCAAGCATGCCGGCATCGGCGGACACAAACTACTCGCGTCCACTGGCCATTGTGACCACCCTGTTTTTCATGTGGGGCTTCCTGACCTGCTTGAACGATATCCTGGTGCCGCACCTCAAGTCGATTTTCGACCTGAGTTACGCGAAAGTGATGCTGATCCAGTTCGCCTTTTTCTCGGCGTACTTTCTGTTCTCCGTGCCGTGGGCCAGGGTCGTCAACGTGATCGGCTACCAACGGACCATGGTGGCCGGCCTGTTGACGATGGCTGCCGGAGCCTTCCTGTTCATACCGGCCGCGGTGGCAGTTTCGTTCCCTTTATTTCTGACGGCCCTCATGGTTTTGGCTGCCGGAATCACGGGTCTGCAGGTGGCCGCGAACCCTTATGTAGTGGTATTGGGAAAACCGGAGACCGCCTCCAGCCGATTGGATTTAACGCAGGCATTCAACTCATTGGGAACTACCGTCGCGCCGAAACTCGGCGGCCTGTTGATTCTGAGCGCCGCGCCGCTGGCGATGCAGCAGCTGCGGCAGCTCACGCCGCAAGCTGCCGAGGCCTATCGCGCATCGCAGGCCGCATCGGTGAAGCTGCCCTACACGATTATCGCGGTGGCACTGTTGCTACTGGCCGTCATGATCGGTTTGTCGAAGCTGCCGAAGATCGAAATGGCGTCGACCCACGGCACGGCGACAGTTGGGGATTCCATTTGGAGTCATCCCAACCTCCTCTTCGGTGCGATCGGCATTTTCACGTATGTGGGCGCGGAGGTTTCCATCGGCAGTTTCCTGGTGAACTACTTCGGTTTGCCGAATATCGCGGGACTCTCCGCGCAGAGCGCCGCCGGATACGTGTCGTTCTATTGGGGAGGCGCGATGATCGGCCGATTTCTCGGCGCGGCCGTCTTGCGGCGATTCAAGGCCGGACACGTGCTTGCCGTATGCGCCATTGCCGCGGCCGCGTTGGTGGCTATGTCGATGATGACGGGCGGGCACACCGCGATGTGGGCGATCTTGGCCGTCGGGTTCTTCAACTCGATCATGTTCCCCACCATCTTCAGCCTCGGCGTAGCCGAACTTGGCCCGCTGACCGGAAGCGGTTCGGGCCTTCTGAACATGGCCATTGTGGGCGGCGCCCTGCTTCCCGTGATCCAGGGAGTGATCGCTGACCAGTTTGGGCTGCACCACGCGTTTGTACTGCCGGTGATTTGCTATCTGTATATATTGTTCTACGCGCTAAGCGGATCGAGGCCGAACAGCGAGCGGTGTGTGCGCGCTTAGGAATAGGTAGATCATGCTACTGGCAGGCGATATCGGCGGGACCAAAACCGCGCTGGGCGTTTTTTCCGAAGAGGGCGGAGCCCACGCGGCCCTCGCGGAATCGGAGGTACACAGCGCGGATTATGGAAGTCTTGAATCCATCGCGAAACAGTTCTTGACCAAGGCCGCACTGCATGTCGACCGGGCATGCTTTGGCGTCGCCGGGCCGGTGTTGGCGGGGCGCGCGAAAATTACGAACCTGCCCTGGATCGTCGACCAGGCAGCCATTGCCAAAGAGCTGAATCTCGAGGCCGTCCATCTGCTGAACGACCTGGAAGCGATCGCGTGTGCGATTCACGGGCTCAGGCCGCAAGATGCCGAGACCCTCAGCGCGGGAGCGCCGGTCGACCAGGGAAATGTCGCCGTCTTTGCGCCCGGCACCGGATTGGGCGAGGCCTTTCTCACCTGGGAAGCCGGCGAATACCGCGCGCACAGTTCGGAAGGAGGCCATGCGGATTTCGCGCCAACGGACGACGTCCAGATCCGTTTGCTCGCATACATGCGGCAGCGCTTCGAGCATGTCAGCTACGAGCGTGTCTGCTCCGGAGTCGGAATTCCTCACGTCTACGACTTTTTCCGTGACGGCGAGAAGACGGAAGAACGGACGGAGATTACGGAACGGATCGCCACAGCCGGCGATCGCACCAAAGCCATCATTCAAGCCGCGCTGGACCCTGCCGATTCCAGCCCGCGATGCGCTGCCACGATTGAAACCGTAGTGTCCATCATGGGAAGCGAAGCGGGCAACCTGGCGCTCAAAGTGCTCGCGGTCGGTGGCGTGTATCTGGCGGGCGGAATTGCCGTTCATCTGCTTCCGATTTTGAAATCGCCGCGGTTCCTCGAATCGTTCCGGCACAAGGGCCGGTTCGCCGAGCTGATGGGCCGGATCCCGGTGCACCTCATGACCGGCAAAGTGGGTATCGCCGGCGCCGCGGCATACGGTCTGAAGAGGGCTCTGGCCGCCAAGGCCGCTTCTGGAGCCCTGCCTGCGAGTTAGTCAATAATGGTGCGCAACAGAGCGCTGACACCATTCCACAGGATTTGAACGCCGATGCAGACGAGGATGAATGACGAAAGGCGAATGAGGACGTTCATGGCCGATTCGCCGAGCGCGCGAGCCAGCCTCTCGGCGAACCGGTAGCTCAAGTAGATCGAGGCCGCGATGAGCGCCGAGCCGATGAGCATGCCCGCGATCAGCGTCCATCGCCATTGAGCGCCTTCCGACTGATTGGCTCCCACCGCAATCGCCACCGAAATCGAACCGGGCCCCACGGTCAACGGCAGCGTCAAGGGATAGAATGCCTGCTTGGTGTAGTCCGACTCCTTGCACGCGCGATGCTCATCCTTGTCGCCGTCATCGGCATCGCTCTGCCGGAGGAGTGCCCAGCCAGTCGTGATCACGATAAGCCCTCCGCCCACCTGGACCACCGGCAGCGAGATGCCGAAAAACGCGAGGATGTGGGTGCCGATGAAGATTGACGTCAGGATCAGGATCAGGCCGTTCAGGGCGATCATTCGCGCTAAGACCGTTCGTCCGCGTTCCGAAAGACCACGCGTGAGCGACAGGAAGATCGGCGTGTTGCCGATGGGGTCGACAATCGGAAACAGGGCCCCGACCACCAGGAGAGTATTCTTGGCCAGATCGCTGAGTACGCCATCCATTACTGTCAATGTACAGGATGGGACCGGCGCAAAGGTCAAAACCGAATGACCGCGGCGTGGCAATGGCGAGGGCTGGTCCAACAAAGCCCGGCTGGCCGAGGCTCTTCTCAGATGTGAGCGACCATTGTCCCGAGTTGTCATTGTCGGCGGTGGATTCGGAGGATTGGCTGCGGCCAAGGCGAAACACGACGGTGATTCTGGGCGAAGTCATCGAGGTTGACAAGGAGGAGCAGTG
>Ga0335078_10012476_pt1 | contig 12606 bp, 13 predicted proteins | sample Lox_Sample_32_FD_206711 | JGI IMG/M metagenome (GOLD analysis project Ga0335078, IMG submission 206711) | Soil microbial communities from Loxahatchee National Wildlife Refuge, Florida, United States - Lox_Sample_3.2 | ecosystem: Environmental > Terrestrial > Soil > Wetlands | place: USA... | reverse complement strand
GTTGTGCACCACGGTGCGGTCGACGTAGACGTTCCGCACCACGGTGCGGTTGACGTTGACGACGGCGGTGTTATAGCGGAACACGTTGCCCACCCAGACGCCGCCCGCGAATCCATGACCGAAATAGGCCCAAGCTGCCTGGAACGGAATCTCCATGGAGCAACTATTGGAAGAGTTACACCAAATTCAACAGTTCCTTCTGCTTTATCCGCCTCAAGGAGAGAAGGGTCCCAACCGCGTCGCAGCCGTCCTTTCCAAACAGACTCTCACGCAGGGGCTTAATCCCTTATCAATATCGCCCGCAGTAAACTCCCGCTAGTGGAGCCTAAGGAGCAGATTGGGATCGCGCGTGGCGTGGTGAAAGCCATGGAGTCAGCGGCCGACCGAGAGCGCGACCGCCGGGTCAGCGACATGGTTCTGCGTGGCAAAGAAGAGACCGGCGAATACGATGTATTTCTCTGCTACAACAGCCGCGATCGGCAAGCGGTCGAGCAAATCGCTTCGCGGTTAAAGGAGAAGAAAGTGCGGCCCTGGCTGGATATTTGGGACCTGCGCCCCGGCGACCGCTGGATTGACAAGCTGGCTGAAATCATCTCCAGCGTCAACCCGGCCGCTGTGTTCGTCGGCCCACACCAGACGGGGCAATACCGGAATCTGGAAATCCCCGCGGTTATCCGCCAATCGATAGAGAGCGGCATTCGCGTAATTCCGGTCATCCTTCCCGAAGCAGAAGGCGAACCGCAATGGTCGACATTCCTGGAAGATTTCCATCGTGTAGATTTCCGAGTCCCCGCTCCCGACCCCATGGCCAGCTTGGTCTACGGCATCACGGGAGAACGCCTGGAGCTGTGAGAGGTGTGCCGGTGCTTGTAGCCTGACTCAGCAAAGCATGGGCGCAGGCCGGCAGGTGATTGGGGTGTGCATTGACGTCCCCACATCATGGCTCCTCCGGTGACAGACGAAACGGCGTCGACTGTAGAAACAAGCAGCGACAAGATGGCACGACGGATTGCGCAATTGTTCTTGAATCTGCAGCCAAGGAGGGCACACCGAAACAGCGATTCAGGAGGATGGATTTCTGTCGATAAATCCCCTGAGCACCAGTTCCGACCGCTGCCCCGCGACCCAGGTGAATACCCGGATCAGGAACGGTCTCCTTGCGCCAAGCGCTGTTCCGACATCTGTCGTCGCAAATGACGGCGCGGGGCGGAAATGACGCGCCGCAGAAAACAATGCGCTTGTCGGCTTTTCGATCCGAGATTCTGTGGTGTGCGCTCGAAAACTCCTAGCCGGCTGACGTCGCCGCCTCCGGCGCCCGCCGAGTTATTTTCATCAGAGTTGTCGAGTTGAGCGAGCGGCCCAAATACAGCTGAAACGATCCGCGCGCGGTCGGAAAACCATCAGCTACTACCGAGTAATCTAACTCGTATTTACCTTCTCCCTGTATGTTGGGAATGAATGCGGTGGAATCCGTAAAGATTTGGAAGTGCAACCGAGTCGGGTCGTCGTGAAAGATATAGAAACCGTCGAACCGGCGGATGTTACCTGGGGGAATGTGGGCACTGGGAAGAGTGTAGCCCTCCCACTTGATTTCGGCCGCTCTGACAGGAATCACCAGGGGCGGCTCAGCTGTCGTCGCCCTTTCCAAATAGACGTAGCAGTTCCTCGCCATCTTCCGACGGTGTCGATTGCGAACGTCAATATGGAAGAACCTGGACTGTTTTCGCGTGCCCCCGACCTCCATCCAAGAGTCTCCGTACTGAGCGGTGTCGGGCCTTTCTAAAACGAGATTATTCTTCCACCGGCATTCCCAGCCGCGCTTCTGCTTCACCCGCTATCACACCGGCGAGGAGATGTCTGTCCGTGAATGGAATCGCATTGCCTTGAAGGAATTGGAGTACTCCATCATCTTGCTTGACACCCGCTTCCTGGAATGCCAGCACAGGAGTGTCGAGGTACGATGCGATCGCGAGCTCCTGATGGGAGAAGAGGGAGCCGCGACACAATGGCGGGGTCGCCGCTGCAAGCGGCTCGCGCTTGAAGTCTACGAAAATGAAGTATTCCGAGTTCTCCAGCTGCGCAAAAATGTTCTCCTTCAGGCCACGCAGAGACTGCTCCTGCACGCCGATATAGCAATCAAACCCGAGGTCCTCGAGTCTCCGGCCAATTTCAGCCGCGGTCGCGACTTCGTCAGAGCCCTTAGCCTGACCACAGCTTATGAAGACACGTGCTCGTTCGACGTCTGACAGGTCCACTAGCAGACAAGATTGTTCCTCCCGAACCTCCGGAATTGTAGCGCCCAGCGGAATCGAGTGGTAGGCGAAGCGGAGCGCTCCGAATGGTGGCTCCGGTTATATGCTACCCCCACCACAACCCCGGGTCTATATCAGCAGCCTCGCATGCCAGCAGCAGTACGAAGATCGCGTAGCCACCAAGCCGGTCGAGGGCTCGCAAAATTGTTGATAAATCTCCTTCACCAAATCTATCTGGCCGCCCCCGGATTCTTCAGCCCCTAAGCATGATGAATGGCTTGTAGACGCATTCGTCGGAGTGTTGCGGTCTTTGCGCTGCTCGTCTCCGCACTGTCGAATGGGGGACGGCGTGCCAGACACCGACATGTCGGAGTGGAGTCGCCGGGTCGTCTTGTAGTTCGGCAGAAAGGATCGTCGTATCCGATCTTGGATTGTGCAAAGGCCCGGCGTGGCAGATAGCGCGGCAGATAACGGATGGAGGCTCATTCTCTTCTATAATGAAACTGTGACCGCGTACACTATCACCAACCGGGTGCCGACGCCAGAAGAAATGGGCGAGGTCCTCGGGCTCAGTTCCGATCGAGTGAAAGCCGTGCGCAGGATTATGAGCGCGCCAGCCCAGGCGAAACGAGTTCGACCCGGCGCCAGCAGAGCTCGCAAAACAGCGCCAAAGAGATCGCGCCGTGTTGTGGCCAAGAGGTAGCGTGCACCGACCGGAGCGCATCGAATCTGTTTTTCTCAACATCCCGTATGACGACGCCTTCGAGGACCTCTACCTCGCCTACATTGTCGGTTTGACCCAGCTTGGGCTTCGCATCCATGCCGCGCTGGCCGTTCCGAACCAGGGTCGCCTCGCAACGATCATAGAACTGGTCGAGCAATGCAAATTCTCTATTCACGATTTGTCACGCGTCGAAGTTTCTCGCGGCGTTCCGCGTTTCAACATGCCTGTGGAGCTGGGTCTCGCTCTCTACCGGTCGCACGCAACGAAGGGCAAGCACCGTGTGTTCATCTTTGAGAGCAAAGCCCACCGTGCCCAGCGCTCCACGAGCGACGTGAACGGTATCGATCCGCAGATCCACAAAGGCACGCCTAAAGGGATCATGAGCGCACTGCGCAACATCTTTCGCCAACCAGGCGATGTAACCACGGTGCCCGAGATGCTCACCAGCTATCGCGCCCTGAAGGGTAGGCTCCCGGAGCTGCGTCGGAATGCGGGCACCAGATCTCTCTTCGAGGCAGCCGTTTTTCAGGATCTTACGGTGGCGGCTCTCGTGCAGTCGCAACAGCTGATCGCCGGGCGAACGTAATCGTCAAAACGGTTAACGTGGGCCGTCCCGTCGGCGTAGGCGAGGCTGACAGTGGCGCGTCGCAGCTCTCCTTCCAGAAACTGTTCAACTGTTCCGCGGCGCGGCTCGCACTCAACCGAACGGTGGTTCTACAATATCGGATCTTCTTGGAAAAGAAGCAACCCGCGGCTGCAAGAATCAATGTCCGCCTCGCGGCCGTGCGGAGACTAGCCTATGAAGCGCTCAGGCGGGGAGCCATTCCGGCGATCGAGGCGCCGCGCTTGAGACGGCCGATCACGGCCAGCCATGACGGCCTGGACAAGTGCAACAGCGAGCCATCGCCGGCAATCATGGGCTCCTGCTGCAGCGGGATCCAAATGTCGGGCGCTGGGGCGCGAACGGTTTCGCCGAAAAATCCCCGGGCCGCCACGCCAACGACCGTAAACGCGTGTCCCTCCACCACCAGGGTTGAGCCCACGACCGACGGGTCAGCCCCATAGACTCCCTGCCACGCGGCATGACTGAGCACCAGGACAGGCGGTGCGGAAGTCCGATCATCGCCGTCGGCAAGCACACGCCCCCTGGATGCGCCGACGCCAAGCGTGGAGAAATACGTTCCGGTGACGTATTCCGCGCGCAGAGGCCTGGCGGCGTCGGCGGCGCCCTGCCTCCTGACGCTCAACGGATTGCCGCCCCAATCAGACGCGGTGATGTTCTCGAATTCGGGCGCGCCGGCCTTCAACCGCTCGAACAGCGGAAACGGGAAGAAACCCCAATGGCCGTGGCGGCCCACGGCGATGGTGTCGTCGCCGTCGCCGACCCGGGCCGCGGCTCCGAGTCCGCGATGCGCAAGGGAGCGGAAGTAAGGGCGAGGATCGCGCCTCGCGAGGGCCGGCGTCTTGGCGCCTATCTGCTGCGGCTGTGGCCGCCACGGGAAGGAGGCGTGGAGTGATTGGGCGCCGGACGATCGTTGGAATGCGGAGCGGGCGCGGCGGAACGGCCCGCGGCATTCTGGCGCACCTGGGGACGATTCATCTGCTCGTGGCTCATTTGGGTCGCGGTGGCGGCCACGTGACGTTCGTTCACGGCGCGGGATTCCATGGCGGTGGGCCGCCCGGTGACGCCGCCGGCGCCGTTGAAGCTGGCGCGATTGACGACGGTGTTGTGCACCACGGTGCGGTCGACGTAGACGTTCCGCACCACGGTGCGGTTGACGTTGACGACGGCGGTGTTATAGCGGAACACGTTGCCCACCCAGACGCCGCCCGCGAATCCATGACCGAAATAGCCGAAGCCGTAATTCACGCCGCCGTAGAAGCCCACGTGGGGTCCCCAGTAGCCGGCATGCCAGGCATAGAAGCCGCCGGCGAAGCCCCAATAGCCGGGAGTCCAAAGCAAGCCGGGAGCGGGCGGAGCTACCCAGACGCCGGGAACCCAGTAATAGCCGGCATCGCCCCAGGCCCAGTAGCCGGGGGTCCAGATGTAGCCGTCGACGGGGCACGGGGGCTGCACATAGACCGGCAGAACCGGCGGGGCAAGCGTGATAGAGACCGCGATGCCCGCAAAGGACGGCGCGGGAATCGTGAGAAGCATCGTCAGAGCCAACAGAAGCGTGGAGATGCCGATAAGTCGTTTCATAAATCCTCCGTCTTGCGGGCGCCGTTGCTTTCCAGCTATCTTCGAGCGCCGCACGACCGGGAAATTGCAATCGGCTCGCCAGATGGAGACATGCGGCGAAGCCGCTGGAAAGATTGGGGATCGAGGCGGCGGCATGCTGAATGTATACCGAAGAGAGCGGCTGAAAAGCACCACGCGACCACCAGCGGAGGGTGTGGACGCGAAGCGGTCAGGTTTTCGCCAGGATGGCGACAAACCCCGGTCCTTGCGATTCCACGATCTCGCGGACGGTCCAGCCGGTATTCTGTACGATCGAACGAACCTCATCCGGCGATGCGAACAGGTAATCGAACCAGGGCCCGCAAAACTGTCGATATCGAACGCGGAGGCGAATCTGGCCGGCCATACGGCCGCGATCGCGATTTCTTTGCTGATAGGCCAGGTGCACGGGATCGCGCGTGGCGTACGGATTCGAGGCGGCGGCGATGATGAGGGCTGGCGGGGTGGTGATCCGGTGCATGGCAGCCAGCAGGCGCCGCGCTTTGAGGAAGCTGGCGAACAATCCGAAATTGTTCCCATAGAGGACGATGGCGCCGAAAGGGCCGCGGAGCGCGGCGATTTCACTTATCGAAAGCACGCGGGCGTCCTTCACGCCGCGAAGCCTGGCGATTTTCACCGCCAAAGGCGAGTTATCGATCGCCAACACACGGTGACCCTTGTCCTGAAGGTACAGGGCGACTCTTCCGGCGCCGCAGCCGATGTCGAGCACGGTGCCGCGGGCGCGCTCGATGGCGGCGCGCTCCTGGGCCGGCCAATCCTCGTAGGACCGAAAATAAGGCAAGGCACTGCTGATATCGATGAAGCCGTCTTCGCGCTCGGCGATTTCGTGGGTAGTGGCGCCTTTGTAACAGGCCCAGATTTCCTGGCCGTAGGCGTCGCGATCGGGTGGGATGCGGCCGGTGGGTTTTCGCGCCATGCGGATTATTGTTGCATGGGGCGGATGCCGGCCAGGAAAATCACTGGATTTTGATGGTGGTCATGTTCGAGACGCTGCCGTCGGCCGAGAGGTAGACGCTCACCTCGCCCATCCCGGCCAAAGTCCTCGGAACCACGACATTCACCTGGTCGAGGCCCTGATACGCGCCCTGCGCGCCGGCATATTGCACTGTCGCCGGCTGGCCCGCCACGAAGGCCTGCACGTTGGCGGCGCCACGATGGTCCGCGAGGCGAACTCGATCCGAAAGCCGTCACCAACCGCTGGGGGCGGCGCGGCCGGCCTGAAAGCTGGCGGAATTTACAATGATCGCTACCGCGGGCGTGACCAGGTCGGCGCGCAATTCGCTGTAGGGTGGCACAGTGATCGGGTTGGCGGAGTTCGCGGTCTGGACCGCGATGGCGGTTTTGCCGGCGGCGGTGCTGGCGGTGCTGGGATCGGCGGTGGTGACGAACTCGAGCGGAACGTGCCGGTAGCAGCCGCGCCGTTGACGCGCACCGTGAGGGGGCGCCGGTCGAGGCGTCGTTGGGTATGGAAGGATCGAACCCGGTGTTCAGGATTTTCACGCCCGCCGGACCGATCTGCGTGAGGTTGGCGATTACCGACGCGGTCGGGGTGGCCAGCACCGCGCTCTCATCCGTTGCGCGCCAAAAACCGGACACGCGCCCGGCGTTTTGGTTGCCCTCGAAGCGGAGCCGGTGGGTAATTTACCCAAAAAATCCAGAACTGCCGTTGATTTCAATTGAGTTACGAATACCCGGCCGGGTAAATTACCCAAGCTCGGCCTGGTGACAGGAGCGGCGTCTGCCGTGGCGGCGGATGAGTTTGCGGTTTTCGGTCCGCACGGGCAGCGTGTTATAAGAGAGATTGACATCTGGAATCCCCCGCGAGAGTCAAATCTTCATGGAACCAACCGCCGATATAGCGTTAATTGGTCTGGCCGTAATGGGTCAGAACCTGATCCTGAATATGAACGACCACGGATACACGGTAGTGGCGTACAATCGCACCACCTCCAAGGTCGACGAATTCCTTAACGACGCCGCCAAGGGCCGAAAGACCATCATCGGCGCGCACTCGGTAGAGGAAATGGTAGCCCTGCTGAAACGCCCCCGCAAAATCATGCTGATGGTGAAAGCAGGACAGGCGGTGGACGATTTTATCGAGCACCTGCTGCCCCACCTGGAACCGGGCGACCTGATTATCGACGGCGGCAATTCCCATTTTCCGGACACCATCCGCCGCGCCAAGTACCTGGAATCGAAAGGCATGCTTTATATCGGCACGGGCGTATCCGGCGGCGAGGAAGGCGCGCGCTTCGGCCCGTCGATGATGCCCGGCGGAAGCCCGGCGGCATGGCCGCTGGTGAAGGACATCTTCCAGGCGATCTGCGCCAAGACTCCCGACGGCGAGCCGTGCTGCGACTGGATGGGCGAAGACGGCGCCGGCCACTACGTCAAGATGGTGCACAACGGCATCGAGTACGGCGACATGCAGCTCATCTGCGAAGCCTACCAGCTCATGAAGGAAGGCCTGGGGCTCTCCAACGAGGAAATGCACGCCACCCTCACCGAGTGGAATAAGGGCGAGCTCGACAGCTACCTGATCCAGATCACGCGCGACATCCTGGCCAAGAAGGACGACGACGGGCACTACGTGGTCGACCTGATTCTGGACACCGCGGGACAAAAGGGCACCGGGAAGTGGACCAGCGTCAGCTCGCTCGACCTGGGGATGCCGCTGACTCTGATCGGCGAGGCGGTGTACGCGCGCTGCCTCAGCGCTCTCAAGGGCGAGCGGGTGGCGGCGTCGAAAATTCTGCACGGGCCGAAATTCAAATTCGACGGCGACAAGAAGGCGTTGATCGAGGACATCCGCCAGGCCCTGCTGGCTTCCAAGATCGTTTCCTACGCGCAAGGGTTTATGCTGCTGCGCGAAGCCGCCAAGGAGTATCACTGGAATCTCAATTACGGCGGAATCGCCATGGTGTGGCGCGCCGGATGCATCATCCGCTCGGTCTTTTTGGGCAAGATCAAGAGCGCGTTCGACAGCAATCCGCAGCTTGCGAACCTGCTGCTCGACCCGTATTTCCAGGCGGTCATCGAACGCTGCCAGCCATCGTGGCGGCGCGCGGTTTCCATCGCCATCGAAGCCGGCGTTCCGGTTCCGGCATTCACCACCGCGCTCTCGTTCTTCGACGGTTTCCGCAGCGAGCGGCTGCCGGCCAACCTGCTGCAGGCGCAGCGCGATTACTTCGGCGCGCATACGTACGAGCGCGTCGACCAGCCGCGCGGAAAATTCTTCCACACCAACTGGACGGGCAAAGGCGGCAACGTCTCGGCGGGCACGTATAACGTTTAGGAAGCGCGCCGGGATGAGTCCCGGCGCTGCACGCAGGAGTGCGTGCGCCACGGAGTTACAAGGAGATACGTTTCAATGTCGACTGGTCTGAACATTCGTTCCGAAGGCGCGCTGGATTTTGTTTCGCTGGGCGCTCTGGTGCATCGTCTCGATCCCGGGATCATTCCTTTCCGCAAGGCCACCGAGTGCCTGATCCACGTTTCCGGCGGCGAATTCAATTGCGCCGCCAACATCTCGAATTGCTTTGGCCTCAAGGCCGGGATCGCGACGGCCATGGTGGATTACCCCATCGGCGACCTCATCGCCGAGCGCGTCCGCGCCATGGGCGTCAAGCCGTTCTACAAGCACTTCAAGCACGATGGCGTGCGCGGCCCCAACATGGCGACCGTCTACAGCGACCGCGGATACGGCGTGCGGGCGCCGGTAGTCTTTTATAACCGCGCCAACGAAGCCGCCGGCTTGCTGATGCCAGGCGATTTCGACTGGAAATCCATCTTTGCGGGCGGCGTGCGCTGGTTTCATTCCGGCGGCATTTTCGCGGCGCTCTCCGAGACCACGGCCGAAGTCATCGTGGAGGGCATGCAGGCCGCCAAGGAAGCGGGCGCGATCTGTTCCTTCGATCTGAACTACCGCGCCAAGCTGTGGTCGATTTCGGGCGGCGAGGATCGCGCCGTGGCCGTCCTCGACCGCATCGTGAAGCACGTGGATGTGCTGGTGGGCAACGAGGAGGATCTGCAAAAAGGCCTCGGCATTCCGGGACAGGACGTGCACGCCAAATCCAAGCTCGATCCCAGCGCCTTCTTAGGGATGATGGAAAAGGTCACGAAAAAGCACCCGCAGGTGAAGATCGTGGCCACCACGCTGCGCGAGGTTCACTCGACCAACCGGCACAGTTGGAGCGCGGTGGCGTGGGTGAACGGGCAGACCGTGGTCGCGCCCACCGCCGAACTGGACGTCTACGACCGCGTGGGCGGCGGAGACGGATATGCTTCCGGATTCTTCTACGGGCTGCTCAGCGGGGCCAGCCCGGAAGAGGCCGTCAAGCTCGGCTGGGCCCACGGGGCGCTGCTGACCACGTTCCCCGGCGATACCACCATGGCGACGCTGGCGCAGGTGCGGGCCTTCGCCGAGGGTGGTTCCGCTAGAATTCAGAGGTAGGACCGGCAGCGGCATGAGCGATTTCGTCAACGAGAAGGCTTCGCGCATCAAGCTGCTTCTCATGGACGTCGATGGCGTTCTCACCGACGGCCATCTGTTCAACGTCCCGGGTCCCGACGGCAAGATGGTCGAGACCAAGGGATTCGATTCGCAGGATGGCATCAGCCTGCAATGGATGGCCTGGCACGGCATCAAGACGGGAGTCATCAGCGGGCGCGAATCGCCGGCTACGGAAACGCGCGCCCGCCAATGCAAGATGACCTACGTCTACCAGGGCCACATCGAGAAGATCCCGATTCTCGAAGAGATCCTGGCCGACGCCAAGATCGATGCCTCGGAAGTCGCTTACATCGGGGACGATTTCACCGATATCGTGATCATGCACCGCGTCGGCCTGGCCATCGCCACCGCCAACGCGAGGACGGAAGTGAAGCGCGAGGCCCACTACGTGACCGGCGCGCCCGGCGGCTCGGGCGCCGTCCGCGAGGTGGTCGAGCTGATCATGAAAGCGCGCGGCGTCTGGGGCGAGATTCTGAAGCACTACGAGATCGGGGAATAGACCCGCCTGCCGTCCGTCTCGCGGAGCGGCTCACGACCGGCGCACGCGTAGCGCCTCCGCGGTCCCTTGTATAGTGGATGGCGAGGAGGGTTTTATGACCTGGGATTCTGTCGTGAAATTCCTGCAGGAACGCGCCGCCGGTGTCGGCATGGAGATTCTGGGCGCGATTGTCCTTTACATCGTGGGACGCTGGCTGATTTCGCTGGTGGTCCGCGCGCTGCAGCGGGTCCTGGCCAAGCAAAAGATCGAACCGACGGTGCTGCGGTTTGCCGGCAACACCATATCGGTGCTTCTGAACATCACCCTGGTGGTCGCCATTCTCGGCTATTTCGGCGTGCAGACCACCACTTTCGCGGCTCTCATCGCGGCCGCCGGACTGGCTATCGGCACCGCGTGGGCCGGCCTGCTGGCGAACTTCGCGGCGGGAGCGTTCCTGCTGGTGCTGCGTCCGTTCAAGGTCGGCGACGCGATCAGCGCCGGCGGCGTAACCGGCACCGTGCATGAAATCGGCCTGTTCGTCACCACCTTCGACACGCCCGACAACATCCGAACCTTCGTGGGCAACAACAAGATCTTCGCCGACACGATCCAGAACTTCACCGTCAATCCACACCGGCGCGTCGAACTGACCGCGCAGATCGCCGGAGCCGCCGATGCCTCCCTGGCCATCAGCCGCTTGAAAGAGCGGGTTGCGGCCATTCCCAACGTGGTGAAGGAGCCCGCGCCCGATGTGACCATCCTCAGCTTTACCGCCTTCGGGCCGGTGCTGGCGGTGCGCCCGTATTGCCACAACGACTACTATTGGCAGGTCTACTTCGATACCAATATGGCCATTCGCGAAGTTCTCGGCGACGCCGCGTTTCCGGGTCCGGTATACCCGCTGGCGGTGATGGAGAAGAAGACGGCGGCGATGGCGGCGTAAGGATCGGGCAGCGATCCGCCGGGGCCCTGCCCGTTCAACGGGCGGCCAGGAACTTGCCGACCTGGTCGTTGAGGAACCGGCCGTCCTCGGGGTTGCTGGCCGCGCCGGCGGTGTGTCCCCACAGGGACGGGATCGGCGTCAGCGTCACACCCGGAATGAAGGCGGCTTCGTAGCGGGCGTCGGTGAGCGGAAAGTAGAGATCCGTCTCCGACGGCATATAAAGCAGCGGAACCTTGATGGAGCGCAGTGCCTTTTCGACATCGCCGCCGAAGCCCGGGGTGGTGCCGACGTCGTGCTTTTCCCAGGTGCGCATCTGCAGAATCAGGTCGTTGGCATCGGCCCCGGGAATGAAATTGCGGAAGCGGGCGATGTATTGCTCGAAAGTGGTTCCGGGGCGGGCATTGGCGCGCCACAATTCGCGCCGCCACCACTCCTGCGAATACAGCCACGCGGCCCAGACCTGTCCGAAGACTTCCAGTCCTTTCTTGGGCGGCGTGGACGGAGTGTAATCGCCGCCCTTGAAATCCGGGTCGGCGGCGATGGCCGCGATCTGGCTTTCCAGCCGCACGACGCCGTGGGGATAGCATTTCGCCGTTCCCGAAGTGGCCACGATCCGGTCGGCGAACCGCGGATAACTCACCGCCCACTGGAAGGCCTGCTCAGCGCCCATGGAGAATCCGATCAGGGCGCGCAGATGCGTGATCTTCAATTCTTCGGTAAGGAGGCGGTGCACGGCTTCCACGTTGTCGCGGATCGTCACGAGCGGAAATCGCGGTCCATGAAACGGCTCCGGCGTGTTGCTGGGCGACGACGAACGGCCGTTGCCGAACAGCTCCGAAGTGACCAGGAAGAGCTTATCGGTATCGAGCGCCTTGTCCTTGCCGATCAGCCATTCGTATCCGCGCAGGTTCGCCATGTAGTGGGACGGCAGCAGAACGGCATTGTCGCGCGCATCGTTCAGATGGCCGTAGGTTCCGTATACGACGATGGCTTTGGGCAGCACCGCGCCGCTTTCCGTTTTGAAATTGTCAATCGTGAATTCGTGGCGTTCCTGCGCCGCCAGCGCGAAGACAGCCAGTAGGAGTGCGGCGGTAGTTCTCATGATTCCTGATATTGTACAGGCGGCCCGGCACCGGCAGAAGTGCCGGCGCTGCACGCAGAAGTGCGTGCGCCACGGCCGTGGCAGGTATAATAGCGCGGATATGAAACTTGCTCTGCTTCCGATTCTCTGCGCGGCCGTCTGCTTCGCGCAGGAGACGCCCACCGAGCGCGAGGCCGCCCGCGACGTCCTCAAGAAAATGGACGCGCTCGAAAAATCGCTGGATGTTCCCGGCTGGGTGGCGCGATTCTCCGCCGCCGATGCGGGCCGCGACCAGGTCACTGCCCGCGCCAAACAACTCATGGACACCGAACTGTTCGCCATGGGCGACGACATTACGCGGCACCCGGAGATC
>Ga0335078_10012475_pt1 | contig 12606 bp, 13 predicted proteins | sample Lox_Sample_32_FD_206711 | JGI IMG/M metagenome (GOLD analysis project Ga0335078, IMG submission 206711) | Soil microbial communities from Loxahatchee National Wildlife Refuge, Florida, United States - Lox_Sample_3.2 | ecosystem: Environmental > Terrestrial > Soil > Wetlands | place: USA... | reverse complement strand
CCGGCCCGGATACCGGGGCGAGCGCATAGGCCTGCCCGGTGCTCGGGTCCACGACCTCACTGGTCTGGCCGGCCGCGGCCGTAACGAACTCACCGTGCACGAAGTTCTTCAGCTCGAGCAGGCTGGCGCCGGTCTGCGTAGTTGCTGTCAAGATCGCCTCCCGGGCGGGGTGCCCTGGCCGCCACTGACCAGGTCGCCGGGCGAAAGTACCGGAGCACCGGCCGATGCCTCCGACCCTCGCAGACAAATGATTCGTGAACAAGTGAATTCGTTGCTCATACCATGCATAGCAACGAAATCAGTTGACAAGCCGGGCACGCATGACACCATTGCAGGCGAAGGAGGAGAGCATGGCTCACACCCCGGGAACGCCCGCGCTCCCCGGCGGGCTGGGCGGGGATGGGCACGCGGCCAGCCGGAACGGCCGCTCCCCGGGCCGCTTCCCGGCCGGTATTGCGCTCGACCATCTGTCCAAGCGCATCATCGAGCAGCTGCAAGAAGACGGCCGCCGCTCCTATGCGGCTGTCGGCAAGGCCGTGGGCCTGTCCGAGGCCGCGGTAAGGCAGCGGGTGCAGCGGCTGGTGGACGCTGGGGTCATGCAGATCGTCGCGGTGACCGACCCGCTGATGCTGGGCTTCAGCCGGCAGACGATGATTGGCATCAAGTGCGCCGGTGATCTCGAGCAGGTGGCCGACCGGCTGGCCGCAATCGACGAGATCGACTACGTGGTGATCACCTCGGGTTCATTCGACCTGCTGGTCGAGGTCGTCTGCGAGGACGACGCCCATCTCCTGGAGATCCTCAGCCGGGTGCGTGGGGTGCCGAGCGTGACCAGTACCGAGACTTTCGTGTACCTGAAACTCCGCAAGCAGACCTACGGCTGGGGGACCAGATGACAGCGCCAACCGACCCGTACCGCAGCAGCCAGGCCCACGCCCCGCGGCGGGGGCCTGACCCGATGGGCCCGGCCGCCGCCCTCGAGGGTGCCGCTGGTTCTGGTGGGCCGGCCGACCAGGCTCAGCAGGAGGCCGCCCGGCGCCACCTGTGGCTGCACTTCACCCGGATGTCCGCGTATAACGAGGCCGACGTGCCGGTCATCGAGCGCGGCGAAGGCCAGTACGTGTACGACCAGCGGGGCAAGCGCTACCTGGACGGCCTGTCCGGCCTGTTCGTCACGCAGATCGGGCACGGCCGCCGGGAAGTGGCCGAGGCCGGCGCGCGGCAGGCTGCCGAGCTGGCCTACTTCCCGCTGTGGTCCTATGCCCACCCGCGGGCGGTCGAGCTGGCCGAGCGCCTCGCCGCGCTGGCTCCCGGCGACCTCAACCGGGTGTTCTTCACCACCAGCGGCTCCGAGGCGGTGGAATCGGCCTGGAAGCTGGCCAAGCAGTACTTCAAGACGACTGGCCAGCCGGGCCGGTACAAGGTGCTGAGCCGGGAGATCGCCTACCACGGCACCTCGATGGGCGCGCTGGCCATTACCGGGCTGCCGTCGATCAAGGAACCGTTCGAGCCGCTGACCCCCGGCGGGGTCCGGGTGCCGAACACCAACTTCTACCGCGCGCCCGGGTTCATCTCCGACGATCTGGCCGCGTTCGGCCTGTGGGCGGCCGACGAGATCGAGCGGGCCATCCTGATGGAGGGCCCGGACTCGGTGGCCGCCGTCTACCTGGAGCCGGTGCAGAATTCGGGCGGCTGCTTCCCGCCGCCGCCCGGCTATTTCGCGCGGGTCAGGGAGATCTGCGACCGCTATGGCGTGCTGCTGGTCTCCGATGAGGTCATCTGCGCCTTCGGGCGCCTCGGCTACTACTTCGGCTCGCAGCGCTACGGTTACCAGCCCGACATCATCACCTTCGCCAAGGGCGTGACCTCGGGGTACGCGCCGCTCGGCGGGATGCTGGCCAGTGACCGGCTGATGGAGCCGTTCAGTGAGGGATCGGCCACCTTCCTGCACGGCGTGACGTTCGCCGGGCACCCGGTCTCCTCGGCCGTGGCCCTGGCCAACCTGGACGTGTTCGAGAAGGAGGACCTGCTCGGCAACGTGCGGGCCAACGAGGCCACGTTCCGCGCCACCCTGGAGAAGCTGTACGACCTGCCGATCGTCGGCGACGTGCGGGGTGACGGGTACTTCTACGGCATCGAGATGGTCAAGGACAAGGCGACCCGGGAGACGTTCAGCGACGAGGAGTCGGAGCGGCTGCTGCGCGGGTTCTTGTCCCAGGCGCTGTTCGACGCCGGGCTGATCTGCCGGGCCGACGACCGGGGTGACCCGGTCATCCAGCTTGCTCCCCCGCTGACCTGCGGCCCGGAGCACTTCACCGAGATGGAGCAGATCCTGCGCAGTGTCCTCACCCAGGCCTGGTCGCAGCTCTGAGCCACCCGGGCCGGCGGGGCCACCGGCGGCAGGTAACGCTTTTATCACTTAACGTGGCCGCATGGCTCCTCTGTGCAAGCTAGGGGCATGCGTTTAGCGCCGGCCCGTGACCGCAGCGGCCCGTCCCCGGTCCCGCCGCACCATCCCCGGCAGGGGAACTGGATCTGGCTGGCCAGCGGCATCATGGCCATGGCCATGCTGGCCGCGGCCGCGCTGCGGCTGACCTCGGGGGGCTGCCCGGCGGCTGGGCGGCCGGCCGCGGCACCCGGGGCGGCCACCCCGGCCGCCGGCCACTCCGCCGGTGCCCCGCCCGGCCGCCCGGCTGGGCCGGCCACCGGTCACCGCGCGGTGTTCTATGACCCGGGCCACGCCGCGGGCAGCTGCGCGCTGGGGCCGTTCCCGGCCGGTGGCTGGTACGCGAGCCTCCCGCCGGGCGGCTACGCGGACGGCCTGGCCTGTGGCAGCTACCTGGCCGTGCGTGGGCCGGCTGGCCAGGTCCGGGCCGAGGTGGTGGATTCGTGCGGGACCTGTGCTCGCGGGACCGTCGATCTCAGCCGGGCCGCGTTCACGCGCATCGCTGACCCGCAGTCCGGGACCGCGGCGGTGACCTACCGGCCGGTGACCGATCCCCCGCTGCCCGGCCCGCTGATGTTCCGGCTGGACACCGCGGTGCCGGGCCGGCTGGCCATCCAGGTCCGCAATCACGGCAACCGGCTGGCGCTGGTCGAGATCTACCAGGCGTGGGGCGGCCATTGGCAGCCGCTGGTCCCGGACGCGGACGGCTACTGGTCCGGCCCGCTGGCCACCCGGCGGCATCGCCCGGCCGGCCGCATCCGGCTGCGAATCACCGACACCGCCGGGCACCGGGTCGTAGTCAACGGCGTGCCGCTGAGCGCGACAATGGTGCGCAGCGCCACCTGGATGTACCGGTCCGCCCAGCCGGCGGCGGGCCAGCCCGGGGCCGGCCGGTCGGCCGGTACAAGGGCGACGACCGCGCCGCGCAGTACGGCGCCCGGAACGGGGTGCCAACCGAGCGGCTGGTCCGGGTGACCCCCACCCGGGTCCAGGCCGAACGCGACATCGCCGGCTAGCCGGCGACAAGCCAGGGCGCCGCGCGCATTTCCGTCAATTGCCGTATCTATAACCTTAAAAGGGTATGCGCTGGTGCGAGCCGGGCAACAGTTTTGTGCGGCCCGTAGCGGGAAAGTACCGCGTATGGCGACGGACAGGTCAGCGGATCGCGCCCGGGCATTTGCTTTTGGTGCCGCTGCACTTTTCGATATCACCGGCACCATCATCTACCGGGCCCTGCGCCGCCAGCTGCCAGCAGCCGGCCAGCCGCCACCGGAAGACCCTTTCCAGCTCGCCACGATGACACTCCAGGCTGCGCACGCTGAGGCGGTCATGCACGCTCCCAAGCCGAATGGCGTGGGCGTTTCCGCGTGACCAGCCATGACCACACCGATGAGCCTGGCCACCCGGCCGACCCGGGAGCCGGGCCAGCCGGCCCACCCAGCCCGCCGGTTCCGGCGGCGGCCGCCCCGCCGGTCCCGGCCGCCGTTGCCGCCGGGCCTGCCAGCGTCCCGCCGCCCGCCGCCAGCACCACACCAGCTGCCAGCACCGCACCGGCCGCCAGCACCGCACCGGCCGCCAGTGCCACACCGCTGGACATCGACCAGCTGGCCAGCATCGTGTACGAGCGGATCGGCGAGAAGATCGGGCCGCGCGCAGAGACGGCCGAGGCCACGCCGTCCGTGGAGCAGGCCGTGCTGCTCCGGGAACGGGCCCCGGAACTGTACGACCTGTGGCTCAAGATTGCCCAGGAGAAGGCGGCGACCGGCAACTATGTGCAGCGGGCCCCGTATGAGGTGCCCGAGCGCCTGGCCCAGAGCGGCCGGCCGCGAGCGCTGAGCGCCATGATCGTGGTGCTCGCCTTCTGCGGCTATCTGGCCTGGCTGGGCGGCCCGGGGCCGTATATCGGCGGCCTGATCGCCATCCTCGACCTGCTGATCATGCTCTGCCTGTTCTTCGGCCTGCGCCCCGATCACCTGAGCGAGACCGGGCGGCCGCGCAAGCGGCGGTTAGCCCGCTGCTGGCACGGCCGCCCGTGGCCTATTCCGTCACCTCCTGGCTGAGCACGCCAGTTGCGGGTTGCTCAGCACCGGGCTGGTTGACGTCCCGCCGAACCTGGCGATGTCCGGCGTGCCGTACTCCGCGTCGCCACCGAAACTCTGGACGGTACGGCCGGGTATCACGTTGCCGAAGTTCCACACGCAGCCGGCCGCGCCGCGGCCGAGCGTCCAGAACGGGTAGAACTTCGCGCCCGCCGGCGGCTCGGTGCAGCCGGTCCCGGTCGCGATATTGCAGCCGTTCTCCGAGCCACCCGCATTACTCTCGAACTGGACCTGCGGGTATGCCTTGCCGTGCGAGAACGGCCCGATATATGCAAACGACGTTGGGTGGTTCCACTGCCCATCCGGCCAGTCTTTTGCATAGGAACTGCCATCGAAATCCAGGTCGCCATTCTGGAAAAAGTTATCCTGGCACCCGGATATCGGCCAGCTTAGCTTGGCCACCGTCCCGTTGAACTCCACCGGGCGCGGGCCAGCCGGCACACACGTCATGTCGGAGAACTCACACAGCGCCCCGGACATGAAGTTGTCGCTGGGACATGTCGTGCCCGCCTCCGTGCTGACGTTCTGGCAGACGCCGGTGCTCGGGTCACATGGGCCTTCCCCGGTCTTCCCGGCCCCTTCGAACCCGCCGACACAGGTCTGCGCGGTCTTGGCGTCGCTGAAGGTCTGGCCGGCCGGGCTGGCCGTGTACGCCATCGGGTTGGCCAGCGAGGCGCACGGCTCGAAGTGCCCGATCTCCTGCTCCATCAGCACGCCACCCTCGAGCGCCGCCCATGGCACCTGGTTCTGCTGGCTGGCGGTGTTGTACTCGGGGTGGAAGCTGAACGGGGTCCCGGCACAGGTCTTGAAGTTCGTGTTCATGAACCCGTTCCTGGCGCTGGCCACCATGAAGCCAGTCTGGTGGGTGGTCAGGTCCCGGACCGCGGTGAGCAGGCCCTGCCGGGTGTCCCGGATGGTGACGGCGAGCGTGTCACCGGGATTCATCAGCAGCGTCTGATGGTTCGGCAGGAATGTGCTGACGTTGGTCAGCTGCGGGCTGGGCGGCCCCGTGGGCACGCCATCGCGCTGCAGGTAGGCGAAGTTGACCGGCTCCTCGCAGTTCGCGTTGAGGCCGACGAAGTTGAACTGCGACTCCAGGCTGTCGATGGTCACCGCCGCGCACCAGTGCGTGGCGTCGCAGCTGATCGCATCCTGGAAGGGCTGGTAGCCCGGCGGGTAGAACTGGAGCTCCATGAAGGCCGAGCCCGCGTCGTTGGGGTTGCTGATGGCCCCGGCGTTGGAGTCGCTGTCCGGCTTGCACGGATTCTGCGGATAGGAGTCCGGGTCGCATATCGGCAGGCCGAACCACGGTGCCGGGCTGAGTTCCGCGTAGTCGCTGACTGTCTTGCCGGTCGGCGAGATAGTTGGCTTGCCCCGCGGGTCGGTGCTCAGCCGGGTCAGGTAGGTCATGTTGTCGCCGCTGCCCGGCGCGCTGGAGATGAACTTGACCGACGGCTCATCGTGGCCGATGTACACGCCGTTGTCCTTGAACCGCCAGGACTTGCCGCCCCAGTAGCCGAGCGGGTCCGCGCACCGGCCGGTCATGTCCTGATTCACGCCCTTGTACACCGGGCTGTGCCCGTTGCAGTCCATCGGCAGGCAGAAGCCCGGGTAATGGCCCCCACCTTGGCCGTCCAGAGTTATCTCGCACATGCCCTGGTGCCGTCCTAATCCTGCTCGCCACCAGGCGCCAACAGACCTTCAGGTAATTTCCTGGTAAAGCACCCTAAGCCTTGCTATTTCACTATTTCTGGCCAGCGGCTGGGAGTGAGACACCATGGCGGTATTTCCCCCGGACCGCGCGCCGTTGCTCTCGGATCCCTAGCCACTGACATTGGTCCCACCATCTGACAAATAGGGGTGACGCTGAAGTGACTGTAAGTTACATTAACGTAACTGAGAGTCAGGCACACTGCGAACGGCCGACGGTTCCCGCGGCCCGGCCGGCTCGCCGGGCTGGCCTGGAAGGGCGCGCGAAAGCTCAGCGTATGGGCCCGGCTACGAGAAGCCGACGGACCATGATCGGGCCGACCGGGCTCAGCGGCCCAGATCAGGTCCTGAGCTGGGCCGGCCAGTCACGGGAAGCGCCTGCGGTGTGCGATCTGCCCGCGGGCGGCCCGCTGCGCCGCCCGCGCCACGCAGATGATCATGAAAGCCGGGGGCCTGCAGCGGGTGAGATCACAATGGGCACGCCCGGCCGCACGGGCCGGGCGTGCCCGGGGTACAACCCGGTAGCTCAGACCGGGCGGACCTGCTCGGCCTGCGGCCCCTTGGGGCCCTGGCCAGCGGTGAACTCGACGCGCTGGTTCTCCTGCAGGCTGCGGAAACCATCGACCTGGATGGCGGAGTGGTGCACGAAGACGTCGGCGGTGCCGTCGTCCGGCTGGATGAATCCATACCCCTTGTCGGCGTTGAACCACTTCACGGTGCCCTGAGCCACGTGCTCTCCTACTTGACTACTTGACGAGATCGGGACCCACGGCGTGGCTCCCGGGTTGCAGCGACAGTCTGCCCTTTCGAAGGCCGGGCTCTGGGTAATCCAAGACGCCGACGGTGAAAATTTTGCAGGCGTGCTCGCGTTCACGAACTTCGACGACAACCTCAACTATTGAACACCATGCCGCGAAGTGGTGCTCACGCCTTGCCTAGTTGTCCATATCCGCGCTGGTCAGTACCGGTCAGGGGCGGGCTGGGCGGGTTACCCCCAGATCACCTGGGGCAAAGCCCCGGGCCAGTTGCCGCCGCCGCGAAATAACTGATTACGCCACTCATCGCCGCGAAAACGGACCGTGGCCACCCAGCTCAGCAGGCTGGGTCAGGCATCAGGGAGCGGCCAGGACAGCTCCTGGCGCACCACCGCCGGGCCGGTGAGCAGCACGCTGTCCTCATCGGTGGCGACCCGGATGATCCCGCCGCGGGCCGACACCTGATGGCCGGTGAGCGGCTGCCGGCCAAGCACTCCGATCCAGTACGGGCCCAGGGCGCAGTGCGCGGAGCCGGTTACCGCATCCTCGCCGATACCGGTAGCCGGGGCGAAGAACCGGGATACGAAATCAGCTGCACCGTCCGGGCCGCCCCCTGCCGCGCCACCCCCCACCGCGTCACCCTCCGCCGCGCCGTCCTCCGCCAGGGCCGCCGCTGCCGCGGTCCCCGCCAGGGCCGCCGCCCCGTCCCCCGCGCCTGGCCCGGCCGCCGTGATGATCAGCCCACGGGCCGGCAGCGCGCGCAGCGCAGCCAGGTCGGGCTGGGCCGCGCGGACTTCGGCCGGCGACCGGAGCACGGCCACCAGGTCCAGCTCGGTGCGCAGCACCTCAGCCACCGGCACGGCCAGCAGCCCGCGCAGCGCACTGGCCAGCTGCGGTTCGGCCACCGGCTCCGGGGCCAGGCGCGGGAGGCGAAGCTGCACCCAGTCACCCGCCGCGTACGCGTCCAGCAGGCCGGCCCGGGTGTCGAAGCGAACCCGCCCAGCTACCCCGAAGCCGCCGTCCAGCAGCACCCGGGCCGCGGCCAGCGTGCCGTGCCCGCACAGCGCCAGCTCGCTGGTGGCGGTGAACCAGCGCAGCCCGAACCGGCCCGGCTCACCGCCGGGCCACAGCACGGCCGTGGCGGGCTGGTCGAGTTCGGCCCCGATCCGGGCGCCGAGACCGTCGCTGGGCTCGCGGTCCAGCCGGAGCACGGCGGCCGGGTTCCCGGCCAGCGGCGGGGCGGCGAACGAGTCCACGTACACCAGCCGGGCATTCGTCATGGCACCATCATGGCTGCTGCCGTCCAGGCCGGCGGTGGCACACTGGCGGCATGGGTTTCTACGGAAACCAGGTGCTGCCCCGGGCTCTCGATCTGGCCATGCGGGGCGCCGGATTCGCCTGTGCCCGGGCGCGGGTCACCGCCGGCCTGGACGGCGAGGTACTGGAGATCGGCTTCGGCTCCGGGCTGAACCTCCCGTACTACCCGGCCGGCGTGCAGCGGGTCATCGCGGTCGATCCTGCCACCGGAGCCCGCCAGCTGGCTGCGCGGCGGGCCACCGGCCGCATCCCAGTCGAGTTCCGCGGCCGCGACGCGCAGGCGCTGCCCGCCGCGGATGAGAGCGTCAGCCACGTGGTCAGCACCTGGACGCTGTGCTCGATCCCCGACCCGGGGCAGGCCCTGGCGGAGATCTACCGGGTGCTGCGGCCCGGCGGCACGCTGCGGTTCGCCGAGCATGGCCTGGCCCCCGATCCCAGGGTGGCCCGCGTCCAGCACCGGCTTACCCCGCTGCACGGCAGGCTGGTCGGCGGCTGCCAGCTCGACCGGCCGGTCAGCGAGCTGATCGCCGGGTCGGGACTGGAGCTCAGCCACCTGGACACCTACTACCTGGCCTGGCCGCGCGCCTTCAGCTACACCTACGAGGGCGCCGCGGCCAAGCTCGTGGCAGCATGACCGGATGCGACTGCTGCGCACCCCTGAGGAACGTTTTGCCGATCTGCCCGGCTTCGGTTACCCGCCGAACTACGTCCAGCTGGGCGGTATCAGGCTGGCCTATGTGCAGGCCGGGCCGCCTGACGGGGACCCGGTGCTGCTCCTGCACGGCGAGCCGAGCTGGTCGTTCCTGTACCGGTCGGTGCTGCCGGTGCTGGCCGCGGCCGGGCTGAACGCCATCGCGCCCGACCTGATCGGCTTCGGGCGCTCGGACAAGCCCACCGAGGTCGCCGACCACAGCTACGCGCGGCACGTGGAGTGGATCCGCGCGTTCGCCTTCGATCACCTCGGCCTGACCGGCCTGACCCTGGTCGGGCACGACTGGGGCGGCCTGATCGGGCTCCGGCTGGTCGCCGAGCACCCGGAGCGGTTCGCCCGCGTGGTCGCGGCCAACACCGGGCTGCCCACCGGTGATCAGCCGATGCCAGACGTCTGGCTGCGGTTCCGTGAGGTGGTGCGGACCACACCCGCACTGAGCGTGTCCCGGCTGGTGCAGTCCGGCTGCCAGGTGACGCTGCCGGCCGGGGTCCGGGCCGCTTACGACGCGCCGTTCCCCAGCGCGGCCTTCACCGCCGCGGTCCGGGCCATGCCGGGCCTGGTCCCGACCACACCGGACGATCCCGCATCCGCGGCCAACCGCGCGGCCTGGCAGCAGCTGGCCCGGTGGGACAAGCCGTTCCTGGCCGCGTTCAGCGACCGGGACCCGATCACCGGGGCGATGGGGCCGGTACTCCAGCGCACCGTGCCCGGGGCGGCCGGCCTGGCGCACCCAGTGATCCACGGCGCTGGTCACTTTCTCCAGGAGGACGCGGGCCAGCAGCTGGGCGAGGTGATCGCGGGCTTCGTCCGGGCTGACCCGCGCTGAGCCGGCCGGGGAACGGTCACCCGGTCAGCGGACGGTGCCCGGTGAACAGCCGGCCGACCGCCGGGCCCGCCGCGGCCGGTGCGGTGAATCCCGCGTCGGCCAGCAGCCCGAGCCAGGTGGCCCGGGCGAACGCGCCCAGCCGGTGGGTTTCCCGGACGGTCTGCACCGCGCCGCCTGCCTCGCGCAGTATGAACTCGTAATCGACCTGGATCCAGTCGTCCGCCGGATCGGGATCCCAGCGCCATTCCCGGAAGCTGCCCTGGCGGCCGTCCGGTGCGCTGCTGCCACCCCCGCCGCCACCGGCCTGGAAGGTCTCCGCGGTGTAGTCGGGCACGAACACCGCGATGCCACCCGGCCGGCAGTGCGCGAACGCGGTCACGATGACCTGCCGCAGATCGTCCTGGCTGGTGATGTAGTCCACGGCGTCGTGCACCAGGACCGCGTCGAACCTGCGGCCCAGCCGGGCCGTGCGCATGTCCCCGGGCAGGTGCGCGCACTCGGGATTCAGCCGCCGCGAGGTGGCCAGCATGGCCGCGGAGCGGTCCAGCAGGGTCAGCGTCAGCCGATCTTTCAGGTGCGAGGCCAGGTGCCCGCCACCACTGCCCAGGTCGAGCACGTCCCGTACCGGGATCGCCGCGGTGCCGAACACCTCGGCCAGCCGCGCGGCTTCCGCCGCGTACTCGGCCGGCGGCGAGATCAGCGGCCACCACTCGGCCAGGTCCTGGTAGAGGCGGTACTCCCCCGGCTCATCGGGCATGCCTGCCATCCTGCCCCAGCGGGCTGGGCGGACCGCGGTGGCCAGCGAATCCGGGCGCTACCGGTACCGCCGTGTGGCCGCGGGCAGCGCTGACCGGGCCCGGGCCAGGTGGCCGCGCACCGCACCCTGGCTGATCCCCATGGCCGAGGCGATCTCAGGCTCGGTCAGGCCGCCGTAGTAGCACAGCACCAGGGCTTCCCGCTGCCGCGCGGGCAGCGCCCGCAGCGCCCGGATCAGCGCGGGGAACTCGCCGTCGGCGGCCAGCCGGGGCTGCCACGCCGACCGGGACCGGTCCACTACGGACCGGCGCAGGTAGCCGAGCGCGCGCTCCTGGCTGGCCAGCCGCCGCCGGGCTCCGTGCAGGGCGACGAATGAGTCCTGCACGACCTGCTCGGCGGTGGCCACGTCGCGGACCAGGAATGCCGCCAGCCGGACCAGGGACCGGTAGTGCTCGCGGTACAGCGCAGTCACCCCTCGATTGGCGTCGCCTCCAGTGGCGGCGCAGGTGACAGCGGGCCCGCCGAGTTCCCCGGCGGGCAGGATGGCAGAGCCAGCGCGCACCACTCCAGCAAACCCCGCCGGGGACAGCGGCGACAGCCCCGAACCCGGGGGTGTGGTAGACCTGGAATGGTGCCGTGATTACTTTCTGCTAATACCTGTGAAGGGAGTGGCAGATGGCCACGGTCAGTGTCCGGTACATCGTCACCGACGTCGATGCGGCGATCGCGTTCTACTGCCAGCAACTCGGCTTCACCGAGGTGATGCACCCCGCGCCCGCGTTTGCCATGCTGTCCCGGGGCGACCTGCGCCTGACGCTCAGCGTGCCCGGCGGCGGCCCGGGCGGCGGCCGGGCCATGCCGGACGGCACCCTCCCCGCGCCCGGTGGCTGGAACCGCTTTGCCCTCGAAGTCAGCGATCTGGATGGCCTGGTGGCTGCGCTGCGCGCGCACGGCGCCCGGTTCCGCAACGACATCGTCACCGGCGTGGGCGGCCGGCAGATCCTGGTCGAGGACCCGTCCGGTAACCCGGTCGAGCTGTTCGAGCCGACCCGGGACGAGGCCCGGCTCTCGACGCCCGCCAGCTGACCAGGCCGCGTCCAGCCCCAGCCAGGAAGATAGTAAATTTCCTTGACTGTCCTGTTCCTTGTCCATAGTCTGCGGCCATGCAGACAGAACAGGACTGGTACGCAGAGCTGGCGTTCCCCGCGCTGCTCCGGGCCGCCCGGCGTACCTACCGGGTGGCGATCCGGGCCGCCCTGGCCGATGCGGGCTGCGACGACCTGCCGCGCAACGGCAGCTTTGTGATCGGTGCCATCGCCCGCACCGGAGCGCCGCTCGGCCAGATCATCACCGAACTGGGCGTGTCCAAGCAGGCGGCCAGCCAGCTGGTGGACGCCCTGGTGGTGCGCAATTACCTGGACCGCTCGGCCGACCCGGAGGACCGCCGGCGGCTGACGATCACGCTCACCGAGCGGGGGCGGGCCACGGCCGAGATCATCCGGGCCGCGGCTGACCAGGTGGACGCAGGTCTTGTGCGGCGGGTCGGCCCAGAGTACGTGGCGCACGCCCGGGCGGCGCTCGCCGCGCTGGTCGAGCAGGCCCGCATACCCGAGGGGGCAGCAGATGACTAGCGGGCCGGGCGTCACGGTCGAGCCGGCCCGGGAGCCAGCCGCCCGTCGCGGGGACATGGCCTGGCGGGTGCGTTCAGCCGTATTGGTTGTCGCGGGATTAGCCGGGCTGTCCTACGCCTGGGCGCTGGCCGCCGACCCGCTGGAACCGTACTACGCCGCTGCGGTGCGCAGCATGTCGATGAGCTGGCGGGACTTCGCCTACGGCGCCTTCGACCCGGCCGGCACGATCACCGTGGACAAGCTGCCCGGCGCGTTCTGGGTGCAGGCCCTCGCGGTGCGCGCGTTCGGCCTGCACACCTGGGCCATAGTGCTCCCGCAGGCGGTCGAGGGCGTGCTGACCGTGCTCGTGCTGTT
>Ga0335078_10012474_pt1 | contig 12606 bp, 14 predicted proteins | sample Lox_Sample_32_FD_206711 | JGI IMG/M metagenome (GOLD analysis project Ga0335078, IMG submission 206711) | Soil microbial communities from Loxahatchee National Wildlife Refuge, Florida, United States - Lox_Sample_3.2 | ecosystem: Environmental > Terrestrial > Soil > Wetlands | place: USA... | reverse complement strand
CCGCAAGCGCGCAATTGTTTGTCGGTCACGGAGGCCAACTCTTCCGCGCGCGGGAACCGGCGTCCGGGAAACAGTTTTTTGAAGCGCGCGAGAATGGAGTTTGCCGCCGTGCCGTTGAGTTGCTGGTGCGCCACCGCCATCACCAGCGATTGGAACGGTGGCCGTCGTGTTTCCGGCGTCAGGTCGCATTTCCCGTGTTCCCGGATGAGGCGTCGCATAACTGGATCGCGTTTCGACAGATATTTGTGCGCAGCGACATTCATCGTTTCAAAAAATGCCCTCACCCCGACCCTCTCCCATCCAATGGGAGAGGGAACAGCCGTTGTCTGATTTTAGTAATTTGAACGGTCGTGGAGCGGAAGCCAGTCGTGGTTTTGCCGAGAGACGGGAAACCATTCTCCCTCTCCGCGCCATCAGATGGAGGGGAGAGGGCCGGGGTGAGGTGAGGGGCTTCTTCACGATACCGATTTGACGACCTCCTCAATTCTCGCGATGCCTTCGCCGGCTTCCTGCGGCTTCAGATTCAGCGGGGGCAACAGGCGCACGATTTGCGTGCCCGCCGGAATGGTCATCACGCCAAGTTGGTGCAGGCGATTGACGAATTGGAGGGCGGCGGTTTTATCGCTCGCGGCCAACTTGGGAATTCTCTCCTTCTCAACCAGTTCCAGGCCGAGCATGAAACCCAGGCCGCGCGCCCGCTTGACGACCTGCGGATAATTTGTCGCGAGCCGTTCCAATTCCTGTTTGAACCATTCGCCCAGTTTGCGCGCGTTTTCATCGAGCCGTTCACGTTCGATGACTTCCAACACCTTGAGCGCCACCGCGCAGGCCAGCGGCGTGCCGCCGAACGTCGTGGCATGTGTGCCCGGTCCCAGCAAGTCGGCAAACGGCGCGCGCACCCAGAACGCGCCGATGGGAAATCCGCCGCCGAGTGATTTGGCCATCGAAACACCGTCGGGCAGGAAGGTGGAACAGGCATCCTGCCTGTTTGTTCCTGACAGGCTGGAAGCCTGTCCCACGCTTTCCAAAATCCGTTGAAAGCTCTGAAATTTCCCGGTCCGGTAATGTCCGCATTGCACGCCGTCCATGAACAGCAGGATTTTCTTCTCGTCGCACAAGGCGCGCAAGCCGAGGAGATATTCGGGCGTGGCGGGTGTGATGCCGCCTTCGCCCTGCACGCCTTCAATCAGGATGGCCACCGTCGCGGGCGAAAGCGCGTTGCGCGCCGCGGCCAGATCATTGAACGGGATGTGCCGGAAACCTGGCGTCATCGGCTCGAACCCTTTTTTCACCTTGTCCTGGCCGGTGGCGGCAATCCCGGCCAGCGTGCGCCCGTGAAAGGAATTCGCCGCTGTCAGAATTTCAAACCGGCCTTCGTCGTGGCCGAATTTCCGCGCCAGCTTGAACAGGCCTTCGTTGGCTTCCGCGCCGCTGTTGGCGAAAAAGCATTTGCCGGGGCCGATACGTTTGACGAGTTCAGCCGCCAGCCGGCCCTGGGGTTCGGTGAAATAAAGGTTCGAGACGTGAACCAGTTTGCGCGACTGCTCAACCAACGCCTCGGTGATGGCCGGGTGCGCGTGGCCGAGGCAGCAGACGGCAATGCCCGCGCCGAGGTCGAGGTAACGTTTGCCCGCGACATCCAACAGGTAGCTGCCTTGGCCATGGCTGAGGACGAGGTCGAAGCGACCATAACTCGGCACGACATTTTTGCTGAACAATTCCCGCACCGACTCGAACTGGTTGTGAACGAGCGGCGGCGGTGATGGCACAATTTCTTTCATCGGCGGATTGTTTTAACCGCAAAGAAGCGCAAAGGACACAAAGAAATCTATTTCTCCGCCTGCAATGCGTCCCAGGTTTCGAGGTAGAGTGCCCGGACAACGGGCGCCACCGCGAGATCGCGGGGCAATTTGCGGCGCAAAATCAATTCGTTCACATCGGCCTTATCCTTGAGGCGTCTGGCGGGGCTTCCAGCCCAGCTATCCAGCTTGAGCGAGATGAGTTCCTCGAGGGTCACGATTTGAATTTGTTCGGCAACCTTGCCGGGTTGCGGAAATGGCACTTTGCAGCCGCGCCGCAAGACTTTTCCCCCCGGCAGCAAATCAATCATTACACCGTTGCGCCGATCCTCCACCCGGTCGTCAACGCCCTGCACGCGATAAAATGGCCCGGTCAGGCTGGCGGTGAGAAATTCCACCGCCTCCAGCACGTCCGGCACGACGATGTCCACGTCAATCGTTACGCGTGGATAACCGTGCTCCTGCACCGCCAGTCCGCCGACCACCAGGTGCGGGATGTCGTGATCCGCCAATACCGCCGCCGCCGTCCGGGCAGTTTCCACGATGCCGGAAGTCCCGGTATTCTCGCGCAAATTATAAGCGGCTTGATTGTTCACGCTGACAGGTTCGCACTTTCTGCCGGCGAAATCAAAGCACGATTTCCGTCCCAACGCCGGCATCGGTGAAAATTTCCAGCAACACGGCGTGCGGCACGCGGCCGTCCACAAATGAAACCTTCTCCACGCCGGCTTGCACGGCGGCAACAGCGCTGTCCACCTTGGGAATCATGCCTTTGTCCACGATCCCGGCGGCCTTCAATGCGGGAACTTCGTTTGTCTGCAAATGCGCGATGACGGTTAACGCGTCTTTCGGGTCGCGCATCAGGCCGCTAACGTCACTCATGAATACGAGGCGCCGGGCCTTGAGCGCGATGGCGGTTTGCGCTGCGGCGATGTCCGCATTGCAGTTGTAAATTTTTCCGTCCTCGCCGAGCGCGGTCGGGCTGATGACCGGTGTGAAGCCGCACCAGATGGATTCTTTCAAAGGCGCGACGTTGACTTCCACCACTTCGCCGACATAGCCGATGTCAATTTTGGCGCCGGGCTTTTCGTTGTCATCGAGCAGCAACTTGCGGCATTTGAAGATGTCCGGCCCGGCAAAGGCCACCGGTTTGCCGCCGAGGTCCTTGATGGTTTTGACAATTTCCGGATTGATTTCGCGCGACAATACGGCGTCCACGATTTTTGCCGTGGCTTCATCGGTGACCCGCTGGCCCTGGATGAAATCCGCCTTCCGGCCGGCCTTTTCCATCGCGCGGGTGATGGCCTTGCCGCCGCCGTGGACGATCACCGGATTGATTTCGACCGCCTCGAGAAAAACGATGTCGCGGGCGACACTGCCGCGGACATTGGCGTCAGGCGAGTCCATGAAACTGCCGCCGTATTTGACGACGAAGGTCGCGCCGCTGAACTTCTGGATGTACGGCAGCGCTTCCAGGAGCGTCCCGGCTTTGGCGATTAAATCCTGCACGGGCATATTCCTAGCAGGAACCCGGCGGCCAATGAAAGCGCGTTTGTCACAACATTTTTGCTTTCACTGGCGCGTGACTTTCCTTAAATTGCCGCGGTCATGCCCGAAATTGCAAAATTTGTGAACGGCGCCGCCGCGAGCATCACGCCCAACATCGCGGAAAAAGTCTTGCGTCAACTCCCGCAGTGGAAGCTCGAATTTACGCAAATCCGCACGCCCCAATTCCCGCATCTGGTGGACCAATTGGAATTTCTCGCCAATGCCGTCGAGGACGCAGTCGAAGGCGCGTACAAGGATTTGCCCTACACCGCCGTCGCGCAGGCGGTCTTTGCGCTGCTCTACGCGCATAAAAAAATGGGCATCATTCCGGACAGCATTCTGGAACTGGGCCGCGCGGATGATTCGAGCGTCGTGCGCGCCGTGCTGATTCAAAACGAGAAGGCCTTTGCCGCTTACGCCACCGCGCAAGGCGTCAACTGGCAGAAAATCACCAGCCAACCCTGAAGTTCAACCGCCGACTCCGGCGTATTCCTCGTCCGTCCGCAGGTCCATGCCCATGAGCACGAAATCGTGCGTGATGGCCTTCATGTCGAGCACATAGTCCTCCTGCCGCAGCAGATACTGGAAACCGATGTGTTCCAGCGCGTGAATGGCCACCTTGCGTTCGCCGTTCAACTCCGCCTCCAGCCGCCGCAATCCGAGAATGCGCGCGATCTCGACCACTTCGGCGACCAGGATTTTTGCCACGTCGCGCCCGCGATATTGCGGGTGCGTCAGCACCGTAACGAGGCCGATGTGGCGTTTCCAGCCGCCAAACCGCTGGTGCAACGTCACCTCGCCGATGACTTTCTGCCGGTGCAACATCAGCAGGGGCAGGTTCCGCTCGAAATCCGCGTGCCGGCACCAATCCTTGAACATCGCGCGGTCGAAAATCGGCTGCTTGATGAACAACCGCTCCTCTTCAGGCACGGCGAGGAAAAATTTGTGCAGGCGCACGTCGTCCCGCTTGTCCAGCGGGCGCACCGTGCATTCCGTGCCGTCGCGCAGTTTCACCGTGAAGGGGAATTTTTCCAAAGCGTATTCAAGCATCATAATCGGCCTTTCGTTGCCACCATTTCTCTAACATAGAAACCGCCGCCTGAAAAGGGTGGAGGCGCAGTAATTGTGAAATTGCGAACGAATTTAGTCCCGCGAATGCTCTGGCTGACGACGGCTGATTGTGACCGCCGAAGAATCCTTGCCAGCGGCGCGGCAAAAGTTTAACCAAATCCCGTGCAAGTTCCCCTGGTGATGACGATCATTGGCCCGGACCGCACCGGACTGGTCGAATCGGTCGCGCGCGCCGTGGCTGATCAGGGCGGCAACTGGCTGGAAAGCCGCATGTGCCGGCTGGGCGGCGAGTTCGCCGGCATCCTGCGCATTGAATTGCCGGCGGACAAAAAACCGGCGCTGCTCGCCGCCCTGCAAAAAATTTCCTGTCTCACCGTTGTGGCCCAACCTGACACAACGACCCCGGTGGTGACCCCGGGCCGGCCGGTGAAACTGGAAGTGGTCGGCCATGACCGGCCCGGCATCGTCCGCGAAATCACCAGCGCGCTGGCCCGCGCGGATGTGAACGTCGAGGAATTTTTCAGCGAAGTCGTCAGCGCCCCGATGTCCGGCGAAACCCTGTTTAAAGCCGTCGCCCGCCTGCAACTGCCCGAACACTGCGACCTCGCCGCGTTGAAAAAGGGACTGGAAAAAATCGCCGCCGATTTGCTGGTGGATGTTTCGTTCGCCGAACTTCGCCATCATTAAGAAGGGACTTGGCTGTCCCGGCCGGCCGGCCTAGCCTGCCGTCCGGCAGGTGGGCAAAACGTGCGCGACTTCGTCCAACCGCGGGTCTTGAAATTGGCGGGCATCGCCGCGTTCGCCTCGGCGCTCGCGTGCTATCCGCGTTTGTCGTTTTGGCTGAACCGCTCCGCGCCGCTCTGGTATTTGGAAGCCGCGATTTTCTTTTGCGGCATTGTCCTCTGGGGTTTCGTCTTTGCCTGGCACACGAAATACACCCGCCGGCCGGTCTTTGTCTTCAAGCTGGAACCCGGTCCGTTTCTCGCGGTGACCCTGATGGGATTCGCCGCCGCCGTGTTGTTTCATTTGTTTGTTGACCCGTCGCTCCGGCTCAAACTGCCGGAAGAATATCCGGCTGACCTGAAGCAATGGATTGCGTGGCTGCTGTTTTCCCTGTCCTTCAACCAATTATTCCTGCTCTTTGCCCCCTTTGCCTGGTCCATGCGGCTTTTTAAAAACCGTTGGGCGGCCGCCAGCCTGACCGTTCTGTTTGGAATCTTCGTGCAGGCGCTCAAAGTGCAGTCTTCTCCAGTGCCGCTTTCGCCCGCGCTGTTGGCGATGTTCATGGCTGGCCGAATCGTCATGAGCTTTCTCGCCGTCTGGTTCTATCTGCGCGGCGGAGTGCTGTTGATCTGGTGGTGGACGTTTCTGTTTGAAGCCCGGCATTTGCTGAATCTGGCGGGCGATGCCTGAATGGGTGCAACCAAACTCAAAATTTCATGTTCAACCGCGCCGTTTTGATTAAACCTCTGCGCGATGTTTGAACTGCTCAAATCCGACACCCGCACCAAAGCGCGTCTCGGAAAACTGAACACCGCCCATGGCGTCGTCGAAACGCCGGTGTTCATGCCCGTTGGCACGCAGGCCAGTGTCAAGACGCTCGACCCCCGCGAACTCCGCGAGCTGGGCGCCCAAATCATCCTCGGCAATTCCTACCATCTCAGCATCCGGCCCGGACTCGACATTCTCCGCGCCGCCGGCGGGTTGCATCGGTTCATGAGTTGGGAGAAGCCGATTCTCACCGACAGCGGCGGCTACCAGGTTTTCAGCCTCGCCAGAATCCGCAAAATCAAACCGCATGGCGTCGAGTTCAATTCACACGTGGACGGCGCGCCGCTGTTCCTTGGCCCGAAAGAGGCCATGGAAATCCAGCGCGTGCTGGGTTCGGACATCGCCATGGTGTTCGACGAGTGCCCGCCGCACGACGCGCCTGCGCGCGAGCAGCGTCATGCCGTCGAACGCACCATTCGCTGGGCGCGCGAATGCCGCGAACAGCCTCGCGCCGAAGGGCAACAGGTTTTCGGCATCGTGCAGGGCGGCAGCAACGCCGCGTTGCGCGAAGAGTGTGCCAGGGCGCTCGTCGCGATGGGCTTCGACGGCTACGCCATCGGCGGCGTGAGCGTCGGCGAACCCGAACCGGAAATGTTCAAGGCGATTGAGTTGACGGAACCGTTTTTGCCGGCGAACAAGGCGCGTTATGCGATGGGCCTCGGCACGCCCGCGCAGTTGCTCGAACTCATCGCGCGCGGCGTGGACATGTTCGATTGCGTGCTGCCGACGCGTGTCGCGCGCAACGGCACAACCATCACGCGACGCGGCGCTTTCGGCCTCAAAGGCGGCGCTTACAAGGCGGATTTCCGGCCAATTGAAGAAGGTTGCGACTGTTTCGCCTGTAAAAATTTCACCCGCGCGTACCTCCGGCATTTGCTGAATGTGAATGAAATCCTCGCCCTGCGGATGTTGAGCGTCCACAACGTCCATTTTTTTTTGAAACTGATGGCCGACGTGCGCGCCGCCATTGCCGCCGGGACGTTCGGCGAGTTTTACCGCGAATTCATTGCGAATTACGTCCCCTCGCAAAAAGTGCTTTCGGCGCGGCAGGCTGAAATTGAACGGTAAATAAACCTTTGCCGAAACCGCCAAATGTGGCAATTTATTGCCATTGGGAAACCAATTTTTACAAACTTATGGAAAAGCCAAAAATCATCGCTTATTTGAAACCGACCTGCGGCTGGAGCATGGGGGTCCGCGCCGTGCTCAAGAAATACGACCTGCCGTACGAAGACCGCGACATCATCAACGACCCGCTCCAGCGCCAGGAGATGATTGAAAAAACCGGCCAGATGCTCAGCCCGTGCGTCGAAATCAACGGCCAGATGCTCGCCGATGTCAGCGGCGAGGAGGTCGAGGCATGGATGCTCGCCAATAAAGTCGTGACGCCGAATAACCGTGAGGCGGACGCGCCAACCAACCAGCCCTGCGCTCACGAAACGCCGCAGGATGCGCCGTTGAATTTTGTGCGCTGATAAATAGGAGCGCGGACGGCTCGTCCGCGAGTTATAATTTTGTTTGGCAAAGCGCGGACAAAGCTGTTCGCGCTCCTTTTTTGTGCCATCGCAGCCGGGGCGACAATTGCATTGATTGGCGGCATTTCACCGCTACCTTTTCAGGCGTGAGAATCATTACTTCGGTCGCCGCCATGCCGCCACTGGCCGTTCGCTGGAAGCGCGCCGGAGTACGCATCGGCTTTGTGCCGACGATGGGTTACTTGCACGCGGGCCATCTGAGCCTCATCCAACACGCGCGCCGGGCCGTTGGCAAAAACGGCGTTGTGGTCGTGAGCATTTATGTGAATCCGACGCAGTTCGGGCCGAACGAGGATTTTTCAAAATATCCGCGTGATTTGAGGCGTGATCTGAAACTCTGCCGCGCCGCAGGCGTGGATGTGGCCTTCACGCCGAGTGACAAGGAAATGTATAGTGGCATGGGCGTCTCGCCCGTGCGTTTCAAACTTGCGGGCGGGACGCCCGCGCCACTAACCGCCTTCAGCACCTACGTCACCGAGGAAACACTATCGCAAAGGATGGAAGGCGCGGCGCGGCCGACACATTTTCGTGGAGTGACGACAGTCGTCGCCAAGTTGTTCAACCTCATCTTGCCGGAAGTAGCAGTGTTCGGTGCGAAGGATTGGCAGCAGGCGGCCATCATCAAACGCATGGTCGCGGATTTGAATTTCCCGGCTAAAATCATCGTGGCGCCGACGCTGCGCGAAGCCGACGGTCTGGCGATGAGTTCGCGGAACCGATATCTTACCGGCAATTTGCGTCCGCAGGCGACCGTCCTCTGGTGCGCAATTCAAATGGCACGTGCCACCGTTAAAAAATCGAAGGCCTTTCCTGCGACAGAATTGAAAGCTGCCGTGAAAAAGCTGGTCGAATGCGAGCCAAATGCGAAACTGGATTACGTGGAGTTTTTTGAACCGGACACGCTGGCGTCCGTCTCAAAAGTTACGCGCGGCACGCACATGGCCGTGGCGGTGTTCGTCGGCAAAACGCGGTTGATTGATAACGCGCGACTTTGAAATGAAACAATTCGATTATTTGGTTTTGGGCAGCGGCATCGCCGGCTTGTCCTTTGCGCTGAAGGTCGCGCCGCGCGGGCGCGTGGCCATCGTTACCAAGAAAGATCGCGCGGAGTCGAACACCAACTATGCCCAGGGCGGCATCGCGGCGGTCACGAGCAAGGAGGACTCGTTCGAATTGCACGTGCGCGACACGCTCGCGGCGGGTGCCGGGTTGTGCAGGGAAAACGTCGTCCGCACCATCGTCGAGGAAGGCCCGGCGCGTATTGCGGAGTTGATCGAGCTGGGCATGAAATTTTCCGAGCGCGACGCGCCGGCGGAAGACGGCGGCCGGGAGCTTGACCTGGGCAAGGAAGGCGGCCATTCGAAACGGCGCATATTGCACGCCAAGGACGTGACCGGCCGTGAAATCGAACGCGCGCTGCTGAACGCGGCGTCACGGCAGCCGAACATCGAAATTTTCGAGAACCACATCGCGGTTGATTTGATCACCAGCCGGAAATTCGGTTTGCAGGACGGCAACCGTTGCCTCGGCGCGTATGTGTTTGACAAAAAGGGCGATCGCGTCTGGGCGTTTACCGCGCCGGTGACGCTGCTGGCCACGGGTGGCTGCGGCAAGGTTTACCTTTACACGACGAATCCCGACATCGCGACCGGCGACGGCGTGGCGATGGCGTATCGCGCCGGCGCGACGATTGCTAACATGGAATTCGTCCAGTTCCACCCAACGTGCCTTTACCATCCGCAGGCCAAATCATTTCTCATCAGTGAGGCGGTGCGCGGCGAAGGCGGCGTGCTCAAATCGCTCGACGGCGTCGAGTTCATGGATGCTTACCATCCGTTGAAGTCGTTGGCGCCGCGTGATGTGGTGGCCCGCGCGATTGACAGCGAGATGAAAAAGAGCGGCGCGCAACACGTGTGGCTGGACATCACGCACAAACCGGCCCGGTTCATCATCGAGCGGTTTCCCAACATTTACCAGACGTGCCTGCGTTACGGCATTGACATCACCAAGGAACCGATTCCCGTCGTGCCGGCGGCGCATTACCAGTGCGGCGGCGTGGTGACGAACGTGGACGGCGAGACGGACATCGCCGGGCTTTACGCGGTGGGTGAGGTGGCGTGCACGGGGTTGCACGGCGCAAACCGGTTGGCGAGCAATTCGTTGCTCGAAGCGCTGGTTTGCTCGCATCGCGCGGCGGACAAAGTCGTTGCCCAATCTTTCCCACCCGTGGACTCCCAAATTCCGTTGTGGCAATCCGGCAACGCGCACAATCCGGACGAGATGGTCGTGGTCTCGCACAACTGGGACGAAATCCGGCGTTGCTTGTGGGATTACGTGGGGATAGTGCGGACGAACAAGCGGCTCGCGCGGGCGCAAAACCGCCTCGCCAATTTGCAGCAGGAAATCCAGGAGTATTACTGGAATTTCATCGTGACGAGCGACCTGCTGGAATTGCGCGACATCGCGACGACGGCGGAATTGATTGTGCGTTGCGCGCAAATGCGCCCGGAAAGCCGCGGGCTGCATTACAATCTGGATTATCCGGGCGCCGATCCCGACTGGGCGCAGCGGGACACGATCCTAAGAAAATCTTGAAAAGCCAGGGAGGGCGAATATCCTGTAAGGGTTGCGCGCTTAGCTCAGCGGTAGAGCACCAGTATCACACACTGGGGGTCGCAGGTTCAAACCCTGCAGCGCGCACCAGTCTTCGCTCGGAGCGCAGCGGAGAGTGAAGACTGCCGCGTCGAAGTGAAACGAAGACGGGCCGGAAACTGAATGCGAAACGATAGAACGCTCCGAGCTACGACCCGGCAAGCCAGCTTTAATGAAGCGAGGGCGAAGGCTGCCGCGTCGTAGCGCACAGCGCGAAGACGGGCTGGTCCGACACCGGATCAGCGGGCTACGGCTGGCAGGCCAGCTTCAAAACTGGTCTTCCTTTTCCTTGAACAGCACGTTGAACGTGGTCATCGAGCCATAACTGCGCGTGATGTATTGCTGCATCTCCACCTTTTCGCCGTCGGTCAACTTTTCGTGCGCGTTGATCTTCTGTTCCAGCACGCGCAGGTTGTTCCGCACCATCACGATTTTGTGGAAAAAGGTTCCCAGCGGGACTTCCTTGGCCTGCAACGCCGGATCGGCGGGATGCATGACCAGTTTGCCGCCATGCCAGCGGACACCGAGCTTCTCAACTATAGCATCCGGCTTTTCCAGACCGAGTCTGGCCACGGCGACGTCCAGCGTCTGCTCGATGAATTGTTTCAGCGGAACGTTCAAACCAGTCACCGCCGTCTGCGGGTCGGCGGGTTCGAGGCCGGCGGCGTCCGGAGCGATGGTGCGTTTGGTGCCGTCGTCAAATTGAATGTCCGCCGTGGTTTCGGAAATCGTTTTGACCGTGCCGCTGCCGTATTGCGGATGGCGGACGCGCAGGCCGATGTGGAGAGATTCGATTTTCATGGAAACAATTTAACCACGGCTTGCCGCGCCGTAGCAAGTAGCGAAGGCGGGATGAAGCGCGGCGTGTCGCGACGAAGTGAAACGAAGGCGGAATGAACACGGATTTTTTGTCGCGTGAGGTACAAATTGAGTTGCCTAGCGCCGTAGGTGCGGCATCTGTGTAGATATTATCCGATGTTGTTCCCGAGCTCCGTCAGGAGCGGCATATTCCCTGATGTCGCTCCTGACGGAGCTTATTTTTTGGGGTGGTGATTTTCTACAAATATGGCGCGCCTACGGCGCTCAAAATCGAGGCTGACAATGCTGTCAAAAGCGGTAGGCTCGGTGCAAAGAAATGGCTGCCAAATTTGACGACCGTTTCGCCTTCGAGCGCGTTCTGTGGAAACGCGGCGCGACACGCGTCGCGGGCGTGGACGAAGCCGGGCGCGGTCCGCTGGCGGGGCCGGTCGTGGCGGCGGCGGCCATTTTGCCGGCCAAATGGGCGGCGGCCGGTCTGCCGGATGAACTCGAAGGCTTGAACGATTCCAAACAGCTCACCCGGCTGCAACGCGAGATTTTTTTTGCCTTTCTCACCAATTGCGGCGAGGTGGAATTCGCCGTTGCGCAAATTGACGCCGCCCAGATTGACGCTGTGAACATTTTGCAGGCGACGCACCGCGCGATGGACGACGCGCTGGCGCAATTGAATCCGGAACACGCCTTGGTGGATGGGCGTCCGGTCAAAACGATGCGCGTTCCGCAAACGGCCATCATCAAAGGTGACGCGCGGAGTTATTCCATCGCGGCCGCGAGCGTGCTGGCCAAGGTCACACGCGACCGGCTGATGCTCGAATTCGACCGGCGATGGCCGGTTTACGGGTTTGCCGCGCACAAGGGCTACGGCACGGCGCGGCATCTCGCCGCGCTGGCGGCGCACGGCCCGTGCCCGATTCACCGCCGCAGCTTCGCGCCGCTTAAACCGCAAGAGCCAAAATTTTTATGACACGGATTTCACGGATTTACACAGATTAAAATCCGCAAAAATCAATCCGTGATAATCTGTGAAATCCGTGTCTCAATTCTGATTTGGAGTCATGAGTTTGATGGAAAAAATCAAATCGGTGTTCGCCGGCAAGGATCAGCCGGAACATCTGCGGCGAGGCCAACTGGGCGAGCGCGCGGCGAGAAGTTATTTGCGGCAGCGTGGGCTGAAATTTCTCACGGCCAATTTCCGTTCCGAACGTGGCGAGATTGACTTGATTTTTCGCGATGGCGACTGCCTGGCGTTTGTCGAGGTCAAAACCCGTTCGTCCGAGGATTGGACGCGTCCGGCGGCGGCGGTGGACGCGCGCAAGCGGCGGTTGCTGTCGCAAACGGCGCTCGACTATTTGCGCCGGTTGAAAAATCCGCCGGTGAAAATCCGGTTCGACATCGTCGAGGTGTTGCTGGCGGATGGCGCTGTGCGCGAGGTCCGGCATTTGCCGAACACGTTCGCCCTGGCCAAGCCGTATCGCTACGGTTGATATCGTAGGGACGAGTTAAACGCGTCCATGAAAATGGGGAATCAATCCGGGAATCGCATAGTTCGCCCTCCGAAGCGCGTGACAAAAGCGGCTTGAACTTGTCAGAAATCAAGACGAGCTTGGCATAATCAGTCATGAGTCAGAACT
>Ga0335078_10012472_pt1 | contig 12608 bp, 7 predicted proteins | sample Lox_Sample_32_FD_206711 | JGI IMG/M metagenome (GOLD analysis project Ga0335078, IMG submission 206711) | Soil microbial communities from Loxahatchee National Wildlife Refuge, Florida, United States - Lox_Sample_3.2 | ecosystem: Environmental > Terrestrial > Soil > Wetlands | place: USA: Florida... | reverse complement strand
CGCGGGCGACCCCGATGCGCTGCCGCTGGCCGCCGGAGAACTCGGCCGGGAACCGGTTGTAGTGCTCGGGGTTGAGCCCGACCCGCTCCATCAGCTCCTGCACCTGGCGCTTGCGCTCGCCACCGGTCGCGGTCCGGTGGATGGTGAACGGGTCACCGATGATCGCGCCGACCCGCCGCCGGGGGTTCAGCGAGCTGTAGGGATCCTGGAAGATCATCTGGATCTCGCGGCGCACCGGGCGCATGGCGCTGCGGGACAGGTTGGTCACGTCCCGGCCGTCGAAGATCACTTTTCCCGAGGTGACCGGGATCAGGCCCGCGACGCAGCGGGCGAGGGTGGACTTGCCGCTGCCGGTCTCGCCGACCAGGCCAAGGGTCTTGCCGCGCGGGATGGACAGCGACACGTCGTCGACCGCCTGGACGTGACCGACGGTCCGCCGGACCAGGCCGCCCGTGCGCACGGGGAAGTACTTGACCACGTTCTCTATCCGGACCAGGACGTCGTCCCCGGCCGGAGTTCCCGGGCCGGGTTCAGTGCTTTCCAGCAGGTCGCTCATCCGGCCACGCTCCCCTCAGATCCCAGGGTCCCGGCGACCTCGGCGTCGAAGACCTCGGCGGCCGCTTCCCCGCGGCCCTCGCGGACCATCTCGGCCCGCAGTTCTTCCGCCCGATCGCCCAGGCCGGCCGCCTGCACCGGCAGCCAGCAGGCCGAGTAGTGCAGCCCTTCCGGGCCGATCGGCCGCAAGGTGGGTTCCTCGGCCAGGCACTTGTCGAGCACGTAGCCGCACCTGGGGTGGAACTTGCAGCCGGACGGCAGGTTGATCAGGCTGGGCGGCGAGCCCGGGATGGGCCGCAGCCGCTCACCGGAGGCGGAACTGCTCGGTATCGACTCGAGCAGTCCCTTGGTGTACGGGTGGTGCGGCGAGTAGAACACCTCTCGCTTGGCCGCTTTCTCCGCGGCCCGGCCCGCGTACATGACCATGACCTCGTCCGCGATGTCGGCGACCACGCCGAGGTCGTGCGTGATCATGATCAGCGCGGTCTGCGATTCTTGCTGCAGCCGCAGCAGCAGGTCGATGATCTGGGCCTGCACGGTGGCGTCGAGGGCCGTGGTCGGCTCGTCGGCGATGATCATCCGCGGCGAGAGCGCCAGCGCCATGGCGATCATCGCCCGCTGCCGCATGCCGCCGGAGAACTGGTGCGGGTAGTCGTCCACCCGCCGGTCCGGGCGCGGGATGCCCACGTGGCCCAGGAGTTCCACCGCCCGGTCGTGCGCCTGTTTCTTGGACACCGACTTGTCGTGGGCCCGGATCATCTCGGAGATCTGCCAGCCGACCTTGTACAGCGGGTGCAGGCTGGTCAGCGGGTCCTGGAAGATCACCGCGATGCGGGCGCCGCGGACCTGACGCAACTGGTCCTCGGTGAGCGTCAGCAGGTCGGTCCCCTCGAACAGGGCGCGGCCCCCCACCTCAGCGCCCGGGGTCAGTCCGAGCAGCGTCTGCGTCAGCACCGTCTTGCCGCTGCCCGACTCCCCCACGATGCCGAGCGTCCGGCCGGCCTCCACGCTGAACGACACGCCGCGCACGGCCCGGACCACGCCGTCGACGGTCGGGAAACTGACGGTCAGGTCCGTTACCTCAAGCAGGCTCAAAGCAAGCACCCCTCCGACCCACAGCTCAGCAGCCACGACACGATACGAGGCTGACAGGGCAAGCGTTGCATAAGATCGCCGATACCGCTATGCAGGCCCGGCCGGGAATCGGTGATTCCCGGCCGGACCTGCATTGCTGGACTCCTAGCTCAGCTACCAGCGAGCCAGAGCTGGGTGATGTCGGGGTTACCGATGTTCGGCGCGAAGATCGCCGTCGGGTAGCCCACTCCCCTGACCCGCTTGCTGGCGTACAGCGGGAACTTCTGGCTCATGATCGGCACGATGGCCGCGTCCGCCATGATCTGCGCGTCGGCCTGCTGCCACGCCGTCCCGGCGTCCGACAGCGAGGTCGCGGCTTCCGCGGTGTTGATCAGCGAGTTCACCTTGGCGTTGTCGTAGCAGCCGTAGTTGACCGTGTTGATCACGCAGTTCGGACCCTGGAACAGGGCCTGGACCACAGTGCGGCCGTTGTTGCCGAACCAGTCCGGGATCCAGCCCGCCTGGGCCATGTCCCACTGGCCCGGCTTGTTGTTCTCCGGAGCGTTGCCCAGGTCGGTGAAGAACGACGAGCCCGGCTCGGGCTTGCCGGTCAGCTTGACCCCGCAGGACGCCAGCGACGCCTGGATCGCGGTGAAGATCCGGGTGTTGGCCGAGTCGCTGATGTACATGTAGGTCAGCGTGACGCCGTTCGGGTACCCGGCCTTGGCCAGGGCCTGCTTGCACGAGGCCACGTTGCCCTGGCCGTTGCTGTCCGGGTACGCGTTGGTGTTCTGGTAGCCCACGTTGCCCGGCGGGATCACCGTGTTGATGATCGTGCCGACGTCCGGGCCGCCCACGGACTTCAGCACGGCCGACTTGTCCAGGCCGTACTCGATGGCCTGCCGCACTCCCAGCTTGCCCATGGCGCTGTTGGCGTCGGGGCTGCGCAGGTTGAACACGGCGTACGGGAAGGTGCTCGACCACGGCCAGATGACGAAGTTGGGCACCTTCGAGGCGACCAGCTGCGGGATCGACGCCGGGTTGATCGGCGTGTCGATCGTCAGGTCCTGGGTGCCGGCCTGCAAGTCGGACAGCTGGGTCTCGGCCGAGGTCACGCCCTCGGTCACCACGACGCTGTTGACGTAGGCGTGCCGCAGCGAGTCGGTGGACTGCTTCCACGCCGGGTTCCTGACCATCGTGATCGACTTGCCCGCGACGTAGGAGCTGATCGCGTACGGGCCGTCGGACAGCGTGTGCGTGTCCAGCTGCAGGCTGTTCGGCACGTAACTGTCGTACTCCACCGGCCGCGCCGAGCTGAACGGCATCGCCAGCATGTACAGGAAGTCACTGGCCGGCTTGATCAGCGTGAACTGCAGCGTGGAGCTGTTCACCGCGGTGACCCCGGAGATCGTGTGGGTGTTCTGGAAGTTCGCGATGTTCGCCGCGGTCGGCGCGTTGGACTTCTTGGCGAAGAACGCGGCCTCCGCGTCGGCATACTGGCTGAGCCCGGCGATGGTGGAGGTGTAGTAGCCGGGGTTGCCGACCGGGCTGACCGGGTTGAAGAACGCCTTGAACTCCCGGACGAAGTCCGCCGCCGTCACCTGGCGCGGCGGGCTGGAATTCCAGTCCACGCCCTGCTTGATGTGGAAGGTGTAGGTCTTCCCGTCGCTGCTGATCCCGCCGTTGGCGGTGGTCGGCACCGTGGTCGCGACGTCCGCCACCGGCGTGGTGCTCTTGGTCCAGCCCGCGTCCGAGGTGCTGGTGTACGGCACGCTCGGGTACTGCAGGAGCTGCCTGGTGTAGGCGCGCTCGAGCATGTAGTCCGCGGTGTAGTACGCGGGCACGGTGTCAATATGGTCCGGGCCGGAGGCGGCGACGATGTGCAGCGTCCCGCCGGACACCGGCGTCTGCGACGACGAGCCGGCAGCCGACGGCGACGATGTCGACGACGAGCTGCACGCGGCCAGAGCCGCAGCAGCCAGCACGGCCGCCGCCAGCCCAGCTATACGCTTGGGCGTACTAATCATGTGCAATGTTCCCCTTGGTCATGACGGTATACGACAACGAGGCAGCCAGCCGGCGGCCCGATCACTACCTACCAGGAGAGACTGTGCGCTTCCGGCAGCGAAATCCAGCCCAGAACCGTGGTCGTGGCTCGATTGTGATGGAAATCGTCCTGGTTCGTCACCCAACCGCCGTCAAAGTTACGCCTGGCGCCCTGGGGCTGCCCCTCCGGTTCCTCCCCGGAGAGGCAGCCCCAGGCGGATTTCCCGCCTGGATTCTGGCTCAGCTGCTAGCGAGCCAGAGGTTGGTGATGTCGGCGGCTCCGATGTTGGGCCCGAAGATCGCCGTCGGGTAGCCGACTCCCCTGACCCGCTTGCTGGCGTACAGCGGGAACTTCTGGCTCATGATCGGCACGATGGCCGCGTCCGACATGATCTGCGCATCGGCCTGCTGCCACGACGTCCCGGCATCCGAGGCCGAGGCTGCGCCCTCGGCCGTGTTGATGAGCGAGTTCACCTTCGTGTTGTAGTAGCAGCCGTAGTTGACCGTGTTGACCACGCAGTTCGGGCCCTCGAACAGGGCCTGGACCACGGTGCGGCCGTTGTTGCCGAACCAGTCCGGGATCCAGCCCGCCTGGCCGATGTCCCACCGGCCCGGCTTGTTGTTCTCCGGCGCGTTGCCCAGGTCGACGAAGAACGACGAGCCCGGCTCGGGCTTTCCGGTCAGCTTGACCCCGCAGGTCGCCAGCGACGCCTGGATCGCGGTGAAGGCCCGGGTGTTGGCCGAATCATTCGGGTACAGGTAGGTCAGCGTGACGCCGTTCGGGTACCCGGCCTTGGCCAGGTCCTGCTTGCACGAGGCCACGTTGCCCTGGCCGTTGCTGTCCGGGTACGCGTTGGTGTTCTGGTAGCCGGTGTTGCCCGGCGGGATCACCGTATTGAGGATCGAGCCGACGTCCGGCCCGCCGTAGGACTTGACCACGGCCGACTTGTCCACGCCGTACTCGATGGCCTGCCGCACCAGCAGCTTGCCCATGGCGCCGTTCGCGTCCGGGCTGCGCAGGTTGAAGACCATGTACGGCAGGGTGGTCGACCACGGCCAGATGACGAAGTTCGGCGCCTTCGAGGCGACCAGCTGCGGGATCGACGCCGGGTTGACCGGCGTGTCGTTCTGCAGGTCCTGGGTGCCGGCCTCCATGTCCGACAGCTGGGTCTCCGCGGAGGTCACCCCTTCGGTCAGCACGATGGTGGACACGTAGTTGTGCCGCAGCGTGTCGGTGGACTGCTTCCACGCCGGGTTCCTGACCATCGTGATCGACTTGCCCGCGATGTAGGAGCTGATCGCGTACGGCCCGTCGGACAGCGTGTGCGTGTCCAGCTGCAGGCTGTTCGGCACGTAACTGTCGTACTCCACCGGCCGCGCCGACGCGAACGGCATCGCCAGCATGTACAGGAAGTCACTGGCCGGCTTGATCAGCGTGAACTGCAGCGTGGAGCTGTTCACCGCGGTGATCCCGGAGATCGTGTGGGTGTTCTGGAAGTCCGCGATGTTCGCCGCGGTCGGCGAGTTCGACTTCTTCGCGAAGAACGCGGCCTCCGCGTTGCAGTACGACGTGAGGCCGGCGATCGTCGACTCGTAGTAGCCGGGGTTGCCGACCGGGCTGACCGGGTTGCAGAACGCCTTGAACTCCCGGACGAAGTCCGCCGCCGTCACCTGGCGCGGCGGGCTGGAGTTCCAGTCCACGCCCTGCTTGATGTGGAAGGTGTAGGTCTTCCCGCCGTTGGTGATCCCGCCGTTGGCGGTGGTCGGCACCTCGGTCGCGACGTCCGCCACCGGCGTGGTGCTCTTGGTCCAGCCCGGATCCGAGGTGCTGGTGTACGGCACGCTCGGGTACTGCAGGAGCTGCCTGGTGTAGGCGCGCTCGAGCATGTAGTCCGCGGTGTAGTACGCGGGCACGGTGTCAATATGGTCCGGGCCGGAGGCGGCGACGATGTGCAGCGTCCCGCCGGACACCGGCGTCTGCGACGACGAGCCGGCAGCCGACGGCGACGATGTCGACGACGAACTGCACGCTGCGAGCCCCGCGGCGGCCAGGACCGTCGCAGCCAGGCCGGCAAAACGCAAACGAGCGCTGGTCATGCCATGTTCCTTTGGTCGTGAACGTAAGCAGGACCTAGACCGCCGTCTGGCTTGATGCACCCGTAAGAAGGCCCGCCCTTCAGGCAGCCCGGATCTCTGCCATCCAATGCCTCTGCCGCCAGCCTGCGCACCCCGGCTGCGGGAAATCTAGATAAAAGTGAGCACTGTGGCTCGATTGTGAGCAAACAGTGTCATCCCTGTCATTGGGCCAGCAGACTGGCAGCGCGCCACCCGGACGATCCGGCCCATGCCATCCCGGCCCCGCGCGGCCCGTCAGGTGATGCCGTGGCGGCGCAGGATGTCCGCGATGTCCCCGAGGTCGTCGTCATCGTCGTCGGCGTTCTTCCCCTTGCGCGCCTTGGCAGGAGAGGCCTTAGCCGGGGCCGTGGCGGCAGGCAGCCCCGCCGGGCGCGAGGCCAGCTGCCCGGCGCCGGGCGCGGCACCGGCCGGTACCGCTGCCTTGGCGTCCCCCTGGGCGACCCTCCTGCGCCGCAGCGGGCCGGACACGATCAACAGCACCACGGCCAGCCCGGCCAGCGCGATCCCCGCCCACACCTTCGGCGAGAAGACGAAGCCCTTGGCGAAGTCGCCGACGGCGACGCCCATCTTCCAGAACATCTCGATGGAGCCGGTCAGGTAAGCGGCTATCGGCAGCAGCGACAAGGCGGCCAGGCGCAGGCCTGCGCCGGCGCCGCGCCGCCGCGCCACGAAGTAGCTCAGCACCAGGCCGAGCCCAGTCAGTCCCGCGCACAGCGGCAGCCAGGCGATCTGGTTGTAAGTCGACACGCGCACCTCCCCGCGGCTGGCTCTCTTCTGAGTCTAAGCGGTGATCGGCGCGCAGGCTCTGGGGCTAGCCCCCGGGATCGGAATGGGTGCTAGCCCCATGGTCCGCGGGCTGGCGCCGCGGCATTAGCCCGTCGGGGGTCACCCGCAGCTCGGTCAGCGAGCGCACGACCGTCCGGCCTGGCGCCGACCCGATCGGGACCAGTGACGGGACCGCGATGACCCGGCATCCGGCGGCCTCGGCGGAGGCCACCCCGCTGGGCGAGTCCTCAAGGGCGAAGCAGCAGGCGGGGTCGGCGCCGAGCAGCTTGGCTGCGAGCAGGTACGGCTCCGGATCGGGCTTGGTCACGCTGACGTCCTCGGCGCACACCAGCGCGTCGAAGCGCAGGCCGGTGCGGGCCAGGACCGCGTCCATGAACCGGCGCTCAGAGGAGGTCACCAGCGCGTGCGGCAGGCCGGCCGCCGCCACCTCGGCCAGCAGCTCGCGGGCGCCCGGCTGGACCGGCACGCCGTGGTCGCGGACCTGCTCGGCGATGCCGGACATGAGCCACTCGCCGACCACCTCGGGCGGCACGGGCCGCCTCGCCCTGGCCAGCAGGTAGCGCACCGTGCGGTCCAGGCTGCCGCCGAGCAGCTGCACCTGGTCCGCGGTGGTCCAGCCGTCGCCGCCGAGCCTGGCCATGACGGCCGTCTCGGCCTCCAGCCAGAGCGGCTCGGAGTCGATGAGCAGCCCGTCCATGTCGAACAGCACCGCTGTGAGCGCATCGTCCTGGTGGGTCATCAAACGCTGAAGTACTTGGCCTCGGGGTGGTGCACGATGATCGCGTCGGTGGACTGCTCGGGATGCAGCTGCATCTCCTCGGACAGCTCGACGCCGATGCGGGACGGTTCGAGCAGGCGGACCACCTTGGCCCGGTCCGCCAGGTCGGGGCAGGCCGGATAGCCGAACGAGTACCGTGCGCCGCGGTAGGCGACCCGGAAGAAGCCATCCAGGTCGCCGGGATCGGAGGCGGCGAAGCCGAGCTCCCGCCTGACCCGCGCGTGCCAGTACTCGGCCAGCGCCTCGGTGAGCTGGACGGACAGGCCGTGCAGCTCGAGGTACTCGCGGTAGGCGTTCTTGGCGAACAGCTCAGCGGTCGACACCGAGATCCGCTGGCCCATCGTGGCCAGCTGGAACGCGACCACGTCGGTCGTGCCGCCGTCCCGCGGCTTGAAGAAGTCCGCCAGGCACAGCCGCCGGTCCCGGCGCTGCCTGGGGAAGGTGAACCGCTCAAGCTCGGTCTCGCCGTCGCGGTCCAGCACGATCAGGTCGTTCCCCGAGCTCACGCACCGGAAGTACCCGTAGACCACGGCCGCCTCGAGCAGCCCCTCGGTCTGCACCCGTTCCAGCCACAGGCGCAGCCGCGGCCGGCCCTCGGTTTCCACCAGCTCCTCGTAGCTCGCCCCGCCCTTGCCCCGGGTGGGCTTGAGCCCCCACTGGCCCATGAACAGCGCGCGCTCGTCCAGGTAGGCGGCGTACTCGGCCAGCGGGACGCCCTTGATCACCTCGGTGCCGAGGAACGGCACCTCGGGCACCGGCCCGCTGGTATCTATGTCCGAACGGGCCTGGCTCTCCGCCTCGGTCTCCTGCACCGCCATGCGGGCGGCCGGCCTGGCCCGGACCTTCCTGGTCCTGAGTTCGGGCAGGCTGGCGCCGGGGTCGCCGCGCTTGACCGCCATCGCGGCGTCCATCAGCCGCAGGCCCTCGAACGCGTCCCTGGCGTACCTGACCTGGCCGTCGAACAGCGCGGCCAGGTCCTGCTCCACGTAGGCCCGGGTGAGCGCGGCGCCGCCGAGCAGCACCGGCCAGCGCCCGGCCAGGCCCCGGGAGCTCAGCTCGGCCAGGTTGTCCCGCATCACCACGGTCGACTTGACCAGCAGCCCGGACATCCCGATGACGTCCGCGTCGTTCTCCTCGGCCGCCGCCACGATCGCCGAGATGGGCTGCTTGATCCCGATGTTCACCACGTCATAGCCGTTGTTCGACAAGATGATGTCGACCAGGTTCTTGCCGATGTCGTGGACGTCGCCCTTGACCGTGGCCAGGACGATCTTGCCCTTGCCCTCCTCGCCGCTGCGTTCCATGTGCGGCTCGAGGTAGGCCACCGACGCCTTCATCACCTCGGCGGAGGTCAGCACGAACGGCAGCTGCATCTGCCCCGAGCCGAACAGCTCGCCGACCGTCTTCATGCCGTCCAGCAGCACGTCGTTGACGATCTCCAGGGCGGGCCGCTGGGCCAGCGCGGCGTCCAGGTCCGCCTCCAGGCCGGTCCGCTCGCCGTCGATGATCCGGCGCTTCAGCCGCTCCCACAGCGGCAGGCCGGCCAGCTCGGCGGCCCGGCTCGCCTTCAGCTCGGCCGCGTCCACGCCCTCGAACAGCTCGAGCAGCCGGGCCAGCGGGTCGTAGCCGTCACGCCGCCGGTCGTAGACCAGGTCCAGCGCCGTCTGCCGCTGCTCGTCCGGGATCCGCGCGATCGGCAGGATCCGCGCCGCGTGCACGATCGCGGAGTCAAGGCCCGCCCGTGTGCATTCGGCCAGGAAGACCGAGTTCAGCACGGCCCGGGCGGCGGGCTTGAGGCCGAACGACACGTTCGAGACGCCCAGCGTGGTCTGCACAGCCGGGTGGCGGCGCTTGAGCTCGGCGATCGCCTCGATGGTCTCGATCGCGTCGCGCCTGGTCTCCTCCTGCCCGGTGGCGATGGGGAAGGTCAGGCAGTCGACGATGATGTCCTCGACCCGCATTCCCCAGTTCCCGGTCAGGTCCGCGATCAGCCGCTCGGCCACGGCGACTTTCCACTCGGCGGTGCGCGCCTGGCCGCGCTCATCGATGGTGAGCGCGATCACGGCGGCGCCGTGCTCGCGCACCAGCGGCATGACCCGCGCGAGGCGCGAGCCGGGCCCGTCGCCGTCCTCGTAGTTGACCGAGTTGATGACCGAACGGCCGCCGGTCAGCTCCAGGCCCGCCTCGATCACGGCGGGCTCGGTGGAGTCGAGCACCAGCGGCAGCGTGGCCGCGGTGGCCAGCCGGCCGACGACCTCGCGCATGTCGGCGGCGCCGTCCCGGCCCACGTAGTCCACGCACACGTCGAGCAGGTGGGCGCCGTCCCTGGTCTGGGACCGCGCTATCTGCACGCAGTCCTCGTACCGGCTTTCCAGCATCGCGTCGCGGAACGCCTTGGACCCGTTGGCGTTGGTCCGCTCGCCGATGGACAAGAAGGCGGTGTCCTGGCGGAACGGCACGTGCTGGTACAGCGAGGCCACCCCCGGCTCGGGGCGCGGCTTGCGGCTGACGGCCGGCCGGCCGGCCACCCGGTCCGCCAGTGCCGCGATGTGCTCGGGCGTGGTGCCGCAGCAGCCACCCACCAGGGACAGCCCGAACTCCCTGGCGAACCTGTCGTGGGCGTCGGCAAGCTGCGCCGACGTCAGCGGGTAGCTGGCGCCGTCCGAGGTGAGCACGGGCAGGCCGGCGTTGGGCTCGCAGGAGATCGGGATCCGGGCGTGCGCGGCCAGGTAGCGCAGGTGCTCGCTCATCTCGCCGGGGCCGGTGGCGCAGTTCAGCCCGATCACGTCGATGCCGAGCGGTTCCAGCGCCGTCAGCGCCGCGGCGATCTCGCTGCCGAGCAGCATCGCCCCGGTGGTCTCGATCGTGACCTGGGCGATGACCAGCGCATCCGGAGCCATGTCCCGGACGGCCCGCTTGGCGCCGATGATGGCCGCCTTGGCCTGCAGCAGGTCCTGGCAGGTCTCGATGATCAGCGCGTCGGCGCCGCCGCGCAGCAGGCCCTCGGCGTTGACCTGATAGGTGTCGCGCAGCTCGCGGAACGTCACGTGGCCGAGGGTGGGCAGCTTGGTGCCCGGGCCGATCGAGCCGAGGACCCAGCGCGGGCGGTCCGGCGTGCTGGCGCGGTCGGCGGCGGCGCGGGCGATCCTGGCGGATGCCTCGGACAGCTCGGCGATCCGCTCCGCGATACCGTATTCGCCCAGGTTACCCAGGTTGGCGCCGAACGAGTTGGTGGTGACGCAGTCCGCACCCGCTTCGAGGTAGGCCTGATGGATCCCGGTCACGATGTCCGGCCGGGTGACATTCAGGATCTCGTTGCAGCCTTCGTAGCCGTCGAAATCGTCCAGCGTGGCGTCGCTCGCCTGGAGCATCGTGCCCATCGCCCCATCGGCCACCACGACGCGCTCGGCCAGGGCGGTTCGTAGCGTACTCATCGGCCCCCCAAAGTAGGCATCCACCGCAGCCCACCATTGTAGGCAAGCGCCGCAAACTTTTCCCAGACACACCCGACTCGCCGACTGGTCACCCAACGATCAAGGCCGACCACGTACGCTAGGAGGGACGGCCGTGCATTTACGGTGTTCGCATGGGGTGGGAGGTGGCGAGTCATCGAGTTCAACGATATCGGCGAACTCGCTTCCCCGGTCGCCATCGCCGGGTTCGAGGGCTGGAACGACGCGGGCGAGGCGGCCAGCGGGGTGGTCAATCACCTGGGTATCGCCTGGCAGGCGGCTCCCATCGGGGCCATCGATCCCGAGGACTTCTACGACTTCCAGGTCAACCGGCCGGTGGTCGAGATCGAAGGCGGGCGCACCCAGCGGCTGATCTGGCCGACGACCAGGATCTCACTGGCCCGGGCGGCCGATGAGCCGGAAATGAGCGCAGTGCCGCCTACCGGGCCGCCCACCGGCCTGTCCCGCGACGTGATCCTGGTGCACGGCATCGAGCCGAACATGCGGTGGCGGGCATTCAGCGAGGAACTGGTGCAGGGCCTGCAGAGCCTCGGCGTGGAACTGATCATCCTGCTCGGCGCGCTGCTCGCGGACGCGCCGCACACCCGCCCGGTGCCGGTGTCCATCGGCTCGTCGAACTCCAAGCTCGGCACCGAGGTCGGCGTCGGCCTGGTGGATTACAAGGGCCCCACCGGGATCGTCGGGGTGCTGCAGCACACCTGTACCGCGGCGGGCATCCCCACGGTCTCGCTGTGGGCACAGGTGCCGCACTACGTGGCGCAGCCCCCGAGCCCGAAGGCCACGCTGGCGCTGCTGCGCGGCGTCGAGGACATCCTGGACGCGCCGCTGCCGCTGGCTGACCTGCCCGAGGAGGCACGTGCCTGGGAGCGCGGCGTGGACGAGCTGGCCCAGCAGGACTCCGAGGTAGCCGACTACGTGCGGACCCTGGAAGAGGCCAAGGACGCGATGGACCTGCCCGAGGCGAGCGGCGACGCGATCGCGCGCGAATTCGAGCGCTACTTCAGGCGCAACGGCGGCGCCGGAGGGTCGGGATCGGGCGGCTAAACCGGCGGCCAGGGGACGGCGGGCCAGTCCGAGGGCGGGTAGGGGTGGACGCGGTGCTCGAGCAGCATCTCGACCCTGATCCTGGTGGCGGCGATCTCGCCCGCGGTCAGCAGCGAGGACAGCTCGGCCTCCAGGCCACCGTCGTTGAGCTGGGTGTTCAGGCGGCGCAGCGCCTCCAGCGAGCGCCTCGGCAGCGTCTTGCCCCGCCATTGCCATAGGACGGTGCGCAGCTTGTAGTCCTCGGCGAAGCACACCCCGTGGTCGCAGCCGTACAGGTGCCCGTCGGCGACCGGCAGCAGGTGACCGATCTTCCGGTCGGCGTTGTTCACCACCGCGTCGAACACCGCCATGTCGCGCAGGCCCGCGTGGTCGGTGCGGCGGGACAGGGCGATGAGGTCCATGTCGGTGTCGTGGTCGATCCACAGCTGGCACATACCGGGCCCGAACGGCCCGTCCCGCATGACCGTCGGCGGGACCACGTCCCAGCCAGCCGCCCGCGACACCACGTAGGCAGCGACCTCCCGCCCGGCCAGCGTGCCCTTCGGGAAATCCCACAGCGGGCGCTCGCCCGCGATCGGCTTATAGACGCAGGCGACTCTCTGTTTCCCCGGGGGGACGATCCCCCCCAGACCCCCCCTGCTCTTCCTCTTCTTCTTGTTCCCGGGGGGACCCATCCCCCCGGACCCCCCTTGGGAGGGACCCATCCCCCCGGACTC
>Ga0335078_10012470_pt1 | contig 12611 bp, 11 predicted proteins | sample Lox_Sample_32_FD_206711 | JGI IMG/M metagenome (GOLD analysis project Ga0335078, IMG submission 206711) | Soil microbial communities from Loxahatchee National Wildlife Refuge, Florida, United States - Lox_Sample_3.2 | ecosystem: Environmental > Terrestrial > Soil > Wetlands | place: USA... | reverse complement strand
CCCCCTGCCCGCTTGTAGCCGGCGACGTCCTGCACCCCAAGCTGGCGGAAAAGGTCCCCGCGGTGCCGCAGTTCATCGTCCACCCGCTGTAAGACACTCAAGCCGAACTCGCGGTCGCTCTCGATCGCCACCACCCGCGCATGAGGCAAGCGGTGGGTCGCATAACACTTGAACTCGACGCCCTTCTTGAAATCCACCAGGTAGAACTCCACCTGCTCGGGGCTGCACCACAATGCCAGGTTGGTAATGATAACGTGGAACAGCGTGGACTTGCCCGACCCGGTCTTGCCCGCAACCAGCGCGTGCTGACATGTCCCCTTGCCGATGGCGAGGTATTGGAACTTGGTGGCGCCCGTGCGTCCAACCGGGACACGCAATTCGCTGGAGGTGTCCTCGCTCCAGACCTCCGCCTCGGGCGGGGCGACATGCGCGAACGGCACTTCCACCCGGCTGGAATCCCGGCTGGCCAGGCCAACCTTGTTGACGAACTCAATGGCAAACTCCGGTGGCGGCGGGGCATCGAGCGTGAGGTCCGTCCCCGGGATAGGCTTCCCGCCCAGCAGGAACTGATTTCCCTTGCCGCTCAGGCAAACGCTGCTGGCCCTCAACTCATCGGGAATGAACTCCGGCGGCAGGGGCTGCCGCTGGTCCCAATGAATGAGCATATACACCCCGCAGCGCGCCCCGCTGGCTGCGATGCTCAGCAGCCGCTTGGCCGCGGTCTCGGTGAAGTTCGATGGGAAGTCGGCTATGACCAGGAAGTAGTATTTCTCCGCGATGACGCCCGCCTGCTCATTGTATTCCGCAATGGTGGCGTACTCGTTGCGCAGATACATCTGGATGACCTTTTCCATGTGCTCGTTCAGGTCGGCGAGCTTCTGCTCGATCTGGCCGGACTGCGTCCAGATGCGGCTGTTGATGATCTGCTCCTCGTAGTCCGCGAGGTGCATGATGCCGGCGAAGTTCTGCCCCAGGCCCACGGGGTCAAGGATGGTGAAGTTCAGCCGGCCCGGGGGCGTCGTCGAGAGCAGCCGCAGGATGACGTTGTTAAGCGCGCCAATGGCCTCATCGTGCCCCTGGTTGGCGGTCTCGAACAGGATCGAGCCTTGCTCCGGGTAGGCCAGGCAGAGCGGCACGGAGAATCGGGCGGGACCGGGCAACGCCAGCCGCTTGTCCTTGATGGTAGTTCCCGCGAGCTTCTCCACGTCCACCGCCATCTGCGCGAATTGGGCGGCGGCGGCGAATTGGGTGGGCGCAGTCCAGGTCTCCAGGACGCGCGGCTCCCAGGGAGGGAACAGCTTCCCCGCCAGCGCGTTGGCCGACCCGATGGCATCGTATATCTGTTGAATCGTCTGCTTCCACTCCACCTCCAGTGTTTGCCACTGGGCCTGGTAATCCGTCTTGAGCTTGGCTTCCCGCTTTTCGCTGGCCTCGACTTCCGCCTTGCGGCGCGTCTCCGCCGTGCGCTTCAACTGCTCGAGTCTGGCGGCCTGTTGCGGTTCGAGCTTCTCCATCCTCGCCCGGTGCTGCCGGTCGTTCTTCTCCAGAGCCCGGGACGCCTTCTCATCGGCCTCCATGCGGCAGCCCACTCGCCGTTCCCCGGCTTCCGCCAGCGCCTGCTTTAACTCCAGATCCACCGTGCGCGTCGTGTCCTGATACTCCTCCTTGATGCGCGTCAGCGCCTGCTCGTAATGGTGCTCAGACCGCTCGTGGGCCGTGTCGTGCAGCCGCCTCGCCTTGGCGAGCGCGCTGGCAATCGAGGCGGCGAGCGGTTGGGCCTGACTCCGGGCGAGGGCACGGAGAATCAGAACGACCACCAGGCTCCCGGCCACGCACAAGCCCGCTTTCCAGTAGCCGGCAGAATTGAGACCCGTCTGCCGAAGGACGAACGGAATCTCGCAAAGCACGATCAGCACCCAGGCCGGCAGGTACTTGAACACCCGCAACAACAGGAACCTCCGAAACCGCCCCAGGTCGCCGCCAGTCTTGCTGAGCAGTTCGCGAAGCTCCGCCAGCATTTGATTCTCATCCACTGTGGGCCCTGGAGGGGCGGCCTTTTGGTAGGCGTCGGCCATGACGCGGACGAATCCCCGATAGCCCTTGAACGCCCCCTGCGCGGCGGTTTCGAGCGGCGTCAGCGTCGCCTGCTCTGCTGCCAGGCTGGTCCTGAACTCCTCGATGGTCGCCACTGCGGCCGCATTGCCCGAGTCCCGGTCGCGCTCCGCTTGCAGCATCCGCTTCTGGAGTTCGTATTTCCGCGTGCCCGTCTCGCTCTCTATGCCCGTCAGGCATTGCTCTTTGCTGGCCTGGTAAGCCCTCCCGATCCGGGCCTTCCGCGCTTCGTATTTCGCCTGGGCGGCTTCCCTTGCCGCCGCAAAACCCGCCTCCGCGTCGCTGATGGCCGCAGCCAACTCGTTCGCCTGCTTCTCGGCCGCGGTTTCGCGCAGCCGCTGCTCCCGGCCAGTCCGGGTGTGGAATTCCGCGTGGAGCTTCCCCGCCCGGGCCGCAAAGTTCTGGACCGTGCTTTTCAGGCGTTCCAGCAGCTCCAGTGTCTTGCCGGCTCCCAGGTTGCTACTCACAGTCCGTCCTGATCTTGGTTAGGAGCTTGTCCAGTTGCTCCATTACAGAGACTGTCCGGTCAACGCTGGTCAGGAGTTCTTCCATGTACCGGTGCTCGAACTCCAGGCTCTTGGCGTCCTTCCAGTGGGCCTTCGTATCCGCCCATTGGGCCCGCAGCTCCTTGGTGATGCCCGAGAGTCGGTTGCCGCTGGCCTTCATGGTTTCACCTCCGGCTCGGCGCTCTGGGCGCTCGGCTGGCTCGCTCCGGGGGCGCTCGGGGGCGGCGGGGCGACCTCGGCATACGCGTCGAGCGTGCTGACCGCTTGCGCCAGGAAAGCGACCGCCTGGACCATGTCATGCGCCAGGACCGTGTGCAGCTTCTCCATCTGCTTGACCAGTGGATCCACCCGGTTATCGAACACCCGGCTCCATTGTTTCAGCACTCTCAGCTTTTCTTCGGCTTCGTCGAGTGCCCGTTTGGCGCGCTGGACGGCCATTTGCTCCGCCGCGCTGGTCTCGCGGAAGCTGGAGAGCTTCGAGCTGAACAGCGCATCCTGCGCCTCCTTCAGCGCCCGGCTCCGCCGCCTCAGCTCTCCCTCCCAATGCGCGCGCTGCTCGTTGTCGAGCCAGCTCCGGGTCCGCTGCACGTCGGTGCTCACTTCCTCCAGCGTCGGACGCGCCTTGCTCAGATAGACGATCAGGTTGGCGCGGAACGACTCCAGCGCATCTACCGACGTGACATGAGCGCGGTCGGGCATGGCGTTAGCGCTGGTTCAGGTACTCCTCGATGCGCTGGGCCTTCCGCAGCAGGTACGGGGTGTGCTGGTTGGAGACCTCGACAAACTTCTTGAGCGCCTTCATGGTCTGCTTGAACTCTTCCGAGAACTTAATGTGCTCCTGGTCCTGCCAGGTGTCGCCCAGCGCCGCAAAGCGCGCCTGCAAGGATACGATCTTGTCTCTCAGGTCGGTATTGAACCGTTTCAGCTCCTCAGCGAAACGCCGCACCTGTTCGGGATCCATGATTGCCTGGGCCATAGTGTCTCTTTCTGTTTGTGTCTGTGGCTCGCCCGGGCGCCGGGTGCTCAGCCCCGGCGTTCCTGACTTATCCAAAACCTGCCCTTTTCCCGCCCGCTCGGCAATTCTTAACCACCGCCGCCCCCCTGACGGCGGCGCTGTCTCGCATTATTGGGCTGATTGGTGCGTCACAATGGGGACGTAACCCACCTCCAAGCCCTTGGGCGGCGTGACGAGCAGGGCCGGATCGAGTGTCGCCAACGCTCCGCGGCTGGGAGGCGCCATGTAATCCCGGTCAATCGGCCACTGGGCATGGATCTTCTCCACCAGGGCTTGCAGAGCCGCCTTCTTCGCCTCGCTCCAATCATACTGCTGGAAGGACGGCTGATCCACGAAGCGATACCACGAGTACGTGACCCGGGAACCGTCGGCCAGCTTAACCGTGAACGGCCCCCGCTTCGGGCCGGGCCGGCTCCAAGCGCCCGTAGTCGGTGAGGTGTAAGGCTCGCCCCGCCCTGCCAATTTGAACTCCTGCGAAAGCAAACGCGTCTCCGCCGGCACGCCCGCCGCTGCTACCGCGACGTGTTCCTCCTCGACCTGTTTGAAGTACTGGGGAAACGAACCTTTGGGGCTGATGTCATTGGTGAACCACTCCAGGCCCCACACGTTGCCCTCGAATACTCTAGTGTCAAAGACTCGCTCAACGCCGGTCATCTTCTTACCGTCCTGGTCGTAGTGCGTGGTATGCGTCGTCAGCTTGGATTTCCAGGCCCCCTTCTCCTCGAATCGTCCGGAGCACGCCGGGCCGCCATTACGCCAGGCCTTGAAGGCGTCGAACAGGGCGGCCTTCGAGTAGTAGGTCACGTCCTGCACGAGAAACGCTCTTCCCTCGCTGTCCACCGGGAACTGCAGCCTGGGTATCTTCGAATAGACGACTCCCTGCGCGTCTGTACTGTCGAAGCGCGGCACGGTGTTGATCTCCATGGCGCCGCCGCCCATGTCCCCCGGACGCGCATCGAGACCTCGTCCGTAGATGTAGGGATACTTGAACAGCTTGCCCATCTTGCTCCAGGTCTCGGGGATGTAATAAGCGATTGGCCCCTTGAAGTTGGCGGCGCTCAGGAAGCAGGTCCAGCTCTGGTCGCCGGTGGGTGGGTCTCCGTTGGTGGCGTCCGTGAAGGGCAGCGCCATCCAGGTGTAGCCCAGAAATTGGCCGTTGGGATTGCCCGCGAACGGCAGCGCATCGGGAGGAATCAGCAGCCGGTTGCTCAACTGGGCGATGCTCAGCCGGTTGTCCGGCAGCGCTTCGTTGCTGTAGAAGAAGGACCACCCCGGCGATCCCACCTCGTAGTCGTAGCATTGCGGCGTGGCGTTCATGCTGAACTTCGGGGGGCCGTATCGGAAGTGGTTCCCTGCCCAGTAACCCAGCCCGCCCTCCACGGTCTGGAATACGCTGTCCCACGTGGGACCCCGCTCCTTCCAGGTCCGGGCCAGCGTGCCTTCCGGAGCCAGCGGCGTATCCTTGTCATCCGAATTGTCCGGCGTGATCCAGGTGCCGGCCAGGCCGATCTGGAAGTTGGCCAGCGGCTTTTCTATCAGCGGCCAGACAGCAGAGTAGAAACCCATGCCCGCACTGAACTCGGATAGGGCGGGTGGCCGGGTCGCGCCGAAACCAATGTACCCATGCAGCCCGCTTGAATGGGTCGTGACCTTGCCGGCTGCAGCTTTCCTTGCGTCGCTCAACTCTTGTCCGGCACAAGCCTCGCAGAGGAGAGTGATGCCGAGAACGGCGATGGTCGGGACGAGCGCCATTGCGGGGATAAATGCCGCGTGGCAGTTAGCCCGAGCCCGGCCGCACCCCAATGCCCCGGAAAGGATGCCGTTCAGGCGAGCCACAGAAAATACCAATGCTTCGGCTTCTTCGGCGGTGGCGGGGACTGCCGCTTCGCTTCCGAATTAACCACCGATATCGTCTCGATCTTCACTACGCGGCTCGCCGGAACCACGCCCGCTACGCCTTCGCCGTCCGTGAAATAGTAATTCTGCTCCCGGAGTTTGGGTTTGCTTAGGGAGACGACCTGGTCGCCGTTGCTAAGCCTCATGAGATACTGGTGCGCGCAACCGCAGAGCACCGCCAGGCTCGCCAGGAGCGTCAAAGCCAACTTGTATTTGATTCTCGGCCCACACATTTCCGCCCCTGAACCAACACTCTTGAGGCGGGCGTGTCAAGATCGGCCTGCCGCTGCAGCCGGCGTGTGGCATCGTCATCCGACTCCTCTGCTCAGGTCTCCTCAGGTTCGGATGCACTTTCTTCGCCCTCCTGCACCCTTTGAATAATGTGGAGTTTGTTAAAATGCTTCCACAGCCGGTCAATGAGTGCGTCCAGCACTGGCCAGGGCGAAGCCCAAGCGGGCTTGTCGGAGATCGTTTCAATGAAAAGGGCAACGCTCGTTTCTCCGTTTAATTCGTCCAGTTGTTGTTGGGCGGCAGGATCAGCCATATCCCGGATTTCAGCCCAAACGTAGGGCCTCTTACGCTGAAGCTTGTCGAAGATCTTCAGGGCCTTGGCGTGCTTGGAGACGGTGTGAGTCCGCAGCACTTCGGCCCGTTTGGACTGGAAGGGGTTGAACTTGCCACTCATACCTGGACAAAGGCTGGGATCCTGCCACGCGGGTCATCGCTCTTACAATATGCGGCATAAGCAATCATGCTCCACAATAGGCTCGTCAGCGGGTCCAGACCAGTCTTTGTCTGCCGGGTGCTGAAGGGCGGGGATGGTAATGTATTTTATTTAAGAGCGGCATGAAGGAAATCCGCATACCGCGATGCGAGGTGGATGTCGTTCGATTCAAGCGGGGCTGGTTCGGAGCCAGAGTCCACACTCGTCTCAAGAGCATGAAGTGGCTGGCAGACCTGCCAGGCTGCGACAATGGCGAGGTCATTCTGCACGTCGCCCGCCGGGATCGCGACCAGGCGGCGGCCTTCGTTAAGAGGTTAGGACAGGTTGTTTAGCCAAGCCTGAGTTCACTCGCCAGTAGGTGCGATGCTCTTTCGTGCCTCGGCCACAGCACACGCCGGGGCCACCGAGACAGGAGATGCCCGGAAGACGAATAGCAGAGTCGGAAGGTTACACGCGGGCACCTGAATTCCGCAGTTTTTTATCGAGGAATCCACCGCCCGCGTACGTGTGGATGCCGGGCTACTGGTCCATTGGAGTTGGCGGTGGTTGGGTGTGGATCGGAGGTCACTACGCCCTTGCTCCCAGACCTCACGCCGTTTGGGTGGGAGGACACTGGGCCAGACATGGCCGGCGTTACATTTGGATCGGCGGCCACTGGCGCTAGCGCCGGCGGCGCTTTGTGCCGAGACCATCCAGATCTTCCAACCGCCCCGATTGTGTTCTGACGATGTTGGAAGTGGCCTCGCCAGCGGCATCACCCAGCCGCCCAGGTCAAATGGCGCAGGCAGCGATGCCAACCCTCTTACCAGGGCTTCTTTGCATTCAACGCCCCTACGATGGCCCGCTTAAGCGCCAGAGGGTCAACGCTCCCGGTTTCCCGATAAATGACCTGTCCATCCGGCGCAAGGAGCACCGTGTAGGGCACCGGACCCTGCCAGTCGGGGTCAAAGGCATTGATCAACTTCTCGCGGTCGGTCGAGGCGAAGATGAAGTTCTTGAACGAAGCCTGCTCTTTCTTCAGGAACGCCAACACGTCTTTCTCCTCGTCAGGTCGGTTCACGGAGACTGTGATGACCTCGAAATCCCGGTGGCGATACATGCGGTTAATCGTGACGAATTCCTGGAACTCAGCCACACAAGGCGCACACCAGGTCGCCCAGAAGGTCACCAGGCGGAACTTGTCCGATTGATTCTCTCGCAATGCCTTCAGCACGCCGGCATCAGCAGGAGTTAACGACACCGGCTCGGCGGCGAGCTTTTCCAGGTAGCTTCTGACGGAGTCGGCCTTGCCGGCCCACTTCACCGAGCATCCCACCACTTTGGTTTTCGTCACGGGCGGCTCCTGGCCCGCGAGCAACGCCTCCAGCGCGTTGCGCACGTAATGCTGGGTCACATGCTGCACGCGCTCGGAGTCGTCAATGGCTCCCACGTATCGCAGCTTGCGGCCGGCGTCGAAGACAAACGCATGAGGTGTGGCCACCGGCCCGTAAGCGCGAGCCGCCGATTCGGTGTCGCCGTCGTAAAGATAGGGATAATTGAAGTGGCGGTCACGGGCGCGAATCTTCATTTCCGCGAACGAGTCGCTCAGATCGGTCCAGCCCAGTTCGTCCAAACGCACGGATTTGGGGTCATTCGGCATGATCGCCACCAGGGCAACGCCTTTATCCCTGTAATCGGTCTCAAGCTGCTTAAGGCGCTCCTCGTAATACTGCGCGGTGGGGCAGTGGTTGCAAGTGAACACGACCACCAGGATTTTAGCATGAGCAAAGTCCTTCAGCGTATATGGGCGGCCATCCACCCCCGGCAGGCTGAAATCGGGGGCCGGTGAACCGAGTGGCAGGGTTTCAGGTTGAAAATCGGCGGCGCAGAGACGCAAGAGTACCGTGAGGTTGGCGGTCAAAAGCAAGCTCGCTAGCTTCATGGCCGCATGTTAGACGCGCCTCAGGCCGGGGCAAGCCGGTTTGCGCCTGCCGCTCTCAACCTCTCAACCCCGACCATCAAGCTGGCAACGGCGGAACGGCGCCCAAAAGCCGATGAACGCCCCGGCGGCGATCATTATGAGCGTAATGGGCCTGAGTTCGTGGAGGTGGGCAACGAAATAGCCAAGGCTTCCGTCGCGGATGAATGGCGCAAACTGCCACTCTGTCAAGACACCTAGCGCCAGTGCCAAGAGCCCGCAGCCGATGCACAGGGCAGTGGATCTGTTTGCGAACAGACTGGCGCCCACGCCCAACAACCCCCCTGGCAGCACGAGCGCGTAAAAGCCCTGGCGGGCAATCCAGAAGAAACCAAAATATCCCACCAGTCCTCCGGCAACCGCTCCCATCAACACCAACACATTTCGTTTCATAGCGCCTCCTGATTCCAGCCACTGCGTATCCCCTTCATGCTTCCGACGGCGGCGTTATCGTCTCAAATCGGTTTGGGTGGCGTCATCCAGATCAACTGCTCTGTCATCGAGGTCTGAACCTGCAACGGCGATGCGCTTTGAATACGGGTGGCAGCCATCAACTGCTGAATAATGCTCCGGTCAGTGGTTACTGTCGAATCCAAAGCGCACGCCCTGGTGGACTTAGGTCTTTGTTCTTGATTTGCTTCAGGCTGCTGCGGAGCCTCGGTCCAAGCTCTTGAAGTATGGTTCAGAGCCGTTATGGCAAAGCGCGCTCTAATTTTGGCGTTGGCGGTGGCGGTGGCCATTATCCTCCTGATCTTGCTCGTCAAGGTCATAGCTCCCGGCGCTGCTGACCGGAGACAAGTCCGCCTCTCGGACGGTCGCCGGTTTTGCATCGAGGCCGTTACCTTCGGAACGAATCACGTCGTGGGGTGGGGCGATTGGTGGCTGGTGCCACTGCGCAAGATTCTGCCCAGTCCCGCCGTTCAGTTTTTGACGCCGACCCGGGGCCAGTCGCGGCAGACGACCGACTCGCCGACCCTGGTGGTCTGGGTCTATGCGCGGGACGCCAGCGGCAAGTATGTGGATTGCCAGGGTGTCCGGGCTTCGTTTGTTGATGAGCAGGGTGACGTTTACCCCGCTAATGGTTACGCCAATGGTTCGTTTTCCAAGGGCTTCAGCCGGGAGGCGTATCTATTTCACGTTTTCCCAAGACGCTCGGCGCAATTGAGACTGCACCTTGCGCCGTGGCGGTCCAATAAAGCCAGCACCCTGTTGATTGCCAACCCGTGCCGACGCACCCCGGTCGCCGTCTGGACCGCGGAGGCTCTTCCGGCGACACGTCGAGTCCAGGCGGTCGAGTTCAGGCTCGAATCGCTGGCGATACAAACCAATGGCGGTCCCGAGCGTGCCTGGGAGCCGCTGAGCTTGCATTGGCGACCGGTGTTCAGCCTGACTGCGAGCGGCGCACCAGCAACCAACTGGACGACGCCCGAATGGGAAGCGGAGGACGCCACCGGCAATCGCGGCCAGACGCTGGGCCTGCACGAGCCGATGCTCAAGTTTATCGCCACGACCTACCCGAAGCCCGAGGCCGTGACCGACGAAGCCAAGCGATGGCGACTGCCGGTGGTGGGCTTGCCGACGACCCCACAGGGAGTCCAATGGAACACAAACCGAATGCTGCGAGACGCCACAGTCACCGTCATCGGGCTGTTTCCGCCCGGCAATTACACTTTCAACCAGGGGCAGCTTACCAATCCGCCCAGTCCCGTGGCAGGCAGGGGCTGGGTGGGATTGAGCCAACAAGTCGCGCCCGGCAGATGGCGAAAGTGGGCCACCTTCGGAACGACCAATTACACGGCGTTCTTGCGATGGCCGGTGGGCAAGCCGGAGCAACGCCTCGCCGTCGGACTGCGCGATACGCAAGGGCGGGTTTCATGGACCGAATGCCGCCGCTCGGAAGGAGCGGACGGAGTTTTTGCGATGGCCTTCGATACTCCCCTGGAAGCGGCACAGGACGTCGGGCTGGAGGTGGTGCTTCTGGAACCGCTCCGCGCCGAGTTTGTGGTACGTCCCCGCCTGGCGCGAGCGCCGAGCCCTTAGTTGGGTCCGTAGGCCGGACCTCCCCGCATGCGCCCCGCCTGAAGCTACGACGCCTGCAACGATCTCCCGAATTCTAGTTTCAAACGCTTCGCCGTGGGCTATCTTCCGCGCATGGATCTACTGCCGTTTGACGCGTTGCCGGCGCATAAACCCCGCCGGTTTGTGCCGCAAGGGATTGACCTGGGAGACTGGAGCCAGATTGCGCCGCTCTTCGACCAGCTTGAAGGCCGCGCGCCAGCGTGCGCCACCGCCGCCGGCCTGGAACGGTGGCTGCTGGATTGGGGCGAACTGAACGCCGCAATAGATGAGGAATCCTCCAAGCGCTACATCGCGATGACGTGCCACACCGATAACGCCGAAGCGGAAAAGGCTTATCTGCACTTCGTGGAGCACGTCGAGCCCCAACTCAAGCCGCGCCAGTTCAAGCTCGCTCAGACTTACGTCGCGCATCCGCTCCGCCAGCGGTTGCCGAAGGAGCGCTATGCCGTATTTGATCGTGACACGCAGCTACAAGTCGAGTTGTTCCGGCCGGAGAACGTGCCGCTGGAGACGGAAGAAGCGCGGCTGAGCCAGCAGTACCAGAAACTCAGCGGCTCGCTCACCGTGCAATTCCGCGGCGAAGAGAAGACGCTGATACAGATGGGCCGCTACCTGGAGGAGACTGATCGGGCGCTGCGGCAGGAAGCGTGGGAATTGGTCGCCAACCGCCGGTTGCAGGAAATGGAGAAGTTTGAGGAACAATTCGAGCAGCTCGTGAAGCTGCGGACGCAAATCGCCCGGAATGCCGGCTTTGGGAACTACCGCGATTACGCCTTCCGCAAGCTGGGCCGGTTCGATTACACGCCGGCGGACTGTGAGAAGTTCCACGCCGCCGTGGAGGCGGAGGTCATGCCCATGGTCGCCGAACTCCAGGCCGAGCGGCGACGGCAGCTCGGCGTCCGGACACTGCGCCCCTGGGACCTGGCAGTGGACCCGTTAAACCGGCCGCCACTGCGGCCGTTCGAGCAGGTGGACCAGATGGTCTCGCGCACGCAGGAGGTTTTCGGGCGCCTTGACCCTGACCTGGCGGCTGGATTTCAGCGGATGCAGGATCTGCGTCTGCTCGACTTGGCTAACCGCAAGGGCAAGGCGCCGGGCGGCTACCAATCTACGCTGGCGGAAGCGCGCGTGCCGTTCATCTTCATGAATGCCGTCGGCCTGCAGCGGGACGTGGAAACCATCCTGCACGAGGCCGGGCACGCCTTTCACGCCCTGGCCACGCGCGCTGAGGATCTATACGCTTACCGGAATGCGCCGATCGAGTTTTGCGAAGTGGCCTCCATGAGCATGGAGTTGCTGGGCAACGAGTTCCTCGAAAAGTTCTACGCCACCCCAGAGGCCAATCGCGCCCGCCGCGTGCACCTGGAGGGGATAGTGAATATCTTCTCCTGGATCGCGACCGTAGATGCGTTCCAGCACTGGATCTACACCCACCCGGGCCACACGCGGGCCGAGCGCACCGCCGCCTGGGTGGCGTTGATGGACAGGTTTGGGGGCGAAGTGGACTGGAGCGGATACGAGGCGGCGCGGGCCAATCTCTGGCACCGCCAGTTGCATATCTTCATCCATGCCTTTTATTACATCGAATACGGCATCGCCCAGCTCGGCGCGTTGCAGGTCTGGGCAAACTCCAAGCGAGACAAAGCGGACGCCTTGAATCACTACAAGCGCGCCTTGGCGCTAGGCGGCTCGCGGCCGTTGCCTGAGCTTTTCACCGCCGCGGGCTGCAACTTCGAATTCAGCCAGAAGACGGTGGCGCCGCTGGTGAGGCTGGTACGGGGCGAACTCGCCAGGCTGCCCGCGGAGCGATGAAGGTCCTGGTCACCGGAGCAACCGGGTTCGTTGGCCGGGAGATTGTCAGCCAGCTTCATGAGACCGGGCATTCGATTTACATTCTTGCCCGCAACCGCAATTCACCGCGCGTGCTGGAGGCAGTTTCACGCTACGGAGCGGAAACTCATGCTGGCGACCTGTTGGACGCAGCCTCGCTGAGCGGGGCGGTCAACGGGATGGATGCGGTGATCCATCTCGTAGGCATCATCGCGGAAGTTGGTGAAAGCACATTTGAGAACATCCACACGCGCGGCACGGCGCATATCGTGTCGGCGGCCCAGCAGGCCGGGGTCAGGCGATTCGTCCACATGAGCGCGCTGGGCACCCGGCCCAATGCCGCCTCGCGTTATCACCAGACCAAATGGGCGGCGGAAGAACTGGTTCGGCATAGCGGACTGGACTTCACGATATTCAGACCCTCGCTGATCTACGGGCCGCAGGATCAGTTCATCAACCTATTTGCGCGCCTGATTCGCTTCTCGCCGGTCG
>Ga0335078_10012469_pt1 | contig 12611 bp, 8 predicted proteins | sample Lox_Sample_32_FD_206711 | JGI IMG/M metagenome (GOLD analysis project Ga0335078, IMG submission 206711) | Soil microbial communities from Loxahatchee National Wildlife Refuge, Florida, United States - Lox_Sample_3.2 | ecosystem: Environmental > Terrestrial > Soil > Wetlands | place: USA: Florida... | reverse complement strand
TCACCAGTTTCTACCCACCGGACTCGACCGAGTATGTGTTCATCTATGACATCTCGGGCGGCGCGCCCATCAAGACGCAAGTCCTGCAGGTTCCACTCTCCTATTTCGGGATCGCCTGGGACCCGGCTGGCAACGGCAATAACGCGCATTTCTATGTCGGCGGGTGCAGTCAGGATGTCGTGCACATCTTCTCCTATAATGCCGGCGCGCAACTCTGGTCGGAGGATCTGACCAATGGCTCGGGTACAGCTCCATTGGCTTTGGGACACGGAACCGCTGGGCTCGGTCTTGGCGTCTATCCCTGCGCCGCTGGTATCGCCCTTTCCCAGACCGGGCAGACCATGGTCGCGGCGAACTACTTCAATGACTCCATTTCGATATTCACCGGGGGCTATGGCAACTGGACGCTCGAGAATGTCGATCCCGGGGCCCAAAATCCCGTCACCAACTTGGATCTGCGTCCGGGAAAAAATCTGCTCTCTCCCTCGCCGGGATTACCCGGAGGCGAGTACCCGTTTTGGGTGGTAGTAGCGGGCACGGAGCCGAATGCGGTCGCCTACGTTTCGAGTATCCGCGACCGGGAAGTCGATGTGGTTCCGCTGAGTCCGCCGTCGAATCATCCCTCGCAGGCGTTACAGGTCACGGCGCGCATTTCCGTCAAGGGCCAGCCGAACAAGATGGTTCTGAACCGGGCGCAAACGCTCCTTTATGTCGCCGAGGACCAGACCGACACCGTCGACGTCATCGACGTTAATCCGGATCCCACCCACTACGCGACGGTCAACACCATCATTGAGACGATTCCCGTGCTGGCTCCGGCGGGACTCTTGCCCTCTTCGTTTTACTATTCGGGCTCGAATCAGGACATCGCCAACCCGGTCTATACCGGGTCGAACACCAACAGCCTGGCCCTCTCGCCCGACGAAACGAAACTCTATGTGACGAACGGCAACTTGAATGATGTTGCCGTCGTTCAACTCACGGGCTCCAACTCCGGCGATCGGATCGTCGGCGTGATTCCGACCGGGTGGTATCCCAATGCCGTGAGCATCAATTCAGCCGGCACATGGATGTACGTCGCCAATGCCAAATCGCCGACTGGCCCAAATCCCGGCTGGTGCTATGGTTATGGGCCGACGATCTTTCAGCCCGACTGCTTTCCCGCTAACCAGTACAACCCGCAGCTCACCAGGGCGGGCCTTCAGAGCTTTCCCGTGCCCGGTTCCTCGCAGCTGCTGAGCCTGACGGCGCAAGTCGCCAGCAACAACCACTTCTCCAGCACCGAAAGCAGCGGCGACATGCAGGTCATGGCCGCCGTCCATCGCGGCATCCAGCATGTCATCTACATACTCAAGGAGAACCGGACCTATGATCAGGTCCTTGGGGATCTGGTCGACGCGAAAGGCGCGCCAATTGGCGAGCAGGACACGAGCCTGGTGCAATGGGGTGAGGCGGTCACTCCAAATCAGCATAGCCTGGCGCGCAACTTCGTCGCGCTCGATCATTTTTATGCCTCCTCCGAGGTCAGCTATGACGGTTGGTTGTGGAGCACTTCGGCGCAAGCCCCCGACATCGTCGAGCATCAGTACCCGGTGGTCTACGGATTTCGCGCGTTCGACATCGAATCGGAGGGCTTGAATCGAAATGTGAACGTAGCGCTGCCCACGGTGGCCGAGCGACAGGCTGCGAATCCGGCCATACCGAACGATCCCGATTTAATGGCGGGCCAGACCAACTCGAACGCTCCCGACGGACCCAACAACGAAATGAATGCCGGCTATTTGTGGAATGCCGCTATGCGCGCCGGTCTCACGGTCCGCAACTACGGCTTCTTCGTCGATACGACCTGTTACAGCGAGCCGCAGTGTTTGATCCCCGTGATTCACGATCCGGCCGCCACTCAAACGGTCGTCGCCTATCCCACCGACGTTGCCCTGCGGCCTTATACCGATCCGTACTATCGCGGCTTCGATAACAATTTTCCCGATTATTACCGCTTCAAGGAGTGGGAGCGGGACTTCGATGCGAATTACGCCACCGGCGGGCTTCCCGCCCTCAGTCTGGTGCGGTTGATGCACGACCACACCGGAGATTTCGACACCGCAATCGACATGGTCAACACTCCGGAATTGATGCAGGCCGATAACGACTACGCCGTCGGCCTGCTGATTCAAAAAATCGCCAACAGCATCTACGCGCAGAATACGCTGATCTTCGTCCTCGAAGACGACGCCCAGGATGGCGCCGATCACATCGATTCCCACCGCACCATCGCTTTTGTGGCCGGCCCATACGTCAAGCAACACGCTGTCGTCTCGACTTCCTACAACACCGTGAACTTCCTCCGCACAATGGAAGAGGTTCTCGGCGTCCGGCAGTTTCTCAATCTAAACGATGCGCTCGCCCGCCCGATGGCGGACATCTTCACAACCAGTCCGCACCCGTGGAGTTTCACCGCCACGCCTTCGGCCTACCTCTATGCTTCGCAACTGCCTCTTCCCCCTCCCCAGGCGGGCATGAAAGTGCCGAGGTCTACGCACAATGCCACATACTGGGCGCGCGTCACCCGGGGACTGGATTTCTCCGACTCCGACCGCGTCGATCCACTCGTGTTCAACCGCATTCTTTGGAAGGGAATGATGGGCAACAGGCCGCTTCCTCCCTCGCTGCGAGGAGCGCACTCGCCGGACGAAGACGACGAACGACGGTAAGAAACGCACACCACCGGCATCTGTCCGGGTGTTGCGAAAGGCGGGGCCGTTCCAATGGTGCGGGCGGAGGGAGTCGAACCCTCACGAGCCTTTTAAGCTCTGCGGATTTTCATGCCGCTACGGCTTGCGCCGCCCGGATGCCGTTTCAAGAGCCTCCCGCGTCCGGTTTGCGGTCTGGACTATCCCTTCACCATCCCCCGTTGATCCGGGGCTTAGGTGCCGCCCGTCTAGTCTCTACACCTTCCCGGCTGTCTTCTCGCCGGGCTTGGCTCGGGATTGCCACATCGATGAGGTTTCCCCGACTTTGAGCAGTTCTGCATCGCCAGTTTCCGGGCGAGCACTCAAGTTCTCCTTAAGTCCGCTGCGTATGCCATTCCGCCACGCCCGCGTGGCTATCTGACCTCCTGACTATGATAAGGCAGGCCGACCTTTAAATCCGATGCAGCTTAGCCATCCGATCCGGAAAAACCCCAAAAATCAGGCCGCGACCTTTTCCATCTTGGAGCGCAGCGACCGGAACCCCGCGCGAACTTCCTCTGACAGCAGTTGCGGCTGCTCAAAGGCGGCAAAGTGTCCGCCCTTTGGCAAGCGGTTGTAATGGATCAGTTTCGGGTACGCCTTCTCGGTCCAACTCCGTGGGGCTGGATAGAGTTCGTCGGGGAACACGCTCACGGCAACCGGGATGGTGACGCCTTTCGCATTGAAGTACCCTTTGCCCCAATACTCCCAATACAAACGGGCGCCGGAAAGCGCTGTGTTCGTCAACCAGGTGATCGTAATGTTGTCGAGAATGTCGTCGCGCGTAAGGCCCTCGGATTCTCCGGCAAAGACCCGTGAGATCAGTTCGTAACTGCGCGCGTCGTGATCCAGGAAGTATGCCGCCAAACCGATAGGCGAATCCGCGATCCCATACAGCGTCTGCGGCCGCAAACCCATTTGGTACCCGTAGGCGATTCCCTTTTGATAGACGAACTGTAAACGCTCGAAAGCGACTTGTTCCTCGGCGGACAGACCGGCTGGCGCCGGCGCCCCGGAAAAAGCCGCCTGATCGATCTCAGCCGGAAAAATGCTCGGCATGTTGGTGTGAATGGCGAGCAACTCCGGAGCCGCCTGCAATCCCATCATGTCGACGACCACCGCGCCCCAATCCCCACCTTGCGCCACAAATTTCGTGTATCCGAGGCGCTTCATCAGCGTGACCCAGGCGCGCGCAATGCGGTCGGGACTCCAACCGTTCGTTGCCGGTTTGCCCGAGTATCCGTAGCCCGGCATCGACGGAATCACCACATCGAAGGCGTCCGATGCGCTTCCGCCATGAGCTGTCGGATTGGTCAGCGGATCGATGATCTTCATCTGTTCGATGATCGAGCCGGGCCAGCCGTGCGTGACAATCAACGGCAACGCGTTTTCGTGCTTCGACCGGACGTGGATGAAATGAATGTCCAGCCCGTCGATCTCGGTGATGAACTGCGGGAGGGCGTTGAGGCGTGTTTCAACCTTCTGCCAATCGTATTCTTTTGCCCAATAGCTCGCGAGCGCCTGCATCGTCGCCAGCTGTACGCCTTGGCTCGCATCGGCCACCGTTTCTCGTTCCGGCCACCTTGTGTTGTGGATGCGCTGGCGCAATTCTGTCAATTCAGTTTCGGGAACATTCACATGGAATGGGCGAACAACGGTTTTATCGGACGCTGGGTGACTGGGCGGCTGTGCTGGCGTTGAATTCATGGTTTTTTGCTCCTTTGGAGTTGCGCCATCCGGGCGGTGTGCCGACTATTGTACTCGAATGCGGCAGCGCTCTTGCCCCCGCCGAATTCCCCAGCTAGAAGCCCTTCGCGGCCACGCCCGCCGCCGCTGTCGCAATGTTGGAAGGGTTGTGGCTCGGCACGGGTCCTCCGTGCAGGCTCAACTGCCCGAGCCGGCATAGGTTGATTGCATCTCCTAGAATCCTTGTCGCCTCCTGCGGCGCGTGGAATCCCATCGAATTCTCCGACATCACAAAGTCAATCATGAACTGCCCTTTGCGCTGGTAATCGCGCGCGGCGGCCAGCTGCGCGTCGGTCGCCCCCTTCGCTTTCTCCGCCTTGATGTCGCCGATCAGGTCTACCAACGCATCCAGCGCCGTGTTCCGCAGATTGAAAAACGTGTCCTGAATGTCCTCCACCCTGGCTTTCAATTCTTCTTCGGGAAAATGGTGGCACGTCTGGCACGACCGGTTCACCTTGAGCAGCGGACTGTTTACATGATGGTCGCTGATCTTCAGCCCTCCCTGGCGCATGTACGGCATGTGGCAGTCAGCGCACGCGACTCCCGAGCGCGCATGCACGCCCTGGTTCCACATTTCAAATTCCGGATGCCGCGCCTTGATCAGAGCCGCGCCGCTATCGGGATGATCCCACTCCTTGATTTTCTGCTCGTCTTCGTAAGCGATGATGTTCTCAACCTTCAGCCCCTTTGCCCAAGGAAAGGTGAGCCGCTTGTTGGGAGGCTGAAAATAGTAAGTCACATGGCACTGCCCGCACACATACGACCGCATCTCCTGCCGGGTCGCCATCGTATTTACGTCATAGTTCGGAATGCCCTGCGAGGCCTTCAGCGCGCGAATGCCTTCAATGAACGCCGGCCGCGTCACCCGCAGTTGCATGTTCGTTGGATTATGGCAATCGATGCAGGCCACGGAATGCTTCACCTGCTCGCGAATCTGCTTATAGGTCATGTGCGTATCGCTGGTCACGTTGAAGCCCTTCACGACGTCGCCATCGCCGAGCTTCAGAAACGTAGTCACCAGCGACGCATGGCAGTTGATGCACATGGCCGGAGGGTTGAACTGCTGCCGCTCGGTAAAGGTCTGGTCGTCGAGCATGTAGGCGTGCCCGCGGCGCTCGCGGTAGTCCTTCGAGAATGAATATCCCGACCAGATGGTCTTCAACCGAGGATCTTGTTCGAGCTTCGAACGCGCCACTACCGAGCGTGGGTCGGCCTCGCTCGGCGATTGCGGCATGGCCTCGCTTCCGCCGTACTTCGTGCGCTGCATATCGACTGTTCGCATATACAGGTCGTATTGCATGGGGAAATCCTTCGCCCATACTGCGGGGTCGTCGATCGTGTCGTTCAACTCGACAACGCGATAGAACGGGTTTTTCGCCTCCTGCTTGCGCTCAAAAATATTGATCAGCAGCGCTGTTACCGCTACGGTGGCTACCGCCGCCAGTGCCACCACTGCCATCAGCAGCCGGCGCGACCGCCCGGTCTCGAAATTACTTGCGGGAGTATTCATGAGGGCTCCGTGTAAACATGACATCTAATTTCGCGGACGCGGATTCGGAATGCCCCACCGAATTGTGGCATCGCGTGCATTCCAGACCCTGCGCTTCCCCGTGTACAACATTGCCGTCGATCGCCGACGTGATCTCTTCGTGACAGCGGCGGCAGGCGCCTTCCGTGATTTTGTGGTCAAACTTCGTGATCTCGATCGTGTCCGGATACCAGCCGGTCGTAAAGTAAAACGAATGCCAGAAGCCGTTGTTGGCCTTCACGGCATATTTGCCCGCGAGGTTATGAGGTGTGTGACAGTCGTTGCAGGTCGCCACCGAGTGATGGCTGGATTTCATCCATGCGTCGTATTGCGCCTGCATCACGTGACAGTTCGTGCAGGCCGCTGGGTTGTTCGTTAAATAGGAATACCCTTTGGCATAAATGAAAGTGTAGCCGGCCAGGCCGGCCGCTACTCCGACAAGCAGTGCAACGCTGATGGCGAGCGAACCTCTCATGGAATCGGACCCGTCATTTTATGACTCGGGCACCCCGTTGGCGAGGCCCAAATCGGGAAGCCTTCTAGTGAAAACGAAACGCAAGCGCCAGCAGCACTCCAAAGGCAATGCCCTGCTGTAACTCGGACCACCCGAGTTGCTTGACGCTCAGCGGTTGTGCCTTTCGGAAGAACCATCCGGTGCCACGGATCAGCGCCGGAACAAATGCGAGGAGGACCAGCGGTGGTATCCATCGCCAAACTGACGCGCACACCAGGGCTGCCAGCAGCAAGGCCTGACCTGCAAAAAAGTACTTGCCCTTTTCAAATTTTTCTCCGAACCCGCTCGCCCGCCCCGCGTGAATGCGCAACTGGACGAAATGAATCTGGTCGCAGGCAAAGCACCAGTTCGCAATCCACAAGGCAAGTGCGGGAGTTCCGAGACGTCCGCTTCCGAGATAGTAAGCCGCCGGAGCAGTCGCGGTCAGTGCAATCGCTCCCACCACCTGCGATATGAGCCGCATCTCCCGGCCCACCCTCCGCAGCGCGGTTTGAACCGCCAGAGCCGCCGCCGCCATCAACCCGATATGCACCAATTGCGAATTCCGTCCGTTCCACAGGAGGGCGGCAAGGCACGCCACCGACCCGGCTGCCAACACACACGATGCTAGGAACGTCGTGCGCCGCTCGCCCGCCGTGTGGGCTGTAATTACGCCGGAACCCAGCAGACTCTCAACCGGCGTCCGCAACCAGAATAGGAAAAGCGCGGCCGCACCGAACAACAAAAGCGGCCAAACCCGTTGCACCGACGCAACACTCGCCGCAATGCCCGTGAACAGAGGCACGAACAGCAAACCCCAGGCTCCGTGCTCGCGGGGTACGATGAGCGCGCGCGTACGCGCCCGCCGAGCCAGATCCTCTGCCGTCGCTGTCTTGGTCATTGCCGGTCCAGGCGTCGGACGCCAGTCTTCTTTATAGACGATGATCCTGCCCTGCGATGCCGTGGACACCTGGTCCCCCTGATAGGCAATCTCTGGCTCGCGCCCTGATTAGCCTGGTCAAGCTTAGGAGACTCGCTAGGCCTCGCATATGACTTCTGTCACACAGGCGTACCAATTGCGGAGCGGCTTGACCGGTTACACCTTACGAGGAAACCTCCCAGAAGGAGTGCTCCACATACAACTTTTCGGTCGTTTTCGGGTTCCTTATACTAGAAGTTGAAAACGTCGGGAGGAAATCTTGGCAGAATCTCGTATTTTAGGCAGATCGGGTTCCGGCTTCGCCGGAAGACTGGCCCTGTTTTTTTCGCTGCTCTTTGCCTGGGCCGCGCTGGCATGCGCTCAGACCGGAGCCATGTCTCCCAATCAGGATGAATCGGATGGCGTCAATGCCGGTGGAAACTGGCTTGAGTTCCGCTCCACCGATAAGATGACCGGCCACAAGAAGGTCCGATTCGAGCTCCAGTCGAACAACTATTTCCGCGAAGACAACGAATACAAGCCGCGCGTGAATCTGCTCTGCGACAAGGGCAAGCTCAAGCTCGCCGACTTCAATCCCGGCTTCCGCCTTCCTCCGCCCAATCGCCCCGGCTGGTGGGGACAACCTCAAATTGAAGTCGAGATCCGCGTCGACGACAATCACTATTACAAAGGCTGGAACTGGTTGCGCGGCCGCTACCTTTCGATGGATAAGGAAACTACCCGCGGCCTGATCGGTGCCCAGATCTTCAACATCGCTCTGCCCATGAGAAACGGCCGCGAAATCGCCGAATTCTCTCCCGCCGGGCTCGATTTGGGACGCGTCAAGGAAGCCTGTGACCTGACCCCGAAGAAACCAAGCAAGGACTAGCCTGTTATTTCAGACATCTGCAGATGGGGAGGCGGGCACGCCTCCTCTAATCTGTCGTTTGAAATTCCACCCCACCAAAGGTATCTGACCTGTCTTTGCAAGCAGCTCTTCGCGCCTATCCCGCTTGTTATCAAGAAATTATCGGTATTTAATTCTCGCCAGCCTCTCACATCTTCATGTGACATGCGGCACTGCCTTCTGCCCGCTCCAAAGCGCACTCTGGTTAGTAATTGCGAGTTGGGGGTGTTCTGATGAAGAAAGTCCTCATCCTCGGTGCCGCAGGCCGCGACTTTCATAACTTCAACGTTGTTTTCCGCGACAACCTCGACTATCACGTCGTCGCTTTCACCGCCACTCAAATCCCCGATATTGCAGGCAGGATGTACCCACCCGAGCTCGCCGGACGCCTGTACCCGCTAGGCATTCCTATCTTCGAAGAAAAAGATCTGGAGCGAATCATCGCCGAAGAACAGGTTGACACGGTCGTTTTCTCTTACAGCGACGTTTCTTATCCCACCCTGATGCACCTGGCTTCGCGCGCGGTCGCTGCCGGAGCCGATTTCTGGCTGCTCGGCACCGAGCACACCCAGATTAAGTCGCGCGTGCCCGTGGTCTCGGTGTGTGCGACCCGCACCGGGTGCGGTAAGAGTCCTGTCTCCCGCTTGGTTGCTGCCCGGCTGCGTGCCCTCGGACACAAGCCCGCGGTCATCCGCCATCCCATGCCCTACGGCGATCTGGCGGTTCAGGCAGTTCAACGCTTCGCTTCCCTCAAAGACCTCGATGTGCAGCAATGCACCATCGAAGAACGCGAAGAATACGAACCTCACATCGACCTTGGGACCATCGTCTACGCCGGAGTCGACTACGAAAAAATCCTTCGCCAGGCGGAGAAGGAGGCCGACGTCATCCTCTGGGACGGCGGCAATAACGACACGCCTTTCTACTCCTCCGATTTGGAGATTGTGGTGGTCGATCCGCACCGTCCCGGTCACGAGCTCGCCTACTTCCCCGGGGAGGTCAACCTCCGCCGCGCCGACGTCGTCGTCATCAACAAGGTGGACACGGCCGCTATGTATGACATCGAGACCGTGCGCCAGAACACCAGGCTCGCAAATCCATCCGCTGCCGTTATTGAGATGGCTTGCCGGGTGTCGGTGGCCAATCCCGAACTCATCAAGGGCAATCGCATTCTCGTCGTCGAAGACGGTCCCACTCTTACCCACGGCGAGATGCCCTATGGTGCCGGCGTGGTCGCAGCTCGGCAATATAGTGCCGCCCAACTGGTCGATCCGCGGCCCTATGCCGTCGGCTCCATTCGCGGTACCTACGACCGCTACAAACACTTAACTAGTCTGCTTCCTGCCATGGGCTACAGCGCCATGCAGCGCCACGAACTCGAAGAGACCATCGCCGCCACACCCTGCGATCTGGTGCTCATCGCCACCCCGATCGATCTTGCCCGAGTCATCAAAATCAACCGGCCAACCGTTCGCGTTACTTACGAGGTCGAAGAACTCACCAAACCGGGTTTGGGCGAGAAACTAGCCACACTCACCGCGCGCCGCGAGCCCGCGCTCGTCTAGGCGGTTGCGACCATAAATGGGCGAACGGCGGGTGCTCCCCCACCCTCCGCGCCTGCAATTTGGAGGCACCATGAACGGGAAAGACTTCCTCTCGATCAAAGACTTTTCGCCCTCCGACATTCAATTCCTCTTGGTTCTCGGCCGGCAGGTCAAGGCTCATCCCGGCACCTACAGCGAAGCCCTCAAACGCAAAACGCTGGCCATGATCTTCGAAAAGCCTTCCCTGCGCACCCGCGTGAGCTTCGATGTCGGCATTCAGCAGCTCGGCGGATTCTCCATTTATCTCTCGCCCTCCGAGATCAACCTCGGCAAACGCGAGTCCATCCGCGATGTCGCCAGGAACCTTGAGCGCATGGTCGAAGGCATCATGATCCGCACCTTTGCCCACGAGATCGTGGAGGAGATGGCCGCCTTTGCTGGCATCCCCGTCATCAACGGCCTGACCGATTACAGCCACCCCTGCCAGGCTTTGGCCGACTACCTCACCATCTGGGAGGCCAAGGGTAGCCTCGAAGGCCTCAAGATCGCATACATCGGCGACGGCAACAACGTAGCGCACTCCCTGATGTTTGCCGGGGCCCAGGTCGGAGCCCATATCTGGATTGCCACACCGCCGGGGTATGAACCGAAGCCCGAGGCCGTGCGCTGGGCGAATCAACGCAGCCGCGAAACAGGCGGAACCTGCACCCTAACCAACGATCCCATGGAAGCCGCTTTGGCGGCAGATGTCGTCTACACCGACGTCTGGGCGAGCATGGGTCAGGAGTCGGAAAAGGATACACGGCTGCGCCTGTTCGCGCCCTACCAGGTCAATGCCGAACTCTTCGCTCATGCGCAACGCGACGCCATTTTCCTGCACTGCCTGCCCGCGCACCGTGGCGAAGAAGTGACGGCGGACGTGATCGATTCGCCGCGTTCTCTGGTATTCCAACAGGCCGAGAACCGCTTGCACGCCCAAAAGGCGATCTTGCTCGAACGGATGAAGGGGGAATTCGTAAAACTCCCCGATCTGGCAGGCCTGCGGGAGCTGGCGCACGTGTAGCCCCCGCCGTCCCGCCGCCGTCGATATGGGAGGAGTTGAAAGAATCGCAACCACCTTCTTATGAAAACCATTCTTCTCGCCGTGGGCGGCAACTCGTTGATTCGTGCGGGTGAAAAAGGGACAATGGCGGAGCAGCTTGCCAACGCCCGCCGAACGGCGCGCCAGGTGGCCGGCCTCATCCGCGCCGGCTACCGCATCGTTCTCACCCACGGCAATGGTCCGCAGGTCGGGGCCGCTCTTCTGCGCTCGGAAGCGGGTTCCACTCAGGTGCCCGGTCTTCCGCTTGATGTCTGCGATGCCGCCACCCAGGGCGAGATCGGCTACATCCTTGAACAATCTTTGGAAAAGGAGTTCGAATCGGCTGGCCTTCACGTGCCGGTGATCAGCGTTCTGACACAGACCGTGATTTCGCTGGACGACCCCGCGATGCGGCACCCCGATAAACCGGTAGGCCCTTTTTATTCGCGCCCCGAGGCTGAAGAGCGCAAACGGCTGCTTGGCTGGGAAATTATCGAAGACGCTGCGCGTGGCTACCGGCGGGTCGTCCCCTCGCCCGAACCAATCGAGATCGTCGAAATCGATGTGATTCGCGACCTGGTTGCGCGCGGAGTATTCGTGATTGCCTGTGGCGGCGGAGGCATTCCCATCGCCCGCCTCAACGGCCAGCCAGTCGGCGTCGAAGCTGTGATCGATAAGGACCGCGCTTCCGCGCTCCTGGCCTCGCATCTCGGCGTCGACCTCTTCGTCATTTCCACAGACACCGATTTCGTCTACCTCGACTACAAGAGGCCCGCGCAACGTCCTCTTCGCCAGGTTCAGGCTTCGGATCTCGAACTCTACCTCGCCGCCGGACACTTCGCGCCCGGCAGCATGCGTCCGAAGATTGAATCCGTCCTCCGCTTTCTACGCGCAGACGGTGGCGCAAGGGCCGCAATCATTGCTTCGGCTGAAAACTTGTGCCGCGCGGTCGCGGGCGAGACAGGTACCCACATCTTTTCGGATGGGACTCGAGCGGAAGCCGGCTCTGCCTCCCACCCGTCACTTTCTGTCAAAGAGCACTGAAGTATGCCGGAGAAAAACATCATGGCGCACGTTCTTGAATGGACCGACACTCCGCTGGTCGACCGCCGAAAGGCTACCCGGCCGCGGCACGTCATCGAGTCGCAACAGTTCACGGTTCCCTTGCTGATGAAACTCTTCGATCGCTCCCTTCAGATGGAGCGCGTCGTTGCGCGCGGTGGCACCCTCGATTATCAGAACCGCATCATGGCAACACTGTTCTACGCGCCCTCGACTCGCACCCGTTTTTCCTTCGAAGCCGCCATGTTTCGCCTCGGCGGTCGCGTTCTGTCGACCGAGCAAGCCGGCGCATTTTCGTCCGAGATCAAAGAAGAGCAGGTCGAGGATTCGATCCGCATACTCTCCGGCTATAGCGATGTGATTGTCATTCGCCATCACGCCGCCGACGGTGCTTCCCGCGCCGCCCAGGTCTCCACCGTCCCCGTCATCAATGCCGGTGACGGCAACGGAGGCCAGCATCCGACCCAGGCTTTGCTCGACTTGTATACCATCTATCGCGAGCGCCCCATCAACGGCCTCAGCGTCGCCATCATTGGCGAGCTCGACCGCGGACGCACCGCCCGCTCCCTCGCCTATCTGCTCGCCAAGTTCGAGCGCGTGAA
>Ga0335078_10012468_pt1 | contig 12611 bp, 8 predicted proteins | sample Lox_Sample_32_FD_206711 | JGI IMG/M metagenome (GOLD analysis project Ga0335078, IMG submission 206711) | Soil microbial communities from Loxahatchee National Wildlife Refuge, Florida, United States - Lox_Sample_3.2 | ecosystem: Environmental > Terrestrial > Soil > Wetlands | place: USA: Florida... | reverse complement strand
GGCGCAGCGTGCTCACCAGCCCAGAGGCCATCCCGGCGTGGGCCGGCTCCACCGCCGCCAGCGCGGCCGAGGACAGCCCGGTGGAGGTGATGCCCAGGCCGATCCCGGCCAGGATCAAGCCGGAGAGCAGCACCAGCCAGCTGGACGTGGCGGTCAGATGGGCCATCGAGGCCAGCCCGGCCGCGGCCGCGGCCATGGCCACGCCCAGCAGCACCCGCATCGCCACCTTGCCGATCAGCCGGCCGGTCAGCAGGGCGGCGGCGAAGGAGACCAGCGACAGTGGCAGGAACCGCAGCCCGGCCTGGACCGGGTAGTAGCCGAGGGTGTTCTGGATATACAGCGACAGGTAGATGATCATCCCGATGACCGTCGCCGAGATCGCGAACGCCACGAACCCGGTCGCGGCGAAGCTGCGCCGCCCGAACAGGCGCAGGTCGGCCATGGGCGCGGCGGCGATCCGCAGCTCGTAGAGCACGAACCCAGCGAAGGCCACGGCCGCCGCCGCGAGCAGGGTCACGATCGCCGGGCTGGCCCAGCCCATCGCGTTGCCGCGGATCAGCGCGAACATCAGCGCGGTCAGCGCCACGGTGATCAGCGCCGTGCCCGGCCAGTCGGCCCGGCCACCAGCCGGGTCGCGGGACTCGCGCAGCCGGGCCACCCCGCCCGCGAACGCCGCCACGCCGATCGGCAGGTTGACGAAGAAGATCGACCGCCAGCCCAGTGTGTCGGTCAGCACCCCGCCCGCCAGCGGCCCGACGGCGCTGGCGCCGCCGAGCACGGCGCCGAAGACGCCCAGCGCCCGGGCCAGGGCGGCGCCGGAGAACTCCGCGCGCAGCAGCGGCGTGGCGGTGGCGAACAGCATCGCGCCGCCGGCTCCTTGCAGCGCGCGGAACAACTGGAGTGCCAGCGCGGTCCAGGCCAGCGCGCACGCCAGCGACCCGGCGGTGAAGATGACCAGGCCGGCCAGGAACAGCCGGCGCCGGCCCAGCCGGTCACCCAGGGTGGCCGCCGGCAGCAGCAGCACGGCCAGCACCAGGGCGTAGGCCGCGCTCACCCACTGCAGGTCTGGCAGGCTCGCCCGCAGATCCCGCTGAATCGATGGCAGCGCCACGCTCACAATCGTGACGTCCAGCAGCAACATGAACGCCGCCGTGCACACCAGCACCAGGGTCCACCGCTGCCGCGACGACATTCTCGCGACCTCAGCCATCCGACTCACTACCAGCGATGAGTTCGGTCATGACGTTGCTCCTTGTCTCAGGGTTCGATGTTCCGTTCCCACTGCCAGATGTGTGGGGTACCCGGCTCGTGGGTCTCGACGTGACGTCCACCGTCGCCGCCAACTCGTCCAGGTGCGGCGGGCCGGGGCGCGGACCCGAACTCACGCAGCGGCAAGTGGTGGAGTGAGCGCTTTCCAGGCATGATCTGCTGCTTGTCGTCCGGGTCGGGTTCAGTAGGGGTATTCGGGGATGACGTCGGACTTGGTGGCGTCGAGTCGCAGCTCGCCTGGTGCGCCGGCGGGCACGGCGGGCCGGCGCGGCAGGACCGGGGTGACGCGCTCGTGGCCGGAACCCAAGGGCGGCCTGGTATCTACGTCTCCCTGGTTGGGCCACAGTGACATCGCCCGTTCGGCCAGAGCCGTGATCGTCAGCGACGGGTTCACTCCTGGGTTGGCCGGCATGACGCTCCCGTCCATGACATGCAGCCCCGGCTGGCCGAACACACGCAGATAAGGGTCGACGGCGCCGCTGCCGGGGCTGTCACCGATCGGGATCCCGCCGACGAAGTGAGCCGAAGCGCCGCGGTTGATGATCTCGAACAGCAGCGCGCCCTCGCCGCTTCCCATCTTCTCGGCGAGCCGGGCGACGAACTTTTCGACCACCGGGATGTGCACCGCGGGCGCCGCCCCGCCCCCAGGCCGACTGCGCAACCGGCCCTCGTCCCAGTACAGCTCGATGGAGGTATCCGTCGTCTGCGAGCACAGCATGATGACGGTCCGTTCGGACCAGTGCCGCGCGTCGTCGAAGCCGAGGATTCGGCCCGGGTGCTCGGCCAGGTCCTTGATGAACGCTGCGGTCGGGTGCTGCTGGGCGCCGTCGCGGTGCTCGTTCACCAGGAAGGCGAACAGGTCGCTGCCCACCCCCCAGTAGACCGGCTCGATGCTGGTCACCGGGTCAGGCCAGACGCCGGAGGTGATCGAGATCGATCCCGGCGTGAGCCGGATCTTGTCCGGGTCGCGCTCCCACTCGCCGTGCGTCCTGGTGATCGCCAGCAGCTGCTCGGAGTTCGTCCGCGCTCGCTGCCCGAGCTGGCCCGACAGGCCCCTCAGGCGGCCTGTGTGCTGCATGTGGTGCAGGAGCTTGGCTGAGCCGTAGGCGTGCGCCGCGACGATGACCTGCCCGGCGGTCCAGCTGCGGTGGCTGAGACCCACCGCCCGCTGCGCCCAGCCGGGATGGCGGGTACGGACCTCGAACCCGCCGGTGCCGATCGGCGCGAGCTCGTGCACCTCGGTCAGCTCGTGCACCTCGACGCCAGCTTTCTCCGCCAGGTACAGGTAGTTCGTGGTCAGCTTGTTCTTGGCGTTGTGCCCGCAGCCGTTGTTGCAGTTGCCGCACGAGATGCATCCGGTGCGGCGGGGTCCGGCGCCGCCGAAGTACGGGTCGCCGGCCTCGACGCCGGGACGGCCGAAGTAGACCCCCACCGGAGCCCGGTTGAACGTCTCCCCCCTGCCCGTCTCGATCGCGACCTGGTGCACGTAACGGTCCACGTCGGTGGGCAGGTAGGGGTAGCGGACGACGCCGAGCATCCGGCTCGCCTGGTCCAGATACGGGGCCAGTTCGCCGGCCCAATCCGTGATGCCGGCCCACTCCGGCGCGTCGAAGAACTTCCGGGGCGGGACGTACAGGGTGTTGGCGTAGACGTGCGAGCCGCCGCCGACGCCAGCGCCGCACAGGACGAGAACGTCGTCGAGGTACTCGATCCGCTGGATCCCGTACAGCTCCGCGCCGGGAAACCACAAGAAGCCGGGCAGGTCCCACTGGGACTTCGGGATGTCCGCGTCTTTCCAGCGCCGGCCGGATTCCATCACGCCGACCCGGTAGCCCTTCTCGGCAGCCCGCAGCGCGGCGACGCTCCCGCCGAACCCCGAGCCGATGATCAGGACGTCGTAGTCGAAGCCTGCCATGAGCTTTCTCCTATCCATCTCAGCGCGGACAGGGAGGGCATGAAGAAGTACTCGCCGCCGCGCAGCACGTTGAAGGTCTCGATCCCGTGGATGCGGCGCCGCACGGGCGCTTGCGGGATGGTGAATGCCGCTCCGTCTTCCTGCAGGCCGACGTTGGGGTCGCGTTCGGAGCCCAGGCTCATGAAGTTGCCGTTGTTGATCCACTCGTGCTGCAGGAACTCCAGGGTGTCCATCGCCTTGGCGCTGATGAAGATGAAGTAGAGCCCGCGGGGGGTTTCATCGTCCTGTTCCGAGATCGCGTCCGGGTCGTAGGCTGCCCCGTAGGCCGTGCTGCGCCGGATGATGCGGTGGACGTTCACGTCCGTGAGGATGGCCAGCTTCGTGTCGCGCGGGTTCATCCGCCGCATATGGGAGCCGAGCGGCACTAGCCGGCCGTCCGGGTCGGCGGCGTAGCTGAAGTCGTTGTTCCGCCGTGGGTCAGCGCCGAGCTCCGGGTCGTCTTTGGCCGGCGCGAGGGTCAGCGGCGCGCCGCTGCGCCAGCGCCCGATCAGCTTCGCCGCGAGCAGTTCCCGCTCCTGTTCCGTCTGGGCGTGCGCGCGCAGGAATCGGTTGAACGTCCCGACGCGCGACTGGTACTTGCGCAGCCCGGCGAACGTGCCGTTTCGTCCCAGCACGTCGGGCCGCGGCATCGGCAGCGGCACACCGGCCTCGCCGGGGTAGCCGAGGATGAATTCGCCGGCCTTGACCGTAGGTCCCTGGCCGGGCAGGGCATCGACGCCGCTGCCCTCGATAGCGGGCTGGCCGATCGAATCCTTGTAGCCCAGCGGGTTGAGGTCGCCGGGGTGGGCGCCGAAGTCCTGCTCCATCAGCACGGTGAGGCCGGGAAATCCCTGGTATTGCCGCCGTGCCAGCTCCATGGTCCGGCCCCGGGTCTGTTCCGAGTCGCTGAAGACGCTGACCCCGATGTGGACGAGCCCGGTCCCGAACGGCGCATCCCAGTGCTCCGGGTCGTTCTCTCCGTAGTCCAGGAGCTGGCCGGCCCGCGCAGCCATGCCGGCCCGGAAGGCTTCCGGGAAGCTGCGCAGCGAGTCCTCGGGCACGCCCAGCGCCAGCAGTCCGGCGTAGCTGATAGCCACCGAGATCCAGGGCTGGCCGGCCTGCCACCAGCCGGCCGCCGAATCGACGTGCGGAGTCAGCCGCCGCAGGAACTCGCGGCCCGCCCGCGCGTCGTCCACGTGGAGCATGACGTGCCTGCCGTAATACGGTTCGGGCCGGTAGCGCAGCACGGTGGCCTGGATGTCGTCGAGCTCGACGGTGACCGGTGCCCGGGGAGGGACACAGCCGAGTCGGCCGGTGCGGGCCATGCCGTTTCCCTTCAGAAATCCAGCTGAGCCGGCTCACCAGGGCAGCCGCCAGGCTGGTGCCCGCAGGCTGCCCCGGTGATCGGGCTAGTCGCCGATCGCGTCCAGGAACTGGTCCACTGCCTGGCCGATGCGCCTCAGCCGCCGCGTCTCGGCCACCGTCAGGTCATTGGCGACATACCAGCCCTCGGCCGTGACCTGGTACTTGGCGAGGTAATCCTTGGCCTGCGGGCTGCGTATCCCGGGCCAGCCCTCCCAGGCGGAGTCGATGATGTCCAGGAAGTCGGGGATCTTCGTCGCGAAGTCGTCGATATAGGCGTCCCAGTCGCCGTCGTAGGCGGTGGCGAAGAGCATCCTCGTGTCGTTGTCCAGGAACACGAAACGCATGTCGTGGACGGTGCCGACGTCGTCCGCGCCGGCCAGGTTACCGCCGAACAGCCGCAGGAACGCGCGCAGCCGCTGGGCTCCGCCGGGCGCGAAGGGAACGATGATCGTCAGCTCCGAGACCTGGCCCAGCCGACTTCCGGCCCGGCCGGCGCTCTCCACCGGCGGGGGCGGCGCCTTGGACGCGTCGGACGCCAGCCTGCTGAGCACGTTGTCCAGCGCCGTCCTGCCCACCTCTGGCGCTTCGGCGAACAGCTCCCGCAGCTGGCTGATCTTCTCCTCGGTGGTCAGGTCCTGTCCGGGTTGGGTCGCCGCCGGCGTTTCGGTTGTCATGTCTGCGATTTCCTCTCGGTCTCTTGACCAATGTGTCCTGGTACTCGCTGGATTAGCCGGTCATCCGGCGGCCCAGAAGGAGCAGTGGTGCACGGCGGCGAAGTCGGTCGTGACCTGCGACTGCAACGGCACGAGCGACAGGACCCTGGTCCCGTTGAACGACGGCCAGGGCAGGGTGTGCGATGTCGGGTTGCCGGTGCCGGCGAAGCTGGCCCAGTCCGTCCGCATGCTGGCCGCGAGCGCTTGCTGGCCGGCGTTAAGCACGACCGGCGAGTTCGGCAGGTCGAACAGGTACGGAAGTTCTGCCCCGTGCGTCGCCTGGCCCAGACCGAATCCCGGCGCGGCGTCGTCGTTGAACTGGTAGGCGTAGGTCGGGACGCCGCGCGCGGCGGTCTGGCGGTCAACCTGCAGGGCCGGGCACGCGAAGCTCGCGTCCGAGACGGCCAGGCCGAAGACCTCGTCCGGCCTCGTCGGGTTGGCGCTGAGCGGGTACACGGCCGCGATCGCCGCAGCCCGCGCGGGTGACACGCCCAGGGCCTGGGCAATGTCAGCCTCGTAGGTTGCCTCGCTGCCGTCCAGTGGCGCGGCCAGCGGTATGTTCGTCCCCTGGCTGACGGTCAGCTTCAGGCCGTCGACGAAGAGCAGTTCCTCGTCGTGGGTGATGCCGTTGATGACCGGCACCCGGGCGAACTGCCCGCGGGCCAGCGCCGTTCCGATCGGCTGGGTGAGCACCGAGCCGTCGACGACGCCGGGAATCTCGACGCCGAAGTTATTGACCAGGTCGCTGACCGGCACGCTGCGCAGGCACGCCGCGGTCTGGTCCGCGCAGCCGACCGCGGTGGCGAACTTCTCGCCGGACGCCTCGGCCGTGGTGAGCGGCCGCTGGTTCAGGGCGAACGTACCGCTCTGCACGATCGCCCGCTGGAACAGCCCGCGAGCGCCAGGCGAAACCATCTGGGCAAGTACCGACAGGCCGCCGGCCGACTGGCCCGCGATGGTCACGTTGTGCGGGTCACCGCCGAATCGCGCGATGTTGCGCTGGACCCAGCGCAGCGCCGCCTGCTGGTCCATCAGGCCGTAGTTGCCGGCCGCACCGTGGGAGGCGAGCGCCGGGTGGGCGAGGAAGCCGAGCGCACCGAGGCGGTAGTTGATCGTAACGACCACGATGCCGTCCGCCGCGAGCTTGGTGCCATCATAGTTGCGGCCGGCGTCTTGAGTGAGGCCGCCGCCGTGGATCCACAGCAGCACCGGCCGGCCGGCTTCGCCACTGCCGTGCAGCGACGGCGTGTACACGTTGAGGTACAGGCAGTTCTCGCTGAACGGGCCGGGTGGCGCGAACGGGCTCGCTGGCTGCGGGCAGCTCGCCCCGAACTGCGTCGCGTCCCGCACTCCTGACCAAGACGACGCTGGCTGCGGTGGCCGCCACCGCAGCTTCCCCGTCGGCGGGGCGGCATACGGCAGCCCCAGGAAGGAGTTCACCCCCGCGGCGCTGCCACCGCGAATGAGGCCACTGTCAATGCGCACGACCGGGTCAGCACCGCCGGACGCGGGGGACGCAACGGCACCACCGGCGCTAGCGAGGACAGCTGCGGTGACGCCTACTGCCGAGACTGCGGACAACGCAGCTCGCCGAACACGCCGCACACGGGTTGTTGTCATGCTTCCTCACTCCTTGGGCCCCGTTGCTGGAACCGTCGTCGGTCTTGTGCTCAGAGTCGCGCTTCACCGACGTTGCCGAGCCAGTGACGGATACTGGTCCGGGCACTGGTCCACGGCGGCCGCTCGCCGGGGAACCCGGCGTTCGGCGGCGGCCCCCCGACCTGCAAACCAAACCCTCGGCACCGCCGGTGCCTGCGATTACGCTCGCGATCGGCTCCGGAACCGGGTGGCCATGAGACGGGGAACTGCCTTGCCACCTGCGAGAAGGTCCGCCAACGCGACGTGGACACCTACAGCCAGCTCTCCCCAGGAGGCACCCACCCCGAGATTGCCGCGGAAGTCTTCATCAGCACCCGCACCGTCGAATGAGCTGGACTCCGACGAGGAGACCGGCCTGCAGACCCGCAGCCCGCTGGAACTTAATCTCGGCGGCCGCCTCAAACCCTGTGAGAAGGCCCGAGCTGGTGCTCGGGCGGATGATGGAGTGGATGGCCCGCCGTGGCTCAGGGGCCCCCGGATGTCGGCGCTCCGGTCGCCGCACGCAAGAGTGTGAGTACCTCTGTGTCGAGGCGCTGGGCAACCTCCGAGGCGGCCGCATCGTGATAGGGAGCGATCGCGCTAGCGACCGAGTCATAAGCCACCCGGGTTCCTCCGTCCGGGAGCTCCTGGATGAGGATGGTGACCGGCGCGTACGAGCCGGCGTCGGGCACATGGCGGGTCATTTCACCCATGGTGACCGGGTTGCCCGCTATCAGGCGGACCAGACGGCGCCCAGCTCGTTCCCGCGCGAGGGGATCGAGAGCCAGCGCAACGTCAAGATCAAGCTGCCAGAACCGCATCAGCCCGGCGGTGCCCTGCGCGTGCTGGACCAGCGAGCTGAACTGCTCGTACGAATCACTTGCCTCCAGGTCGCTGAACAGCGCCCCGGTGTCGGGCCGGCTGATGCCGCCGAAGATGCCGTCCAGAACGTCTACGAACGGCCGTTCGCTTTCGATGGTATAGCGGCGAATCGGAACCTGGAGCACTTGTTCGGTTGCCATCGATTTCCTTCCTTCTCGCCGGCTTTAGGCCGTCCCACTGCGAGATCACGCCGGCGCCGGTCTTAACGGCTTCGACCATGCTTCGCTTGGCCGGGGATCCCAGGTGCAGACCGCGTCGTACTGGGCCTCACGGGTCGCCCACGTCGTGGCCGTATCCCGGTCCTGCGTCCTGGCGTGCATCCGCCGCAGCGCATCGCTGCCTGCTGGCCACCGAACTAGTGAAGAACACGTCAAGATAGGCCTCAGGGCTGGTCTGCGGCGTACCGACCGCGCCGATGACCTCCGGCGCCCAGCCGTGCATGCCGGCCGCACCCTGCGGCGCTGCGGAGGCCAGCACTAGCCGGCGCACGATCGCCGGGCGGACCAGCACGATCTGCTGGGCGACGAAGCTGCCGATGGAAAGCCCAGCAGATCTACCGGGCCGAACGCTGAACCGAACCTGGCTCCACGGTGGTGAGCCTTCGCCGAACGAAACCGAAAACGCCGAGTGCGTGGGGCATGAACTGGACCTCCCGGCGGCAGATGCAGCTGGCCATGGCCGCCGAGATCGACCGGTTGCGGCGGCAGGCTGGCAGTACCTTCAGCCCTCAGGGTAGGGACCTTTGCCTGCAGCAAGCTCGGTGCCCGGCCGGTGGACTGGGTGTCGTGACAGGCCATACTGTCGTCTGCGATCTCCTTTTGCTCAATGTCGGCTTCCGTGCCGCCCGGACCCGGCTGAAGAAGTTGGCTGGGAGCGGGTTGTTGCTGCGGGCTTCGGAGATGGCCTACGGCGAGGGCATCGCCGCCGTGGTGGAACTCGCTGGCCCGGCTGCTGGCCTGACCCGGCTGGCCGACATCTGCACCGAAGACCTGACCCAGGCAGATGACTGCGCGCATTTCGCGCTGCAGTGGGATGCCATCGGCCCTGACGGCGAGCTGTTCACGGCTCTGCTCGCCGATCTGATGCTGGTTCCGGCCGGGGACCAGATCTCGGCTCTGTCCTTGACCGGGGCATACTGGCCGCCGCATGGGCGAGCCAGCGCCAGCCCGGGCCAGGTGATCGCGCGCTGCTGCGCCACGGCGGTGACCGGCAGCTTCCTGGACTGGGTGGCCTGCGAGCTTGACGTCCTGCGGGACACGGCGGAGACCGCAGGTTATCGCCCGGTCCCTGATCACGGTAGCCAGCCATAAGAATCAGTGCGCAGATTCACTCGCCGCGATCGGCCAACCCTGCGGCCAGCGCCCTTCTGGATCACGGTTTCTGTGCTGCGCATATCGCCTCGTTCTGGCGCGGGTACAGTGCGTCTGGGAAACACAGCTCATAATGGCGCGGAGCGCTTATGGCTGCAATTCAGCATCGCCTACCCTGAGAATTTGACCGGTGAGACGGTGGCCATGGTCGCTGAGCAGGTACGCGATGACGTCTGTGACCTGGTTGGGTGCACATGGCCTGTGGACCTCAAGAGACACAGCGTTGACGGTGATGTCGCGCTCACGCAGCTCTAAAGCAAGCGCTTGCGTGAGCACGTTTGTGATGGCCTTGGTTGCCGCATAGAGACCGTAGGTCCTGAGCGATGAACCCCTCGCTGAGCTGGACAGATTGACGATCGCACCGCCCTTGCGAAGCTGACCGGCTGCCTCTCGGTTGACGACGAAGGTGGCCCGCGTGTTGAACCGGACTAGCGCATCGAACTCGTCAAGGCCGGCCTCGGTTACTGGGGTCGTGGTGAGGTGACTGCCGGCGGCGTGGACGAGGACATCGACGCCGCCGAATGCTGCGGTCGTCTCCGCGAAGAGCCTCTTCACGTCCAGATCATCAGCGACGTCGGCGCGGACGGCCACGGCGTCACTATTGTTGGCCAAGATCGCTTCGACGGCCGACTCGGCCGCACGCTGGTCGTGGAGGTAGCCGACGACGACGGCGTAACCGCAGGTCGCTAGACGGCGGACCGTCGCCCCGCCAACGCCGCGGGACCCCCCGGTGACTATTGCCACGCGATTCTTAAGCGACCCGTTTAGTGCGGTAGTCATGGCACAAGGCTGGACGGAATCATGCCGTCTCGAACCAGTATGTTCCCTTGCCCTGACTACGGGCTATCGTGACGTCATGGCCGCATCAAGGACGCCGGCCTTCAGGGGGCGTGCTCCCGAACGCCAGGCCCTTGACGGCCTGCTGGACCGTGTCCGCGGCGGCGAGAGCGCGGTACTCGTCATCCGGGGTGAGGCGGGGATTGGCAAGACCGCGCTGATGCACTACTGCGCGCGCCAGGCATCTGGCTGCCAGCTCGTTCAGATCGACGGCGTGGAATTGGAGATGGATCTGCCGCTCGCGGCACTGCACCAGCTGTGCACGCCGATGCTGAGCAGCCTGGATGCGCTGCCTGAGCCGCAGCAGCGCGCGTTGCAGGTGGCGTTCGGGTTGGCGGCGGGGCCTGCCCCGGACCGGTTCGTCCTGGGCCTGGCGGTGCTGAGCCTGCTGGCTGAGAATGCCGCTGCGCGGCCGCTGGTCTGCCTGGTCGATGATGCCCAGTGGCTGGATGAAGCCTCGTCCCAGGTGCTCGGGTTCGTCGGACGGCGGCTGCTGGCCGAGCCGGTTGGCCTGTTGCTGGCCGTCCGGGAGGCGGCCGCCGAGCGGCTATTTTCCGGTCTGGCGACGCTGACCCTGAAAGGGCTTACCGACGAGGACGCGCAGGCCCTGGTTAGCGCCGCAGTCCCTGGCCACCTGGACGAACGGGTTCGCGACCGGATCGTGGCCGAGACCGGTGGAAATCCGCTGGGGCTGCTGGAGCTGGCCGCAGGGATGGCCGAAGCCGAGCTGGCTGGCGGCTTCGTGGGCCCGCGCGAGGCAAGCCTGCCCGGCCAGCTCCAGGACCATTACCTGCAACGGGTTCGGGGGCTGCCTGAGCCAGCCCAGCAGCTCATACTGCTGGCGGCCGCCGACCCGACGGGGGACGCCACGCTGTTGTGGCGTGCCGCGCAGACGCTGGGTCTCGGACCCGATGCGGCGGCAGCGGCCAGGGCAAAGCAGTTGCTGAGTATCGGCTCCCACGTACGTTTCCGCCATCCTTTGGTGCGGTCGGCTGCCTATGTGGCCGGATTCCCAGAGGATCGCCGTGCCGCTCACCTGGCGCTCGCCGCGGCGACGGATGCCCAGGCTGATCCGGAGCGCCGGGTGTGGCACCTGGCTGCCGCGGCCGCTGGACCGGACGAAGAGGTTGCCGCCGCGCTCGAACAGGCGGCGGCCAAGATCGGGGCCCGCGCCGGGCTCGCCGCTTCGGCGGCCTTCCTTCAGCGGTCCGTGACGCTGACGGCCGAGCCGGGACGGCACACCGAACGGGCCCTCGCGGCAGCTCTCGCACAGCTGCACGCCGGCGCGTTCGATATCGCGCTGGGCTTGCTGGCCCGGGCCGAAGCCCACGCGGTCGACGATCTCCAGCGTGCCCGCGTAGAGATGCTCCGAGGACGGATCGAGTGGGCATCGGTCACCGGAAGAGAAGCGCCCGTTCTGCTGGTTCAGGCGGCCAAGAGGCTCGAAGCACTCGATGCGGGGCTCGCTCGGGAGACCTACCTTTACGCCTGGCTGGCGTCCGCTGTCGCCGGTTCTTTCGCCGGACCCGGCGGGCTTCTGCTGGAGGTTTCCCGGGCAGCGCGGGCGGCTCCGCGGCCAGCGCGGCCCCCCCCCGGCCTGCTGATCTCCTCCTGGACGGCCTGACGACGCTGATCGTCCAGGGGCGTGCGGCGGCAGAGCCGGCGATGCGGCGGGCGGTGACCGCGTTTCTCGGCGACCAGATGTCCGGTGAAGACCGGCTGAAGTGGGGGGTTCTTGCCCAGGTGGCGTCCATGTGCGTATGGGACTTCGACAGCTGGGTCGCGTTGAGCGCGCGGGATGTCGAGTTCGCCCGCACGTCGGGTGCGCTCGCCCCGTTGTTCGTCGCCTTGCAGGCTCGCGGGATGGTGGACACGTTGTCCGGCGACTTCGAGACAGCGGCGTCGCTGGCCGCTGAGATAGACGTCGTCAACGAGGTGACTGGGATCCGGCTGGCTGCCACCTGTGATCTGCTGCTCGCCGGGTACCGGGGCCGGCCCGCGGAAGCCGGGCCGCTCTTCACGGCGTCCACGCAAGATGCGATGGCCCGCGGGGAGGGCTTCGCCCTGCAGAATGCCAAGTGGTCAGAAGCGGTGCTCAATAACGGTCTCGGGCAGTACGCAGAGGCGCTGGCCGTGGCGGAGCAGGCGGCCGAGGAAACCTGCCTGCCTTACATCACGCAGTGGGTTCTGCCCGAACTGATCGAAGCCGCCGCGCGAACCAGACGGCCGGAGCTTGCCAGAGAGTCGCTGGGCCGACTGTCGGCCATGATCATTGAGGGTTCCGACTGGGCGAAGGGCCTGGAGGCGCGCTCGCGGGCGCTGGTCAGCGGAGGCCAGGAGGCCGAGCAGTGTTACGCGGAGGCGGTCGAGCGGCTCGGTCGCACACCGCTGCGGCCCGAGCTCGCCCGGGCCCACCTGCTCTACGGCGAGTGGCTCCGTCGCGAGAACCGCCGGGTTGACGCCCGCCACCACCTGCGCATCGCCTACCACCTGCTCACCTCGATCGGCGCCGAAGCCTTCGCCGAGCGCGCGCGCCGGGAACTGCTCGCCACCGGCGAGAAGGTCCGCAAACGCGAGGCCGAC
>Ga0335078_10012467_pt1 | contig 12611 bp, 12 predicted proteins | sample Lox_Sample_32_FD_206711 | JGI IMG/M metagenome (GOLD analysis project Ga0335078, IMG submission 206711) | Soil microbial communities from Loxahatchee National Wildlife Refuge, Florida, United States - Lox_Sample_3.2 | ecosystem: Environmental > Terrestrial > Soil > Wetlands | place: USA... | reverse complement strand
CTACCCGCACCAGCGTTGGTGACAGGTCCTCATCGAACCAGAGTCTCACCGTGCTGGGCGCCGTGGGCGACCGCGCCGTGGGTTCGAGCGAGCGAACTGGACCGCGATGTCTCGCGCCTCGGCGGGGATGTGCGGGAAGTCCTCGTCGAGGACCTCTTCACTTTCGCCGGCGGCGATCCGGTCGGCGAGTGTGTGCACGGTGACGCGCGATCCGCGGATCACGGGCTCGCCGTTCTTGATCGCTGGGTCGCGGACGATCCAGCGGTCGCGCAACTCGGCGTAGCGCTCGGCTCGCAACCGTGCCTGCTCGACCTCATCAACTCGTCTGACCACCAGCGCCGGTGCGAGCTCGAGCTCGGCCGATGGATCTGGGCTGCGCAACCACTTGCGGACGGTCCGCTTATCGCTGGGACTGAGTCGCATCTTGCCCAGCAGCCCGAGCATCGCGAGCACGGGTACGTCCTCAACCTCGATGCACGACTGCGAGCCGCGCCGGCGGGTGGGGACCACCCGCTGGTCCACCGCCTTCTTCACGGTCGTCTCCGTGATGCCGCCCAGTCTCGCGGCCTCCCTTCGCGTGATCAGTGTTCGTGCCATAAAGCCGTACCCTCAAGTACTAGATTAGATTAGCACGCAGCTGTTCGCCGAGAGTGAGGGCGGATCGGTCTGGTCTCCCGCGTACGATCGTCTCGTGGTGCGCGAGAGTGATGTCGCGAGGATTCAGGAGGTGTGCGACGCGCGAGTGTCGCGAGAGGTAAGTGCGGAGGTTCGCGTCGAGCTCGAGCGGGAGCGCCAAGCGGTCAACATCGTCGAGCGGCGGCCGCCCTGGCGCGATGACCTCGGCCCCGATTGGGCGCGGCTGCCGGTCGCCCGGCTTCGCTACGTCGCCTCCAAAGGACTCTGGACTCTGTACTACCTTCGCCACACAGGCCGGTGGGAGCGCTACCCGCTCCTCGGTCCGAGTCGTCGGCTCAATGACCTCCTTCGCGAGCTCGCCGACGACCCGATCTGCGTGTTCTGGCACTGACCGCGCCGCACAACGTGAGCGAGCAGCTCGTGATCGGTGCAGTCCTCCTGGCAACGTGACGGGTCGCCAGACACGACCATAACCGCGAGCGTTGCCGCCACGCCCAGGCGTATCCTGGTCAACGTGCGTGGCTCGCTCACAAGGGCTGGTGTGCCGGCTCATCCGAGTAGAAGAGTTCCGGTCGACCGCTCGCGTGCACACCGAACCTGTAGATCTGCTCTTCGCGAGCTCGGACTCCGGCGCCGGCAACGCGCCGTTGAAGCCTATGCAGCTGACGAGCCGTGCAAGACCGCCTTGCATAGTGGGGCCGCGGGGCCGGGCCACGGCGAGCTTGCCCGCGTACCTGACGCCGCGCCCGGAGAATCCTTCGCGGTCAGGGACTGCGCCGCGAACCCGGGTGGCCCGACGAGGGTGCATTTTGGGTGCATCAGATCGCCAAGTGCAGTCGTCTCAGGTCGACTCACATCCCCGAGAAACTGGCGGTTTGCAGCGTTGTTGACGACTGGAGACGACTGCAGGTTACCTCTGACGTTCTCTGATAAGGAAGAGGTCCCAGGTTCGAGTCCTGGATCGCCCATCGGGGGACGTGTCGGGGGGCGCACGCATTCACACGACGGCCGCATCTCCCGCAGGTGGGGCCTATGGCGTCAGGAACGCTGGGCCGGGGCGCCGTTGCGCATGGGCCGCCGGTGGCCGGACGCGCCGATTCGCGGGGAGGCGCGTCAATCACTGCCAAGGAGGAAGTGTTGTCAATGGCGTGTGCACGCCGCATGATTGTGCTTGCGGTCGCGACTCTCGCCGGCGAACGACAGCTATGCGACTCGGCACAACCCGTTCAAGTACTTCGCCTCAATCATCGGCAATCCGAGTCACTGTGATTCACACGTCTTGTTACTGTCACCTCTCGCGGGTGACTTGAAGATTGCCGCGACGCCGCCCAATTACTCTTTCGTGACGCCGAGCACGTGCGCGGATGGGCACGACTGGCCAAAGTGTCAGGACGGGCGCCGGGGCGCGTGCCCCGAGTCGACGAGTTCCTGAAGACATGGATACCGCAGATCGTGGCGTCGCCGGCGTATGAGCAGAATGATCTTGATGACATTCGATAGTCAGGCGACGATTCGAACGCCGGCCGGCTGAGCTCACAACCGGGGCCGGGACGGCGACCCGCCCGCCGGAGAGCCACGCCCAATGCAGCAGCGGAGCGGATCACCGCGGCAGACCGCTCGTGGGTTAGGGTCGCGGTTAGACTGGCGCGGTGGGCGGACCGACCGCGGGGCAGATCGACAGCTATCGGGACGACGGGTTCCTGATCGTCGAGCGGTTTCTCGAGACGTCCACCCTTGGAGCGATCCGCGACCACTTCATGAGCGTGTTCGAGCACGACTGGGAGACGGGACTGGCACCCGACGAGGTCAACTATGTGCCCGGCGTGACCGCGCCCGAATTGACCCGGCAGCTGTGCAACGTATGGAAGGCCGACCGATTGCTCGCAAGCGTGACCCTGTCGAGGCACGTGGGCGAGTTCGCGGCGCGCCTCGCGGGGCTGCCCGGGGTTCGGGTGGCGCAGGACAACGCGATCTGGAAGCCCCCGTCGGGAAAGGCCTTGCTGTGTCATCAAGATGCCGCGTATCTGGACCACCTCGATCCGCCGAACATGACGACGTGCTGGATCGCGCTGGACGACACGGCGGCGGACACGGGGACGATCTATTACGCGCGTGGTTCGCACAAGTGGCCGCACGCACCGCTGAGCGGGACGTTTCACGCGCCCGACGACTGGCTCGGGCACGTGGGCGCCTCGATTCCGGAGGGGGTCGAGCTCGAGCTTGTCCCGATCGAGGTCCCGGCCGGCGGCGCCGCGTTCCACGATGGGTGGACGTTCCATGGCAGTCCACCGAACGAGCGAGACGACGCGCAGCGCCGCTCGATCATCAGCCACATGATTTCGACCGAGACCCGGTGGAATCCGGAACATCCTCACCCGATCTACTCTCGCTACCGGCGTCCCGGCGAGACCGAGATGGACGAAGCGTTCTTTCCGATTCTCTGGCTGGACGGCTACAGGACCGCCTGGTTGTCGGACTACGCGCCGGCGGCCATTCCCGCCTGACGGAGCGGCAGGCCGGCGGCGCCGATTGCCGCCACCCGCCTGACCGGAGCGGTACGCCGGCGGCGCCGATTGCCGCCACCGGTCTCGTCTCCGCCGCTGGCTAGCATCGACCGCCATGCGAAGCCCCGGTCAGCGTCGGGGACTCGTCGCCGGAGCGGGCCTGCTGCTAACGATCGGGGTCGTCGTGGCGGTGGTCCTCGTTCTCGTCAACACTGGAAGCGCGCGCCAGCACCGCGCGGCCGTGGTCCACGTCGCGGCGCCTCCGCCCGCACCTCCGACGCCGCCCGCGCCGGTCAAGCCCGAGCCGAAGCCAAAGCCGCGTCCGACCGACGACCCCTGGCCGCTGTACGGCTACAACCTGGCTCGCACCCGTCTGTTCCCGGGCGGCGCAAAGCTCGACCCGCCACTCACCGTGGGCTGGAGGTTCCACGACGGCGCCCTCCTCGAGTTCCCGCCCGTGATCTACGACAACACGCTGTACTTCGAGGACGGCCATGGGTGGGCGAGCGCGCTCAACTCCACCGACGGCCGGTTGATCTGGCACCACAGGCTCGGAACCCTCGCCGCGGCCTCGCCGGCGCTCGACCTCCGCCACAACCTCGTGTTCTTCACGCTGCTCTCGACCACTCCAGGCGCCCGCGAGCCGGGCAACGGTTCGGTCGTGGCGGTCTCGATGAGGACCGGGAGGGTCGCGTGGTCGCACTCGCTGCCCGCGGGAAGCGAGTCCTCGCCGCTCGTGCACGGGCTCAGCGTGTTCCTGGGCGATCAGGGGGGCACCGTGTACTCGTTCCGGACCTACGACGGCCACCTCAACTGGACGGTCCGGGCGAGCGGGTCGGTCAAGGGCGGAGTCGCGTTCGCTCACAACACGATCTACTTCGGCGACTACGGCGCCCGCGTCCACGCTGTCGACGCCGGCAACGGCCGCCAGGTCTGGTCGGCCGGCGGCGGGGACAGCTTCTACTCGACGCCCGCGGTCGCGTTCGGGCGCGTCTACATCGGCAGCACGAGCGGGGCCGTATACGCGTTCTGGGCGAACTCGGGGGCCGTCTCGTGGACTGCGTCGACCGGCGCCTACGTCTACGCGTCGCCTGCGGTCGCGGATGTTCCCGGCCTCGGGCCGACGGTGTACATCGGCTCCTACGACGGCCACCTCTACGCCTACAACGCCGAGACCGGCGGCACGCGCTGGAGTCACGAAGGTGGGGGCCGGATCGACGGTTCCGCAACCGTCGTCGGCAACGTCGTCTACTACTCGAGGTTGGGTTCGAATACCACGGCGGGCCTCAACTGGCGTACCGGCGCTCAGGTGTTCTCGTTCCCCGACGGCGAGTTCACGCCGGTGATCACCGACGGAAAGGTCGTATTCCTGATCGGGTACTCGACGATCTACCAGATGGTTCCGAAGCGGTGAGCCGGGCTACGAGGCGCGGTGGCGGCTCAAAGCCTCAGAACGCGCGTGCGACAACCGACTCGAGGCTTGACTCCGCGCCGAACACGGATTCGAGCGCCGCGCCCAGCAGGTTCGGGTCGTGAACGGCACGCCGGCCGGCCTGGAGCGGCCAGCCAGATCCAGCGATCCGGTTGCGCGCCAGCGTGCGAGCGTCGAAATGGAGCTCGGCCTCGGGGTCGTAGAGGACTTCATCTGCGCGCACTCCGTGGTTTCGCAGAGTGGACAGGTGATCCGCCGCGGTCATGCCCACGGTCTCGCCACGCCCGGCCTCGAGGTTGCACAGCCATAGGACCCGGGCGGCGGTACGGGCGAGCGCTGAGACGATTTGCGGGAGCGCGCCGGTGGCCAGCGTGCTGGTGTAGAGCGACCCGGGGGCGAGCAGGACCCAGTCCGCGGCTTGGATCGCCTGCACCGCGGCGAGCGGGGTGCGCGGCCACTGCGGGTCGAAGCGCAGCCGAACGATGCGGTCGAGGGTCGTGCCGATCGCCGATTCGCCGGCGATCAAGCGTTCGCCGGTATCGCCGAGCAGCCTGACCGGCTCGACGCTCGCCGGCAGCACGCAGCCGGAGATGCCGAGCCACTGCCCCAGCCAGCGGCTCGACGCCTCGAGGTCCCCGAGCGAGTCGGTCAGCGATTGGATCAGGAGGTTGCCGACGGGGTGTCGACCGTAACGCGTGTCCAGTGGTCTCGACATGACCGTTGCCAGCAGGTTCGCGCCATCGCTCAGCGCGATCAGCGAGCGCCGGAGATCACCCACCGCAGGACCGCCGAACCGGCGCCGCAGGTCTCCTGAGGAGCCGCCGTCGTCGGCCGTCGTGACGATCGCCGTCAGGTCAACTGGGGCGTCCCGCAGCGCCGCGAGCACGGCGGCCATGCCGTGGCCGCCGCCCAGGACTACGACACGTGTCGTCTCCGCCATGCTCATTCAACGGCGATGGTCCGGGCGAGATTGCGCGGCCGACCGAGATTCCGCGCCTGCGCCGGCCCGACGTAATACGCGAACAGCTGCAGCGGCACCGCTGCAAGTGGTACCTGGAGGGTCGGATCGATACACGGCACGCAGGGGGTTGTGCTCGGCGTTTTCGGCCGGCGTCCCCGATTTCCTGCCGGAGAGCGGGTACGGTTCGCCCCGTGCCCGCGCCGCCGTCGCGCTACGACCACGTGGTCTGGATCGTGATGGAGAACCACTCCTACGACCAAATCATCGGAGCCTCGAACGCGCCGTACCTCAACAGGCTCGTCGAACAGGCCGGGCTGGCGACGAACTTCTACGCCGAGGGGCATCCCAGCCTGCCGAACTACATCGCGATGACCACCGGCTCGACGCAGGGGATCGCCGACGACGACCCGCCGGCGGATCACCCGCTGAACGTTCCGAGCATCTTCAGCCTGCTGCCGAACGGCGCGTCACGGTCACTCCAGGAGTCGATGCCGTCCAATTGCGCCAAGACCGACTCCGGCGACTACGCGGTCCGCCACAACCCCCAGGCGTACTTCACCAACCTTGGTGGCGACTGCGCGTCCTACGACATCCCGCTGAGCGACCCGCCGGACCTGTCGGCTCGGTTCACGTTCGTCACGCCCAACCTGATCCACGACATGCACGACGGCACGGTGGCGGACGGCGACACGTGGCTGTCGACGTTCCTGCCGAAGGTGCTCGCGAGCGGGGAATACGCCGCCGGGCGGGCCGCGGTGTTCATCACCTGGGACGAGGACGACGATCTGAGCGGCAACCACATCCCGACGTTCGTGATCGCCCCATCGGTCGCGTCCGGGACGAAGGTCTCGGCGCGTCTCGACCACTACTCGATGCTGCGCGCCACCCAGGAGATGCTCGGCCTGACGCCGCTGCTCGGGAGCGCGGCCACCGCCGCCGACATGCGCGGTCCGTTCAATCTGTAGAGGCGCGAGCCGGCGCGATCAGTCCCCGGCCTCGAGCGCCGGCTGCGCCGGCTGCACCGGGTGTGCGGGGTGTGCGTGGTGTGCCGGCTGCGGCGCGATCCGGCGCGTCCGGAACGCCACCGCGCCCACCGCGGCCAGCGCCACCGTCAGCACTCCTGCGCCGACGAACACCGCGCGGACCCCAGTGAGGCTCAGCAGCGCCCCGGCGCCGACGAACGCGGTGACGAACGCGATGTTCTCGAGCACGTCCTTCAAGCCGAAGACACGCCCGAGGAGTCGCTCGGAGACCATCTCCTGCATCAGGCGCATCTCGGGGCCGACCAGCAGGTTCTCGCCCAGGCCGATGAACGTGAACGCGACGAGCGCGAGCGGGAGGTTTGGGGCCAGCGCGGCGACCGCCATGGCGACGCCCGACACCGCGATGCCGACCAGCCAGCGCCGGCGCAGGCCGTGGATGTCGGAGCCGGCGCGCGCGTTCGTCCACGAGCCCGCGACCATGCCCAGGCCGTAAAGGGCCATCAGCACGCTGTAGCCCGAATCGCCGGCGTGGAGCGGGCCGGTGGCGAGCAGCGGCGCGACCACGTTGAACATCGCGCCGGTCAGTACCACCAGCGCGCCGACGGCGATCAGCACCGGCACTCCCGGCAGGCTGAGCGCGGCCTGCGCGCCCGCGCGGGTATGAGCCCAGATGGAGCCGGGCAAGCTCACGTGGTCGTCAGCGTCGACGTCGCCACCGGACGTTGGCCACGGTCCGAGGTCGACGCTGCTCAGCAGGATGGCCGAGACGACGAAACTGGCCGCGTCCAGTACGAGGACCACGGGTGCGGTGGTGACCAGGAGCAGCCCGGCGGCAAGCGCCGGCCCCAGCATCAGACCCGAGTTGATGCTCGCGTAGAACATCGCGGTCAGCTGGGAGCGGCGCGCGGGCGGCACCATCCCGGGAAGCGCAGCGTTGATGGCCGGGCGGAACAGTGCGGTGCCGACGCCGGCGAGCAGCGCGAAGAACACCGTGGCGGCAAAGGAGGGCACGAGCGCGAGCGCGACGAAGCAGACCGCCCGCAACAGATCGGCGCAGACCGCAAGGCGCCGGCGTGAGACGCGGTCGGCGAGCGATCCGAACAGGGGCGATAGCACGATCCCGGGCACGAACTCGCCGAGCAGAACGAGCGCGATCGCCCAGCCGGAGTGAAGCCGTTCGTAGGCGACCAGCAGCAGCGCGACGTATGCCGCACCGGTGCCCACCTGCGACTGGAAGAACGCCGCGAAGAAGCGCCGCAGCGCTGGGGCGTCTCTGAGCAGCGCGAACACCGACTCAGCGCGCCTAGCGTCCCGGCGACGCGACCGTGGCCGCTCCAAAGATGTGGACGATGCCGGACGCCCGATTCCGGGCAGGGCCCAGCGCAACTGTCGACCGCGCGGACATTGTCCAGCTTTAATCGGCTTTTAGGCGGGCCAACGTGAGGGAAGGGGCGTGGCATCGTTGGGGGTATGTCGAAAACCAGCTTTGTCCCTCCGTCCGCGACCCTGGCGGTCAACGAGCGCTTGCGCCGGCTGATCGACGCGGGTGAACCGATCCTCCACCTCGCCTTCGGCGAAGCCGGGTTGCCGGTTCCCGAGGAGGTCGTGGATGCGCTGACCCGCGGCGCCCCCGACAACGCCTACGGACCGGTGGCGGGATCAGCGAGCGCTCGCGCGGCGGCGGCTGCCTGGTTCGGGCGCCGCCGGTTGCCCACCGATCCCGATCAGGTCGTGATCGCGCCGGGCAGCAAGGCGCTTCTCTGGGGCCTTCTCGCGGTGCTCCCCGGCGACGTCGTGCTGCCGCGGCCGTCGTGGGTCAGCTACGCGGCGCAGGCAGCGCTGGCGGGCAAGCGGGTGTGGGGCGTCCCGATCGCAGGCGACGGGCCCGGAGGCGTGCCCGACCCGGCGGCGCTCGAGGAGACGCTCGCCGAGGCGGCTCGGCAGGGTCATCGCCCAGGGGTGATCGTGGTCACTCTGCCCGACAACCCGACCGGCACGGTGCCGAGTCCCGACGACGTGCGCCGTACGGTCGAGATCGCTGAGGAGCACGGCCTCAGCATCGTCTCCGACGAGATCTATCGCGATCTCGCGCACGATCCTGCCGGCCTCCACAGCCCGGCCGAGTACCTGCCCGAGCGGACATACGTCACGGGCGGGCTCAGCAAGAACATGGCGCTCGGCGGCTGGCGGATCGGGTTCGTCCGCGTCCCAGAGGGCTCGGCCGGCGGGGCGACGCGCGAGGCGCTGCTCGGGCTGGCGAGCGAAGTGTGGTCGAGCGCGCCCGCGCCGATGCAGCACGTGGTCGCGCACGTCCTGAACGAGCCGCCCGCGGTCGTGGCCCACATCGACCGGAGCCGGCGCCTGCACCGCGCGGCCACGCTCGCCGCCCACAGCCGACTCGTCGATGCGGGCGTCCACTGCCGGCCCCCGACCGGCGGCTTCTATCTGTACCCGGACTTCGAACCGCTGCGCCCGGAGCTGGGCGCCCGGGGCGTCGACGGCGGCGACGCGCTAGCCACGCACCTGCTCAAGCGGTTCGGAATCGGCGTGCTCAGCGGCGTCGCGTTCGGCGACGAGCCTGCCGCGCTCCGGTGCCGGATCGCGACGAGTCTGCTGTACGGCCAGACTGACGATGAGCGGCGCCAGGCGCTCGCCACCGCGGACCCGGCGGAGCTGCCCTGGATCAAGGGCAGCCTCGATCGGCTCGGCGAGGCGGTCGCGTCGATCAGAACGACCCCGGGGGGTACTCGAGACCGGGCAACCCTACGCGCGAGGTGCGGGCGCTCAGCTCTGCGAGAGCTGCGCGGGTGAGAAGTGCTTGACCGCGCCGCGGACCTCCGCGAGCTCGCTCTCGGTCAGCGCAAGCCGCGGCGGGCGGCACGGCCCGCCGCTCATCCCGAGCTCGTCGAGGGCGGCCTTGAAGTACTGAACGAGCTTCGGCTTCATGTCGAGTCGCGCCAGCGGCAGCAGCTCGGCGTACAGCTCCCGCGCGCTCGCGAGCTCGCCGGCCAGACACAGCTCGAACAGGCGCACGGACTGGCCGGGCAGCACGTCGGCGACGCCAGAGACCCAGCCCGCGGCGCCGGCGCACAGGCCCTCGAGCGCCCAATCGTCGCCGCCGACGAGTACGTCGACCTCCGGACACAAGTTGACGAGCTCAGCGACCCGCCGCGCGTCGCCGGAGGTCTCCTTGAACGACGTGATCGCCGGCACCTCGCGCGCGAGCGTCGCCAGCAACCCGGGCTGGAGGTCGGTGCCGCTACCCGGGGGGTTGTTGTAGACCAGCAATGGGAGCTCGGTGGCGCGCGCGACCGTTCCGAAGAACTCGAGGAGCTCGCGCTCGTCGGCCCGGTACAGAAGCGGCGGCAGGAGCATCGCGGCGTCGGCGCCGGCACTGGCGGCGTCCTGCGCGTACACGGCCGCCCGCTCGGCGGTGACCGCCGAGATCCCCGCGCACACAGGAGCTCCTCCCGCCGCGCCGACGACCGTCTCGATCACCGCGCGGCGCTCCTCGCGCGAGAGGCTCCCGCCCTCGCCGACCGAGCCGTTCGGAACGATGCCGTGGACGCCCTCGGCGAGGAGCCACTTGACCTCGGCGGCCACCGCGTCGTGATCCACCGTGAGGTCGGCGTCGAAGTGGGTGACGATCGCGGCGTGAACGCCCTTCATCGAGGTCCTCCTGTCGTAGCTCTGCCTGCCCACAAGTATCCCCGGCGGGCGATCGCGCGGGTGGGATCGAACGCGGCGAGCAGCTCCCCGCGCCGTCCGTCCACGATCAGGTCGGCCAGCAGCTCGCCGGTCAGCGGGGCCAGCGTGATCCCCAGGGTCGCGTGGGCCGTCGCGACGTGGATCCCGTCCCATCCGGGAAGCGGCCCGATGAACGGGAGGCCGTCGGGGGACAGCGACCGCATCCCGGCCCAATCGCGTGGCTTGGGCGCCATCTCCCAGTTCGGGAGTGCCTCCTGCGCGGCGGTGGTAATCGCAGCGAGCCGACGCTCGCTCAGGGCCAGCTCCCGCGCCCCGAGCTCGAGTGTGCCCGAGACACGGACGGCGCCGTCGAATGCGCTGATCGCCACCTTTGGCGTCTCCAGGTACAGCGCGTGTCGGGGCCCGCTCGGATGCTCCGGGTACGTCCGGCTGTATCCCTTCGCGGCGGCGATCGGCAGTCCCGTATCGAGCGCGCCCAGGAGATCCCCGGATGCGACCCCCGCGGCAAGCACGACCGCGTCGGCTCGTCGCACTATCGGTTCGCTCTCGACGATCCAACTCGAGCGGTCGCGGATGAGGCAGTCGACCGGGGCCTGCTCGAAGACCTCGCCACCGACGGCGACCAGCGCGCGCCGGACGCGGTCGCACAGCACCTCCGGCCTGACGCGACTGTCACGCCGTGCGATCACGCCGCCGATCACGCGTGGGCTGAGAGCCGGTTCCAGCTCGAGCAGCTCGCTTGCCGACAGCCGATCGAGCAGGTCCCCGACCCCGGCGGCCCGCAGCCCCTCGCCGACGTCAAGCAGATGATCGAGCTCCGATTGTTCGAACGCGGGGTAAAGCAACGGCTCGTCGTGGAGCTCGAACTCGACGCCGCGCTCGGCCAGCCGGTCGAACGAAGGCCCGGCCAGCGCGGCCGCGTGCTGGAGCGCGGCCAGCCCCCGCTCGTACGCGGGGCGGTTGCAGCGCACCACGAACCGGGCGATCCACGCGAGCATCGCCGGCGATACCGTGGGGCGGATCCACAGCGGCCCCGACGGGTTGACGAGCCAACGCAACGACTCTCCGATCACTCCCGGGCCCGGGACTGGAATGGCCAGCGACGGGGTGATCCAGCCGGCGTTCCCCGCGGACGCGCCGGCCCCGCACTGGTCGCGCTCGAACACGGTCACCTCGGCGCCGCGACTGGCCAGCGCCTCCGCCGCGCACAGGCCCACGGCGCCGCCGCCGATCACGACAGCTCGCACTACAGCGCGAAACCCGCCGGGAACGGGTCGGTCGGGTCGAGCAGGTACTGGCTCATGCCCGTGATCCAGGCGCGCCCCGAGACTTCGGGCACAACCGCCGGCCGGGAGCCCAAGGTCACCTCCTCCAACAAGCGGCCGGTGAAGCGGCTCCCGATGATCGACTCGTTGACGAACTCCTCGCCCAGCGCCAGCTCGCCGCGAGCGTGCAGCGCGGCCATGCGCGCCGAGGTCCCGGTTCCGCACGGCGAGCGGTCGAGCCAGCCGGGGTGGATCGCGGTCGCGTTGCGCGCATCCGCGCCGTCGTGGCCAGGCGCGTGAAACACGACGTGCTTGCAACCCCCGATCGCCGGGTCGACCGGATGCACCGGTCGTGCCGACGCGTTGATCGCCGCGATGATCTCGAGACCGCGGTCGATCAGCACCTGGGCGTTCGCGGGGACCGGATCGAGCCCCACCGACTCCGCCGGTATCAGCGCATAGAAGTTCCCGCCGAAGGCCATGTCGTAGGAAACGGTTCCCAGCGACTCCACCTCGACCCGGGCGTCGAGTGCGGCCACGAACGCCGGCACGTTGCGCAGCCGGACGCGCTCCGCGCGACCCTCCGAAACCGTCACCGTGACCTCGACAAGCCCGGCCGGCGTGTCCAGCCGGATCACGGTTTCAGGCTCGGTCACCGCCACCATCCCGGTCTCAACCAGCACGGTGGCGACCCCGATGGTTCCGTGGCCGCACATCGGCAGCAGCCCCGACACCTCGACGAACAGCACGCCCCAATCGGCGTCGGGTCGAGTCGGGGGCTGCAGAAACGCGCCCGACATCGCGGAATGGCCGCGCGGCTCGCGCATCAGCAAGAGGCGGAGTTCATCGAGGTGCTCCTCGAAGTACAGCCGGCGCTCCTGCATCGAGCTCCCCGGAATCGGACCGAGCCCGCCCGTGATCACACGGGTCGGCATCCCTTCGGTGTGAGAGTCGACCGCCGCGAAGTAGCTGCTGGCCCGCATCACCCGAACCCTCGCACGGTCTCGGCGGTTTTGGAAGGGCGGTTCCGCTCGACGCGCCTCCGACCGCCAGCTACCTTGTGCAGCACGGTAGCGACTCTCCCGCTCTCCCGCTCTCCCGTGTACCTCGCGCACGGCGAAG
>Ga0335078_10012466_pt1 | contig 12612 bp, 10 predicted proteins | sample Lox_Sample_32_FD_206711 | JGI IMG/M metagenome (GOLD analysis project Ga0335078, IMG submission 206711) | Soil microbial communities from Loxahatchee National Wildlife Refuge, Florida, United States - Lox_Sample_3.2 | ecosystem: Environmental > Terrestrial > Soil > Wetlands | place: USA... | reverse complement strand
TTGGTCCCGCAGGGCGGCAACACCGGCATGGTCGGGGCCGGCGTGCCACGCGGCGGCGAGGTCGTGCTGTCGCTCCGGCGCCTGAACGAGGTCGGCGAGATCGACCGCGCGCTCGGCCAGGTGACTGTCGGCGCCGGCGCGACGCTGGCCGCGCTGCAGGACGCGGCTCGCAACGCAGGCGAGGACGCGGCCCTGGACTTCGCCGCCCGCGACTCCGCCACGATCGGCGGCGTCGTGGCATGCGACGCGGGCGGCGCTCGCGCCTTGCGTCACGGCACCGCGCGCGCGCACGTCGCCGGACTGGAGGCGGTGCTGGCCGACGGCTCGGTCGTCTCACGCCTGGCCGGGCTGAGCAAGGACAACGCCGGCTATGACCTCCCGGCGCTGCTTGTGGGTTCCGAAGGCACGCTCGCGATCATCACCCGCGTGCGCTGGAAGCTCACGCGGGTGCTGCCGGCCCGCGTCGCCGCGCTCGTGCCGCTCGGATCGGCGAGCGAGGCCGCGGCGCTGCTGTCGGCGCTGCGCAGCGGCGCGCCTTCGCTCGAGAGCTGTGATTTCTTCCTCGACGAGGGGCTCGGGCTGGTGCTCGAGCATCAGCGACGCGAATCGCCGGTGCGCGCGCGCGCCCCGTTCTACGTGCTCGCCGAGTGCGCGGACCGCTCGGACCCGACCGAGGAGCTCGCGCAGGCGCTCGCGGCCGCGGGCGTCGAGGACGCGCTGATCGCCGATGACACCGTCAGCCGACATCGCTTGTGGGCACTGCGCGAAGGACACACAGACGCGATCAATGCCGCGGGCATCCCGCACAAGCTCGATGTCGGCGTGCCGCTGCGGGCGCTGGCGCGGTTCATCGAGGACGTGGCGGCCGTCGTGCGCGAGCGCGGCGAGCGCGCGATCCTGTTCGGGCACCTCGGTGACGGCAACGTCCACGTCAACGTGCTCGGAGCCCAACCCGACGACCAGGTGATCGACGACGCGGTCCTCGAGCTGGCGGTCGGATGCGGTGGCACCATCAGCGCCGAGCACGGGATCGGGGTCTCCAAGGCGCGGTGGCTGGAGCGCGCGCGGGGGAGCGCCGACGTCGCCGCGATGCGGGCGATCAAGCGCGCGCTCGACCCTCGCAGCCTGCTCAATCCGGGCGCTGTGCTGAGCACCGAGACGGTCTGATCGCCGGGCTCGAGCTCCGCTTGGTGATCGTTCTGGCCACCTTCACAGCCCGCTCGGGTGAAGCACGTTAGGGAAGTCGGCGAGGTATGCGGCCGACGGCTGGCCGATCTTCTCTACCCCGCCACCGCCGCCCCATGGGCCGGCCGAGCCGCCCGACTCATAGAACTGCCCGTCGATCTCGATGATCACATGCCCGCTGTCGCCCGCGAGCGCGCGATCGTAGATCGTCACGCAGCGTCCCGGCCCGGGGTCGATGCCCGGCTGATCGGGCAGCGAGGTCGTGTCGGCCGGCTCGCTCAGATATCCGCCCGCGTGCAGCACCGCCGAGACGAACCCAGAGCAGTCGTAGCCCGCGCTCGGTCCCCAGCCGGAGTGGCCCCCCCCGTAGACATACGGTTTGCCGAGCAGCGAGTCGGCCTCGTTGACCATCGCCTGGATCCTGGGGTCAGCAGGGCTGGTTGCCGCGAGCCCCGATCCGCCGGACGCGCCGTCGACGCTCGGGCCGCTCTGGCCCTCGACGCCTAGGCTGGGGCCGGTCTGGGCAGCGCTGCCGGCGACGAGGCCGCTCTGACCGATCGTGCCGGCGCTGACGTCGGTCTGGGCAGCGCTGGCGGCTCCCAGGCCGCTCTGACCCGTGTTACGGGCGCTGAGGCCGGCCTGGGCGTTGGCCAGCGCGTCCGCGAAGTTCGTCGGCGTGGTGCCAGTGCTCGTCGTGCTCGGAAGCTCGTACGAAGTTACCGGCGCGGCCGCCGTGGCCTGAACAGCCGTGGGGTCCGCAAGCTGCTGCTCCATCGACAGGATCTGCTCGATCCGCCCCACGACAGCGTCGATACTCATCTCCCGCTGCCAATCGGTCGATGGCTCACGAACTTGAGCGGCCCGCCCGGTCGGGCTCGCCACGGCGCCGCGGCTCGTCTCGGATATTCCCGGTACTATCAGGCTGGCCGGCGACGCCAGACACGCCCAGCCAGTCGTCAAATCCCGCCACTGATTCTTGAACGGGCCCTGAGCTCTGATCATCCGCCTGCCGGCAAACGCCGCACGATCCGCCTGCTGATCTCCTGCCCTGACCGCCCCGGAATTGTCGCGGCGGCGTCACAGTTCCTGTTCGAGTTCGGAGCCAACATCGTCCGCTCCGATCAATACTCGACAGATCCCGAAGGGGGCACGTTCTTCATGCGGATCGAATTCTCGATCGACGCCGCGCGGGCTGTCCGGCTGGCGGAGCGCTTCGGCCTCGCGATCGCAGAGCGCTTCGGTATGACCTGGCGGATGTGGGACGCGGCGGAGCGCAAGCGCCTGGCGATCATGGTCTCCAGGTACGACCACTGCCTGCTCGACCTGTTGTGGCGCTGGCGCCGCGGGGAGCTCGAGGCAGATGTCGTGATGGTGATCTCCAACCACCCTGACCTGCGCGGCGAGGTCGAGCGCTTTGGCCTTCCCTATCACCATGTCCCGGTCAGCAAGGAGGCGAAATCGCAAGCCGAAGCGCGGGTGCTCAAGCTCCTGGAACGGCGCTGCGATCTCGTCGTGCTCGCTCGCTACATGCAGATTCTGTCGGGCGACTTTCTGGTCCGGCTGGGTATCCCGGTGATCAACATCCACCACTCGTTTCTGCCCGCTTTTGCGGGCTCCAGCCCGTACGAGCAGGCAAAGCGGCGGGGCGTGAAGCTGATTGGGGCAACCGCTCACTACGTCACCGAGGAGCTCGACGCAGGACCGATCATCGACCAGGACGTGGTCCGCGTCAGCCACAGCCTCGGCGTTGCGGAGCTGACCCGGAGCGGTTCGGATATCGAGCGCACCGTGCTTGCGCGTGCGGTTCAGTCGCATTGCCAGGACCGCGTCCTGCGCCACGGCAACACGACCGTGGTCTTCTGAAGAAACGAGCGATCCCCCGCGCCGCCGCAGGCGGCCACGAGCGAGATCGTGCCGGCGGCCGCAACGCACGGCAGGCGTCTGACCGCCGCAGATCCCAAGCGTCGCTGTTCCAGATGCCCTTTCGCGCAACGAAATGTACGCGAGCATCAGGTTCTACGCGCTCGCGCAGAGCCGCACGCGAGCATATTCACCTCGCCCGGGTCAGCCGAACCAACGGGAGGGGCTCGAGCCGCTCGGCGAAGCGGTCTGAGACCGTCCGATCAGCGCGGACACGTGCTCGAGCGCAACCTCATGGGCGATCGCGTCCGCCTCCGCCTGCGCCACGTTGGCGGTTGGCCGCTGCTCCTCGGTGCATGCGCGGTTGGTCGCCTCGACGGCATCGCGCAGTGTCCGCGCAAGGCTCCGCGCCTCGCCTGCCTCGACGCCGTCCAGGACGATCTCGTCGCCCTGCACGATCTCGTCGAGTCGTAGGAAACCAACGGCTGGATGGCCCACGAGGTCGGTGGCCAGACGCGCTCGCAGCAGGCGCGACCACCGGGACGTGGGACAGCTGGTAAGGACGACCCGCACCCGCACGCCGACGTCGCCGGCGGGTAGCGGTTCACCACGGACGGCAACGACGCGGTGACTCTCGGACATGCTCTGCTCCTCCAATCCGCCGCACGCCAGACCGGACACCCGCTCGGCCCGGTCGATCACGCGGCCGCTCCACAGCTCTGCGGCGAGCGGATCGTGGGCGAGCATACGACCGGGCTCGTCGAGGCGCGGAGCTGATTTGCTCGACGATTAAATCGTACATTTTAACAGGCGTCACGATCCTGGGCATTCGACAATATCCTCATAGTCAGAGCTACGACAGGGCGGACCTCGCTCCGCCTACTAGTTGCTAACGAGCGATCCTCATAGCGCGTGGCGGCTTCAGCGGGCGACAAGCCTCGCCTGGGGCGCACGGCAGAAGCTTGCGGTTCTCGCGCCGGAGGTCAGATTGGTAGCGAACGTAACGCACTCACAGCAAGGAGCCGGTGACGGAGTGGCGGGTCGTTGCCGGCGGCGGACCCGATTGGTCGTCGAATGAAGGCGCACGAGATTGCGGAGCTCACCCGGGGCTTGGTTGACTCCACTCCGGACGGCGTGATCGTATTCGATGACCGCCATCGGGTTGTGTTCGTCAACGAAGCGGCGGAGCGGATGTTCGGCTACACGCGTGAGGAGTTTCCGCACCTGGAGATCGGGCGGCTGATGCCAGAGCGGTTTCGGATCCGCCACCACGCGCGCGTCGGTGACTTCTGGGCCAATCCGCAAGCACGCCCGATGGGTGCGGGACTGGAGTTGTTCGCCTTGGACAAGCAGGGACGCGAGTTCGAGGTCGAGATCAGTCTCAGCCCGATTGAGATTGGGGCCGTGAAGCTCGTCGGGGCGATCGTGCGGGACGTGACCGAGCTGCGGCGAGCGCAGCAGGCGAACGCCTGGCTGACGGCAATCGTACAGTCGACGGGGGATGCGATCGTCGGGGTCGACAGCGACGGCGTGATCGTGAGCTGGAATCCTGGCGCCGAGCAGCTCTACGGGTACCTCGAGAACGAGGTGCTCGGACGGCCCGAGGAGCTGCTCACCTCGCCGGGACACAAGCACGAGCAGGAGGATATCCGGGCCAGGGCGTTGGCCGGGGAGATCGTCGGCCAGTCGCCGAGCGAGGCGCTGCGCAAGGACGGCAGCTCGTTCCCGGTCGAGACGACCGCCTCTCCGATACTGGGCAGCAGGGGCGTGCCGGTCGGCGTTGCGAGGATCGTGCGGGACGCGACCGAGCGAGCGCGCTTCGAGCAGGAGCTGAGATTCTTCGCCGACTTCGATCTCCTCACCGGGTTGTTCAACCGGCGACGCTTTGGCGAGGAGCTTGCACGTCATGTCGCATACGTCGCGCGTTACCCGGAGGCTGGTGGCGCATTGCTGTTGGGCGATCTCGACAGCTTCAAGCGCGTCAACGACACGCTCGGTCACAAGGCCGGTGACGAGCTCATCGCCGCCGTCGCGCGGCTGTTGCGAGGCCGGTTGCGCGAAACCGACGTGCTGGCGCGTCTGGGTGGGGATGAGTTTGCGGTGCTGCTCCCGCGCGTCGGCGTCGAGCAGGCGACCGCCGTCGCTCAGGCGCTGCTAACCGCCGTCAGCGAGCTGGAGCTCGTGATCGGCGGCCGCAGGATCCGCACGACCGTGAGCATCGGGGTCGCGCCGGTCAGCGCCGAGCTGTCCGGCGAGGACTCGCTCGCAGCGGCCGACCTTGCGATGTACGAGGCCAAAGGCATCGGCCGCAACCGCGTCAGCGCGGCCGCCATCGGACGCCAAGCGGACGCGGACACAGCGCCACCGGTGGGCTGGGGGCAGCGTCTGCGCGCCGCGCTCGAGGAAGAGCGATTGGAAGCCTACTCGCAGCCGATCGTCGAGATCTCGAGCGGCAGGATCACGCGCTATGAGCTGCTGCTGCGATTACGTGAGGACGGACGGCTGGTCCCACCCGGCGCGTTCATCAACATCGCCGAACGGCTCGGGCTGATCGAAGAGATCGACAGACGAGCATTTGCCCATGCGCTCGCCCTGCTCGCCGACGATCCGAGCGGCGAGATCTCCTATCACGTCAACCTTTCGGGGTCTTCGATCCTCAGCCCGGGTCTACTGGACTTCTTCGCGGACGAGCTCGCGGCGCGTTCTCTGGACCCCGCGAGATTGACCTTCGAGCTCAGCGAAACGGCCGCGATCGCCGACCTCAATGCCGCCCAAGGCTTTGCACGCGGCCTAGCCGAGATCGGCTGCACGCTCGCGCTCGACGATTTCGGCTCCGGCTTCGGGTCATTCACATACCTCAAGTACATACCGCTCAGGTTTCTGAAGATCGCCAGTGACTTCATCGCGAGGCTGGCCGAAAGCCGCAGCGATCGCCTGCTCGTGAAGGCGATCATCGACGTCGCCCACGGCATGCAACTGCAGGCAATCGCCGAGCACGTCACCTCTGAGCCAACGACACAGCTGCTGCGGGAGTTCGGCGCTGACTACGGCCAGGGATATCATCTCGGCGAGCCGCTGGCACTCAGCCGCCCGACGCGCGGCTGAGCCCTGGCGATCCACCGATCTGCGGTCGTGTCGATGCCGGACGGCCGTTGCCAGACGCCATCGGCGTCGCTGAAAGGGTCATGCTCATAGCACTCCGCCGATGGCGTCTGACTCGGCCAGGCGCCGAGACTCAACCCAGTATCGGTGGATCCAGGCTGAGCGGCGCGGCCAAGACCGTCAGCCGACCTTGCGCCCGAACTCGTGGTATGGACGCGCGCTGCGCACACGTGCACGGGCATGTCGCTTCGCCGCCGGCCCGGCGAGCCTCGCGGAGATCTTCGTGGGTTTGCTGAGCGACGTCGCCATTGCACTCACCGGCATCGCGAGAGCCAACGCGGTCAGCCCGACCAGGACGACCCAAAGCAGGCGTCGACGATCCACGCATACACTGAACATTGCCACTCCTTATCGAGGCGCCGGGACCCCATCTGTCCCAGCGAAGCTGGAAGCTAACGTCCGAGTCGCACCCGCGAGGACTTCTGGCGCGACTCAATTCATGTCCCACATCGTCCATCGACGCGTTGTGCTCGATCCGTATGAACTACGGATTTCGATGCACCTCCGGGCCGTTTCAGATGGCTGAGCCGGCGGCCAGATCGGCCAAATCTGACTGTTCTCTAGCCAACTCAGATGGCTGAGCCGGCGGCCAGATCGGTCAAATGTGACTGTTCTCTAGCCAATTCAAGCGATGGCGCCTGACCCACGCGTCGATGGGTGTCACTCTCAAACGAGGCTGATTGCGGGCGGTGACTCCTGGCATGGGTGTCGGTCGAGTCTTGAGTGTGGAGCGGGGTGACTCGTCGCGGGGATGTTGCTCGTGGCTTCTAGATCTAGATCGAGCGGGGTGACTCGGCGCCTGCGCCCCGCACGTCGCATGGGCTTGCGGCGCAAGTGACTCCAGGCACCAGCCGGCCAACTGGGAGGATTGCGCGAAAACAGGATCAGATCTCAGGAGGTACTACGATGACCGCAGCCGTTTTGACCGCGGCGCTGACCGGCCCGATCGCAACCAAGGCCGACAATCCGGCGCTGCCCACAACCCCGGACGAGATCGCCGCTGCGGCCGCTGATTCCCACGCGGCGGGCGCCGCGATCGTGCACGTGCACCTGCGGGACGCCGCCGGACGCCCGACGGCCGATCTCGACACCGCGAGGCGGACCGTTGCGCTGATCGGCGAGTCCTGTCCGGCGCTGATCCAGCTGTCCACCGGCGTCGGCTTGAACGTCACATTCCAAGAGCGCGAGCGCCTGATCGAGGCGCGACCCGAGATGGCGACCTTGAATGTTTGCTCGATGTCCTTTGCCGGCGGCGAGTTTCGAAACCCACCCCACGGGGTCCGCCGTCTCGCGGCGAACATGCGCGAGCTCGGAATCAAGCCCGAGCTCGAGGTCTACGACACCGGTCACTTGGAGGTCGCGCTCGAGCTCGCAGAAGAGGGTCTTCTCCAGTCGCCGCTGCAGTTCTCAATCGTTCTCGGCGTCCGCGGCGGCGCCGCCGCGACACCGCAAAACCTCGTCCACATGGTGGCGCGACTGCCGGTCGACGCGGTCTGGCAGGTGATCGGGATCGGCGACGCCAATTTGCCGATGACGGCGATCGGGCTCGCGATCGGCGGCAACGCCCGGACGGGGATGGAGGACACGCTCCGGCTTCGCCGGGGCGTGCCCGCCGCCGGGAACGGCGAGCTCGTGCATCGGCTCGCAGGGGTCGCACGCGCGCTCGAACGTGAGCCGGCCACTGTGGACGAGACCCGGGCGCTGCTCGGGCTCCGACCTGGCGCGGCAGCCGGGCAAGAGTTCGGATGACCGACGTTGAGCTCGCCCAGCTTTCGTGGACCGCTCTCATACCGCCGAGTGCTTGGGAACGGGGTCCTGGCCCTGCAGCGCGAGGCGCAGAGGCTGGCGAGGGCCCGTGGCGATCATCGTGTGATGCGCTCGCGGCACTCTAAGGGTCCAACCAAGGACTGATCCAACCTGACGACCCGTAAACAAATTGGTCAGCCGGCTCGGGTAACTCCGTTCAACGGGATGGGTTATTTCCCCGGATGCGGGGCCAATCCGGAGAACGTAACTTTCGCGCCCATGAACGAAACCCTGATTCCATTCCATCAGCAGGCGCAGGACGAAGGAGAGTATGTCCTGGAAGAACGCACTCGTGACGCCCAAGGCCGTCGTCCCGTGGAGCGTCCGGACGGACCGTCGGAGAACGCCGACTAGCAAGAGGGGGGGAGCCGGCGGGTCCGCGGCGCGAGCGCGTCCGTGACGGGGTCGCCGGCTCACACGGGTCGGCGGGTCGCCGACCCGCCGGGATCGGGGGGTCGCCGACTTGCAGCGGTCGGGCGGGCGTCGCCAGCTCCGCGCGGGCCCCTCACGGGCCCTTACCACCCGCCTCCCGTCGCCGCCGCGCGGGTGAGCTGCGCCTGCGATTGCAGCGCCCGCCAGTTGCGCTCCCACTCCCCGTTGCGCGGCGTGACGAACGCGATCCGGCGCAGGAGCTCGAGCAGTGACGTCTCGCGCTCGCGATCGAACTCGGCGCGGGAGCGCTCAACCTCATACAGCCTCGAGTTCACCCACTCAAACGGACGCCAGACGCACACCCCGATGCACTCTTGTGGAGCGTCGAGTCCACCGCACTGCGGGCAGCGCCACACGATCAGGCTCTCGGCCTCAGGCGGCAGGTCCGCGGATCCCGTTGCGGCATCGGTTCGAGCGCGTCGCAGTGACGAGCGGGCGGAGCTCTGCAATGCCTGAAAGGCATCCTGCCACCCGACTGACCGAGGATCGCCGTCGGTCAGTTGCTCGAGCACGCACTCGAACGCTTCGATGCGCGCGCGGCGCGCGTTCGCCACGTCCGTCAGCCGGTCGTGGTCATCCGCGCTGACGATCTCGAGCTTACGTTCGCTGCAGGTCGTCTCGCAGCTCTCATAGACGCGCATCCCGCCGCACCCGATGCACATCGGGATCGTGACACGATCCGGCTGCAGCACGGGTTCTCTATCGCTCTGGCCGCGGATCGCCCGCTCGGCTTTCGTCGCTGTCGGTCGCGGTTCGCGCCCCAATCATCCCGAAACTATCTCGCGTCACGACATCGTAGGCGACATGCACACCGATCGCGCTTGACGCGGCCGTGAAAACGGCTCTCTGGAACCGTGCCGGGCTCTATTCTCGCGTCCGGCCGAGCTTCGGCCATGCCCACCACCCCGTTACACGGGCCGCGCCAGCAGCCTCACCCGCTCAAGTGGCAGCCCGTGCGGTGCACCAGGTCGCGCCGCGACCACCTGGTGGACGCTGATCTCACCGGCCTCGAAGCTGAGCGCCGAGCCGAGCATGTACAGCCGCCACGCCCGCTCGCGCTGCGGACCGACCTCGGCGACCGCCGGCTCGCGGTTGGCTTGCAGGTTCGCCAGCCACCGCCGCAGCGTCAGCGGGTAGTGATCGCGCAACGACTCGACGTCGCGGATCTCGAGTCGCACGCTCTGCATCGCGCCGACGAGGTCGGTGACGGGGTGCAGCTCGCCGTCCGGGAACACGTAGCGCGAGATGAACGGATCCGGTCCGGGAGCGTGCGGGACGAGCCGGGTGATCCCGTGGTTGAGAAACAACCCTCCGGGCCGCAGCAGGTTCACCGCCACCTGCACGTAGCGGCAGAGCTCGTCGCGACCGACGTGCTCGTACATGCCGACGCTCGCGATCTTGTCGAACGGCCCGTCCGCGACCTCGCGGTAGTCCTGCACCCTGATCTCGATGCGGTCGGTCAGCCCCAACTCCGCGATCCGCGAGCGCGCGAGCTGAGACTGCGGCTCGGACAGCGTCACCCCTACCGCGCTGACGCCGTACTGGCGGGCGGCGTGGATCAGCAGCGAGCCCCAGCCGCAGCCGATGTCGAGCAGCCGCTCGCCTTCACGCAGCGCCAGCTTGCGGCAGATCAGGTCGAGCTTGCGCTCCTGCGCAGACTCGAGGGTTTCCTCCGGGTGGGCGAAGTACGCACACGAGTACACCATCGACGGCCCCAGCACCAGCCGGTAGAAGCGGTTCGAGACGTCGTAGTGGTGGCGCACCGCGTCGCGATCGCGGGTCAACGACCGCAGCCGGCCACCGAGCCGCGCTTCGATCGCCGGCACGCGCGCAGGACGGAGCCCTCGGACCCCGAGCGCCTCCAACGCCGCGAGCGCGAGCCGGGCGCGATCGCGTGCGGAAATCCGCACACCGGCGAACGCGTCGCGGGCGCTCAGCACCGCCTCGAGATCGCCTTCGACGTCGAGCGAGCCGTTGACCCACGCGCGCGCCAGCCCCAGCTGTCCCGGGGCGCGGAGCAGGTGCACGACGGCGGCAGGATCGCGGACCACGACAGCCGCCCGGCAATCGGCGGACAGCTCGCTTCCGTCCCAGAAGCGGACCGTCACCGGCAGCGGCGACAGTCGTCCGTCCGCCACCTCGCCGAGCACGCGCGCAACGACCGCCGCAACGCCGCGCACGTGGTGCGGCCGGGCGGGTTCGGAGCGGGCGTGCTCGCCGCGCCGCGCAGCAGGCCGCTCAGGAGGCATCCTCGCCGCGCCGCCGAGTGTCGTAGCCTGCTCGGACTCCACAGCGTGGAACTTACCTGGCAGCTGTCGAGCCCGGCCAAGCAGATAGCCAGGTTGGCCCGCGAGGCACCGCTTGCAGAGCTCGTCCCGCCTGTCGGTTGGCCCACCGGTGCGGAGGGTCGTAACGCTAATTCTTGAACGGGCCCTTAGACTCAGATGAGCTCAGGTGCGACACGTTGTGACGCCGTGACGAGCGGCGCGCCTCGCACGTAGCACCACCACGTGATGGCGCCGAGCGCGAGGTAGGCGCACAGAAACGCCCACAGCGCCGGTGCCGACCAGGTCGCGTGCGCTGCGGCGATCTTAGCGACCGCGACGTGGATCGCCGCCTTGTTATGGATCGCCTTCTGTGCGTGGGTGACCGCAGTGACTACCGGGAGGCTCGCCTGGCGGAACGCGAGCTGGATCAGGAACCCGCCGAACGCTCCGAACGCGCCGGCGATCCCGATTGCCGCCGCGGCGCGGCGCTTGTACTCGAGTCGATCACCGCCGTCGCGCCGGGCCATCGCGGCGAAGATCGCCGGGATCATCCGATAGGCCGAGCCGTTGCCGGCGCCCGAGAACGCGAACACGACAACGAACGCCGCGAGGAACAGGGCGAAGCTGTGGTGCTGAACGCCGGCGATCGCGACCGCGGTGCCGAGGCCCATCGCGGCGAACGACCAGAGGGTGACGCGGCCACCGCCGAAGCGGTCGGACAGCCAGCCGCCGATCGGCCGCGCGAGGGAGCCGATGAGCGCGCCGAGGAAGCTGAGGCCGGCCAGGTAGGTGGCAATGAAGCTGTGGTGGGCAAGGAACGACGGAAAGGTGTTCTTGATCACGACCGGAAGCGCGAACGAGAACCCGATGAAGGAACCGAACGTTCCGATGTACAGCAGCGATACGATCCAGGTGTGCGGAGAGGCGACTGCGCGGACCCATGGTCCGGTGTCGGTCCGCGCCTGCGTCAGGCTGTCCATTCGCGTCCACGCCAGGGCGCCGATGAGGACGATGAACGGCATCCAGATGAGGCCGGCGTAGGCGAGATGAACGGGATGAGCCGGCAGCTTCACGAGCGCTGCCGGGACCCCGACGATCACGGCAAGCGGGACGAGCAGCTGGCAGACCGCCACGCCCAGGTTGCCGCCGGCGGCGTTGAGGCCGAGCGCGAAGCCTTTTCGGCGCTCGGGATAGAAGAACGAGATGTTCGCCATCGAGGATGAGAAGTTGCCTCCGCCGAAGCCGGCGGTCGCGGCGCACGCGAGCAGCACCCACATCTGGGTCGCGTGGTCCTGATCGGCGAGCCAGCCGCTCGACGCGATCACCGCCACGAGCGTGGTCGGGATCAGCAGCAGCACGACGCTGAAGGTCGTCCACGCCCGCCCGCCGAAGCGCGGGATCGCGAACGTGTACGGGATCCGCAGGAACGAGCCGATCAGGTTCGGCACGGCGGTCAGCAGGAACTGGTCGCCGAGGGACAGCATGATCCCGACGTTCCCGAGGTTGATGACGACGATCGTCCACAGGACCCAGACGCTGAAGCCGAGGTGCTCGGCGAGGATCGAGAGGACAAGATTGCGTCGGGCGATGCGGCGGCCGGTCGTGGCCCAGAAGGCCTCGTCGTCTGGATCCCAGTGCTCGATCCAACGCCCGCCGCGACGGCAAGAGGCGGGATCGCGGACGGCAGGATGCTCCGGGCGTGATGAAGCGATCGTGGTCATGGCATGGACCGTAAGACCGTCGGGCGCTCGCCCCAATGTCCATCTGGCGCGAGTTCGCGCGATGCCCCCTTCCCAACCGCTGAAAACTGACCAAGCGGTTCGGAAACGCCGCCGCCAAGCGGCTCAGTACAGTCCGATGCTCCGAACCCCCTCGCCCGTCGTATGGTCCGGCCGCTCGA
>Ga0335078_10012465_pt1 | contig 12612 bp, 7 predicted proteins | sample Lox_Sample_32_FD_206711 | JGI IMG/M metagenome (GOLD analysis project Ga0335078, IMG submission 206711) | Soil microbial communities from Loxahatchee National Wildlife Refuge, Florida, United States - Lox_Sample_3.2 | ecosystem: Environmental > Terrestrial > Soil > Wetlands | place: USA: Florida... | reverse complement strand
GCGATCCCAAACATGACCTTGATCCGTCCGGCCGACGCGACCGAAACGGTCGAGGCGTGGCGGATTGCGATCCAGCACACGCACGGGCCGGTCGGATTGGTGCTGACGCGCCAGAAGCTGCCGATATTGGATCGCTCGGTGCTGGCGCCCGCCGCAGGAGTGGCGCGTGGAGCGTACGTTCTCGCCGATTCCGACGGTGCGGCACCCGAGCTAATCCTGATGGCAACGGGTTCGGAGGTGTCGCTCGCGCTAGAGGCTCATCAGCGGCTGACGAAGGAAGGAATCCGCAGCCGGATGGTCTCGATGCCGTCGTGGGAATTGTTCGAACTGCAACCGCAATCGTACCGCGAAACGGTGCTTCCGCCCGCGGTGCGCGCGCGGGTGAGTGTCGAGGCGGCGTCGCCATTCGGATGGGAGCGATACGTAGGGCTGGAAGGCGCGATCGTCGGCGTGAACAAATTCGGTGCTTCGGCGCCGGGGCCGATCGTGATGCGCGAGTACGGCTTCACGCCCGAGCACGTGGTCGAAACGGCCAAGGCGGTGCTGAAGCGGCATCGCTGAGCCGCCGCCGATAAATTCTCCCGCAACGCGCTGGATTTACGTGTCAACACGCCGTCTGGCTGTGCGGATGGTTGTTCGCGGAACTTGCGGATCGCCATACCCTCGGCGTAGTAGCTAGACGCTGGGGGGACGGGCTATCCTTTTAACCTCTATTGGAGGAGCCAATGGCAGACACGAAATCAGGCTATCGGTTAGGCACGATGGCGCTTCACGCCGGGCAGCAAGTGGATCCAGCCACCAATTCACGCGCGGTGCCGATTTACGCAACCTCTTCCTACGTCTTCAACGACACCGACCATGCGGCGAATCTGTTCGCGCTGAAGGAATTCGGCAACATCTACACGCGCCTGATGAACCCGACCAACGACGTGCTGGAAAAACGTCTGGCGGCGCTGGATGGCGGCGCGGCCGGACTGGCCTTCGCGTCGGGCCAGGCGGCGATCACCGCCGCGATACTGACGATCGCGCACAGCGGTCAGAATATCGTATCGGCCACGAGCCTTTACGGCGGCACCTGGACCCTGTTCACGCAAACTTTCAAGCTGCTCGGAGTCGAGGTACGCTTCTTCGATCCGTCCAAGCCCACCGATATCAATCGGTTGGTTGACGAGAACACCCGGCTGGTCTACCTGGAAACGCTCGGCAATCCAAAGAATGACGTTTCCGATTTCCGCAAGCTGGTGGAGGTCTCTCACAGCCACGGCTTGCCGGTCGTGATCGATAATACCGTGATGACGCCGATGCTGTATCGTCCGATCGATGACGGCGCGGATATCGTGGTGTATTCAACCACCAAGTATATCGGGGGTCATGGCACGCATATCGGCGGAGCGATCGTCGATAGCGGGCGCTTCAAGTGGGCCGACAATCCGAAGAAGTGGCCCGAGTTCTGCGCGCCCAGCCCGTCGTATCATGGGATGGTTTTCGAAGAGGCGTTTCGCCCGGTTGGCAATATCGCGTACATCCTGCATATCCGCACGCATTGGCTGCGCGACACTGGCGCGTGCATGAGTCCGTTCGCGGCGTTTCTCTTCCTCCAGGGGCTGGAAACGCTGCATGTGCGGATGCCGCGACACTGTGAAAACTCGCTCAAGGTTGCGCAGTATCTGGAGAAGCATCGGTTCGTCCAATGGGTAAACTATCCCGGCCTGCCGAGCCACAAGGATTACGAGAATGCTCGCAGATATTTGCCCAACGGCCAGGGCGCAATCCTCGGATTCGGCATCAAGGGCGGGTTTGAAGCAGCGATAAAATTTATTAACAACGTGAAGCTGCTGAGCCATCTGGCGAACATCGGCGACGCCAAAACGCTGGTTATCCATCCAGCCTCGACCACGCACTCGCAGCTCACGCGCGAGGAGCAGGCGCACACCGGCGTCACGCCGGAGTTCATTCGCCTCTGCGTCGGAATCGAGGACGTCGAGGATATTATCGACGATCTCGACCAGGCGCTGGCGGCATCGCAGAAATAGAACCACCAGTGAAATACGGCACCAAGCAGCCGCTCGCTGGCAAGGCGAGTGAGCCGCAAGAGTTTGACAGCAGCGACGCGGTGCGCTCCGGCGCGCCGCTGCCGCATGCAAAGCATATTACCTTCGACACTCCGCTGAAGCTCGAACACGGCGGCGAATTGCCGAACGTAACCGTCACCTACGAGACCTACGGCGAGCTGAACAAGGCCGGCGACAACGCGATCCTGATCTGCCACGCGATAAGCGGCGACTCACACGTCGCGCGCCACGACGACGCCGACGTCCCCGGATGGTGGGACGTGGTGGTCGGACCCGGCCGTTTCATCGATACCAAGCGCTATTTCGTAATCTGCTCGAACGTGCTCGGCGGATGCCGCGGCACTACCGGCCCCAACAGCGTCGACCCTTCGACTGGCGAGCCCTACGCCTCAGACTTCCCGACGATCGTCAGCGCCGATACCGTCGAGGTGCAGAAGCGGCTGGTTGATCATCTCGGGATTCGCAAGCTGTTGGCGGTGATCGGCGGCTCGATGGGCGGGCATCAGGCGATCACCTGGGCGATCCGTCATCCCGATCGAGTGCGCGGATGCGTCGCGGTGGCGACCTCGCCCCGTCTCACGACTCAGGCGCTGGCGTTCGACGTGGTCGCGCGCAACGCGATCATGCAGGACCCGCATTACCAGGGCGGCCACTACTACGGCGACCAGGGGCCGACGGTCGGCCTCGCGCTGGCGCGGATGCTCGGCCACATCACCTACCTGTCGCCGGAATCGATGACCGCAAAATTCGATCCGAGCCGGCTGCATCCGCGTGCCGTGCCGACCGCGTTCGAGAAAAAGTTCTCGGTGGGAGCTTATCTGGCCTACCAGGGCGACCGATTCGTCGAACGCTTCGACGCCAACAGCTATGTCACGCTCTCGATGGTGATGGATCTGTTCGATATCGGCGATACAACCGAGCGGCTGCAGGCGGAGCTCGCTCCTTCGCAGTGCCGATGGCTGGTGGTGAGCTTCTCGAGCGATTGGCTGTTTCCGCCGGCGCAGGGCCGTCAAATCGCGGACGCTCTGCTCGCGCTCGACAAGCCGGTCTCATATTGCGAGGTGACCAGCCACGCGGGCCACGACGCCTTTCTGCTCGCGGACAGCGTCGATCGATATGGCGGACTGATCAGCGGCTTTCTGGACAACATGACCGGAACGTCAGCCGGTGGCGACCATCACGTCCCGACGCCTGAGCCACCTTCGCGCTCGCTGTTCCAGGGCGATCGCGTCGACTTGCGGATCCTGGTCGATGAGATTCCGGAGGGCAGCAGCGTGCTCGACCTCGCGTGCGGCAACGGTGACCTGATGGCCGAGTTAGTCGCCAAGCGTCATCGCCGAGTGGTCGGGCTCGAGGTGGACGAGCAGGCGGTGGTCGATTGCGTGTCGCGCGGCCTAGAAGTGATCAACGCCGACCTAGATCGCGGGTTGACCCTGTTCGGCAACCGCCAATTCGACGTCGTGGTTCTCTCGCAGGCACTGCAATGCATCGCTGACACCAGGGGAATCCTGCGAGAGATCACGCGGGTCGGCAAATTGGGAATTGTCAGCTTCCCCAATTTCGCTTATCGCAAGCTGCGCCAGATGCTGTCTGAGCAGGGCCGATCGCCCAGGGCACCCGGATTGTTCGGGTACGAATGGTACGACACGCCGAATCGGCGGTTCGCATCGATCATCGATGTGCGCGAACTTTGCGAAGCGATCGGAGTCAGGGTCCTGCGCGAGATTTGCCTCGACAGCGAAACCGGCGAAGAGGTGCGCGATGATCCAAACCTCAACGCCGATCTCGCGATATTCTTCGTCAGCGCCTAGTCATCCAGCGGCTCGGTAATCACACGCGTCCCCGGCTTCGCGGGCTATTGCTGCTGGCGGCGCTGTTCCTGGTACGCCAGCACGAAATACTCTTCGAGCATCCGATGGGTGTTGAAGACTGAGGCGTTGAACGCGATCGTTGAGCGCATCACCTCCGCCCAACGATCCGGCCGCCCGTAATACAGCGGAAGGATGACTTCCTGGAGCGCGCGATAAAGTTCCTGCGCGTCTTCGTCGTCGCTCCTTTCCGCGCCGTGGTCGCGCGAGCCGATGCACCATCCGGTGGCGCCCTCCGCATAACCCTCCAGCCACCATCCGTCGAGCACGCTCAGACTGGGCACGCCGTTGTGCGCGGCTTTCATCCCGCTGGTGCCGGAGGCTTCGTGCGGCGGTTTCGGAGTGTTCAGCCATAGATCCACGCCAGAGGTAAGCAACCGTCCCAGGCGCATATCGTAGTTCGGCATGTAGGCGATCTTGACCGCCGGAAAAAGCTCCTTTTGCCAGTTGACGATCTGCTGGATCAAACTCTTGCCGTCGTGATCGTGGGGATGCGCCTTGCCACCGAAGACAATCTGCAAGTGGCCGTGGTGCAGGGCTATTTGGCGCAATCGCTCCGGATGGCGAAAGACCAGCGTGGGCCGCTTGTAGACGGCGGCGCGGCGCGCGAAACCGATCGTGAACGAGCGATGGTCGAAGCCGGCGTTGGTCGATCGGTTTACTTCTTCGAAGAGCTGGCGCTTGGCTTCGTCGTGAGCTTCGCGGATAGCCTCAGCCGGGATTCCGATCGCATAGCGCAGCGAAAAATAATTGCGGCGCCAATCGGGGATGTAACTGTCGTAGAGGAATTGAAAACTCGACGCGGTCCAGGTCGCGGAGTGAACCCCGTTGGTTATCGAGCTTATCGGATATCCCGGAAACATCGTGCGCGAGACCTGGCCGTGCCGTTCGGTCACGCCGTTTACATAGTGGCTCAAGGCCAAACCGACGCGGGTCATGTTGAGCGCGTTATCGCAGCATCCGAGCATCGTGAGCGCTTCGAATCGCTCGCGCCCCAGGATCGACCGCGCCAGGTCGAGGCGGAACTGATCGTGGCCGGCGGGAACGGGCGTATGAGTCGTGAACACGCACTTACGCTTGACGCGCTCGAGCGCCTGCTCGCGATGATTGGACGAATGCTCGATCTCTTTGACGAACAATTCGAGAGCGAGCAGCGCCGAATGGCCTTCGTTCATGTGGTAGCTGGCGACCTGGTCGAAGCCCAGCGCGCGCAGCATTCGCACTCCGCCAATTCCCAGCACGACCTCCTGGCACATCCGGTATCTCGCGTCACCGCCATATAGATAATCGGTCAAAGCGCGATCGTACGGATCGTTTTCAGGCAGGTCGGTATCGAGCAGAAATACCGGAACCACATTGTCGTTAACGCCCGCGATTGAATAGCACCAGGCTCGCACCGTCACCTGGCGGCCCTCAATTTCGACGCGACACTTCGCCTCCATCGGATTGAGCCATTCGTCAGGCGACCAGGCGACCGGAACTTCGCGCTGTCGTCCGTGCTCGTCGAGGGTTTGAAAAAAGTGTCCCTTGCGATGCAGCAGGGTGATACCAACCATCGGCAATCCCAGGTCCGCCGCACTTCGGAGCATGTCGCCGGCAAGCACTCCGAGGCCTCCGGCGTAGGTGGGGATGTCGCTCTCGAGCGCAACCTCCATCGAAAAGTAGGCAATCGGATGAGGTAATTTTAATTCGAGCAAAGAGTTGGTTCGGACCGTGGCCGTCGCTTCGCTAATCACGTGATCGCTGGCATTCTCCATGCGCCTATTAGCTGTTGTTAGCAGGAATAGATCGTTACCGTATGCACTTTTATGTGCATCACATTCGTTCGCGAATTACCCGACCATGCGGCGGGTTTGTTTGCTGCGTTCAACTGGTCGACAGGTCGCGGCAAAGGCGCAAGAAACAGCTCGTATGCGATCCGAATGAGACGCCCCAAGATTGGCGTAAGCAAAGGTTGAGATGCGCGTTCGACGCAGCGATTACGCGCTAACGTTGCTCCGGCGACTGGGCCGCGTCGAAGATGTCGGCGCTGGCTTCGGATTTTTTGGTTTCGATGACTCCCGGGAAGGTCATGATGAAAACCGTTCCCTGGCCGGGCTCGGATTGCACTTCGATGGTTCCGCGATGGTCGCGCACGATGCGCTTGCTGATCCAGAGTCCGAGGCCGGTACCGGATGCCTTGTTGGTGTAAAATGGATCAAACAGTTTAGGCATCATCTCGGCCTGGATGCCGGGTCCGCTGTCGGTCACCGCCAGGCGAATCCATCCGGGCTGACCCACCGCGGGGGCGGTTTCGATTCGCACGGTGCCGCCGCCCGGCATTGCTTCGCGCGCGTTCATCAGGAGATTCAGCAGCACTTCCTGCATCGCGACCGAATCGCCGATAATCGGCGCGAGCGTGCGATCGAGCAGAGTGCTGACCTGGATGGCATCCTTGGACATCTGCTTGCCCACCAGCAGCAGGACTTCCTCAATTTCGGCGTTGAGATCGACCAGGTGGCGCTCCTTGGGACGATGGCGCGCGAGGGTAAGCAGGCCCTTGGCGATCGTACCGACGCGCAAGGCGTTGCGATGGAGCACGTGCAGATCTTCTTCCACCTCGGCCGGCAAGTGGCGGCTGGCGGCGTCATCGAGCATCAGCTCGATGCGCGAGGAGATTATGCCGATTGGATTGTTGAGCTCATGCGCGATTCCGGCCGAGATCGCACCGAGCGTAACCAGCTTCTCGCTGCGGCGGGTTTCGTGCTCGAGCTTCAACCGCTCGCTGATATCGGTGATGAACGCGATCGCCAGGCGCCCCCTTCCTGACTCAAAGGAACTCAGGCTTACTTCGACCGGAAATTCGGTTCCGTCCTTACGGCGTGCCGCCAGATCGAACCCGAGCCCCATCGGACGCGGCCGCGGCGATTTGAAATACTTGTCGCGATGGGCGACGTGAACGGCACGAAGCCGCTCGGGCAACATGTTCTCGATCGGCTGGCCGATAAGCTCGTCGCGCTCGTAGCCGAACACCTGCAGCAGTTGCGGGTTAGCGCTGACGATTGTGCCGTGGCGGTCGGCAATCACAATGCCTTGCGCGGCGGATTCGAAGAGTGCCTGCGCGGTCGCGACGCTGCCTTCGAGTACACTGCGCGCGGTGGCGTTGTAGTAGCGGGCGATCAGATAAATCGCGACGCCGGTGAGTGCGACGAAAATCGCTTCTCCGAAAAAGTAGGAACCGTAGAGTTCCGAGCGGTCGCTGACGGAACGGATCAAAATCTCGTAGCGCGTGATCGCCCATAGCAGAGCGGCGACAACGTAGATCGCGGTTATGCTGATGGCGTTCGGCGCGTACCGCTTCTGGGCAACAAAAACCGTCCTCACAAAATCTCCTTGACCAGCGGCGTCAATTACCAGCCGGGTTCCCCCGCGCTAGAATAACTTTCTTTCCAACGCGCTCAGCCGCAGTCAAGCGAGCTTCAGTGCCAGCGGAAATCGAAGTGTCATTTTTTAGCCAATATTGCACGAACGGGTGATTCCTGTTTGGCAGGCGCCAATCGCGACCCCACTGGCATGACGCGCAACCCGGTGATACGAGAAGAGGGGCCTATGCATGAGTTATCGGTCTGTCGCGGGATCCTGGACGCGGCCGAGCGCGCGCTCGACGATTTGCCGTCGTCGTCGCAAGCGGTTCGCATCGTGGTGCGCGTCGCGCCTTTCGCCCACGTCAACCGCGAAGGCCTGGAATATTATTTCGACCTCCTGAAGCTCGGCACGACTTTTTCCGACACCACGCTTGCGGTCGAAGAGGCTCCGATGCGCGGCCGATGCGACGAATGCACGGCTGAACTCGATTATGAAGAACTGTCGCTGGTGTGCCTGGAGTGCGGCTCGGGCTCGATCGAGCTCGGCTCCAGTTTCAGCAGCGATATCGAAATGGTGGCGATTGAAGTTGTGGATGAATCCGCTCAACGCTGAAGCGCCGCGACCGCGGCCAGATCGAAAGACCATCCAGCGACCCGCCTCAATTACGAGTGCTTGCATACTACTTGTAGCAGGACCAAAATGCCGTCCGATTAATGGCAACTTTGTCGATATCCCGGTTTGATCTCGGCCTTTGCGTCGAACGCTTTTGCGTACCAGCTTTGCGGCTCTGCGCTTTGCGAGCATCGGCGTCATGAGCGGCGAGCGCATCCTGATCCTCGACGACGAGGCCGACATGGTCGAGAACTGCCGTCGCATCCTGAGCCGCGACGGCTACGAGTGCCTCACCACGACCAACGCCGAAGAGGCTTTGTCGCTGATCGAATCGACCCCTCCCGACATGGTGCTGACCGATCTCAGGATGCCGTCGATCGATGGGCTCGAACTGCTTACGCGCGTGCGCGAAGTCGCTCCGCAAACGCCGGTGGTGATGCTGACAGCGTTCGCCACGGTGGAATCCGCGGTCGCCGCGGTCAAGGCGGGAGCGTTCGACTACCTGCCCAAGCCATTCAGCTTCGATCAACTGCGGCTCACCGTCGAGCGGGCACTGGGACAGCGGCGCCTGGCGATGGAGAATCTTCATCTCCGCGAGCAGCTCCAGGAAGTCTATGCGTTTGAAAATATCGTCGGCCGCAGCCCGGCGATGGCGCAGGTGTTCGAGCTGGTGAAGAAAGCCGCGCGCTCGGAGGCGAGCATCCTGATCGTCGGAGAATCGGGCACCGGCAAGGAACTAATTGCGCACGCGATTCATGTCAACAGCAGGCGCGCGGCGGAAGCCTTCGTACCGGTGGATTGCGCCTCGTTACCCGAGAATCTTCTCGAATCGGAGTTGTTCGGCCACGAAAAAGGCGCCTTCACCGGCGCGATGACGGCCAAGCCGGGCCTGATGGAAGTTGCACATCGCGGCACCCTCTTCCTCGACGAGATTGGCGAGTTGCCGGCAGGCCTGCAGGTGAAGCTGCTGCGCGCGCTGCAGGAACGGCAGATCCGACGCGTGGGAGGGACCAAGCCGATCGCGGTGGATATCAGGCTGGTATCGGCCACGAATCGCGACCTGCGCGAGATGGCGGGCAAAGGCACCTTCCGCGAGGAGCTTTACTACCGGGTCAACGTGATCGCGGTTGAGCTGCCGCCGCTGCGCTCGCGCAAGGGTGACGTCGAGCTGCTGGCTCATACGTTTCTGAAAAAATACGGCCTCGGCAACACCACGATGCGCGGGTTCGAGCCGGAGGCGATGGCGGCGCTGGAATCGTATCCGTGGCCGGGGAATGTTCGCGAACTCCAGAATATCGTCGAGCGCGCCTGTGCCCTGGCCGAAGGCGATACGATCACTCTCCTCGATCTGCCCGAGCACGTGCGGGAATCGGAGCCGATGGTGGGACAATCCGTGCCGCCTCTCGACGCCTCATTCGGCCTCAAGGAAGCGCGCGAGAAATGGCTCGGCCAACTGGAAACCGCCTACGTTCAGGACCTTCTGCAGCGCAACGGCGGCAACGTATCGCAAGCAGCGCGCGCGGCCGGAATCGATCGCAAAACCTTCCATCGCCTGCTGAACAAACATAATCTGCGCTAGCGTTGCCGAGCGTTTTTTTTGCCGCCATAAAATATATGCGCGGCTATCGATATACACAGAACCTACCGCCGCCTGATATCAATGAACTTCTTTGGAGGCGGCGGCATGGCAGCTTAAGCAAGGTTGAGATGGGGGGCCGGCTGAGTCGATTTTTTCGAAACTGCCGAATAGCGAGGCTGCTGTGACACGATCGACCGAGATTTCCCATGACGGCAATGGCCATCAAACCCACGCATTACCGATCGTCGAAATGAGCTACCCGGCTCATCGCGAGGCCGACGTGGTGCTGCGCGACGGCTCGACTATCCGGATAAGGCCGGTGCGGGCCGACGACGAGGAAGCGCTGTTCGACTTCCTGCGCGGGCTTTCGGAGAACTCGCGGGCGATGCGGTTTTTTGCCGTGACCAGTGACAGCGCGCTGGCCAAGGAAGCGCGCCGTTCAGCCGACGTCGATTACGTGAGCCGCTATGGACTGGCGGCGACGATCGGGCCTGAGCAGCGCATCGTCGGGCACGCGCTGTACGTCGCCGACGACCGCGACAGCGCCGAGGTCGGCTTCACGGTGGCCGACGATTACCAGGGCCGCGGGCTTGGAACCGTGATGCTCGGGCATCTGGCGGAAGTCGCGATCGCGAACGGATACCGCCTGTTCAAGGCGCACGTGCGTCCGGAAAATCGGCGCATGGTCGATGTATTCCGCGAATCCGGTTTTCCCACCGAGTTGCGCGCGGAGCCCGGCGAGTTAGAAATAGTTTTTCCGACCTCGCTCTCGCAGGAGGCACTCGATCGCTTCGAGCAGCGCGAGCGGGTCGGCGCGGTCAACTCGTTACTATGGTTCTTCAATCCGCGATCGATCGCCGTGATTGGAGCGTCGCGCAAGCGCGGCACGATCGGCGGCGAGATCTTCCACAACCTGCTGAGCTACGGGTTCGCGGGAGTAGTTTACCCGGTGAATCCCAACGCCGAAGTTATCCAGGCGGTGCCGGCGTACAACACCGTCGAGGACATCCAGGGAAACGTCGACCTGGCGATAATCGCGGTTCCGTCGCAGCACGTAATCGACGCGGCTCATCAGTGCGCCCGCAAAGGGGTGCGCGCACTGATCGTAATCTCTTCGGGATTTGCCGAGATCGGTGAAGCCGGCTACGGCCGCCAGCGCGAACTGGTGCAGATATGCCGCAGGACCGGGATGCGGCTTATCGGCCCGAACTGCATGGGGCTGGTCAACACAAATCCAAAGATTCGGCTGAATGCGACCTTTGCGCCGCAGACGCCGCCGACCGGCCGCATCGGATTTTCGTCGCAGAGCGGCGCGTTGGGCTTGGCGATTCTCGAGTATGCCCAGGCGCTCGACCTGGGTATTTCGACCTTCGTCTCGGTGGGCAACAAGACCGATATCTCGGGCAACGATCTCATCAGCTACTGGGAATCGGATCCCGACACCGACGTCATCCTGATGTATCTCGAATCGTTCGGGAACCCGCGGAAGTTTTCGCATATCGCGCGACGGGTCGGGCGCACCAAGCCGATCGTGGCGGTGAAGAGCGGCCGGATGCCGGCGGGCGCGCGCGCGACCTCGTCGCACACCGGCGCGCTGCTCGCGTCGTCCGATATCACGGTCGACGCGCTGTTCAAGCAATCCGGCGTGATTCGCACCGATACGCTGGAGGAGATGTTCCGCGTCGCTTCGCTGCTGGCGCATCAGCCGCTGCCGCTTGGCCGCCGCGTCGGAATCGTCACCAACGCGGGCGGCCCTGGAATCCTGTGCGCCGACACCTGCGAAGCCAACGGACTCACTATTCCGGTCCTGGCCGCTGAAACGCAGGCCAAGCTCAGGGCCTGCTTGCCCGCGGAAGCTACCGTGATCAATCCGGTCGACATGATAGCGTCGGCGAGCGCCGAGCATTATCGCGAGGTGATTGGGATTGTCGCGGCCGATCCGGCGATCGACGCCGTGATCGTGATTTTCATCCCGCCGCTGGTGACGCGCGCCGAAGACGTTGCGCGCGCGATCATTGATAACGCTCGCGAGCTCAACCGCGCCAAGCCGATCCTCGCGGTCTGCATGACCGCACGCGGTATCGGCGATCAGCTCAGAACCGCCGAGGTGCGGGTGCCGTCGTTCGATTTTCCCGAAGCGGCAGCGCTCACGCTGGCGCACGTGACGCGCTATGCGGAATGGCGTTCGCGTCCATTGGATGCGCCGCCCGAACTCCAGGGAATCGAGCGCGAGGAGGCCGCGGCGGTGGTGGCGATGGCGCTTCGGCGCGGGGAGGGCTGGCTGACGCCGGCGGAGACGCTCTCTCTCCTCAACTGCTACGGTATCCCGTTTATCGAGCAGCGCGAGGTGACCGATCCGGAAATGGCAGGCCTGGCGGCTGAAAAGATGGGCGGCGAATTGGCGCTCAAGGCGGTCGCGCCGGGCCTGGTGCATAAGACCGAATTCGGAGCGGTGCGATTGAACCTCACCAGCGCCAGCGAGGTTCGGGCGGCGGCGCAGGAGATAGCGTCGCGGCTGGCGCCGCTAGGCTACGCCCCGAGCAGCTACCTGGTGCAGCGGATGGCGCCGGAGGGGGTCGAGATGCTGCTCGGCGTCGCGCACGATCCGCAATTCGGTCCGGTGCTCGCCTGCGGGGTCGGCGGCGTGATGGTTGAGTTGTTGCGCGACGTTTCGATTCGCCTGACGCCGCTAACGCGACAGGACGTCAACGAGATGGTGAAAAATCTCAGAACTTATCCGCTGCTAACCGGCTTCAGAGGCAGCCCGACTTGCGACGTCGCGGCGCTGGAAAATGCGCTGCTGCGGGTCAGCGCGATGGTCGAGGATTTGCCCCAAATCGCGGAGCTCGACCTGAATCCGACGTTCGTTCATCCGGGCGGAGTTACGGTGGTCGATGCACGGATCAGGGTAGCGCCCTTCTCTCCTCCGCGGCCGCTCGGCGCGCGCGGATAGGAGTTACAGGCTCAGCCCGGTAATTCGTAGATCAGGAATCGCTCAGAGGTTCTTGGAAGGTCCTTCCGGGTCATTCCCGGCGCTAGGCGGGCCCCAAGGCGCGCTGGACCGCGTCGCTGAATTCGGCAGTTGAGAACGGCTTTGAAAGATAGCCGGTGGCGCCGTTGGCGTACGCCTGCCCGA